>Ga0068863_100006888_pt1 | contig 11138 bp, 10 predicted proteins | sample KBSSwiS62_FD_66596 | JGI IMG/M metagenome (GOLD analysis project Ga0068863, IMG submission 66596) | Switchgrass rhizosphere microbial communities from Kellogg Biological Station, Michigan, USA - KBS Switchgrass S6-2 | ecosystem: Host-associated > Plants > Roots > Rhizosphere > Soil ...
TGAACGCTGAAGAATGCTTCATCGCCTGAGCCGCACGCCAAAGAACTTACTTTTCCTTTTATTTTAATTCCCGGCAAAATTTCAAATCGTCTATCGACGCGCTTTATAAAGTAGAGGTGTGCTCCAGAAATGTAATATGCGGAGTCACTGTCTGGACATGCACAAAAATGTGTAATGTGCTTTTTTTGGGCAAAACCGACATAATTAACAATCTCGCCGTCAAAATTGAGGAAATCGATTTGACCAGAATCCCAGGTGAAATAAACGCCACTCAATGCGCCTGCTAAATGAATGATTTGGGGTTCTCTTGATTTTGCTCTTGTCGGTACATTTCCTGCGAAACTCGAAACACTCAAAACAAACATAACCATTAATGCAAGAAGACGAACTTTCATAGAGTACCCCATCGGCCAGGATTTCAACGGTCCGAGAGCAGCTATCATTCCGCTTATGAAGGCGCTCTTGGCAAGGGACAGGAAAGAGACTACAGCTGATCAAATTTCGCGATACTCGAGGAGAACTGTTGTGACGTCAAAACTTCTCTCATGTGCGTTGTTTCTGTTGTTTCATCACACTCTGCATGCGGCAGATTGCCCTCCTAAGATATTCCCTGACCAATTGACCGGCAGATTTCTTCTGCGCACAAAACTCAACTGTGAAAGCGGCACTGAAAGTTTTCGGACTAGAATTTTTGATGTTAACGGTCCTACGGGTTACTTCTTTGATCGCAACTGCGAATATGAAGCCGTCTCTATGCCTCTTATGTACGCGGCCAACCCAGACGTTCTCATCGGTTCTAGCACGCCGGTACATTCCAACGACACAGTTTTCCGCGTCGCATTAGAGTGCATGTCAGTTCCCACTGGATTTGTTTTTTATGGGAATCGTTCAATAGATGCGAAACCCGTGGCCATCTATTCATGGTCCTTAAACTATCCTATACCATTTGGAACAGCGATTGCATTTCAAGATGAATTTCATGCAGACGAAATCACGTTCAGATCGTTGAACAGCACAATTCTTGCGCACGCCAAGAAAACCATTGAGAACAGAGGCCCTTGTATTTCCAACTGGGATGTAAATTACTCAAGCTATGATCCCTTGATGATCGCATATATGATATACTGGCAAAAGATTAAAAACACGACATGCGTACCAACACCTCCACCGACACCGCCATCTACAGGTGGTATATTTGTTTTCTCGGTTATTGTAGCAACACCAGTTGTTCTCTTCGTGATGGGTTTGACGCATTTTGTTTTGCTAAATAGGGTCCATTTTAAAGGATGGTGTTGTGGTTATACCGAGGTCCAATAGTACAGATGGATTTAAACCAGCGTGGTGGTTACCAGGGCCACATTCGCAAACCATTTACGCAAGTCTGTTTCGAAAACACGTCCCTCTAAAGACTGTCCCTGAGCGATTGGATTTAGATGATGGTGATTTTCTCGATCTCGTTTGGGACGCTGACAACTACAAAGACCACACCAAAGCTATCGTGATTATTTTGCACGGCATGGGTGGGAGCATTCATTCCAGTTATGCTCTTTCGCTCATGCAATCGATATCGCTATCAGGATGTCGGCCGCTCTTCATGCATTTTCGTGGTGCAAGTGGCGAGCCAAATCGCTTTGCCCGTTCTTATCACGCTGGCGAAACGGCTGATCTCGCTTTTGTGATCCGATATCTTCAGAGCACGAATCCAGCTCCAGCTATTTCAGCAGTCGGAATTTCTTTAGGTGGCAATGTTCTGCTTAAATATTTGGGCGAAACCGGGCTTCATAGCCCACTCAAGAGTGCGGTTACGATTTCAAATCCGTTCAACCTGGCAGAAACATCCAAACATATTGGCTCAGGCCTTGCTCGCCTCTATCAACGCTACTTGTTGCATCATTTGCGAAAACAAGTCGAACCCAAACTCTCTCTTCCTGGGTTTCCGATTTCTGCGAAGGATCTGCGTCGCATTAAATCTTTGCGAGAATTTGACGAATTGCTCACTGCTCCGCTTCATGGCTTTGCAAGTGCTGACCACTACTACGAAGCATCGAGCTCGCTCAGGTTTCTAAAATCCATCGAACGACCGTGCCTCATTATCTATGCTGATGACGACCCCTTGATGCCGCCAGGACTTATCCCGCACACAAGTCAACTCAGCCCGCACATTCAACTTGAATTAACGAAGGGTGGCGGTCACGTCGGCTTCGTAAGTGGTGCAAGACCGGGGCAGGCTCGCCTTTGGTTTTGCGACCGCGTTCAGGAATTTTTTCAACCTGAAATCAAGAGCTCTTCTTCTATACCACTCGAAATGCAGCGCTGATGAGCAACTGCAACGACAGGGGCAACAAGAAAAAGCGAACCGATATGGATTGCCATAAACGCTGCACTCCAAGTCCATGCGTTTAAGGTATCAGAATTCCCGCGCTCGGCCTTAGCTTGAAGCGCGGCAAATTCGGTGGGGTCTAGATAGGGGCGATACTCTTCACAGTCATTGTGACAATACCTCGTTATGCCTGCAACTGCTTGGCTCGAATAAGAAAGCGTTGTGGCCGAAGTTACGACTCCGAGCGTCCAGATCCCTGTGGGCAAAGAGGTGAAGAATTTGGGTGCCCCGAGAAAGAGTTTTGCAAACCTTGGCTCAAGCAACATAAAGAGCAAAAATGGCGTAGCAACAGTTTGCACGCCACTCGCAAGTCTTGCGCTTTGAGGTTGTGTCATCGCACTGAGCGCCTTCAAGTCCTTTTCAACTAGGTTGGTACAATTCGCTGAATAACATTTGATGCTTTGAATCGCTTTGGTGAGTTCTTCATTTGAACGCATAGCTTGATCATTGAAATAGACTGACGCCCCAGCCAGCGCTACACCGCAAATTGAACTTGAACCAAAGCTTGCTTGGGCGATCAAGTGACCGGCAGGAATAGTCGCAAACACAGGCTGAGAGAAAGATAGAACAAGTGCGCAAACATATTTTTTCATACGGTTCCGAGATTAGGGCGCCAGCTATATTATTTTGCCTGCGCTTGTCAATAAGTCAACGTGGCGTCGTTCAAAAAAAATACAAAAAATAAATTCATCTCACGCATCGGTCAATGGGATGATGCTAGCAATTGAGAATAGGACTAAATAGCAGATATCAGCTACAAGTTCTCGACGAATGAGAACCTGTAGGGATAGCCATATCGGGCTATCTTGGGGATAAAAATGAAGAGAGTTGTGTTCTCGTTTGCAATAGCTTTAACAGCTATGTCGGGTTATGCGGATAGTATTTCTCTCGGAACACCATCTTATGGTGGCACGGGTTGTCCCGGCGGAAGCGCAAGCTTTTCACTTAGCCCGGATGCCCAGTCTCTCAGCATGCTATTTGATCGTTATGTGGTTGAAGCTGGCGGACACACAGGAATGGACCTCGACCGAAAGACCTGCAACATATCAGTTCCTGTGCACGTTCCGCAGGGTCTGAGCATTGCTATTTTCAAAATTGACTATCGAGGTTTCAACAGCCTTCCTTTAGGTGCATACTCTCAATTCAACGTCGAGTATTTCTTTGCTGGGAGCCAAGGACCAAGCTACAGAAAGACCTTCAAAGGAAACCTTCAAGACAACTACCTGATAACGAACAACCTCGCTGCAGGTTCGATCGTTTGGTCTCCTTGTGGAAAAGACGTCCTCCTTCGCGTGAACTCGTCGATGCTTGCACACACAAACGCTCAGAGACAGGGAACAATGGCAACTGTTGATAGCGCCGACCTCAAGTCAGGTTTAATCTATCACATGCAATGGCGCCGTTGCCAATAATTGAGAACTTCTGACTTCTTAAATAAAGCGGTGGCAGATGACCAAAAGTCGTTTGCCACCATTTTTGTTTTTCTAATGTTTAAAATGCACAGGGTACAAATAGCCATCTGTTGGATCTTGAGCCTTGAGAACCCGGTCCAGCGCACACTCTGCTCTAAAACCAGATTCAGATGGCACGAAAACCTGAAATCTCCGTTCGGAGCTTTCAGGCATTTTTCTGATTGCGGGGTAACCGGCTTGAGCAGGTTGCCAGTCGATCTCCTTAGGCCACGGAATTTCAGGGAAAATTTGTTGATATGTATACCATGCTAGGGCACCGACGCCTAAAGTGAGAACCGTCCCAGCTATAGCTCCATACCCAAAAGCATCAAAGTCCGAAAGTCGATCGATAGATTGCTTACAGATAGCAGCGGTTGCAACAGAGCTTACAAATACAACCATCCCGCCAACTATTTTTTGACCATAGAAGTGCATTTGCTGAGTCTTCACGTCGCTAACCGCCCTCTCATATTCAATCCGATTGCGCTCGTTTATCTCATGAGCTTCCTGTGCCCAAATTAGTTGTTGCGCTTTGTGCTTTTGATATTGTGTCTCCGCCTGCTCAAACAATTTCAGATCGAGCTCGAGGTTTCCTTCCTCATTTCCGATGAAGATCGCTTCGCCCTCTTCATCGACACAAACGAGCGCCATTTGACCGTTCGGTACCTTTGCGATCAGTGGACTACAACACAAACTCAAAAGTGCAATTGATAGAAATATTCTCACAGGAGCTCCTCAATGATCGATGCGTATAGGTTTAGATCTTGAACAAATCCATTAAGAGTCCAGCTTGGCTTATAGACATCGCTTTCTTTGTGATAACCATTCTTCAGATAATCAGGGTCGCTAAATCCGATGTCCATATAGAGCAGAGCTGGAACATTTCGCATCACAAACGGATAGTGATCCGAGCGAAAGAAGTAGCCTTTTTCACCATTCGGATCAGAAATCACACGACGACCTTGCTGCTTCGCCTTCTCAGTCAATAGAGCCATGAGAGGATTATCGCTATCGCCATAACCAACGATCTCTTTATTTGGCTCGCCCATATTCATGCAGTCAAAGTTAATCATTCCGTGAATCTGCTTGAGCGGCATCGGAGTGCTTTGCAAAAAATGGTGCGCGCCTAAAAGCCCCTGCTCTTCTGCCGTGAACGAGCAAAACGCCAAGGACCGTTTGAGGTCCTTATTCTTGAAATAATTCGCGATTTCTAACATGGCCGCAACGCCAGACGCATTGTCGATGGCGCCAGGAAAGACATGGGTTTGATTATCTGCCCCAACCTTTTTACCCAAATGATCCCAATGCGCCGAAATCAAAATAAACTCGTGAGGATTCGTTTTGCCCTCTATCATTCCACATAGATTTTTGGATTTTCCGCAGGTGACGCTATTATCGGCGTTTATGCTAAATGCCCCCTTATGGAATTTGACTGGTATATAGCCACGTGACGCTGCTTTGCGTTTCTCAATTTCAAAGTCGAGACCTAATTGCGCAAAGAGTTTGCGTGCCGCATTCGCGTGCAACCAACCTTGCAGGGGGAATGAATCAGTCTCTTTGCCTTCATCCAAAATGGCATGGCCATCATCTCTCGTTGAGACAACATCCCAACCGTACCCAGCAGCTGCGTCTTCATGAATCACGAATGCGCCGATGGCTCCTTGACGTTTTGCCTCTTCGAACTTGTAGGTCCAACGGCCAAAATAAGTCATGTCTTTCCCGTTAAACAGGGATGAATCGCCAGTTGCAAACCCAGGGTCGTTCACCAGCGTGACAACAATCTTTCCTTTCACATCGACGTTTGCGTAATCATTCCAGTTCCATTTTTCACTGACGATTCCGTAGCCAACAAAGACAACGTCAACATTCTGTAATGCAAGGTTTGGTTTCTTGCTATTGCTCTGGAGGGCCATATCAACGTTAGGCACAAGTGTTGCGTTTCCGAAACGAATACCATTTGCTTTGGCTTTAGTCTTCACGGTGCAAATCGGAACATCGGCATCAAATTGATTTGTGCCAGGCAACGGTTTTAGCCCAAGCGATCGATACTCGCTGGTCAAATAGGCGATCGTCTTTTGTTCGCCCGGGCTAAGAGGAGCCCTTCCCTCATACTCTTTTGAAGCCAGGGTCTGAATATGGCGACGAATCCGACCTTTCTCGAAGTTCGCGTGTGAGGACGAGGACGCCAAAGTGATCATCAACAAGCTCGCTGTTTTCCACATGCGCCTCGCCGTAGATCAAAAAGCGTTTGTCGACAATATGCCCACGCCCCTTAGCGATCCGGATCTGCTTCTAGCTGACTAGGCGTGGTCGGTTCCCCAGGCTCTGTTTCGCCACCAAGTGCTGCGATTTTGGCATTTATAGCGTCGAGTTGGCTAAGCTCTTCGGGCGAGGGTTCTCGATCCATACTTGACGTCACGAAGGCATCTGAAGTTTCAGGTTGACGCATATCGACGATGCCTTTGAAGTTGTAAGCATCACCGTTTTGGTTAACGAACCCGTCAAGTGACACCCCGTTGTCATCTCCAAGAATGGCATAGTGAGTGACAACGATATCGCCGTCCTTGATTTGAACGTGTGCGCTGCTCGCATTTGCGACTCTATGCGCAAGTTCCTTGCTCAATTTCATGATAGCCGTTCTGAAGTCGGCTTGCTCATCGATGGGCATCGCACTCACCGCAAATAAGAGCTGCCTCAAGTTCTCGGTCGGGTAATAAAGTCCGCTGTATGGGAAGGATTGTTCCAAGTCTGGGTAAGCGTCCAGATCGTCGCCATACCAAGTGCGATAGTACACGGGGTCATAAGTTGGAACAAAGAACCAATACACGAGCGGGTTATAAAAATAGTCCCAGATATCGAAGAGTGGAAAGAATCCGAAATAGCAGCCGCCAAAGAAACGATGCCTGAACCACCATCTGTTGCGGAAACTGGGGTGTGCATTATTCCATCGGGCAAACTGGTTAATAAGCCCTCTATAGACAGGTGCGCGTTTCTCAATGATCGGCCGCTGCATGCTCTGCCATCGATTCGTTTGCTGACTCACGATCTGGTTCACATGCGCATTTTTCTTCATGACGCTGTCGATGCGCGTACGCCCGAAAACAGCTCGAGCTGAAGGGGCCATCGGCGGACGAAAATTTCTTGCACTTGGGTTCTGTAAAGCAGGCTTTGCCCGCACTTGCGGCTCTAACCCCTGTTGAAACGAATGACGATTCGGAGACGACTGGATAGGATTCTGCGGCTGAAACTGACGCTGACTTGGAAAGGCCGGGGCATTAGACCTTGCAGATGACGGCGCCCTCGGCCCCGTGGACAAGCCGTGAGATGGGCCCGGCCGGCTGGGCCTAGTTTCTACCGCCCAAATCGACAGGTTCAGAAGAGGCAAAACTGCGATCGTGAACAGGTATTTCATGCTTTCCACCCTATCCACTCGGTATTGTAGCAACTTCAGTTCTTGTGTGCCTCTCCACCCTTTTTACAACTTAATATACTACAAATTGGTCTTGTAATTAAACAATAAACGCCATAAATTTAATCTTGATAACAACATTAGGTTTACGGTTATTTTTGAGGAGCATCTCATGAAAACAGTTAACTATTTTTTCCTAGGCTTACTTGTTTTTGGCGCAATATCCGGGGCAAATGCTACCACGATATATGTTAATGGCTCTGCCCCAGCGGGAGGCGATGGGTCATCATGGTCAGCTGCGGTTAATACCATTGAAGCTGGGCTTAGCGCAGCCGCAAGTGCTTCAGCGGCAGCCCCAGGAACAGTGGTTGACGTATGGATAGCAGGTGGCACTTACCCCATGACCTACTGCAACCATTCCCTGCCCAATAAAGTGAATATTTACGGGGGCTTCGCAGGGACTGAAACGCAAGCCAGCCAGCGTGGGTTTACCGGCAACTTGCCTACCATCCAATCTCTCATAACAGAGCCGGCAGGCGTAGGATGCTACCTCTTTAACTTAACTGGAACGACAAACAGATTTGACGGGGTCACTCTTGCTGCGACCGGCGGGATTTTACAAGCCGGAGGCTCATTGACTGCGGTCAGCGATACTTTCGCGCCAACTACCTCTGGCGCTACGGCAGTAGGTGGTGGCGGTATAAATGTTTGTAACGGCGGTACCCTGGTGGTAGACAAAAGCTTGTTTCAGAATCTCGTGGCAGGCGTTGGAGGCGGTGTGGCCGGGTTGAATGCTGCAAGTGTTACCATTACCAATTCAACCTTTAGTGGCAATCAGGCGCAGGACACCACCTATTGGAATCCGAGCACCAACAAAGTTGATGAACTTTCAGGTGGCGCGGCTATCAATATTGACGGTAATTTCTTTTATTATTATTACAACTATGGCCCTCCAGTAAACAATACAAGGGTGACGCTTAGCAGCAACACTTTCTATGGCAACACCGAAACTGGGACTAATGGGGGGGGAGCTATTCATGTGGGCAATGCGGACACCGTAAGCATAACAAACTCAACCTTTGGCGCAAGCGGCAGCCCTAACACAAGCAACTACGGTGGTGGCGCTGTTTCAGTTAATGCAGTTAACTCTGCATCCATAAGCGGGAATAATTTCTCTGGCAACAACGCATATTTTGGTGGAGCAATCTACTCAACGCTCGAAAAGCCAAACGCGATTCTGTCGATTACTTCCAACACATTCACTCAAAACAGCGGTGTGCTTGGTGGTGCTATTTCTGATCGAAACGAAGCAAACGGCGGGACGAAAACTGTTACTTTGAATATCACCAGCAATGCCTTTTCCCAGAACACGGTTACGTCATCGGGATCAGGTCCTGCCATCTACTACGACGGTACTGAAGCGAAAATTGATAACAAAGCAACAACAGCAGCTATCGATAGCGCGCTCGTAAACAGCAACTCTAATTTGCGGCGTGCTGATATTTCTCCTTAAAGAACCTATTCTTTAAGGGCCGAACACTCCCATAAGCTTAAGCTTGGCCACATTACTCGTGTGGCCAAGGCTGTCTTTCAACTGCAACGATACCTCAAACTTGGCCGCCGGAGAGTTTTCGTGCTCACCGGAAATGCTAATCTCAATTGCAAATCGAAATCGCCCTTCCTTCGTATTCGGAGCAATTTCGTTCCTCAAAAATATCGGCTTAAGTTGCAGCCCGTTCCTATTTTCATGATTGCCAACCAGGGACACAAAAAGTTCCCCTGAGTCTAAATCTCCATCTTCATCGTCAAAATCCAAATCAAAAATCAGAACCTGCGATGAGACCTGCGAAGTTCCGACAAACTCAACATGGTTGATTCGCGGATAGGCCGACATTGTCTTCGCGCGGTTCCCAAGGTCAACAGCAACGTACGGGGCACATCCAAGCAGTCCTACGCATACGACCGCGGCGAGCAGGGCTTTGACTACATAAAATCTTGACAACATTGACAGTTGCTTCACACAATAATTGCAATTGAAAAAGGGGTGGCACAAAATTCAACTTGCTTTTTGACGACGGCGATGTCATAGACTCGCTCTAACTTGGTGCCGTGCCCGAGTGGTTAGGGAGCGGTCTGCAAAACCGCCTACACCGGTTCAATTCCGGTCGGCACCTCCACCGAATGTAAAAGATGACTGTGATTCGCGCGATAGCGCATACGAATATTGCCCTTATCAAATACTGGGGCAAGAGGGCCAGCGATGGCCAAAGGCCTCGCGATGGCCAAAGGCCCAGCGAGGGCCAAGGGCCTGGAAGAGGCAACCTCCCTGCTGTTGGCTCCCTTTCTCTTACGCTCGACAAGTTCTTTACCACTACAGAAATTGAGCCTGCCGAAAAAGATAGTTTCCTGCTTGAGGGTCAAAGAGACAACTCTCGTGTGCTTAATCACATTAGTTTTTTTCGCCAATTAACCGGGCGTAATCTGCATTTCAAAATCGTGTCGCACAATCAGGTGCCGACCGCTGCTGGCCTTGCTTCTTCTGCGTCGGGTTTTGCAGCGCTCACCATTGGCCTTTCTAAAGCATTTGGGCTCGATTTTTCCAAGAAGGAACTCAGCCGGATTGCACGCGCAGGCTCTGGCTCGGCCGCTCGCAGCATCTTTGGCGGCTTTGCCATTATGCATGCATTAGAAGATGACGCATACGCTGAAGCGGTTTCTTCACCACTCACGTTTCAAGTTGCCATGATTGTCGTTGAATGTGACAAAGGGCCAAAGTCTATCAGCTCGCGCGACGCTATGAACAGAGTCGCGAAGACTTCCGTCTTTTACCAATCTTTCTTAGACAATCATCCGAAGTTGCTGAACCAAGCGATGAATGCGGTTCAATCAAATGAACTGAGAAATTTGGGCACATGCATGGAGCAGTCGACGCTTCAGATGCACGCGACAACGCTCGGATGCGAAGATCCATTTTGGTATTTCAATAGCACCACGATTGCTGTGATCTCCAAAGTTAGAACACTTCGAGATCAAGGGATGGACTGCTTTTTCACGATGGATGCCGGCCCCCATGTAAAAGTTCTATGCGATGCCAAGGATGCTCCAACACTTTCGCAATTGCTTAGCAGTATGAATGGGGTCTCTCGGACGACAACTTGTTTTGCCGGTCCTGAGGCTTATCTCGCATGACTCCAGTTTCTGCGACTGCCCCCGGCAAGCTTGTTTTGGCTGGTGAATATGCAGTTCTTGAAGGGCACGAGGCATTGTCGGCTAGCGTTGGCCGACGCGTCCATGTGACGATCAACGAGGATCAAGGTAAAGAAAGCCTCACAAACTCCCGCAATAAGCTCATTCAAGGCGTTGTGCAGGAGTTCCAGGAAAGAGGGATCACGCTGCCGAACTCGAAGCTTGAGATCAGTTCTTCCGAACTTCATCTTAATCTGGGCGGAAAACCATTTAAACTTGGGATTGGATCCTCGTCCGCCATTGCCGTGGCACTAACAGCTGCTCTGTTGCGCGTGTGCGATCGCGATCTGCAAGATTGCCTTGAGATTGCGCGCCACGCACATCGCAGGTTTAACAAGCAGCGCGGTTCTGGTGTAGATGTAGCAACCTGCTACTACGGCGGCGCCATTCGCTATGCGATTTCGGCCGATACGCCCATTGTCATAAAGTGTTTGCTCACTTTTGATATGCGTATGATTGTGCCGGTTTATACGGGCGTCGCACAATCAACCGGACGCCTCTTAGAGCAAGTCAGCGCCATCGATACGGAGCGTTCTTATCGTGAAGCAATCGACGGAATCGGAAGTGCCGCCAAAAGCATGACCAAGGTCATGACGCAAAGCGGATCCTTCGAAGACTTACGCGAGGCCGTTTTAGAGCACAACTATTGGAT
>Ga0068863_100006891_pt1 | contig 11135 bp, 10 predicted proteins | sample KBSSwiS62_FD_66596 | JGI IMG/M metagenome (GOLD analysis project Ga0068863, IMG submission 66596) | Switchgrass rhizosphere microbial communities from Kellogg Biological Station, Michigan, USA - KBS Switchgrass S6-2 | ecosystem: Host-associated > Plants > Roots > Rhizosphere > Soil ...
GTACCAACGGGCAGGCAATTTCGACCGACAAAACCAAAGTGCACCAATCGAAACGAGGCTGGTTTGCGGGCCTTTGCGCGGGTCAGCTACAATCTGGAGTTTCTTTTGTAGCGTCGAGGGCCGACGAAATACATGCACGAACTGAAATTGCACAACACGCTGAGCGGCAAGACGGAGCCGTTCGTACCGCAGGCGGCGGGCGAAGTGAAGATGTATACGTGCGGGCCGACGGTGTATGACTACGCACACATCGGCAATTTCCGGACGTTTGTATTTCAGGACGTCCTGCGGCGGTATTTGAAGCAGCGCGGACTGAAGTTGAACCACGTGATGAATCTGACGGACGTGGACGACCGGATCATCGCCAATGCCGCGGCAGCGAAGGTGGGAATTCGGGAGTACACCGAAAAGTTTGTGCAGGCTTTTCTTGCGGACTGCAAGGCGCTGAGCATCGAGGCGCCGGAACACTGGATCCGGGCGACGGACCACATTCCAGATATGGTGAAGCTGATTGAGCGTTTGCAGCAGAAGAGTTTTACCTACGATAGCGACGGGTCGATTTATTACCGGATTGCGAGGTTTCCGGAGTACGGAAAGTTGTCGAAGATTGATTTGACGGGGATTCAGGCCGGCGCGCGCGTGGACAACGACCGCTACGAAAAAGAGAGCGCGCGGGACTTTGCGTTGTGGAAAGCGCCGAAGGCCGGGGAACATTTCTGGGAGACGGAGATTGGCGCGGGTCGCCCGGGCTGGCACATCGAGTGTTCTGCGATGGCCATGAAATATCTGGGCGAGACGCTGGACATTCATACCGGCGGAATTGACCTGGCGTTTCCGCACCACGAAAATGAAATTGCGCAGAGCGAAGGAGCGACGGGGAAGCCATTCGCGCACTATTGGGTGCACGCGGAGCATTTGCTGGTAGAAGGCGAGAAGATGTCCAAGTCGCTGGGGAATTTTTTCACCATGCGCGACTTGTATTCGAAAGGATATAGGCCGTCCGCGCTGCGATATGCGTTAGCGAGCGTCCCGTACCGGAGGCAGCTGAACTTTACGTTTGATGGGCTGACGCAGGCGACGAATTCAGTGGAGCGACTGCGTACGTTTGCAGACCGGCTGAAACAGGGGAAATTTCCGGCAGGCTCGCCGGCAGCATTCAAGGAACGCGCGGCGAAGGCGCTGAATGAATTCGACGCGGGATTGGCGGATGATTTGAATACCGCGGTAGCGCTGGCGGCGGCTTTCGATTTTCTGCGTGAGGCGAATATCGCGATGGATGGCGGGAAATTTGGTCAGGAGGATGTGCCAGCGGCGCAAAAGTTTTTGCAGTTGTTTGATGAAGTGTTCGCGGTGATTGCGGATAACGACGCCGAGAAACTGCGGGAGCTGGGCTACGGGCCGGCGGCCGGCGAGCTAAGCGACGCGGATGTGGAAGCGAAAATTGCCCAGCGGCAGGCAGCCCGGCAGCGGAGGGACTTCGCCATGGGCGACGAAATCCGCAAAGAACTGGCGGAACATGGTATAATTCTCGAAGATAGTAAGGACGGAAGCGTCCGCTGGAAACGCAAATGACACACAACAAATTGCACCGGCCGGCCCAACAAGCTTCTCCTTCCGAACTGCGCCCGAACCTCTACGGCGTAGATTAAGTCCCCTCTCCAAAAAAGGCAGTAAGCATTTTGGTGTCGAAGTGCGCTTGGAAGCCGGCGCAACCCGTCACATCGCGAAATGCAAACTGCGCACTCTTCCAACGCTCCATCGTTGCCTCGCCGGAGTCCACCAAAACAACTAGAACCGCGGTTGCCAAGCGGCCGCGACGAAAAGGGAGATTGCAATGATTTCGACTACCTCGGACACGAAGACGCCCCGTCTGGTGACGGCGCTTCCCGGCCCCAAGGCCCAGGCAATTGTTGAACGCGACGCCAAGTTCATGTCGCCATCATTCACGCGCGACTATCCGCTGGTGGCGAAGAGCGGCCACGGCGCGATGGTAGAAGACGTGGACGGCAACCTATTTTTGGATTTTGCCGCCGGAATAGCGGTGTGCTCGACGGGACACTGCCATCCAAAGGTGGTCGCCGCGATTCAGAAGCAGGCCGCGGAACTGATTCACATGTCGGGCACGGATTTTTACTACGAAAGTTTGCCCTATCTAGCGGAACGGCTTGCCAAGACGGTACCGGGTGCGGAAGACAAAAAAGTTTTCTTCTGCAATTCGGGAACGGAGGCGGTGGAAGGCGCGGTGAAGCTGGCCCGCTACACCACCAAGCGCGACAAAATGATCGCGTTTTACGGTTGCTTCCACGGCCGCACCATGGGTTCGCTCTCATTGACGGCGTCGAAGTCCACGCAACGCAAGGGATTTGGCGGTCTTCTCAGCGGCGTGGAACACATTCCCTATCCGTATGCGTATCGCTGCGCGCTGGGCCACACGCCGGAAACCTGCGGAGCGGAAATCCTGGAGACACTGGAGAATCAAATCTTCAAGCGCCTCTTCGATCCGACCGAAGTCGCCGGAGTCATCATCGAACCGATTCAGGGAGAAGGCGGCTACGTGCCGGCCCCGAAGTTTTTCCTCCAGGAACTGCAGCGAATCTGCCGCCAGCATGGAATTATGCTGATCGTCGATGAAGTGCAGTCGGGCATGGGCCGTACTGGCAAGATGTGGGCGTTTGAACACGCAGGCATCGAGCCGGACATCATCACCAGCGCGAAGGGAATTGCCAGCGGCATGCCGCTTGGCGCATTCATTGCGCGGTCGAGCGTAATGAACTGGAAGCCCGGTTCGCACGGAACGACGTTTGGCGGCAATCCGGTGTGCCTGGCTGCGGCCATCGCGACACTGGATCTGCTCGAGGGCGGCTTGATGGAAAACGCTCGCAAGATGGGCGACTACGTCTTTGCCCGTACCGCGGATTGGACGAAGAAGTTCAAAATCGTGGGAGACGTTCGTGGCAAGGGTCTGATGATCGGTATCGAGTATGTGCGCGATCAGCGGACCAAGGAGCGCGCGGGCGACTTGCGCAACTTCATCGTGGATCGTGCATTCCGTAAAGGCTTGTTGGTGCTCGGAGCGGGCGAAAACTCGCTACGTCTCTCGCCGCCTCTGTTGATTGACGAAGAGCAAGCGGACTTCGCGCTGCAGACGCTGGAAGAGTGCATGCGCGAGGCGGAAGCGAAGATCTAAGAGCCGTACCCGCTTCGCTCGGAATGACGTTACCTGAGTCCTGTGGCTGATCTGCGGAAGTTTGCGGCGGCCACGGGATTTTTGTTAATACTCACAGTCGCGTAGCGGAGAACAGGTGCGGTATGCGGGTCGTATCGAGGTTCGTCTACGAGGTTGTGAAGTGGCGCGGTTTGACTCGGAAATTGAATCGTGCCGATGCGAAAACAGAAGCAAAACAGCGTAGCGTACGCGGCGAAACGTTCGCGTATTGGTATCTGTGGAGACAGGGTATGTTTTTGTCGCACGGAACTACATGCCCCGCGGCGCCAAGGCGAAATTGATCTGGTCGGCTACGACGGCGAAACTCTGGCATTTGTCGAAGTGAGGACGCCTACGGCGCCGGCGAAGATCAGGCGGCACTGCCGGAACTCAGCGTAACTTGGAGCAGCAACAGCCGGTAGGGAGAACGGCTCGCAGTTTTTTGTTGGAGAGGCACGTAAAGGAATGCCCCATGCGTTTTGATGTGGTGGCGATCGGAGAAGTGCCCGGCGAATCGCCGATGGCGCGGCTGCACAAAGCGGCGTTTTTATCCACAGATGTAAACGCTACTCCCCGAAAGGCATCAGAATCCGCAAGAACTTGCTAAAATAAACGCCATTCAAGTAATGCTGCGAAAGCTGCAGTAAAAGGTTTTAGGAGGCAACTTGCCGGAGTTACGCAAGGACCCGATTACCGGCCGCTGGGTGATCATCTCCACGGAACGTGGGAAGCGGCCCATGGATTTTCTGCGCGAGAGCGTAATCCCCAAGGATGGGAAAAACTGTCCATTTTGTCCGGGCAACGAGGCGAAAACGCCCAACGAAGTGCTGGTGTATGGACGGAATGGCGGCAGCGCGAACAGCGCTGGCTGGTCCATCCGCGTGGTGCCGAATAAGTTCCCGGCGTTGGGAATCGAAGGAAACCTGGACAAAGAGGGCGAAGGCCTCTTCGACAAAATGAACGGTATCGGCGCTCACGAAGTCATCATCGAGTCGCCGGACCATTCCTCGACGCTGGCCACGCTTTCCGAGCGCGCGCTGGAAGATGTGTTGTGGGCCTACCGCGACCGCATGCTGGACCTGAAGAACGACAAGCGCTTCCGTTATGTGCTGATTTTCAAGAATCACGGGGAAGCAGCTGGCGCTACTGTCGAGCACACCCATTCGCAGCTCATCGCTTTGCCGATTGTGCCGCGGCGCGTTCGCGAAGAAGTGGACAGCTGCTGGCACTACTACGACGAAAAAGAGCGCTGCATTTTTTGCGACATCATTCGCCAGGAAATGGAAACGGGCGAGCGGGTGATCGGTGAAAACGACCACTTCATTACGCTGGCTCCCTATGCGCCGCGCTTTCCGTTTGAGATGTGGTTGCTGCCCAAAGTACATGGTTCTTCTTACGAGAACAACCAGAGTTCGATGTACGCCAGCCTGGCCCGCATGATGAAAGACACGTTGATGCGAATGGACGCCGTATTGGACCGCCCGGCCTACAACTTCATGATTCACACCTCTCCCATCAGCGAAGAAATCAACGATCACTACCACTGGCACGTTGAAATTATTCCTAAGCTCACCAAAGTGGCGGGCTTCGAATGGGGAACCGGTTTTTACATTAATCCGACTCCGCCAGAAGAGTCGGCGCGCTTCCTGCGCGAGGCGCGCATCGCCAGCCCCGTCAAAAAGTAGTTTCATGGTTGGCCGCTGACAGAGCGCGACCGAATTCGATATAATCAAAAATTGGCGGCGCGGTACCCAAGTGGTAAGGGAGAGGTCTGCAAAACCTTTATGCGTGGGTTCGATTCCCACCCGCGCCTCCAACAAATCACCCTTATATTTTGATATGTTTGAAGAATTCTACGGCTGTTTGTCTTGGTTGCTCCCGAGACAGTTGAGGACTAGTTCTACATCGTACGCTGGCTTGTCCAACTAATTGGCAAACGTTTTGATTTGGAGCAATTTCCACGCTCTTTCCCCGACGGAGAGGTTGCCGCCCAGTCGGTACCCACCTTTGAAAGGACGACGGAATTACCTATTCGCCCTCGGCGAAGGTAAGGTTAAGTCCTTTGTTTCTGTCGTCCGGGTTCGTGGAAAGATAACAAAATTGGTTAGACTGTCACCTTAGGGACCTGAATAATTTGGCTTGCAGTTTAGGGAGACATTCACCGGGCACTCGATGAATCCCGGATTCAGCCATACGGACCTGCGCAGCCCTCACTTCCACCGAAAAATTTGGACGCAGCATGGGAGTTTGAAGCGCGAGGTTCAGGCCGAAAAGTGGTGGTCGATTTTTACCGACGAAAATGTAGAGGGTCTCTCAGGCTTTGCAATTCTCTGTAGTAGTAAATTGGAGTGGGCCGCTTTCCATTGAACTTCAGCTTTTTTAGAAGCTCTATTTCTTCCTTGGTGGCACTCCCACTGAGGGAGCTGTCCTTCAGGAATTCCCTGAACCCCGGCTCTATCTCCGGTTGAAGTGGCCCTGTTTCGACAAACTCAAATCTCCGTGGATCGCCTGACGCTATTCTCCGATTTAAGACAATCTCCATACCAAAAGTTGTCAGATCGACGTCCCAGAATTCAATCAATGGATCCAAGAAGGAGACACAGTTTTCAGGCGACAGATTGAAGACATCTGTGTCCAGGAACTCAAGAAGGGTAACTCGAGTTTGTTCGTAGGTCCGGCCCGCAAGCCGAGCCACCAAGTGGAGCCAGTTTTCACTGTTCAATTCCTCTTTGGCAACCTTCTTGATGACGTCCAAAAGCTTCTGTGTGACGAGTCGTTCGAGTTCGCCGAAAGGCTGCCCCTCAAAAATCTCGCGTACCTGTTGTTGTTTGTCGGGTACGCACTTACGGAGAATCAGTTCCCGAATTTCCCCAAACATCGGGGCAGGAGGACCCGCCAGGTCTCTTTTCAATTCTTCCCGACGCTGAAAATCAGCCAGTTTGGAAAGTCTGTCACTCGGAAGCTTCAACACTCTCGCCATCTTTTCATAGATATCCGTTCGGTCAGGGGCGGGTGGCAGCTTCTTGCGAGCCAGCAACTGTGAGATATAGGAGTCGGTGACTTCGGCGGCAGCCGCCAGATCCTTTTGCTCAAGTCCCAACTCTTCCAGTCGGCGCTTAATCAACTGGCAAACGTCCACAATGATCCTCCTTGTGGATTTAACAAGGCGAGTTAACTAACAGAATAGTTCCAGATTTGACTTGACAAGTCAAGTAAATTAACTAATAGTGGTTAATAGACAAAGGAAGTCTTCAACGGTGATTGAACCAACTGTAGTTATCTTGAGTACCCTTTGGCAAGGAGAATGTCATGTTCGCACGTAGAGTCTATATGCATCTGAAACCCAATAGCGTCGCGGAATTTACCCAGAGGTTGGAGAAGGACATCCTTCCCCTGCTTCGAAAACAGAAAGGATTCCAGGACGAGATCAGCTTTGTTGGTCAAAGTGGCAGGGAAGCTTTTGGAATCAGTTTGTGGGATACACCCGAAAATGCCGAGGCTTACAACCGTGGAACCTACCCAGAAGTGACGAAGTTTCTCGCCACGGTAGTCGAAGGAGCGGCCCCTCAGGTTGAAACCTTTAATGTCACAAACTCGACGTTCCACAAGATCGCGGCTGTCGTAGCGGCCTGAAGCCGATAAGCCACTTCGTGACGCGGGGTGGACCAGGTCTGCCCCGCAGCCTGAGTGCGCCGTAAGAATCTAGAGTCAATCGGAGGATCACCTGGTGACCTCCCGATGGAATGAAAGACCATGTACGTCAAGAAAGCCCAAAGCGTTTCCGAGCAGGATCATCCTCCTAAACTTCAGAGAGTGGTTCCTTTGGCTTTTGACGAAAACGGTCGACGTCAGAGTTTTGTGGCAGATCTGAACAGCATTGTCTCTGCGGCGCACAGCCTGCCGGCAGAGGTTAGCCCGCCACCAGGCGTGTGGAGTTCCGTGCGCCTGCAGCTGGAAAAAGAAGGGATTTTCAAGGCTGGCGTGGAAGAGAGATTTGAGGGCTGCGTGCGAGTTCCAGTGCTGAGGAAACGTAAAGGGAACTTTGGGGAGACGCCCTCGAGAGAAGTTGGCCTGAGGCAGAGTGAAGGGGAATTCGGCTCCCTCATAGAATCTATCGCATTCGCAATTTTTATTAGCCGGGGAAAGCGCCTACGTTACGTAAATCATGCTGCTGAGATCATCACGGGTTATACACGGAAAGAACTCATAAGGATGAGTTTTCAGGAACTCGTTCATCCGGAGGGGTCGGAAGCGCCCACAAGCCGGAAGAAGCCGCAAGCACGGGAAATCGGGCTCGCTTCGCAATGTGAGATTCGGATCTCCACGAAGAATCGCGAAGAGCGTTGGCTTGAGATTACCGTAACGCCCATTGATTTTGATGGAGAGCCAAGTTGGCTGATTTCAGCTTTCGATTTGACCAAGCGTAAGCGCGTCGAGGCCCAGGCGCAGCTTCTAGCCACTACCGATCCTCTTACCGGTCTAGGCAATTACCGTCGGCTCCTTGATGTTCTGCACGTCGAGATTGAACGATCAGAGCGCACGCTGAGACCCTTTGCCGTTTTGCTGCTCGACTTGGATGGATTGAAGAAGATCAATGACTGTTACGGTCACCTGATAGGCAGCCGGGCAGTGACTCGAGTCGGAGACATCCTGCGTCTGTCTTGTCGGTCCATGGATACGGCAACGCGATATGGCGGCGATGAGTTTGCTGTGGTCCTGCCCGAAACCGCCGCAACCGGTGCAGGATCTGTTTCCGCACGCGTTCACGAGCTGATAGCGGAAGAGAGCGAGCAACCAGCACTTTCGGTAAGCATCGGAGCTGCCATCTATCCCAGCGATGGCAAAACGATTCAAGACCTCTTGCAAAAAGCAGACCGTGAGTTGTACGGCATGAAGAGTCGTGACGCGGAACGTTCTTTACTCGTCGCCGTGTGAACTCGCCAAGTCGGGCGGGCAGGCGCGAGTTTGTTATTCGCGACCAATAGATTCAAAGATTCGAGAAAGGGAGAACTGTATGTATTTACTAGCATGGATTGTCATAGGGGCAGTCGTCGGCTGGGGAGCCGGAAGAGTCTTCCAGGGTAATGGCTATGGTCCACTTATGGACATCCTCATGGGTATTGGCGGCGCCGTAGTAGGCGGATTCACAATGAGCCTCCTAGGCGTCGGTGGTTATGGTGGAACGATCATCACAACCCTGGTTGCAATGGTTGGCGCAGTCCTCTTGACTGTGGTCACCGCTTACGTGAACGGCCGAAGGATTTTCGCTCGTCAGTTATAGGTAGTCTCGGCACACGAAACATGCCGTGAGGCGTACCACTACTGCCGCTGCGGACCGCGTGCAAGTTCGCAGGCGGGGGCGCTCAACCTGCTAGGCGTAGGTCAACGCCACCGCCAACCGGTGTACGCGTATTCAAGCGTCTAGAAAGTTCAAAATGTTAGCCACCAACAAGTCTGGAACTATCCTGATAAGAGACAACACGCCTTTGCCAGCGGGCATGGCGATCGAACGTGAGGTTTTCCTGCCTGATTGGAAAGCCGTCAAAGATTTGGATGGCTATCAGGTTGGTCGAAAAATCGAGGAAGCGAAGTGGAACTTCTTCCATTTGGCTGGCGAAATCAGAGTCACCGTACTGGGTAGCAGCTCGAAGGCGCTGCGCAGGGCAGTGAAGCGTGTTCTGGCGAAACAAGAAAAACAGTTCAACTCGTTAGAGATTGCGAGCGTTGTTTCGAAGCGGTTTCTGGGTCTTCCTTTTGTGAGTGTTGTCGCTTATACCCGACATATTCAACAAAGTGCTCGTCTGGTCCCAGCAAAGGATTCTGCCTTGCAAAAACCTGTCCCCTCCACCCTACAAACCAAGCGCCAAGTGGAGGCGGTTACGGAGCAATACACGGCTCTAATTTCAAATTCTTAGAATTCGTTGGAGTGACGAAAATGAAAACCTTGCGCGGCTCGATTGTTTGTGTGCTTGTCCTGCTCTCTACTGTGTCATTGCTTCGTGCACAGGAACTTTCCAAGTATCGGCACTTTACGCTGGGAATGAGCGTCACTAACCTGCTGGAGCGCACTGATAAAAAGATGAGTGATGTAACGACGATTCATGGCCGTCCAGCACTAATTCAAGAAGTCACTTGGTGGCCGCCGAGCGGGCCGGGGGCATCCTTTCGATCGGACGGAGTCGAACAGGTTCTGTTCTCTTTCTACAACGGCGAACTCTACAAAATTTCCGTGACCTATGATCCGCCTTCTACGGCAGGACTCACCGAGGAGGATATGGTGAAGTCCATTTCGGCGAAGTACGGTCCTGCCACAATCGTCGCGCCCGAGATCGAGTCACAGGCTCAACCCGCGTTTAATGTTAGGCAACGGTCTGTGGCGTCTTGGGAAGATGCGCAATTTTCCGTAAATCTAGTCCGTTTTTATTTCAGCGACGTTTTAGGGCTGGTCGTTTTTTCGAAGCCGGTCAATACAGAAGCCGAACTTGCCATTGCCGAGGCAGTGAAACTCGACGAGCAAGAAGGCCCAAGACGAGAAGCTGACCGCCAGAAGAAACAAAAGGGCGACCTGGAAGCGGCACGGCAGAAGAACCAGAAAAGTTTTCGGCCCTAGTATCGGCCTTGGGTTACAAAGAATTAGCTGTTCAAATTTTGCAACGGATTAACGGAGGTCGACGAAATGAATGTAAATATCACTCCTCTACATGACCGCGTCCTGGTGCGCAGGATGGAAGAGAAAGATACCGCGAAGAGCGGAATCATTATCCCCGATACGGCGAAAGAAAAGCCTCAAGAGGGTGCAGTGATCGCCGTCGGAGCCGGAAAGACGGAAAAGGGACGTCGTATCCCGCTCGACGTGAAGGTGGGCGACCGGATCTTGTTTGGCAAATACACCGGTAGTGAGATCAAGATCGACGACCAGGAGTACTTGATCCTTCGCGAAGAGGAGATTTTGGCGAAATTCAGCGGAATGGCCAAGGCGGTGGCCGGCAGGAAGTAGTATCTCTGGTCCGCGAATTTCGCGTGAGTGGAGAGTTCAATCACATAGAAGGGTGGAGTCCAATGGCAAAGCAAATTGTAACTGGTGAGAATTCGCGACAGGCGATTTTACGCGGCGTCAACATTCTGGCCGACGCCGTAAAAATTACGCTCGGCCCGAAGGGGCGTAATGCAGTGATCGAGAAGAAGTTCGGTGCGCCTGTCATCACAAAAGATGGCGTGACAGTAGCCAAAGAAATCGAACTGCAGGACCCGCTCGAGAACATGGGTGCACAGATGGTGCGAGAAGTCGCGTCCAAGACGTCCGACGTCGCCGGTGACGGCACCACGACTGCGACTGTGTTGGCACAAGCGATCTTTCGCGAGGGTGTGCGAACGGTGGCCGCGGGTGCGAGCCCGATGGCGCTCAAGCGGGGCATTGATAAAGCCGTGGAAGTTGCTGTCGCGGAGATCAAAAGGCTCTCTCGCGAGGTGAAGGGCGACATGATTGCTCAGGTGGGCACCATCAGTGCCAACACCGACCAGCAGGTGGGCAGCATCATCGCCGAAGCGATGAAGAAGGTTGGGAAGGACGGCGTTATCACTGTCGAGGAATCCAAAACGATGGAGACGACACTCGAAGTAGTCGAAGGCATGCAGTTTGACCGCGGATACCTGTCCCCCTATTTTGTGACCGACCCGGAACGCATGGAATGCGGGCTCGAGGACGTGTCCATCCTGATCCATGAAAAGAAAATCAGCTCAATGAAGGACCTGCTGCCTTTGCTCGAACAGACGGCTAAGACGAGCAAGCCGCTGCTGATCATTGCTGAGGATGTCGATGGCGAAGCGCTGGCGACCCTGGTTTTGAACAAGCTGCGCGTGACTTTTAACGTCCTGGCCATTAAGGCGCCTGGTTTTGGTGATCGCCGCAAAGCAATGTTGGGCGATATTG
>Ga0068863_100006892_pt1 | contig 11132 bp, 9 predicted proteins | sample KBSSwiS62_FD_66596 | JGI IMG/M metagenome (GOLD analysis project Ga0068863, IMG submission 66596) | Switchgrass rhizosphere microbial communities from Kellogg Biological Station, Michigan, USA - KBS Switchgrass S6-2 | ecosystem: Host-associated > Plants > Roots > Rhizosphere > Soil ...
ATCCGGGGCCCTTCGTTTTGTAGGAAGGAGCGACCCGCATGACGCCCGCACCCGTGAAGCCGAGCATCCCGGCCTCGACTCTCGAAGCCATCGACGTGCGGGTCGGCACGATCTCGAACGTCGAGGAGGTCCCGAAGTCCGACCGCCTTCTGCGGCTTACCGTCTCGTTCGGCGACCACACGCGGAAGATCCTCGCGGGCATGAAGAAGGAGAGGTCCGACTGGGCGGCGCTCGTCGGCCGCCAGGCGCTCTTCGTCGTCAACCTCGAGCCGCGAAAGATGATGGGCGAGGTGTCGGAGGGGATGCTCTTCGACCTCGGCTACGCGGACGGCATCTCCCCGGCGCTCGCCGTCCCGGAGCGTCCGCTGCCCGACGGCGCGCGCGCGGGTTGAGCGATATCCTCGGCGCTCCATCTCGACGGAGGAAAACATGAAGCGGAGAAGTCTCTTCCTCGCCCTGGGGCTCGCCGCGTCTGCCGCGGCCGCGGCGGCGCAGACGCGACCGTCGCGCGAGTACACGATCGAGCAATTCCTCGCGACGACCGGGATCTCGGGCGCGTCCTTCTCGTTCGACGGCACCAGGCTCCTCTTCTCCTCCAACGCCACGGGGATCTACAACGTGCAGTCGATCCCGACCGCCGGCGGCTCGCCGACGCCGCTGACCCGGTCACCGAAGGAAACGACTCTCGCCGTGTCCTACTTTCCGGCGGACGACCGGTTCCTCTATACCCGCGACCAGGGCGGCAACGAGCTCAACCACCTCTACGTCGGGACGCCGTCCGCCGAGGAGAAGGACCTGACGCCGGGCGACAAGCTCAAGGCGACGTTCAACCGGTGGACGCGGGACGGCGGCGCGTTCTACGCCGAAACCAACGAGCGGGACTCGCGCTTCTTCGACCTGTATCGCTACGACGCGAAGACCTATGCCCGCACGATGGTCTACAAGGACGAGACCGGCTACAACGTCGGAGCCGTCTCCGAGGACGGCCGGTGGATCGCGCTGCGGAAAACGCACACGACGGCGGACTCGGACATCTTCCTCTGGAACACGGCGACGAAGACCCTGACGCCGATCTCGAAGCACGAGGGCGTCGCGGACTACGAGCCGGCGAGCTTCGACGTGGACTCGAAATGGCTGTACTACCTGACGAACGACGGCTCGGAGTTCAGGCGCGTGCGTCGATACGAGCTCGCGAGCGGTAAGAGCGAGGACGTCGAGAAGGCCGACTGGGACGTGGCCTGGATGTTCTTCTCGAGAAACGGAAGGTACCGCCTCTCGGCGGTCAACCAGGACGGACGAAGCGTCCTCCACGTCTGGGACGGCAGGACCGGAGCCGCGGTGCCGATCCCGGCGCTTCCCGCGGGCGAGATCTCCTCGGTGCGCGTCTCGAACGACGAGACCAGGCTGGCATTCCAGCTCGACTCGGATCGCGGCCCGAACAATCTCTACGTCTACACGTTCGGCGCGCAGGCGCCCGTGCGGCTGACCGACACGATGGCGAAGGACATCGACCCGGCGGACCTCGTCGAGGCGAAGGTCGTGCGGTTCCGCTCCTTCGACGACATGGAGATTCCGAACATCTTCTACAAGCCGTGGCAGGCGACGCCGGAGTCCAAGGCGCCGGCGCTCGTCTGGGTGCACGGCGGCCCGGGCGGACAGACGCGGCAGCAGTACAGCCCGTACCTCCAGTACCTCGTCAACCACGGCTACGTGATCCTCGGCATCAACAACCGGGGCAGCGGCGGGTACGGCAAGACGTTCAACACCGCGGACGACCACCGGCACGGCCGCGAGCCGCTGTCGGACTGCGTGGCGGCCAAGAAATATCTCCAGAGCCTGCCGTACGTGAACCCGCAGCGGATCGGCATCATCGGCGGCAGCTACGGCGGCTACATGGTCCTCGCCGCGCTGGCGTTCCAGCCGGAGGAGTTCGCCGTCGGCGTGGACATCTTCGGCGTCGCGAACTGGGTCCGCACCCTGGAGTCGATCCCGAAGTGGTGGGAGGACGAGCGCGAGGCCCTCTACAAGGAGATCGGCAATCCGCAGACGGAGAAGGACTACCTGAAGGAGATCTCGCCGCTCTTCCACGCCGACCGGATCCGCCGGCCGCTGCTCGTCCTCCAGGGCGCCAACGACCCGCGCGTCATCCGGCCGGAGTCCGACGACATCGTCGCGGCGGTCAAGAAGAGCGGCGTTCCGGTCGAGTACGTCGTCTTTCCCGACGAGGGCCACGGCTTCACGAAGAAGGCGAACCAGATCGAGGGTTGGCGCACGATCCTCGTCTTCCTCGACAAGTACCTGAAGGGGGGCTCAGGCCCGAACCCCTAGCGGTCCGCTTCGCGGACCGTGGAAATGGGAGGGGAAGTCGCGACCGGACGCTCTCCCACAATCCGAACGCAACTCGGGCGAGCGCTCCTCAGACCAGCACTCCCGCGCTGCGGCGTCTCTCGGCGCCCGCGTACGACTCCCACGCGCGCGCGAGGCGCTCGACGCCTTCGCGCATGGGCGCGGCGTCGAGGACGAAGGGAATGCGGAGGCGGTCCGTGCAGCCGCCCGTCGGCGACGCGAGCGCCCCGGGGACGACGGCGACGCCGTGACGCAGCGCCGCCTGCGCGAACGCGCTCGCGTCTCCGCGCGGCAGCTTCACCCACAGCGAGAGGCCGCCCGCCGGCGGCTCCCACGACCACTCCGGCAGATGTCGCGCGAGAAGCTTCGTCAACCGGTCGAGCCGCTCGCGCATCTCCCGGCGGCGGACCGCGCGCATCCGCTCCGCGTCGGCGAGCAGCCGCACCGCGACGAGCTGCCCGATGAGAGACCCGCCGAGATCGGCCATGATCTTCAGCCGGGTCATCCGGAGCAGGATCTCCTCCGACGCGCGAATCCAGCCGATCCTCAGCCCTCCCCAGAACAGCTTCGAGAGTGAGCCCACCGTCAGGATCGGTGCGGCGGCGTCGAAGGCGGCGATCGGCGCGGGAGGACGGCCCGCGAGCGACAGATCGGCGAGCGTGTTGTCTTCGACGACCGGGACCTGGACCTCGCGCGAGAGACGCGCGATGGCCCTCCGACACGTCTCGGGCATCACGGCTCCCGTCGGATTCTGGAACGTCGGCATGAGATAGACGAGGCGAGGGGAGGAGCGGGCGATCGTCTCGCGCAGACGCGCGACCCAGGTCGCGTCGCCGCCGACCGGAACGGTCACCAGCCGCGCGCCTCGGCCCGCGAAGATGTCGATCGAGCCGAGGTAGGTCGGGTCTTCGATCAGCACGGCGTCGCCGCGATCGCAGAACAACGCGGCCGCCAGCCCGATCGCCTGCTGCGCGCCGTGCGTCACGAGGATCTGGTCTTCGGTGGTGGTCAGCCCCGAACCGGAGAGATGCCGCGCGATGGCCTGTCGCAGCGCCGGCAGGCCCATCGGGAGATAGCCCGGGCCCCGCGACAGCTCGCGCAGCGCCTTCTCGTCGATGCGCGACGCCTCGCGGGCGAGCACGCCCGGCGCCGGCAGATGCGCCCCGAGGAACTCGATGGTGCCGCCGGCGCTCTCCGTGAAGCTGCGCCAGACGGGGTGCCGGCGAAACGATCCGTCGGGATCCTCGCGGAGAAGGGGGACGCCGGGCCTCGCCGCCGAGCCCGCGACGCGCGTGCCGCTGCCCTGCCGGCTCTCGACGATCCGGTCTCGACGCAGCTCCTCGTAGGCCGACACGACCGTGGTCCGGGACAGCGCCAGCCGCTGCGCCAGCATTCGCTCGGAGGGAAGGCGCTCTCCGGCCCGGATCTCGCCGCGCTCGACGGCGGCCCGGATCGCCTGGGCGAGGCGCCGGTAGACGGGCCCGCTGCCGTCCGTCCAGCGACCGAGGGCCGCGAGGAACGCGTGGAGGGTCATGCGGTCGCGCCCGGCGCGCCGCCGGTGCACAGTCCACTTCCGTGAGAGTGGCTATTGATTCTCCATCCGGGGCGGTCCATGTTCATATCCACTCGGAGAATACACCCGAGGTGGACTGTTAAAGTGGACTTAACGAGCAAATCGCATTTCTCGAAGACAGGAGGTCGGCCATGGCACTTCCGCGATTCGCGTTCTTCCGCGGACGCATCGTGCCCTACTCCGAGGCGCGCGTCGGCGTCCTCACGCACGCGCTGAACTACGGCACGGGTTGCTTCGGGGGCATCCGCGCCTACTGGAACGCGGACGAGCAGGAGCTCTTCGTCTTCCGGCCGGGCGACCACTTCCGCCGCTTCCTGGAGTCGACGCGGCTGCTCGACATGCGGCTCCCGTTCTCCGTCGAGGACCTCACCGACGCCGTCGTGAGCCTCATGCGAACCGAGCTCTTTCGCGAGGACTGCTACGCGCGACCTCTCGCGTTCTACGGCGACGAGTCGATCGGCGTCCGACTCCACAACCTGACCGCGGAGCTGTCGATCGTCGCGCTGCCTTACGGCAAGTACATCGAGAACGAGGAGGGGGTCCACGCGACGATCTCGTCGTGGAGGCGCGTCGACGACAACATGATCCCCGCTCGCGGAAAGATCACCGGTTCGTACGTGAACTCCGCGTTCGCGAAGACGGACGCGCAGCGCGCCGGCTTCGACGAGGCGATCGTGCTGAACCAGGACGGGCACGTCGCCGAGGGCTCAGCCGAGAACTTCTTCCTCGTCAAGAACGGCGCGGTCGTCACTCCGCCCGTGACGGACAACATCCTCGAAGGCATCACGCGCCGCACGATCATCGAGCTGCTGCGCGACGGGCTCGGCGTCACGGTGGTGGAACGCTCCATCGATCGCACGGAGATCACGCTCGCCGACGAGGCCTTCTTCTGCGGAACCGGCGTGCAGATCGCCGCGATCACGCGCGTCGACCACCGCCCGATCGGCTCGGGACGCATGGGGCCGATCGTCGCAGCGCTGCGCGCGTTCTACTTCGACGTCGTGCGCGGGCGCCGGCCCGAATATCGTCATTGGTGCCACGCGGTTTACGCGGACTCCACCGAGCCGAGCCACGTCCCCGGGGCAGCCCCGGCGGCGCGCGCGAAGTCGTGAGCGGCGGCCGCGAAGTTGCCGGACGCGGGAAGCGCGCGGCGCATCTCGTGCGCTCCGGGGTGAGGCCGCGCGCGATCTCATTTTGAAAAATTTTCACTGGACTCGCCCGAGGACGGCCTCACCAAAAAAGTGAAGTTTAGGGGTTGCGCTCTTCGCGTAGCGTCCGTTAACCTCCAAATCAGTGGGTTCCTCCAGTCATCGGTGCTCGGTCGGTTTCTATTGGTGCCATCCGCTGGTACTGCCGCAGTTCGAGCGCGTCATCAACGAGAACGGGTTCCGACTGATGGCGCGCCGGCTCGAAGCGGACCGGATCCCCGACTTCGAGGCGCTGCCGGTTCCGAAGGCGTCCGTGTACGTCGTCGAAGCGCACCCGCAGTTCCCGGTCACGGAAGCGGTCGTCACGGGGATCCACGCGCGCCAGCCGTCGTCGCGAATTCTCCTGCTCGCCGAGAGATTCGAGGACGCGACGGCCTTCGCGCTGCTGCGCCTCGGCGTCAAGGGGCTCATGACGTACGCGGAGGCGGACGCCACGCTGCCGCGCGCGCTCGATACGGTCGCCGGCGGAGGCCTCTGGGTCGGCCGCGCGCTCCTCTCCCGGTTCGTGGACTCCGCGCTCTGCACGGTCCCGCTCCGCGTCTACGCGACGGGGTTCGAGGGGCTGACACGCCGCGAGCGGCAGGTCCTCGAGGCGGTCCTGGACAACCTCTCGAACAAGGAGATCGCCCGGCGGCTCCACATGTCGGAGCGCACGGCGAAGTTCCACGTCTCGAACCTGCTCGTCAAGCACGGCGTTCGACGCCGGGCAGACCTGCTGTTCTGCGCGCTCAAGAGCGCCGCGCCCTCCCCCCGGCGGGGCCGCGAGACGGACGGCGCGTCGCCCGAGAAGGGCTACAGCGCCGCCTGAACCCCCGTTTTCGGTTCCCCGCCGCCTCCGAGCCCGGCCTCTCTCAGACTCTTCCGATAAACCCGACCCCGGCTTTGCCGTAAGGACCTCCAGAAATCGAAGGAGGAGGTCATATGCAGCGCAATCCTTTCTTCCGGGGCGGGCTCCTCGCGGGAGCGCTCGTCCTGGCGGCCGTTCCGGCGACGGCCCAGTTGCCGCCGCTCGAGCTTCCCGACGCGAGCCCGGCGGCGACGGTCGAGCAGCGGATCGGCCTCACGGACGTCACGATCCAGTATCACCGTCCCGCCGTGAACAAGCGGAAGGTCTGGGGCGAGCTCGTCCCCTACGACCAGGTCTGGCGCGCCGGGGCCAACATGAACACGACCATCGAGCTTTCCTCGCCCGCGACGATCGGCGGCAAGCAGATTCCCGCCGGCAAGTACGGGCTGCACATGCTCCCCGGCGCGAACGACTGGTCCGTCATTCTCTCCAGCATGTCGGACGCCTGGGGCAGCTTCAGCTACGACGAGAAGGAAGACGTGGTCCGCTTCAAGGTCCAGCCGAAGCCGGCGGATTTCGAGGAGCGGCTCGAGTACCGCTTCGAGAATCCGACCGACGCCTCCGTGGACGTCGTGATGCAGTGGGAGAAGCTCTCCGTCAGCTTCCCGATCCAGGTCGACACGAAGGCCGTCGTCATGGCGAGCCTCCAGAAGCAGCTCCGCGGGCTGCCGCGGTTCGGCTGGCAGGCCTGGAACCAGGCCGCCCAGTGGGCGCTGCAGCACGACGCCGACCTCGGACAGGCGCTCAAGTGGGCCGATCTGTCCATCACGACGCAGAAGACGTTCGGGAACCTCCGCACGAAGGCGGCCATCCTCGAGAAGCAGGGCGACACGAAGCAGGCCGAGGAGCTTCGCGCGGAGGCGCTCAAGATCGCCAACGAGGCCGACATGAACGTCTACGGCTACGCGCTCCTCGGCCAGAAGAAGACCGACGAGGCGATCGTCGTCTTCCGGAAGAACGTGAAGGACCACCCGGACTCGTGGAATGTGTACGACAGCCTCGGCGAGGCGCTCGCGGCGAAGGGCGACAAGAAGGCCGCCGCGGAGAGCTACAACAAGGCGCTCTCGATGACGAGCGACCCCGTGCAGAAGAAACGGATCAACGAGATCCTCACGAAGCTGAAGGCGTAGACCCCGGCCGGGCCGGTCGTAACCTCCGCGCGGCGGGCGCGTAGAAGAGGCCATGAGACCTCGCTACGCGTCCGCCCTCTCGCTCCTCGCGTCCCTGCTCGCGCTGACCGTCGCGGTCCGCGCCGACTCGCCGGCGCTGCCCGACACGCCGCAGGGAAGGCGCATCGCCGCCATGCTCAAGGCGTTCGAGTCGGGCGCGCCCGACGCCGTCCGCGCGTTCATTTCGGACAACTTCAGCGAGTCGGCGCTCGTGGAGCTGCCTCTCGAGCAGCGCGTCCAGAGGCTGTCGGGCATCGCCGCACAGACCGGTCCGCTCGAGCTGTCGCGCGTGATCGAGGGAGGCGGCTCGCATCCGTCGTTCCTGGCCCGGGCCACGAAGTCCGGCGACTGGCTCGAGATCGGCCTCCTTCTCGAAGACACGCCGCCCGGCAAGATCCGCAGCCTCCGGTTCGAGCAGACGGAGGGCCCCGGCGGTCCGCCGCCCGAGCCGCGCAAGGCGTCGGACGCCGATGCGGCCGCCGCCGCGAAGGCACGCGTCCGGGAGCTCGCGGCGTCGGACGAGTTCTCGGGAGTCGTCCTCCTCGCGAAGGACGGCAAGCCGTTCCTCCTCGAGGCGGTCGGCCTGGCCGATCGCGACTTCGCCGTTCCGAATCGGACGGACACGAAGTTCAACATCGGGTCGATCAACAAGATCTTCACGCAGGTTGCCGTCGCGCAGCTCGCGGCGGAGGGAAGGCTCGCCCTGACCGACACGATCCGAAAGCACCTCCCGGACAGCCGGGTGCCGGAGGCGGACCGGATCACGATTCAGCAGCTCCTCACGATGACGTCCGGAATGGGCGACTTCTTCGGAGAGAAGTACGCGGCGACTCCGAAGGACAGGATCCGCACGCTGCGCGATTTCCTGGGTCTCTTCGAAACGGATCCCCTGCGGTTCGCTCCCGGGACGAGCCGCGCCTACTCGAACGCCGGATACGTCGTGCTGGGACTGATCGTCGAGAAGGCGTCCGGCCGCGACTACTACGACTACGTCCGGGAGCGGATCTTCACGCCCGCCGGGATGAAGAACACGGACGCGCTCCCGCAGGACGCCGTCGTGGCCAACCGCGCCGTCGGTTACACGCGCGAGAAGCCGGGCGAGCCGTGGCGGTCGAACGTCTACGCGCTGCCGGGCCGCTCGAGCTCCGCGGGAGGCGGGTACTCGACGGCGGAGGACCTGCTCGCGTTCGACTCGGCGCTGCGCCGCGATGCGCTCCTGCCGCGCGAGTGGACCGACTGGTTCTTCGGAGACAAGTCGGCGCCGGCGCCGAGCGCGGGCGGGGCCGCGCCGCCGAAGGCGGCAGCCGTTTCGCCCCGAAGATCCGGAGGACTCGGCTTCGCGGGAGGCACGGAGGGAGCGAACGCCGTCGTCGAGTCGGACCTCGACACCGGCTACACGCTCGTGGTGCTCGCCAACCAGGATCCTCCGGCCGCCGAGCGGCTGGTGAAGACCATGAGGCAGTGGCTGGGGCTGCGGTGAGGTGCCTACACCTGTCGCTTCGCGATCCCCAGGGCGATGATGTAGATGCCGTACGCCGATAGCCCGCACGCGAGCACTCCGAGCACGAGCGCGCCGTAGGGCGCGCCGGAGAAGGACCGGAGCGTGCCGCCCATCGTGTGGACGCGCGACGCGTTGGACTCCTCCGCCGCCCGGATGATGTAGTAGCCGATCGCGCACAGGACGAGCCCGCGAGCGGCGAGCCCGAACCGCGCGACGGCCATGAGCACGCGCGCGACCTTCTTCGGCGCCCCGTCGGGGCGGCGCGTGAGCCGGCCGGTGACGCCCATCCAGAGCTCGCGCAGGCCTCCGAGCGCGACGATGACTCCGGCGATCTCGAGGACCGCCGGGCCCCAGCTCTCCGACAGCAGCCAGGTCGTGCCCTCGCGCGGCAGAGAGGAACTCGGACGCTGAGCCTTCAGGTGCAGCAGGAGGGCGACGGCCGTCCAGCTGAGGACCCCGTATCCGAGGGCGTCGACGAAGAATCCGATCCGGGCGATCGCGCCGCGTTTCCCCCGGAACGCATCGAGAGCGTATGCGACCGCGAGCCCCGCGAGACCAGCCGCCACGGCGAACAGCAGCCAGCTGCCGTGACCCCTGTCCAACAGGAGCCTGAGGGCGCCGCCGACGCCCTGCTCCTTCTCCCGCGCGCCGAGCCACGCCACGCGCGCCGAGACGAACCCCATGGCGACGTAGACGAGGCCCAGGGCGCAAAGTCCGAACCGCATGAGGAAAGGGCGCATGGAAGGAGCCGATTCTAGAGGACGGCTCCGCCGGACCGGATCTCTCGGTCGGGTTTTCGTTCATCGGTCATTCATGCTCGGCTCTTGTAAGCTTCCGCCGCCCAGAACGGGTTACAGAAAGGAACCTCCCTCATGAAGAAAGCGTTTGCTCTGACTTTGGCGCTCGGGCTCGCCGTGATCCTCGCGGCGCCGCTCGCCGCGCAGGACACCAAACCCACGACCGCTCCCCAGACGGAGAAGAAAGACGAGTCGAAGATGCATCGCACCCCCAGCGGACTCCAGTACGAGGACACGAAGGTCGGCACCGGCGCGACGCCGCAGAAGGGGCAGACCTGCGTCATGCACTACACGGGCTGGCTCTGGGAGAACAACGCCAAGGGAAAGAAGTTCGACAGCTCCGTCGACCGCGGCACGCCGTTCCAGTTCAAGCTCGGACAGGGTCAGGTCATCCGCGGATGGGACGAGGGCATCGCGACGATGCAGGTCGGCGGCAAGCGGACGCTGATCATCCCGCCGGATCTCGCGTACGGCTCCCGCGGCGTGGGTAACGGCCTCATCCCGCCGAACTCGACCCTGGTCTTCGAGGTGGAGCTGCTGGACGTCAAGTGACGACGCAGCGGCGTTCGCTCCGCGAACGCGGCGTAGTCGTCATCCTGAGGCGCGCAGCGCCGAAGGATCCCTTTCTCAGCGCATTCCCTCCCCTCTCCCCCCGCGCGCGGGGGGAGAGGGGGCAGGGTGAGGGGGCGGTCCCTCCGCCAGGATCTCCGTATCCAGCCGTCTCCCGACCGACGCAGTTCGCCGGACACGCGTGGATCCGCCGACTTTTTTTGTCACAGCCTGGCCCGACAGGCCTCCTCCGCCCGTTCCAAGCTCCCCCGCCACAACGCCTTAAAGAGAGCTGGAGCCGCGACGGCCGCGGGCATGGAAGCTGCTAAACTCCAAAAAACGGACAGTTGATGCGATGAGGCGGAACCGTCACTCGGTTCGGCGGCGCGAGCCGTCGCACCAACCGCTTTCGAGCGGAAGGGACGCCGAACGCCTCGCCGCCAGCACGAACGAAACATCATGACGTCCGCGCCTTTCCTGCAGCGCCACCTCGGCGACTATCTCCTCGTCGCCCAGCTGTCGGACGATCCGCTCGGCACCGTCTTCCGGGCGTTGTACGCGGTGGACGAGAGACGGTTCGTGCGACTGCGCATCCTGCGATCCGAAGACCTTCTACCCGCTCCGATCGAGAAGGCCATCTCGCGCCACGCCGGCTCGCTCGGCGGCCTCGTTCACGACGCGCTCGTCTCCCGCCCGCAGCTCGACTCCGTCGACGGGATCCCGTTCATGACGTGGGACGAGGCGGCGGGCTGGACTCTCGACACGATGCTGGCGCGCGTCCGCGCATTCGGGATCCGGATACCGGCGGAGTACGCGCTGCTGATCGCCGAACGCGTCGCCACGGCTCTCGAGCACGCGCAGCGCGCCGGCGGAGACGGGCCGGAAGCGCGCCACGGGCTGCTCTGGCCCGGCTTCATCACGATCTCGTACGACGCCGCCGTTCGGGTCGGCGGCTTCGGCGTTGCCGACGGAATTCGTCCGAGCCTCTCGAGAGGGAGGATCTCGGCCGAGATCGCGCCGTACGTCGCGCCCGAGGCGCGCACGGGCCGGTCCGGACCGTCGTCGGACGTGTATTCGCTGGGCGCGATCCTGGTCGAGCTCCTCACCGCGAGGCGCCCGGCTCCCGACGGGCCCTCCGCCGA
>Ga0068863_100006895_pt1 | contig 11131 bp, 15 predicted proteins | sample KBSSwiS62_FD_66596 | JGI IMG/M metagenome (GOLD analysis project Ga0068863, IMG submission 66596) | Switchgrass rhizosphere microbial communities from Kellogg Biological Station, Michigan, USA - KBS Switchgrass S6-2 | ecosystem: Host-associated > Plants > Roots > Rhizosphere > Soil ...
AGAATCGCAATGACCGTGATGATGACGATGGCGGACTGGGTGAGCCCGTTCAGATTCGTCCAGATGTGATCCATAGTTCCCCGCACGCGATCGCCAACGGCGCTCTGTGCCGGTGGATCTTTTGCAGCCGCTTCTTGGGAGCGATGCGAGGAATCGTAGCAGGTCTTAACCCCTGTTGCGCCAGTCCCTCCCTAGCATGCATCCGATGCTGCAGGAGCGAGTACCGCAATGACCCGGACGATTGATATCGATTCTCTGACCACGTGCCTGGTGACACCGGATGGAGCCCGCATCCGGCTCAACTTCGAGAATCTGGCAGGCGAGGCAACGACGCTCGAAGTGTCAACGTCCTGTGTACAGCAACTCGTCAATACGTTACCCCATCTGCTGACCACTGCTCTCAGGGTCCAGCATGGAGATCAGTGCGCCCGGGATTCAGCCGCTTGGGCGTTGCAGTGAGCGCTCCAACTGATCTATGAGAACGTTCGTGCCGTGTTCCCGGCTGCGTGGGTCGTCATGACCGTCCAGAAAGACGCCCTGCTCTGTTATGAGCAGATCTGTGCCGGTTTTTGACGGCTGTAGCGATATGGTCACCAGCGATACCGATGTCTGAGTGTCGCCGCTGTACATGTCGTAGACATACACGATGCGCTCGTTCGGAATGATCTGGTGATAGCGCGCGTGAAACTTGCTGAGTGTGCCATCGGGACGCCTGCCTTCCAGGCGCTCGGAGCCGCCGACCCTGAAGTCCAACTCACGCACGCTCGCGTTCCAACCGGGTGGGCCGACGAACCACTGCCCTTTGGCTTCCTTGGATGACCACGCGGCGAAAACCTGTGACGGCGTGAAGCGGAACTGGCGCCTGATTACGAAGGTGTCGTGGACTTCTTTTCGCATGTTGGTCATCCCGGGAAGTACTGCATGAAAGGCTCAGCTTCCCGCAGCACGCGCGCATACGAGGGCCTCTGGGTGAGGCGCTCGAGATAGTTTTTGAGATGCTTGCTGAGCGGCATCATCTTGTTGATGAAGAACAGTGGCGGGCCTGCTGCGCAGTCGGCCATTGAGAAGACATCGCCACAGGCCCACTTGCGCGTGGCCATCTGCTCTTCGGCTATCCCCAAGGCTACACCTAAGCGCTCTTTCGCCTCCTTCAGGCCTATCGGGTCATGACCATCGGCGGGGCGGAGTTTGTCGCCCACGATCTGCTGCATGTTGTTGTGTACGTGCAGGTCGTAGAAGCGATCGGTAGCCCGGACCTGTGCTGCCAGCTCGGCATCATCCTCCGGCACCAGTGTCACCGGCCCCGGGTAATGCCTCCCGAGGTACTCGATGATTGAGGTCGATTCGGGGATGACCTGGTTGCGGCTGTCATCGCGAAGCACGGGAAACTTCGCCATGGGCCACACTTTCCTGAAGTTGTCCCGGGATGCCGGATCGCCGAGGTTGACCACCTCCGGGGTGAACGCGATGGCATTCTCGTAAAGAGCGATCAGGGCCTTGTGGCAGTAGGAGGACAGGGGATGCAGATATAGAGTCAGTGCCATGGTGTGGGTCTCATTTGCGCTGTTTGTTTTTGCGGTGCTTCTTTGCGAGGTATTCGTCGAGGGCATCCAACTGGGATTCCCAATGATGGCGGTATTCGTTGAAATAGTCGGCTGCGTGCTGGAGCGGATCCGCTCGCAGCCTGCAGGGCCGCCACTGCGCTTCCCTGCCGCGCTCGATCAATCCTGCCCGCTCCAGCACCTTCAGGTGCTTGGAGATCGCCGGCAGGCTCATGTCAAATGGCTCGGCCAGCTCACTGACCGAGGACTCCCCTTTCGAAACCCTCGACAGGATGGCGCGTCGTGTGGGATCCGCGAGCGCCGCGAAGGTTGCACTGAGGGTATCGGGGGCGGCGCGGGCCGCCGTGGCAGTGGTCATACTTAGCCGTTCGGTTAATTAACCTATTGGTAAAGTACTGCAGAATGGACGGGTGCGCAACTCCCACGAGCCTGCGGACGCGGCGAGAATCGCGTCCATCCGGGCAACACCCTGGATGTCGCGGGCACCCCCTTCCGGCGTCTTGTCGCGCGGCTCCGACACTGTATGAATGTTATAACCAACGAGGTCTGCTGTTGGTGATATCTTCACCCCTACCTTGGGAGCGGGTTGTCGTTCATGAGCGCAGAACCGAAGCGAGTCACCAAGACCGAAGTCTGGGTCGGGTGGGAAAACCAGGTAATCAATGGCGCCTATCCGCTACGACGTTTTCTCGGCGGATCCAACCACAGCCACGTATTTCTCACTGAATACCGGCCCGAAGGAGTCGGCCAGGCCGCCATCAAGCTCGTTCCAGCCGATACGCTGGAAACCGAGGCGCAACTCGTGCAGTGGGGTACGGCGGCCACCCTGAACCATCCCCACTTGATTCGCATCTTCGACGTTGGTCGGTGCCATATCAGTGGCCGGGTGTACCTGTACGTCGTTATGGAATATGCCGACCAGACGCTGGCCCAACTCCTCCCCCGTCGTGCGCTGACTCCCGACGAAACGCGGGAGATGCTCATACCGACATTGAGCGCGCTCAACTTTCTGCATCGAAACAAGCTCGTACAGGGTCAGGTGAAGCCAACCAACCTGCTGGTGGTTGGTGATCAGGTCAAGTTGGCCAGCGATACGATTCGTCCGGTGGGCAAGTTGTCGAGCGGGATCCTGCGTGCGTCTTTGCATGATCCGCCGGAGCTGAAGGATGGAGAGATCGGCCCCGCGGGGGACATCTGGGGACTGGGTGTCACACTCATTGAGGCACTGACTCAACATCCGCCTTCATGGCCTGATGCTCGCTCCGAAACGGTGTCTTTGACGGCCAGTATTCCACCGTTGTTTGTTGACACCGTGCGACGGTGCCTCAACCGGGTTCCCGCCAATCGACCCAGCGCGGGGGAACTGGAGGGGCAGTTCAACCCGGCTGTGCATGCTCATCCCATCACTGTGGTGGCGGCTGAGGAGCCTGTGTACGAAGTGGCCACTGTGTCCACTGCTGCGTCCGATGAGGACAGCCCTGTTGGGGTTGCCCGCAAGGGGTCTGGCAGTGGGGTGTTGGTGCTTGGGGTGGCGGCTGTGTTGGTGTTGGGGCTGGCTGTCTGGGTGAGTCGGACTATTTTTGTAGGGCAGTTTGAGACAACCAGTGCCGCTGGCTCTCCTGGTGCCTCTGGCTCTGCCAGTGCCCCTGGCTCCGCTGGTGCTGCTGACACCGTCGGCGCCTCTGGCGGTATGCCGGCGGTCGTCGCTCAGGCGGGTGAGCCTGGTGCTGCCGGTACTGGTTCTGCTGGTACTGGTGCTGCCGGTACTGGTTCTGCTGGTACTGGTGCTGCCGGTACTGGTGCTGCTGGTAGTGCTGCTGGTGCTGCTGGTGCAGGGGCCGGCGCTGGCTCGCAAGGTACTGCGATGGCTGGCGGACACGCGGGGACTGCCGGGGCTGGCGCGTCTGGAGATGCAGCTGCTCCGGGAACGCCGGAGCGCACATCCGCGCCCTCCTCAGCGGACAATTCGTCGGCTTTCGCGCACCGTACGAGCACCGGTTACGCCGTTGGATCCGGGAGCGCGCCTGGACTGCATGGCTCATCGGACGCCCGATCCGCGGGCACTGAAACTGCGGGTCCTGCTGCTCGAATTGACTCGTCCTTCGTAGACGCGCCTTCGGCCCCTGCCACTGCTCACGCAGTCGCCCGCGCGGCCGCCCCGACTTCTGCCGATGGTACCGCCCTGCCCTCTGTGCCCAACTCGGACCTTTCGGCTCAGTCACCTGACATTGTGGGCTCGGTTCTCCACCAGCAGCTTCCCGACATCCCGCGCAACATCAGGGAAAGAATCCGCGGCCACGTGAACGTCACCGTCCGCGTGCTCGTCGATCCCACCGGCAACGTCGTCGGCGAATTCCTCGAAAGCGCCGGCCCCAGCCGCTACTTCGCGCGCCAGGCCGGCGATGCGGCCATCGAGTGGAAGTTTGTCCCCACTGACAGGCATGGGCCTCGGGTATGGATGTTGAAGTTTGAGTTCACCCGGGCTGGCACCACTGTGCACACAGTCGGCACCCAATAACCTGACAGCCGCCGCCTCGCAGTTGGCGCGTTGTATGCCTTGCAGGAACGCGATGTAGACGGCCTGCTCAGCCATACTGCCGCTCAGCCATACTGCCGCTCAGCCATACTGCCGCTCAGTCATACCGCCGCTCAGCCAACACTGACGCCCAACGCCGCTGTCGCGAAGCCGCTTGCCCCGCAGCCGTAGCAGGCGCGATACCGTCGCTATCGGCTGGCCCTGGAGCCATCGCTGGCGTCCAGTGTGCAGCCGTCACTGCACCGAAACCATCGCTGCCGCACCGCAGCCAATCGCCGTGCAGCCTTCGCATTGCAGCCGGCCGCCGTTCAGTCTCGCGCCGCAGCCGGTCATCGGGCGCACCCAACCTCCCGCAGGGCTACTTCGCTCCCTTGATGAACTCAACGCGCCTGAACCTGAGCGCCGACCAGTCCTCATCAATCGCCACCGCCCGTACGGTGTCGAACCCCGCCTTCCGCAACTCATCCCAACCGGTGTCGCGGTTGAAATCGCATGTGTACTTCTTGGACGTACCCTTCGGGTAAGCAAACCACAGAATCGCATCCCCGTGCGCCTTCGCCGCCAACGCCTTCGACAGCCGCGTCACTTCTGTTTGCTTTGTGGCAAAGGCCAGGGCGAACTCGAAGGACTTCAGCTTGTCCATCTGGCGATGGATTTTGACGGTGCTGCCGACGGTGTCCAACTCCTTATCAAAGGAGTCTGGTGCGTTGAGCACCAGGATGGATTTTTGGGATTTGAGGTTTAGTTTTCGAAGACGGTGGGCATTGGCAGATCCCGGAGGTGATGATGAGTGGCAGTTGCCGCTCAATGCGCTTCGACGTGAATCCTTGGCGCTGGATCTGACTTCCCGCAGGAGCGAATTCGAATCTCGACGTCCTGTCCAAGAGCGATGAGGAAAGTCATCAGCCGCTCCACGGAAAAACCATCGAGCTTGTAATTCACGAGCGCTGAAACCTTGGGCTGATTGATTTTCAGCACGCGCGCAGCGGTGGCCTGAGATAAATGCCGTGCGTTAATGACACGAACAATCTCAACGGCCAGGCGAACCTTGATATCGAGCTCCGCCGCATCAGGAAAACCGAGATCCGCGAAAACATTTCCGGAGCTGACTTCAAAGTCCATCTTTTTACTTCGCTTCTTTGCCATATCGCTGGTGATAATCTTGACGTGCCCAGTACAACCTATCCCTGATCAGATCAATATCAACCTTTGCTGTTTTGACGCCCGTCGGAGACTTCTTCTGGAAACAGTGAAGGACGTATATCGCCTTCTTGAATGTCACCGTATACACAACCCGGAATGCGTTGGAATCAAATGTGCTAACGATCTCCATCACGCCCGGCCCTTCCCCCTACCAGGGCTTTGCCGACGGGCTCTTCCCTCCCATTTAAGCAGCACTGATCGCCATACCCATGTCCCGGACCACAGGACGTGGCATGGCCAATAAATCCTTTTTGGACGATCCCGCCCCAAATCACCGGGCGCTCGCCCGGAGCCAGCACAATGCGCACAATATTATCCTAGTTCTGGGATATTGCAAATCGTGAGAGTCGCGAGCTGGGGCAGAATCCTTACGCTCGCAACATCACCCGCCCGGATGGACTACAACATGTTACAAAGTCAGACCTTGATTCTTACACAAACAATTCGCCTGACACGTAATTTTATCGCCTTGATTATTGACGCCGAATGCAAGGTGATTCGACGCAGGACATCAACGCGCTAATCCAACCCTCATATCTACGTCTGACTGCAACTCACTTTCATACGCTGACACGCACTCATATGTTAACGTTGAAAATCACGTGTGAGTTTAATGGTGTATCTACGCGACCAGAATCGCCACCGCAGTCATCGTCAGCTTAAGGTCGTTGTTATATAGAGCCGCCGCTCAATGCGCAGGAGATGATGACGCGTCATGGGAAGGGACATTCGTGACATTCAGACGCTGATTGAGGACGCGTTTGTTGGCATTCAGCGCGACGACGGTTGTACGCTCCACCAGAGTCAGTTCAGCGACACGTTCGGTGACTTCGATATCAGCGACGAAGAGTGGAACAGGCTGAGGGATGCGGAGAGGTTTCGCGATCCGGAAACGGATTGGCGGGATGTGCCCGCGGCGTCGCTACAACAGAACGCGATCGTCGCGTTCTTGGAATACGTACGTGATCATCCTCGCGATAAGTACCGCTCGCAGGCTGCTGCGGAAGCATTGACCTCCTACTGGGCGCTTTCCGTCGCCAAGCGGCCTACTGATTAAATTCTCTTGCTGGATGGCTGGTAGAAGGGCAAGTCCACCCCGGAATAGACAACCCCGCCGTGACCGGTAAACTGCGCCCCCTGCGCGCCCCCGTAGCTCAGTGGATAGAGCGACCGCCTCCTAAGCGGTAGGTCGTCGGTTCAACTCCGGCCGGGGGCGCCATTCGAAGTTCCGCAGACTCCCACCATTGATCGTAACTCTCTGAAGGACCACGGAAAAAGACCGAGACGCTTCGCTGGATTCCGGCGCGTCACCGTACACAGCCGCTATCTTCACGGGTAGCCTCGAGGGTAGGAATGGTCGGTCCAGTCCATCACTGAGAAGCCCGCGCGAGACCCGGTGGAAACCGCATCGGCGCTGACCGCACTGCCGCTTTGCCCGCTGGCGAAGCCTATTTGGCGTATAGCGTGCGAAGCCCGCGCACCACCGTAGTTCCCATCACGTCGTTGTGGTTCATCCCGGGGTGATACTCGACCGTCAGCTTCAGTCCCGGGTAATGTCGGCTGGCAAGAACTCCCGCCAGACGCGACATCCCGCCGACTCATAGACACTGCCAAAGGTGAAATCGCCGTCGGTGACGAGCAGCGCGGGATACTTTTTTCCATCGCCGGCCTTGTAACCCTCCGGCATACCGACATTGATGGAAAAGCGTACGCCCATCGATGGCGACTGAAACGTGAAGGATTCGACTCTACGGTTCGACACCGGCCGGGACTGAAGTTGCGCATTGGCACTCGAGAAAGCGAAGGCATACAGCAGACCGGCGGCGATGATGGCTTTGGTTCTCATGGGGCTCCCTGGGTAACTCAACACCGTCGCGAAAGCGCTCAAACAAGGTCAGCACCGCATGGCAGTGGGCATGCCTACTGTATCTACTGTCTATACACAGACGGCAAGACTGAGGCACTCGAACATTGGATGTATTCGCCCACCTGCCCCCGAATGCCCTCATAGCCCCCCCGAACGGCCACCGAGTCCGGCCTGAGCCTGGGAATTTCGATCGAAATGAGCCGGCCGGGATCCCACAGGTGAACTGGATGTAGGGGCCGGGCGAAACTAGGCGTACGATGCTTTTGCGCGGCGCTCTGGCCGCAGTCGTTGGCGTCGGGCCTGGCATACCGGGGTCGTGACCTGGGCAGGCTCGCCGGGCGGCTGAACCGGTTGGGCGACGAGCGCGGGTGATCGTCATGGGACGGCGCGGTCTTCGGCCTGTTCTTTGGCGCCACCGATCATGGTCGAAGGGCGATCTGCCCCGCCATAAGGGGACGATCCGCCCTCTTTGATGAGTCACTGAAGTCAGAACGAGCGACTGGAGTCGGGCCCCACGGACGGGACCGCGGGAAGGGTCGGCTCGAGGTTTACGCGGAGCAGACGATCTGGCCTGCGCACTAGCGTGCCGCGCAGGCGGTAAACGGACATCCCCGTAAGGGGACGGCTTGGAGCAGGCATCACCGTGAGGCGACGCCGTGGGTCGGCAGTGAGCGGGCATCACCGCGAGGAGATGTCCTGGATCGACGTTGAGCGGGCAATGCCCGCGCAATCAGGGTGCGACGCATGCGTCGCACGGGCCTCACCGCGAGGTGACGCCCTGGATCGACGATGAGCAGGCAACGCCTGCGCAATCAGGAGACCGCAATGGCCAATTCCATCATGTTAGGTCGGCATCACTTCCTCCACGTCGAGATTCGGCGCGTGTCGGCAATGCGCGCGGTCGAGTGGTTGCGGCGTGGGTGGGATGACGTTATTCACACAAAGGCTGCGAGTTTAGGGCATGGGGCGCTGATAACGGCGCTCGGGGCAATTCTGTTGATGTTAGGAAGTAGCCACGCCTACCTGGTGGCTGCCGCTATATCGGGTTATCTGCTGGTCGGACCGATCATGACGACAGGACTATGCGAGCTGTCGCGTCGGCGGGCCAACGGTGAGAAGACGGGGTTTGATGAATCGCTGCACGGGATGAAGCGAAACCCCGAGGGTCTGGCGTACTTCGGTGTCGTGTTGGCGATTATTGCAGCGGTATGGTTCGTGTTGTCCGGAATCGTGTTGCAATCGGTGCTGCAAGAATCCGCACCCAGCCTCAGCGTTGCACTGTGGGGCAGTTTCTCGGACGTTGCGAGCCGGCCGCAGCTACTGGCTTACATCGGCTCGGGAGCGTTGTTGGCGGCGATCGTTTTCACCCTGTCGGTGGTCTCCGTGCCGCTGATCATCGATCGTCACGCGAGCGCGCTGGATGCCATGTGGATCAGCACAAAAGTCACATTCTGGAATCTGCCGGCAATGCTCGTGTGGGCGGCAGTCATTGTCGGGCTCACCGTGATCGGGTTTGCGCCGTTTTTGCTTGGAATGATTGTAGTAGCGCCGATCCTGGGACATGCCACCTGGCATGCGTACAGGGAATTGATCGGCAGCTAGTTCAGCGATGCGAATGGCCTTGCGTAGGCGATGGCACCGGCGCTGAGGGGCAATGTGCCCGTCAGCGCCGCGACCATGAGAAACGGTCCTGCGTAGGGTGAGCTGAAGCCACTTGCAAGCCCGGCGTCGAAGCCAAACCGCCGGTAGTACCGCGGATCGCCGAGGACGAAGACCGCTTGCCAGCCAGCAATCTTCGCGCGCTCCAAGGCAGCGCGGACCAGCTGGCTGCCAATGCCTGCACGCTGGTGGTCAGGCCGCACCGCCAAAGGCGCAAGCCCCAATGCCGTAAACGGCGCCTCCATCCTCGTCATAAGCACGTGACCGACAACGGCAATTCCGTCGAACGCAACCAGCGAGATCACCACACAGCCGTCTTCGCGCAAGCGATCAACCAGTAAGGCTTCGTCTGGCCTGCCAAAGGCAGATTTCACAACCGCGCGAATCGCCGCGCGATCCCCTGATTGTTCATCCCGAATGAGCATTGCCTGCGAATGAGGGGGCACTTACTGCAACACAACCTCGTTGTTGAGCTGCGTGATCTCCTTGCCCCCATTGGCCAACTCAACCCTGATATGCGCACCGGCCGTACGCACGCCCGCGCCAAAGTGCAGGGTCGCCTGCGCTGCTTTCGGCAGCAAATCCAGCGGCGCTGGGATTGCCGGGACCTTGGTGCTGGCGACAACATGCCCCGAAGTATCGACTAACGTCAAGGTCGAAGGCGGTGCCGCTACCGACCCCAGGCTATGGACAGTGACGCGAATTGAGCCTTTGTCTACATGTACGTCGGCGGAACCGATCCCGACGTCCGGACGATCCCACTGGGCCTGGCCTGGAGTTTCCAGCTCCAGATTCAACTCGGTGGTTACATGTGGAGCGAACGTGAAGTCGAGCCCTTTGCTCTTTTCAAACTCCGCGTGCCGGACGTCTCCAGCAGCAGCACCCTGCACGCTCTGCGTGATCTTCCACACTCCAGGCTCGATACCCCACCCTGTCATCGTCGCGGCCAGCGGCTTGCTGTCGAGGTTGTAGGCAATAACCTTGAATTTGTTAGGCAACGCGCCAGGCACGAGGAGGCCGATCTTCTGCGCGCCATCGGGATCCGCAAAACGCCAACTCACGACGTGGCCCGGAACAAACTGATTGCGCCGCAAGGCCATGCCCCCCAACCGCGTTCTCTGCAGCTCGTCTGTAGACAACTCAACACGGTCCGACCACCAGTGGCCTTCGGTCACCATGTACATGCGATTGTTCGCGGTGACGATCTCGTCACCGTAGATCTTCTCGAGGTGCCGGGTATCGCCCGACATCTGCCAGGCAATGAACCGCCCGAAGTCGCCACCACGCCCCTTCCCCTGCTCCACGGCCGCCTGCAAAGGCGCGCCCCAGGTGGATCGCTGATTGAGTACGTCAATCACATTGGCATTGAGCTCCGCCAGCTCGGCGAACGACGTGCCATCCGCCAACTCGCTCTGAAGCGGACGCAAATAACGCTCATCACCGGTCCAGCGATACGCCTCCCACAGGATCTGCATCAACGCCACATTCCCGCGGGACCGAGCAGTCAGCACTCCCTTGGTTTCCTCCGTCGAGGCATTGATTTCCTCGGGAAACTTCCAGATGCCGTTGGCATCCTGAGACCCGTGCGCGAGATAACCATCTGCGAGGTCGGTTATCAGCTTGCGCACGGTCGGATTGCCATTGAAATCCGCAAGCGCAACCCCCGGATGCAGGATCAAATTCGAATAGGGCTTCGACCAACCCCAAATGCCTTCTCGAACCGTATCCGTGCCGCTGAAGTAGCTGCTGAGGATATGGGTGTGGCCCTTTTCGTTCTTCTGGATGATCCGGCCGTAGTTGCGCGCGGTCTCCATCAATCGCTCGACGGTCCTGGGGTCGCCGTAGCTGAGGTACATGGCCTCGGCTTTCGCGTTCAGCGCCTCTTCATAGCTATGTAGCTCATCTGTTTTGATGGTGCCCAGTCCATTGGTCCACATGCCGTTGCGCTCGGCGGCGTCAACGAGGGCATCCAGCGACTTGCGAACCTTGTCAGGATCAACGCCCATCAGAGCCAGCGGCGGCCACTGCTGGGTCATGTCATTGTCGTCCGATATGCCACCGCCGAAGTCGCCGTACGGTACCTGACGCTCATCTATCCACCAGTTGATGTAGCGCCGTACGCGCTTCAGATCCTCGACCTGAAGCACAGCCCACCGCGGCACACCCGCAGGGATGTTTGGCAGACTCTTGTCGGGCCAGCCCTGCTCCGGGTTCATCTCGACCCAATACTCCCGGGCATGAACGTTGTCAGGATCCACCCGAAGCAAATCAGTCAGATCACGATCCAGACGGTCGTAGCGCGAC
>Ga0068863_100006898_pt1 | contig 11130 bp, 8 predicted proteins | sample KBSSwiS62_FD_66596 | JGI IMG/M metagenome (GOLD analysis project Ga0068863, IMG submission 66596) | Switchgrass rhizosphere microbial communities from Kellogg Biological Station, Michigan, USA - KBS Switchgrass S6-2 | ecosystem: Host-associated > Plants > Roots > Rhizosphere > Soil ...
ATCCGCGCCGGCGCGCTGAACGTCCCCGAAAAGATACGGCCGCCTCACCCGATCGATTGATGGTCAACGGGCCCGCCGCCGCCGACAAGCGAATCGAACGAGAACCGAACGGGGCGGGGATGCACGGCATGGAAATGGGGGGCTTCGGGGGCGGCCATGCGCTGGTGATCGGCGCCAGCACGACCGGACTCGTCTCCGCCGCCGCCCTCGCCCGGCATTTCGACCGGGTCACATTGATCGAGCGCGACACGCTTCCGGACGCGCCGGAGTGGCGCAAGGGCGCGCCCCAGTCGCGGCATGTCCATGTGCTGCTGAGCGGCGGCCGCAACGTCATGGATCATTATCTGCCGGGTTTCACCGCCGGCATGGTCGGGCGCGGCGCGCGGCTCATCGACATGGCCGGCGATATCGCCTGGTTCCATTCCGGCAATTGGAAGCTGCGCTTCCCGAGCGACGTCCCGTTGCTCTGCGCGTCCAAGGGGTTCCTGGAATGGAATTTGCGGCAGCGCGTCGCCCAGATCCCCAATATCGCATTCCGCGCCGGACAAGGCGTTAAGGCGCTGCGCTTCGATGGAACGAGGGCCGTCGGCGTGACGCTGGACGATGACGAAGCCGTCGGCGCCGATCTGGTGATCGATGCAGGCGGCCGCAATTCGCGGTCCAGCCTCTGGCTGGAGGCCGCCGGCTTCGATGTGCCGCGGACCACCGAGCTGCCTGTGGATGTCGGCTATTCGACCCGTACCTTCCGGCCCGCGCCCGGCCCATTCGACTGGCAGGCCCTGCTGGTCCATCCCAAGCATCCCGATACGCGCTGCGCGGTCCTGTTGCCGATCGAAGGCGGCAACTGGCAGGTGACCCTGGTCGGTTGGCGCGGCGATCATCCGCCTGGTGACGAGGAAGGCTTCCTCGAATGGACCGCCGGGCTCGCCACGCCGGACTTTCGGCGCGCGATCGACGCCGCGGAGCCGCTCGAGCCGGTGCGGCGCTGGCGCTTTCCGAGCAATCTGCGCCGCCATTATGATCGCCTGCCGGCCATGCCGGACGGCCTCGTCGTGATCGGCGACGCCTGCGCTTCGATCAATCCGATCTACGCCCAGGGCATGTCGCACGGCGCGATCGGCGCTTCCATTCTCGATCAATGCCTGGCCGAACAGACCCGCGGCTCGCTCGCCGGGCTCACCGGGCGCTTCCAAAAGCGCTACGCGAAGCTCATCGACGAATGCTGGCTCACCTCGACGGCCGAGGATTATGGCTGTCCGGGCGCCCAGGCGCCGGCCGGCCTGCGCAACCGCTTTCTCAACTGGTATATGGGCCGGATCAACGAGCTGACCTGGACCGACCGCAAGGCGGCCAAGGGCTTCCTCGACGTGATGCACTTCCAGAAACCGCCGACATCCTTGTTCAGCCCGGGTCTCCTGATCCGCGCGCTGACTCACTGAATGCGGCGAAGACAAGAAGAAGAGGGGATCAGCACATGTGGTTGAACAGCCGGCAAAGGCGCGCGCTCATCGGCGCCGACAGCGCTGCTTCGGGCCTGCCGATCCCGACGCGCATGATCACCAATGGCGAGTTCATGCCGATCGCCCAGACCGATGAGCAGAAGGCGCTCAAGCTGGAGCTCGAAACGCTCGCCGACACGAATGCGCGGCGCAATGCGATGGACCGGCGCAGCTTCCTCGCCAGCGCGGCCGGAATGGCGACGGCCTTCGTCGCGCTCAACAACGTGTTCGGCGAATATTTCTCGGCCTCGGCCGCGGAGTCCACGGACGTCACCGCCGCCGCCGCGATCCGCGCCCGGCTTGCCGACCAGATGATCGTCGACGTCCAGCTCCACTTCGTGCGCGACGATTATGCCTGGAACGGCATTCTCGGCCTCGGCGAATATGCCAAGCGCTGGAACCCCGTGCTGGAGCGCGAGGGCATCACCATGGACCGCTTCAAGTTCGATAATTTCATGAAGGAGGTCTATTTCGACAGCGACACCAAGCTGGGCCTGATCAGCGCCGCGCCGGCCGATCATGGCGACAATGTGATCCTCAACAATGACGGCCTGTCCTCGACGCGGCGCATCTTCAACGAGGTCGCCGGATCGAAGCGCATGCTCTGCCACAGCGTGCTCGCGCCCGGCCAGGACGGCTGGCTGGACGAGCTGGATCGGGCGGTCGAGGTGCACCGGCCCGATGGCTGGAAGGGCTATACGCTTGGCGATCCCTTCGCCGATTCCATGCATCCCTGGCGGATGGACGACGAGACGTTGATGTACCCGGCCTATGAGAAGATGGTCCGGTCGGGCATCCGCAACGTCTGCATCCACAAGGGCCTCCTGCCCGACAATTACCCGAACGTCTTCCGTCACTGGCGCCACGCCATGGTCGACGATGTCGGCAAGGCCGCGCGCGATTGGCCGAACCTCAATTTCATCATCTATCATTCCGGCTTCCGGCCGCTGATGACTTCGCCGCAGCCGCTGCTCGACGCCTTCGATCGCGACGGACAGATCGACTGGGTCACCGACCTTGCGGCGATCCCGGCCCGGTTCGGCGTGCGCAACGTCTATGCCGAGCTCGGCACCACCTTCGGCAGCTGCGCGGTGACCCATCCGAAGTTGGCCGCCGCGATCCTCGGCCAGTTGATCCGCGGCATGGGTTCCGACCACGTCATCTGGGGCACGGATTCGGTCTGGTACGGCTCGCCGCAATGGCAGATCGAAGCGATGCGGCGCATCGAGATACCGGAGGACATGCAGCGGCGGCACGGCTTCGCGCCGCTCGGCGCCGCCGACGGGCCGGTCAAGCAGGCGATCTTCAGCGGCAACGCCTCCCGCCTGTTCAATCTCGATTGGGCGATGCGGCCGGACGCCGCCTGGCGGACCGATCGCCTGAGCCAGGCGCGCGCCGATTATCTCGGCCAGGGCGGCCAGCCGTCCAACACCTTCTACGGCTTCGTCCACGCGCTCGGGCGCGAAAGGAGCCGAGATGCCCATTGATCCGCCGATCATCCTGATCACCGGCGCCGCGAGCGGCATCGGCCGCGCCATAGCCGGCCGCGGGGCGCAGGCCGGTGCCCGCCTCGTCCTTGGCGATGTCGATGCCGAGGGCCTGGCAGCCACCGCCGCTGCGCTGGAAAATGACGCCGGCGCGGTCGCCACGCGCCATTGCGACGTTCGCCGGATGGAGGATGTCGTGGCGCTTGCCGAACTGTGCGAGACGCGGTTCGGCACGCCCGACAAGGTCTTCGCCAATGCCGGAATCGAGGGGCCGCTCGGCGCGCCCTGGGAGGCGAGCGAGGCGGACTTCGCCAATGTCATCGACATCAATCTCACCGGCATCTGGCGCGTGATGAAGGCGGTGCTGCCGGCGATGGTTGCCCGCGGCTCAGGCGCGATCGTCGCGACCGCTTCGGTCGCCGGCCTGGTCGGCGCGGACGGGCTCGCCGCCTATGTCGCAAGCAAGCACGGCGTCGTCGGGCTGGTGCGATCGGCGGCGATCTCGGTCGCAAAATCCGGCGTGCGGATCAACGCGCTCTGTCCCGGCATGGTCGAGACCGCCTTGCTCAAGCGGCTCGAGGCGGCGGCGCCGGGCCTGCGCGAGCAATTGCTCGCGCTCAAGCCGATGGGCCGGCTCGGCTCGCTCGATGAAATCGCGGCGGCGGCCATGTGGCTCGCCTCGGACGAAGCCGGCTTCGTGACCGGCACCACGCTCGCGGTCGATGGCGGCTACGCCGCGCAATGAGGGGAACAGACGATGAGTGAGTATGAGAGCGCGGACGAGGCGTCGGTGGTGGCCTTCCTCGAATCCTGGGAAGGCCGCGACATCGATCACATCATGAGCTTCTTCGCCGAGGATGCGGTCTATCACAACGTGCCGGTCGCGCCGATCGCCGGCCTTGCCGGGATCCGGCAGATCTTCCAGGCCTTCCTCGATGCCTTTCCCGAGGCGGCGCTCGACATCGTCAACGTCGCCGGCCGGACCGGGCTCGTCTTCGCCGAGCGCATCGATCGCTTCACCACCAATGACGGGCGCAAGGTGATCCTGCCAGTGAATGGCGTGTTCGTCCTGGAAGCCGGGAAGATCACCCGCTTTAGCGATTATTTCGATCTCGCCAGCTTCGAAAGCCAGTCCGGCCTCGAGCTCTAGCACATTGAACCGCCGAGAGAATGCCGGAAGGCATCGCGGCAAAACGGGGGGAATGAAGATGGGTTTCCATTCGATACAGGCGAAATTGCTGGCACGCTGCGGAGCCTCGGCGCTCCTGATCGGCGCGCTGGCGCCCACAGCCGCTGTTGCCCAGGCGAGCGCGACCGATCCTGCGCCGACGGCCGGCGAAGAGGCGCCGATCATCGTCACCGCGCAAAGGCGAGAATCCAACATCCAGGATACGCCGCTTGCGATCACTGCCTTGTCGGGCGACGCGCTCCAGTCGCGCTCCATCGACAATATCGAGGATCTCGGCGCGACCGCTCCGAGCATGGACGTGTCGCGCTACCAGGGCGAGGCGCAGATCTACATTCGCGGCATCGGCTATACCGGTCTGATCGGCGGTACCGACAGCTCGACCGCGGTTCACCTCAACGGCATATTCCTGTCCCGCTCCTCCGCCGCAGTCCCCGGCTTCATGGATGTCGAGCGGGTCGAGGTGGTTCGCGGCCCGCAGGGAACGCTCTACGGCCGCAACGCCACCGGTGGATCGGTGAACATCATTTCGCGCGCGCCGACCGACAGCTTCACCGCCGAAGGCTCGCTGATCTTCGGCAATTATGATCGCTATCAGCTGTTCGGCGCCGTCGGCGGGCCGATCGCCGGCGACGTGCTGACGGCCCGCCTCGCCGTCCAGATGGAGGACCGCGACGGCTACACCATCGCCACCCGCCCGGGCGGAACCCGCGACGATATCGAGGACCAGCATGATTTCGCGGCGCGGCTGTCGGTGCGGCTGAGGCCGGCGAGCAATTTCACCTACACCATCATCGGCGACTATTACCGGGCCAGCGACGCGGGTTCGATCTGGCTCTATTTCGGCCCCGGCGTCGGCACCAATCCTTTCCTGCGGCAATATATCGCCAGCCGCGGCGGGGTCGTCCCGCAGCCGCGTTCGCGCCGCATCGGATCGGACGTCGAGGCCTTCAATCGCCCTCATATGTGGGGGATTAGCGGCCGCGGCGATTGGGAAATCGGCAGCTACAAGCTGACTTCGCTGACCGGCTTCCGCCGCACCCGGCCGCAGAATTTCAACGACCTCGACGTCACCACGGTCGATGCCATCACCCAGTTCCGCGAGGAGCGGCACCACCAGTTCAGCCAGGAGCTGCAGCTCAGCTCGCCGGCCAACCGGCCGCTCGAATGGATCGTCGGCCTCTATTATTTCCGCGAGGCCAATGACGTCCGCAACGAATATCGCTTTCCGTTCATCGACAATAATTTCGGGCTGCCCGAAAGTCCGACCTGCTGCACGCTCGAGCTGAACGGGCGCGCGACGACCCGGGCCTTTGCCGTGTTCGGCGAGGCCAATTACGACATCACCCGGCAGATCAACCTGGTTGTCGGCGGCCGCTACAGCACGGAGCGGCGCGGCGGGCGCAACGATGTCGAGTTCGTCAATTTCCTCAATCCGCTGTTCGACAATCACGCCGCCTTCGCGCCTGCCACCTTCAACTCGTTCACGCCGCGCGTCGGGCTCAACTTCACGCTCAACGACAATGTCTTTGCCTATGTCTCGGCTTCGCGCGGCTTCAAGAGCGGCGGCTTCAACATCGGCAGCTACCAGAATACGCCGTTCGAGCCGGAGAAGATCTGGTCCTACGAAGCCGGCCTGCGCGCCGATCTCCTCGACCGGCGGCTGCGCTTCAACCTCACCGCCTTCCACTATGATTACACCAATTTGCAGGTGCAGGACGTCGAGGGGAACAATACGGTCGTCCGCAACGCCGCGAGCGCGACCATCAACGGCATCGAGCTCGAGGCCACGGCCCATCTGACGCCGGCCTTCCTGATCGATGTCGGGGCGACCTGGCTCGACAGCCAGTTCGTCGACACCTGCCTGGCCGATCCCAAGCGCCCGCTGCCGGCGCCGCAGCCCGGCTGCACCGGCGTCAACCAGCAGAATCTTGACGGCTTCCAGCTGCCCCGCGCACCGCGCTTCAAATTCTCGGTGGGAGCCCAATACAGCATCGCCACCGCCAATGGCGGGCGGATCGTCCTTCGCGGCGATTATTCGCGGCAGAGCCGGATCTTCTTCAGCTCGTTCGAGGTCGCCCAGCTTTCCCAGCCCTCTTTCGACTGGCTGCGCGCGCGCATCACCTACATGCTCCCGGGCGGGCATTGGCAGGTCGCCGCATTCGCAGACAATATCACCAACGAGCGGGTGATCAGCAACGCCACCTTCATCGCCGACCTGGTCGATTCGACCATCACCGGCAACATGGCGCCGCCGCGCACCTACGGCGTGCAGCTGAGCGTTCGGTATTGAGTGTGCCGGCCCTGTTCGATCCGGACGCGTTCAGGGCCGAGGTGCGGGCGTTCTGCGCGCGGGCGCTGCCGGGCGATCTGCGCGCGAAGGCCGACGCGAATATCTATTTCACCAAGGACGATCGCGTTCGTTGGCAGCGTATCCTTCATGAGCAGGGCTGGTTCGCGGCGCACTGGCCCTCGGCCCATGGCGGAGCGGATTGGGGTCAGCTCCAGCGCTTCATCCTGATCGAAGAGCTGGAATATGCCGGCACGCCCTGGATCACCCATTTCGGCATCTCCTTTGCCGGCCCCCTGCTCTGCGCCTTCGGCAGCGACGCGCAGCGCGCCGCCTTCCTGCCGGGCATCCTGGAATCGACCATTTGGTGGTGCCAGGGCTTTTCCGAGCCCGGTGCCGGCTCCGACCTGGCCGCGGTCCAGACCAGCGCGATACGCGACGGCGACGACTATGTGGTGAGCGGCCAGAAGACCTGGACGACGATGGCGCAATGGGCGGACATGATGTTCGCCCTCGTCCGCACCGATCGCGAGGCCGGACGGCATGACGGCCTGTCCCTGATCCTGATCGACCTCGCCGCCCCCGGCGTCTCGATCCGTCCCATCGGCACGATCGACGGGCTGCGACACGTCAACGAGGTGTTTCTCGACGAGGTGAGGGTGCCGCGCTTCAATCTCGTCGCCGGCGAAGGGGACGGCTGGCGCTGCACGAGGTTCATCGTCGGCATGGAGCGGCCGCTCGTCACCGAGCTCGGCAAGGCGCGCCGGCTCTATGACGAGCTGGCCGCACTTTGCCGCGGGCCGAAGGCGCAGGACGCGGTTTTCCGATATCGCATTGCCGAGCTTGGCCTCCGCCTCGAGGCGCTGCGCGCACTCGCTTATACCGCTGCGGAACGCGCCGAGGACGGCGCGCATGCGGACGTTGACGCGTCAATGCTCAAGATCCGCGGCTCGCAGCTGCAGCAGGCCCTGCTGGATGCCTTGCTCTGGGGAAAGGGCCGCTCTGGCCTGCTGGCCCCGTCTGAAGGCGGCGAAGAGGGCTATCGCAGCGATGCCGGCCTGGTCGCCGACCATCTCCATGCCCGCGCCACCAGCATCTATGGCGGCAGCAACGAGATTCAGGCCAACATCATCGCGCGCGCATTACTTCCGGCATGAACCTGGCGAGCTGCCTTGATCCGGATTCACGGACGATGCTCGACGACAGCATCGCCCGTTACGCATCCGGCGGCGCGGCGCCGTCATGGGAGGCGCTCGCGACGAACGGATGGCTCGGGCTCGCCTTGTCCGAGCAACATGGCGGCTACGGCGCGACGATCGGCGATCTCGTCGCCCTGCTGCGGATCGCCGGCGCCCATGGCTGGCGGCTGCCGTTACTCCAATGCCTCGGCGAGGCTTGCGGCGCCCTTCTCGCCTTGCCGCCGGGCGAGGTGCGAGACTGCCTGTTGAGTCGCGTCGCGGCCGGCGAGGCCGTGATCGGTCTCTGCGCGATGGAGGGCGAGTCTGCGCCTGCTTTGGCCGATCAGGAGCACAGGCTCACAGGAACGTGTCGGTTCCTCATCGGCGGCGGCCGCTGGGATCATGTGCTGGTCGAGGCCCACCTTCGGGGCCGTCCCAGAAATGGCCTGTTCGTGGTCGACGGCTGGGCTCCGCAGCTTCGCCGGCATGATATCGTCGCCATCGATGGCAGCGACGCCGTTGACCTGGAGCTGAACGGCGTGGCGGCCACGTTGCTCGGCGATGCCGGCCCGGCGCTGGCCGGCGCACGGCACCGGGCGACGATCCTCGCCGCGGCCGAAACACTGGGCCTTGCCGGAGCCGCACTTGACGCCACCTGCGCACACCTGGCCGGGAGGCGGCAGTTCGGCCAGGCGATCATCCGCTTCCAGGCCATCCGCCACCGCCTGGTCGAGCTTCACATCATGAAGCAGGAATTGCAGGCGATGCTTGCCGCCGCATGCGCTGCCTATGACGAGACGCGGCCCGGTCTCGACGAGATGCTGTGGCGGCTTCGCGCCCAGAGCGCGCGCGCGGCACTCTTCGTCACGTCAGAGGCGATCCAGCTCCATGGCGGCATGGGCATGACCAGCGAGCTCGACATCGGCGGCCATTACAAACGCGCTCTGTTGCTCGACGGCCTGTTCGGCTCCGTCCGCGATGCGGTCGGCGTGCTCGCTTTTGCCCTCCCCGTTCCCGACCAAGGACCGACTGCATGACGATGGACTTCGAACAGTACCGGCATATTAGCTTCTCCCGTCGCGGCCGCGTGCTGACCGCCGCCCTCAGCCGGCCCGAGGCGATGAACGCGGTCAACGGCGCCATGCACGAGGAGCTTTCCCGCCTGTTCCGCGACCTCGCCGCGGACCAGCTTTCCGATGTCCTGGTGCTGACCGGAGAAGGCCGCGCCTTCTGCGCCGGCGGCGATCTGGCGTGGCTTGAGACCGCGATCGAGAATCCGGCCATTTTCGAGCGCACCGCGATAGAGGGAAAGGCGATATTGTTCAGCCAACTCGAGTTGACCAAGCCGATCATCGCGCGGGTGAACGGACCCGCCATCGGCCTCGGGGCGACGCTCGCCTTGTTCTGCGACATCGTCATCGCCGGGCAAAGCGCGACGATCGGTGATCCGCACGTATCGGTCGGGCTCGTTGCGGGCGATGGCGGCGCGATCATCTGGCCGCAACTGGTCGGCTATACCCGCGCGCGCGAATATCTCTTTACCGGCGATGCGATCCCGGCCGCCGAGGCTGAGCGGATCGGCCTCATCAACAGGGTCGTCGCGGATGATGCGCTCGACGAAACCGTCGACGCGCTTGCCGACCGGCTCGCCGGGGGCGCGCTCAAGGCGATCGAGTGGACCAAGATCACCATCAACCTCCCGCTCAAGAAGCTCGCCCACGAGATCTTCGATACCGGCGTCGCCTATGAGATGCTGTCCAACCGGACAGCCGATCACAAGGAGGCGGTTCGCGCCTTCAGCGAACGGCGCCGTCCGGTCTTCACCGGGACCTAGACATGAACGGCGCGGATTCCGAAGCCGTGACCCTTGCCGTTCTCGCCAGGCGGCGCGCCGAAACCGGCCCTGACGTGGAGGCCGTCGCGGACGATGAGGGCGCGCTCGCATTCGGGCCGCTGCTCGAACAGGCCGAGGCGCTGGCGGCATCGCTGCACGAGCTCGGCCTGCGCCGCGGCGACGTGCTGAGCTTCCAGCTGCCCAATTGGCGCGAGACCGCGATCCTGAACGTCGCCGCAAGCCTGGCCGGCCTGGTCTGCAACCCGATCGTTCCGATCTACCGGGACGCCGAGCTGGGTGCGATCCTTCACGATTCCGGCGCGCGCTGCCTCGTCGTTCCGGGAACTTGGCGCGGATACGATTATGCCAGCGCGGCGGCGCGGTTGCGCCATGCCCTTCCGGCGCTGCAGCATATCGTCACGGTGCGCGCGGCGATGCCCGGCATGCTCGCATTCGAGGACCTGGTCGCGGACGGCAGGGGGCGTGCCATTCGGACCGGTGACGCCGATGCCGACGCGGTGAAATTGCTGCTCTTCACCTCGGGCACGACGGGACGCGCCAAGGGCGTGCAGCACAGCCACCGTTCGCTGACCGCGCCCCTGCTCCGCGCGATGCGGCGCTGGGGCGTAGGCGAGGGCGATGGCCTGATCATGCCGTCGCCGGTCACCCACGTCACCGGCTATTGCTGCGGCCTGGAATTGCCGTTCACGGTCGGCGCCCGCACCTTGCTGATGGAACGCTGGGACGCGGACCGCGCCCTCGCGCTGATCGACGCCCGGTCGATCGCGGCGACGGTCGGCGCGACGCCCTTCCTCCAGGAGCTGGCCGACGCTGCCGAGGCTGCCGGCCGCGCACCGGCCAGCCTGCGGGTCTTCGCATGCGGCGGCGCCTCTGTGCCTCCTGCCCTGATCCGGCACGCGTCGGCTTTGCTCGGCTGCAGCGCCTTCCGGGTCTACGGCCTTTCCGAAGCGCCGCTCGTGACGTTCGGCGTCGACGGCGACGATCCGCAAGACGTCGCCGCCGAGACCGATGGGCGGATCAACGACTATGACGTCCGCATCGACGGCGGGACGGAGGGCGAGATCCTGATCCGCGGCTCGGGCCTGTTCCTGGGCTATAAGGACCCGGCGGCCGACGCGGATTCGTTCACGCCGGACGGCTATTTCCGGACCGGCGATATCGGCCGCCGCGTGCACGGCGACGCGCTCGTCATTACCGGCCGCAAGAAGGACCTGATCATTCGGGGCGGCGAGAACATCTCGGCACGGGAGATCGAGGACGTGCTGCTCGCCGATCCGCGCATTGCCGATGCAGCGGCGGTCGCGATTCCGCACGAACGGCTGGGCGAGACGGTCGGCCTCTTCCTCGTCGCGGCGCCAGGGAGCAGTGTGACGCTGGGCGACGTGCGGGCATTGCTGGACGATGCCGGTCTCGCCGCGCAGAAGCGGCCCGAGGCTTTGTTCCATGTGGAGTCCCTGCCGCGGACCGCCTCGGGAAAGGTCAGGAAGGATGTGCTGCGCGAAAGGATCGGCATGAAATGAGCGGCCTCAGCCAAGTCGTGGGCGCCTCCACCCCGCCGCTGCTCGATCTCACCGTCGGGCAGATGCTCGACCTGGCGGCCGCCCGGGCCCCCGACGCGGACGCCCTGGTCGTGCG
>Ga0068863_100006902_pt1 | contig 11127 bp, 10 predicted proteins | sample KBSSwiS62_FD_66596 | JGI IMG/M metagenome (GOLD analysis project Ga0068863, IMG submission 66596) | Switchgrass rhizosphere microbial communities from Kellogg Biological Station, Michigan, USA - KBS Switchgrass S6-2 | ecosystem: Host-associated > Plants > Roots > Rhizosphere > Soil ...
GGCTCGGTCCCCAGCAGCAGATACGCGCGGCGCGGTTTCTCCAGCAGTTCGCGGGCATTCATGCCGCTCTTCTCGCTTGTCTTCCCGGCCACGCCACGATGCGGCACGCAACCGGCCAGGAACGCACCGGCCGCGTTAGCTCCTTCCGCCAGTTCCCCGAAGGCCGCGCCCGTCACTCGCGCGAGCTCGCGCGCCAGGGTGCGGATCTCGGCGTAAGCGGAGTGGCGCATCGCCAGCGCGCCCAGCCAGATCGCGCGTTTTCCGGAGGCCAGGGAGTTTGCAATGGCCCGGTGGGAGTCGTTCACTACCGCATCTGCCATTAGCGATGACGCCGAAGCGGAAACCGCCGTCTGGCTGGCGCCAATGGCGGCCTGCGCCACCGCGGCCAGTTCCGCGACCATTTTTGACGGCGCGACCGTCAGCGCCTGGCTTACCGGAAAGAGATACTCAAACGGTGCGGGTTGCAGGAGGCTCACGCGAGCGCCGCGTACTGCCGCCTTGCGCACGCGGTGCGCCAGCATGGGCAACTCAGAGCGCAGATTGGAGCCAATGACGAAAAGCGATTCGAGTTGATCGACCTCCGCGAGACCAAGGCCGAGCCCTGGGGCTGTGCCATCCATGGCCTGATCGCGGAAATCCCGCTGACGCAAGCGATGATCGATGTTATCGCTCCCTAGGCCCTGCGCGATGCGACTCAGCAGGTACAGCTCCTCGAGAGTACTGGACGGATGGGCCAGAAACCCCAGCTCGGCGCCACCGCCGGCGGCCTTGAGGCCCTGCGCGGCGGCCGCCAATGCAGTGTCCCAGTCGGCGTCCAACCAGCTGCCGTTGCTGGCACGGACTTTAGGCCCCAGCAGGCGGTCCTCGGCGCTCAGCCCCTGATAGCTGTAGCGGTCGCGATCGGCGATCCAGGTTTCGTTGATCTCTTCGCACGGCTGGGGCACGACCCGCATCAGCTGCCCGCGCAGCACGTGTCCATAGAGTCGGCTGCCGTAACCGTCGTGCGGTGAGATCAACGGGTGCTGGGTCATCTCCCAGCCGCGGGCCTGGAAGCGGAACGGCTTGCTGTTGAGCGCCCCGACCGGACACAGGTCGATGATGTTGCCCGACAGCTCATGATCGACGCTGCGTTGGATGTAGGTGCCGATCTGCATGTTCTCGCCGCGACCGGTGGTTCCCAGTTCCTGAATGCCCGCCACGTCCTGGCCGAAACGCACGCAGCGCGTGCAGTGAATGCAGCGGGTCATGTCGGTCGACACCAGCGGCCCGAGGCTCAAGTCCTTCACCACGCGCTTGCGTTCCTGATAGCGCGAGATGTCGCGGCCGAATCCCACGGCCAGGTCCTGCAACTCGCATTCGCCGCCCTGGTCGCAGATGGGGCAATCGAGCGGGTGATTGATCAGCAGGAATTCCATCGTGGCTTTCTGCGCCGCGATCGCTTTGGGCGAGCGCGTGAAGATCTTCATGCCCTCGGCTACGGGGGTAGCGCAGGCCGGCATGGGCTTGGGTGCCTTCTCAACCTCGACCAGACACATGCGGCAGTTGGCGGCGATCGGCAGCTTGTCGTGGTAGCAGAAGCGCGGGATGTAAGCGCCATTCACATCCGTCACGCGAATAATCATCTCGCCCTTCGGCGCCTTGACGGCTACGCCGTTGATCTCGACATTGACGAACTCGGCGCTCACGCCGCCACCTTTGCATCCGGAGCGACGATGCTGCGCCCGCCGTGGTCGATCATGAATTCGAACTCGTGGCGGTAGTGCTTGAGGAAGCTCTGCACCGGCCAGGCGGCCGCATCGCCGAGCGCGCAGATGGTGTGCCCTTCGATGCGGTTGGCGACATCCAGCAGCAACCCCAGGTGCTCGCGGGTGGCCTCGCCCGCCATCATGCGGCGCAGCGTGCGCGTGAGCCAACCGGTGCCCTCGCGGCAGGGCGTGCACTGACCACAGGATTCGGACATGTAAAAGCGCGACAGTCGTTCCAGGGTGCGCACCATGCAGGTGCTCTCATCCATCACGATCACTGCCGCGGAGCCGACACTCGAGCCAGCCGCCTTCAGCGAGTCGTAATCCATGTTGGTCTTCATCATGGTCTCGCCGGGCACTACTGGTACCGAAGAACCGCCCGGAATCACCGCCTTGAGGCGCCGCCCCTTCCAGATGCCACCGGCCAGCTCCAGCAGGTCCGCAAAGGGAATGCCGAGCGGCACCTCGAAGTTGCCTGGGCGCTCGACGTGGCCCGACACCGAGAAAATGTTGGTGCCGCCTGAATTTGCCGGCCCAAGATCCGCAAACCACTTCGCGCCGTTGCGCAGGATGGTCGGGACCGAGGCGATGCTCTGGCAGTTGTTGATCGTGGTCGGCGCCCCGTACAGGCCAAAGGCGGCCGGGAACGGCGGCTTGAAGCGCGGCTTGCCCGGCTTTCCCTCGAGCGAATCAAGGAGCGCGGTCTCCTCACCGCAGATGTAGGCGCCAGCACCGACAAAGGGGTATAGATCAAAATCGACTCCCGAGCCCAGGATGTTTTTGCCCAGGAGTCCCGCGGCGTAGGCTTCCTTGACCGCCTCCTCAAAGCGCGGCACCGGCTCGCCGAGGAATTCACCGCGGATGTAGTTGTAGCCCACGGTGGCGTTCATCGCGTAGCCGCCGATGGCCATGCCCTCGATGAGCGCGTGCGGGTTGTAGCGCAGGATGTCGCGGTCGTGGCAGGTGCCCGGTTCGCTCTCATCAGAATTGCACACCAGGTATTTCTGCATCGGCGCGGTGCGCGGCATGAAGCTCCACTTGACGCCCATGGGAAACGCCGCCCCGCCGCGCCCGCGCAAGCCCGAAGCCTTGACCGCATCGATGATCTGATCGCGCGGCGTCTTCTCGGCGAGTATCTTCTTCCACGCCTCGTACCCGCCGATGCGCTGGTACACATCCAGCGTCCATGAGCGCTCGAACTTGAGCGGCTCGAAGCACACCAGATTCATCTTGTCTTGCCAGGCGCCCATGAGCTCCATTAATCCTCTAGCGCAGCTCGTCGAGAATTCGGTCGACGTCCGCGGTGGTCAGGTTCTCGTGGTACACGTGATCGACCATCATCATCGGTCCGCCCGTGCATGCGGCCAGGCACTCCTCTTCCTGCTTGAGGAATATGCGCCCGTCCGCCGTGCTCTCCCCCTGCTTGATACCCAGTCGCCGCTCGACGTGGGCCACCAGATCCTCGGCACCGCGCAGCATGCAGGAGATGTTCGTGCAGATGCTGACATGGTGGCGCCCGCAGGGGTGCGTCTCGAACATCGAGTAGAAGGTGGCGACCTCGTACACCTGAATGGGCGGGAGTTTGAGGTGCGCGGCCACGGCGTCCATCAACGCGGTGGTCAGGTAACCGTGGTTCTGCTCCTGCGCGGCTCGCAACGCCGAGAGCACCGCCGAGCGCTGGCGCCCGGCCGGGAAGCGCGCCACCCAATGATCGATTTCCTTTCGGGTGTGCTCGGAGAGCACCTCGGGGGCCTTGGTCTCGGCGCTCATCGGTCGATTTCTCCGAACACGATGTCCTGCGTGCCGATGATGGCGACCACATCCGCCAGCATGTGCCCGCGTACCATTTCGCTCAAGGCCGCCAGATGCGAGAACCCCGGGGCGCGGCACTTGACCCGGTAGGGCTTGTTGGCGCCGTCCGACACCAAATAGATGCCAAACTCCCCTTTGGGTGCCTCGACCGCGGCATAGCTCTCGCCTTCCGGCACGCAGTAGCCTTCGGTCATGAACTTGAAATGGTGAATGAGCGATTCCATGTCGCCCTTCATCTCTTCGCGGGTCGGCGGCCGCACCTTGCGATCCTCGATCATGATCGGGCCCGGATTGGTGCGCAGCCACGCCACGCACTGCTGGATGATGCGGTTGGATTGGCGCATCTCGGCCACGCGCACCAGGTAGCGGTCGTAGCAATCGCCGTTGCGACCGACCGGAATGTCAAAGTCCATGGCCTCATACACTTCGTAGGGCTGCTGCTTGCGCAGGTCCCAGGCAATCCCTGAGCCGCGCAGCATGGGTCCTGTAAAGCCCAGCTGCACCGCGCGCTCGGCCGGCACCACGCCGATGTTGACGGTGCGCTGCTTCCAGATGCGATTGTCGGTCAGCAACGTCTCGTACTCATCGACACACTTGGGAAAGCGGTCGGTGAAATTGGCGATGAAGTCCAGCAAGGATCCGGAGCGCGCCTTGTTGAGGCGGTCCGCGTCGGCCTGCGAGCGCCAGCGCGAGGCCTGGTAGCGCGGCATCGCCGCGGGCAGATCGCGATTGACGCCCCCGGGCCGGTAGTAGGTGGCGTGCATGCGCGTGCCGGAAACGGCCTCGTAGCAGTCCATCAGGTCTTCGCGTTCGCGGAAACAAAACAGGAATATCGTCATCGCGCCAATATCAAGCCCATGCGCGCCGAGCCACATCAGGTGGTTCAGGATGCGGGTGATCTCATCGAACATCACCCGTATGTACTGCGCCCGCAGCGGTGGGCTCACGCCCAGCAGCTTCTCGATTGCCAGCACGTAGGCATGCTCGTTGCACATCATCGATACGTAATCGAGCCGGTCCATGTAGCCGATCGACTGGTTGAATGGCTTGGACTCGGCGAGCTTCTCGGTTCCCCGGTGCAGCAGGCCGATGTGCGGGTCGGCCTTCTGGATGACCTCGCCGTCCATTTCCAGCACCAGGCGCAATACGCCGTGGGCCGCCGGATGTTGCGGCCCGAAATTCATCGTCAGGTTGCGGATCTCAGCCACCGGCGCCCCCGGGCGGATTTTGCGGAGGTGCGCCCTTGAGGGCCGGCTCGTAGCGGTTGTCGTGGCGAATCACCCGCGGCACCAGCGTGCGCGGCTCGATCGTCACCGGTTCATAGATGACCCGCTGCAGCTTGGCGTCGTAGCGCACCTCGACATTCCCGATCAGCGGGAAGTCTTTGCGGAACGGATAGCCGATAAAGCCGTAGTCGGTGAGGATCCGGCGCATGTCCGGATGGCCGCGGAACAAAATCCCATACAAGTCGAAGGCCTCGCGCTCAAACCAGTTGGCGCTGGCCCAGATATCGGTCAGCGAGTCGACCGTGGGGTCCTCTTCGCCCTCGCACCACACTCGCAGGCGCAGCCGGCGATTGTGCGTGAGTGAAAGCAGCTGATAGGAGACGGCATAGCGGCGCTCGCCGCGCAGCGTATGCCCGGCCGCGCTGTTGACCCCACGGCTGAAGCCGCTGGAAGTGGCCTGCTCGGCCCGCCATTCGGTGCGCCCGTAGTCCAGATAATCGACGCCGGCCACATCGATCAGCATGCCGAACTGCAACTCCGGGGCGTCCCTCAGTAGTTGCGCGACCGTAAGCAGATCGGCGCTCGCCACTTCGGCACCCAGATCCTGGCCGGCCGGCGCGTGCAATGCCAACCGCTCGCCGCACACCGCGCGCAGGTCGGATGCCAGGGTGTCGCTTGCCGAGCTCAAGTCTCAGCGCCGCCGTGCCGATCTATCTTGCGCTGCAGCTGGATGATCCCATACAGCAGGGCTTCGGCCGTCGGCGGACAGCCAGGAACGTAGACATCAACCGGCACGATCCGATCGCACCCGCGCACCACGGCATAAGAATAGTGGTAATAGCCCCCGCCGTTGGCGCACGAGCCCATAGAAATGACCCAGCGCGGTTCGGGCATCTGGTCGTAGACCTTGCGCAGTGCCGGGGCCATCTTGTTCACCAGGGTACCGGCCACGATCATCACGTCTGACTGGCGGGGGCTCGGCCTGAACACCACGCCGAAGCGATCGAGATCGTAGCGCGAGGCGCCGGCGTGCATCATTTCGACCGCGCAGCAGGCCAGGCCAAAAGTCATCGGCCAGAGCGACCCGGTGCGCGCCCAGCTGACCAGGCTATCAAGCTGGGTGGTCAGAAATCCGCGCTGCGCAAAGCCGGCCGCATCGGGAGCGGCCTCGCTCACCACCGGAGCCTCCTCGCCTAGTCCCACTCCAGGGCCCCCTTCTTCCATTCATATATGAAGGCCACCACCAGGATGGCGAGGAACACGCCCATTACGCCGAGCCCAAATCGCCCGGTGGCGCCGAGCGATACCGCCCAGGGCACCAGAAAGGCGATCTCCAGGTCGAACACGATGAACAAGATCGCGACCAGGTAATAGCGCACGTCGAAGCGGCCGCGATTTTCCTCGAAGGCTTCAAATCCGCACTCGTACGCCGACAATTTCGCGGGGTCCTTGCGATGGCGGGCACCTAGGCGGCCCAAAACGGCCCCCAAACCCAGCAGCACGGCGGCCAAAAGCGTCGCCACGGTCAGGAAAATCAGCACTGGCAGATAATTTTCGAGCATGCCCAAGCACCTGATGCCAAAAAGGGCGGACAGTCGCCCATCCGCCCCCGATTGCTGCCCGCAATTCTATTAGAGATTTGGTGCCGACGGGGAGATTCGAACTCCCACACCTTGCGGCGCTAGCCCCTCAAGCTAGTGTGTCTACCAGTTCCACCACGTCGGCGAAAGACTTACTGCCCCGGGCTGGCGGGCGCCGGAGTCGCAGGCGCCGGGCTGGCCGGCGCATTGGTAGCCGGCTTCGTGTTGGCGGGAGCCGGCCGACTGGAGGCGGGTTGCGAGAGCTGATCGAGCACCGTGCTCGGAGCGGCCGTCGTGTGCGAGCCCACGTAGGTCAGCGAAAGGCTGGTGAGCATGAACACGCCCGCAAGGATCGCGGTGGCGCGTGACAGCGCGGTGCCCGCACCTCTGGCGCCAAACACCGTGCCCGAAGCTCCGGCTCCAAAACCTGCGCCCGCTTCGGCCCCCTTGCCCCGCTGCAGCAGCACCAGGGAGATGATCCCGAAGGCGGCGAAGAAATGAATAATCATCAGCGTCGTGTGCAGCATGGATGCAGTCAACCTTTGTGGGGAACCAGGGCCGCAGCGACAATCGCCAGGAACTCTTCGGCCTTGAGCGATGCGCCGCCGATCAGTCCGCCGTCGACGTCGGGCATCGCAAAGATATCCCGAGCGTTGCCGGCCTTGACGCTGCCGCCGTACAAAATGCGCAGCCCGGCCGCAATTTTAGCATCCTCGCGGGCGACCCGCTGACGAATGAAATCATGCACTTCCTGGGCCTGCTCGGGGGTTGCCGTGCGCCCGGTGCCGATCGCCCAGACCGGCTCGTAAGCGATCACGGCCGCTGACAGTGACTGCACACCCGAGAGCTGCAGCACCGCATCGAGCTGCGCGCCGACCACCTCGTTGGTCTGACCGGCCTCGCGCTCGGAGAGCTGCTCGCCGACGCACAGGATCGGAATGAGCTCGCGAGACTGCGCCGCCACGAATTTGCGCGCCACCAGTGCGTTGGTGTCGCCGTACATGGCGCGCCGCTCGGAGTGTCCCACCAGGGTGTAGCGGCAGCCCACATCCTGCAGCATCGAGGCCGAGATCTCCCCGGTGTAGGCGCCAAGGGCTTCCGCACACACATCCTGGGCCCCCAGGGCCACGGCGCTGCTGCGCAGCAGCCGCCAGGCGTCGTGCAGGTAAACAAAGGGCGGGCACACGATGCAGCTCACGCGATCATCGGTGACCTGGGCGATGATGGCCTCAATCAGCGCCGTGTTTTCGGCGCGGGATCCATGCATCTTCCAATTGCCGGCTACGATCTTGTGTCGCATGGGAGCGGGCCGCTAGTGGCCCTTAGATCATCCTAATAGAGGGTTAATGGCCCCATTTGGGGCGCGCGATCATAGCCATGCGACCTGATCAGCGCAATGCGAGTCGCCCCAGGGGCGGTTTTGGACCCGGTCTTAGGCCCCTACCGCGCGCACCGCCGCGGAGAGCTGCTCGGCGCAGCGTCGTGCCAGGGCTTCTTCCTGGGCCTCCACCATGACCCTGATCAAGGGCTCGGTGCCCGAGGCGCGCAGGACCACCCGCCCACGGTCGCCAAGCTGCCCTTCCAGGGACGTAAGCAGGGTTTTGACGCTCGGGACAGTGAGCGGGTCAAAACGCTCGGCGACCTGCACGTTGAGCATGACCTGAGGGAGCCGGGTCATGCCGGAGGCCAGTTCCGCCAGCGATTTCTTTTGCTGCTGCATGACAGAGAGCACCTGCAGAGCGCTGACCAGACCATCGCCGGTGGTGGTGCGATCCAGGCACAGGATATGCCCGGAAGTTTCCCCGCCCAGCACCCCTCCGGTTTCCCTAAGGCGCGCCAGCACGTAGCGATCACCCACCGCAGCTCGTTCAAAGGCAATGCCGCGCTTTCGCAAGGCCAGTTCCAGACCCAGGTTGCTCATCTGCGTGCCGACGACAGGTCCGGTGAGCGCGCCCTGCTCATAGCGGGCACAGGCGATGATGAACAGCAGCTGATCCCCATCGACGATGCGGCCCAGGTGATCGACCATGAGTACGCGATCGCCGTCCCCGTCGAGGGCAATGCCGACCTGCGCGTGCACGCCGGGCACAGTCAGCTGCAGCAACTCAGGCGCCGTGGAACCGCAGCCGACGTTGATGTTGCGCCCGTTGGGTGAAGAGCCAATCGGCACGATATCGGCGCCAAGATCCGCAAGCACCCGGGGCGCCACCTTGTAGGCCGCCCCATTGGCGCAGTCGACCACGATCTTGAGCCCGGCCAGAGTGATCCCCGGGGGCAAGGTGCCGCGGCAGAAATCCTGGTACAGCGCCCGCGTGGAGTCCACGCGCCGCGCCCGGCCCAGTTCGCCCGAGGAGCGCGTCAGCGGATCGCCCGCCAAATGCATTTCGATCTGCTCTTCGAGCTGGTCGGAAAGCTTGCCCCCGCTCCCGTCGAAGAACTTGATGCCATTGTCCTCGTAGAAATTGTGGGAGGCACTGATGACGACGCCGAAGTTGCAGCTCAACTGGCGCGTCATGTACGCAATGCCCGGCGTGGGCAGCGGGCCCATCATCATCACGTTGACGCCGGCGGCGACGAACCCGGCTTCGAGGGCCGACTCGAACATGTATCCGGAGAGCCGCGTGTCCTTGCCGATCAGCACCGCGCCGCCCTGCGGCGCCAGCACGCGGGCAGCGGCACTTGCGAGTCGCAGCGCAAAGTCCACGGTCATGGGGTGCTCGCCCACGCGCCCGCGGATGCCATCGGTTCCAAAATAGACTCTCGCCAAGCTTCTTTGTCCTTAACTTCAGTGCCTGAGCGCGGCGGCCACACGCACGGCATCCACGGTGGCCGCGACATCATGAGCGCGCACGATGCTGGCCCCATTGAGCACGGCCGCGGTCGCGAGCGCAATACTACCGGCGAGCCGCTCCTGTTTCCCGCGTCCGGTCAGCTCCTTGAGCATCGACTTGCGCGACAGTCCCACCAGCACCGGCCGATCCAGTGTGCACAAATCCGCGAGCGCGCGCAGCAGCTGCAGATTATGGTCGGTGAGCTTGCCAAATCCGAACCCCGGATCAACGCACAGCCGGTCGGCCGCCACACCCGCCGCCTCGCAGGCCGCAATGCGCGAGGCCAGCATGGAGCGAACCTCGGCGACGACGTCCTGATAATGCACCGATTGCTGCATGGTGGCCGGTTCCCCGCGCATGTGCATCAGGCAGCACGCGGCGCCGCTACGGGCGAGGCTCTCCATGGCCCCGGGCAATTGCAGCGCGCGCACGTCATTGATTATGGCGGCGCCGGCATCGACCGCCTGCTCGATGACCTCCGGCCGGCTGGTGTCCACCGAGATCAAGAGCGAACTGTGTCGGGCCACGGCGCGCACCACCGGGATCACGCGCCTGAGTTCCTCCGCTAGAGGTACGGCTTGGGCACCCGGGCGGGTCGACTCGCCGCCGACATCCACGATCTGCGCCCCCTCATCGGCGATGCACTGCGCGCGCTCGATGGCGCGTTCCTGATCGAAGTATTGGCCGCCGTCACTGAAGGAATCGGGCGTGACGTTGAGCACGCCCATGACCACGGGTTCGCTAAAGTGCAAGGTCCCGCGCGCGTGTCGCAGCTGCAGGCGTCGGTCCGGGCTATTCAGTGCTGGCCCGCCGGGGTACCGATCGAGGGCTTGGGCCTGTCCACCAGATCCGCGGCGACGGCCTTGCCACCGCCGTTGCCACCGCCCGTGTCATCCCAGCCTTCGGGAGGCTTGGGCTGCAGGCCGGCCATGATGTCCTTGATCTGGTTCTCGTCGATGGTCTCGTATTTGATCAGCGCCTCAGCCATCAGGTGCAGCTTGCCTAGATTCGTCTGCAGGATATCGCGCGCGTGCTCGTAGTTGATGTTGATGACCTTGCGTACTTCTTCTTCAATCTCGTGGGCGGTCTTGTCGGACACCTTCTTGTGCTGCGTGATGCTGCGGCCCAAGAACACCTCACCGTCTTCCTCGGCGTAGGCCAGTGGGCCTAAGCGGTCCGACAATCCCCACTTGGTCACCATGTTGCGGGCCAGATCGGTGGCACGCTCGATGTCATTGGAGGCCCCGGTGGTCACAGCATCAGCTCCAAACACGAGCTCCTCGGCAATGCGCCCGCCAAAGAGCGTGGCGATGGAGCTATGGAGCCGCCGCTTGCTCAAGGAGTAGCGGTCCTGCTCGGGCAGAAACTGAGTCACGCCCAGGGCGCGGCCGCGAGGAATGATCGTCACCTTATAGACGGGGTCATGCTCGGGCACCGTGACGCCGACGATCGCGTGGCCCGATTCGTGATAGGCCGTCATGCGCTTCTCGGCGTCGGTCATCACCATCGAGCGCCGCTCGGCGCCCATCATGATCTTGTCCTTGGCGCGTTCGAACTGATCCATGGTCACGAGCTTGTGATTGGCCCGCGCCGCGAACAGCGCCGCCTCATTGACCAGGTTTGACAAATCGGCACCTGAAAATCCCGGCGTGCCGCGCGCAATCATGGCCGGGCGTACGTCATCGGACAAAGGCACGCGGCGCATGTGGACCCTGAGGATCTGCTCGCGGCCGCGCACGTCCGGAAGCGGCACCACCACCTGCCGGTCAAAGCGCCCGGGACGCAGCAGCGCCGGGTCGAGCACGTCCGGGCGGTTGGTGGCGGCAATTACGATGATGCCTTCATTCCCTTCAAAGCCGTCCATTTCCACCAGCAGCTGGTTGAGGGTCTGCTCGCGCTCATCGTGCCCTCCCCCCAAGCCTGCGCCGCGATG
>Ga0068863_100006916_pt1 | contig 11117 bp, 10 predicted proteins | sample KBSSwiS62_FD_66596 | JGI IMG/M metagenome (GOLD analysis project Ga0068863, IMG submission 66596) | Switchgrass rhizosphere microbial communities from Kellogg Biological Station, Michigan, USA - KBS Switchgrass S6-2 | ecosystem: Host-associated > Plants > Roots > Rhizosphere > Soil ...
GGGGGGGGGTGGGGGCGTGCCGCCAAAAGCGACGCCTGACCTCGCGCAACCTCAGATCTGCGCCGGATATTGCGGCCGCACGTCCACCGGAATGGCGCTCATCGCGGTGATCGCGGCTTCGGCGGGGGCGTCCAGCTTGGCCCATTGCGCCATGAAGGCCTTGGTGCCGGCGTAGTCGCCGTTCGCCTGCAGCATCAGCATGTCGTGCAGCAGGTCGCGCAAGCCCGCCTCCATCTTCGCGTCGTCGACCACGTAGCGTTGCGAAGCAGGATCGTAGGCGAAGGCGCCCTTGCTCTGGAGATAGGCGTACTGCAGCGCCGCGCCCTTGCCATGCGCCTCGACCGCGCCGAAGCGCACCGCGCGGAAGATGCCGACGAAGTAGGTGGCGAACAGCTTGGGCTTGTCGGTCGCCGGGATCTCGCCCTTCTTCATCATCAGCAGGATGTTCCACACGCCCGCCACATCGGCCTTGGCCTCCTCCAGCGCCGAGTTCTGCTCCTTCAGGGCCTTGTCGACAGTGGTCTTCTCGCCGTTGACCACGATCGAGCCCGGCCCGAGGCTGTGCGACAGCTCGTGGAACAGCGTCTCGTACTGCATGTAGGTTTTGTCGACCAAGCCGGCCTGGTCGGGCTTGAGCACCAGCGCGCCCATCGGCTGCAGGATACGCTCGAACTTGGCGCCCAGCACGTTCGACAGGATCACCTTCTTGGCACCCTTGGCTTCGCGCACGCGCTCGTCGTTGGGCAGGTTGAAGGCGATGGTCTGGACGCCGGGCACGTTGTCGCCGCCGCCGCGCACCTGCTCGGCCACCGCGATCGGGCTGGCGAAGCCGCGACCGAAGTTCTTGTACCGGTCGTCGATCGGCAGGTTGGCTTCCATGTCCTTGAGGTAATTCTTGTACTTGGCGAGCGCGGCCGATTCCTTCGGGTCCTTCAGCGTCACGAAGCTCTCGAAGCTGGTCTTGGCCCCCATCAGCCGGTCGGTGTAGACTTCATAGGGCCCGATCGCGACTTCGATCGGCGTGCCATCCAAGTCCATCCAGGCGAGTTCGCTCTCGTAGTAGTCGTCGGTGCGGAAGGCCTTGGCGCGCAGCGACAGGAACCGCTTGAGGCTGGCATTGGAGGTGCGCGCCGCGGCCTGGTCGAGCAGCTTGGCGGCGGGCTCCAGCCACTCCTTGTAGGCGACCGAGTAAGGCACCGCGATCAGGCGGTCGCCGTCGCGCCGCACCACCGTGTAGGGGCCGGTGAGCGCCGCCTTCTGGTCCGGATGTGCCACGAGGTAAGCCTCGAACTGCTCGCGGGTGAGATCGGTCGGGTAGAAACCCGCCCCCTCCGGCATCGCCTCGGTGCCCCAGAACGGGTGAAGGTCGGCCAGCTCGTCCCACGGGCCGAAATTGCGATCGAACATCTCGACGAGGAGATCGCGATCGGCGCGCCGGTTCATCGATATGGCGCGGCGGACCTGCGGATTGGCCTCGTAGCGCTGGCGCAGGTAGATCTCGCTCATCAGGTCGGACGCCTTGATGAGCAGGTTGACGACATCGCGCTCCTCCGGCGAGAGAAACGCGGTGTCGACGTCCATGCGGATATCGGCGAGCTTGGCCTTTTGCGCGGCAAGGTCGTAGCCGGCCTCGGCGGGGGCGGCGTCAGGGGTAGGCGGCGGTGCCGCCGTCGCTGCGACATCGGTCGGCGCCTGCGCCGTGGTGCAGGCAGCGCTCGCCAGCAGCAGGGCGAGCGGGGTGAGGCGGATCAGAATCATGGGAGGGCTTCCATCTGGACAGCGGATGCGGCCAGCCTAGTGCCAAGTCACTGGCGCGCAAGGGCGAGCGGATGATGGCCCGAGGTGACGCCGCGGGTGGCCGGATCGACACGTCGGCAGGAGGAATGGGAAGCGGACAATTGCATGTTCACACAAGCTGCGTGGTGATGCGGAGACCGAGGAGAATAGCCAGCGCTGCATTGTCGCTGCTGTATGTGGCTACTTTCCTGCCGCGGGCTCGCCCGTTGCGCCCAGCAGCGCCTGCGAGATTGCTCTGCGCTTATGCGACGGGATTCACGTGAACTGTAGTTCGACGAGGCTACCGGTCACTGCGGTGATCTCGGAGAAATGCTCGGCATCGCGCATCAGCGCGACCGTCTCCTCGTAGCCGACGACGGGCCACGGCGCCGTGGTGCCTCTGCGGGACGACCGGGCCATGCGCGCGCAATTGGTCGAAATCGGCGCGGGCTTGTCCACCAGCGCGACATCGCTGTACCAATCGGCCTGCTCGTATGGCACTGCATGCGGGGTCACGCGCATCTCCCGCATTTATGATATCATGTGTATCATATCTTCCCGCAAAACAAGTCTGGCGCATGTACTTGTTCAACTAGACCTCACACGATGCTCCTCACCGCCACCCCTTCCCTGCCCCCAGCGCTCGACCTCGTCGGCATCGCCGTCTTCGCTCTGAGCGGCGCGCTGGTCGCCGTGCGCATGCGGCAGACCTTCGTCACCGCCTCGTTCTTCGCCCTGGTGACGGGCGTCGGCGGCGGATCGCTGCGCGACCTGCTGATCGGCGCGCCGGTGTTCTGGGTCCACGATCCCTGGGTGGCGCCGGTGTGCCTCGCGGTGGCGCTGCTCGCTTGGTTCTCGCCAGCTCGCTGGTGGGAAGGCGGACTGCTCGAATGGGCGGACGCGCTGGGGCTGGCTATCTACTCGGTGCTCGGCACGATCAAGGCGCTCGCCTACGGCGTGCAGCCGGTCCCGGCAGTGCTGATGGGGGTGGTAACCGGTTGCCTGGGCGGCATCATCCGCGACGTACTGGCAGGACGGCCCTCGATCCTGATGCGTCCGGAATTGTACGTCACCGCCGCCGCCCTCGCAGCGGCTCTAGCCGCCGCCGGAATTGCCCTCGGCCTTTCGGCGCCGGTGACCTGGGCGCTTGCGGTCATGGCTGGCTTCGCCCTGCGCGCCGCGGCGATCCACTGGAAGCTCGGCCTTCCCACGCACGACGGCGGGGACTGACCCCGCGAGGGGCATCACGGCTCGGCGCGGGCGATCGTCTCGGCTGGCAATGTCAGCCCGGTCCAGCGCGCGAGGAAGGAGAGGATGTCGGCCCCCTCCTCGATCGCCTTGTCAGTGGGCTTGCCCGAGCCGTGACCGGCGCGAGTCTCGATCCGGATGAGCCGCGGCTTTTCGCCCAGGCTGGCATGCTGAAGCGCTGCGGCGTACTTGAACGAGTGACCCGGCACCACTCGATCGTCCGTGTCCGCCGTAGTCACCAGGATGGCCGGATAGGCAGCGTTCTCGCGGATATTGTGGTAGGGCGAATAGGCGCGCAGCACTTTGAAGTCCGCCTCGCGATCGGGATGGCCATAATCGTCGACCCAGTACCGCCCTGCGGTGAAGCGATCGAAGCGCAGCATGTCCATCACGCCAACCTGCGCCACCGCCGCCGCAAACAGATCGGGCCGCTGGTTGACCACCGCGCCCACCAGCAGGCCGCCGTTGGAGCCACCCTGGATCGCAAGGCCGTCCTTCTTGGCAATGCCTTCACGGATCAGGAACTCGCCGGCAGCGATGAAGTCGTCGAAGACGTTCTGCTTGTTGGGGCCCCGCCCCGCGTCGTGCCACTCGCGCCCGTACTCGCCTCCCCCGCGCAAGTTGGCGAGCGCGAAGGCACCGCCCGCCTCCAGCCACGCCATGCGCGTGGCTGAAAAGCCGGGGGTAAGTGACACGTCGAAGCCGCCGTAGCCATACAGTAGCGTCGGCACCGGCTTGCCGGTCGCAGCGACATCGCGGCGCCGCACCACGAACATCGGGATGCGCGTGCCGTCTTTCGAGGCGAAGAAGCGCTGTTCCACGAGGTAGTGGTCTGGATCGAAGCACAGCTTGGGCTGCGCGAATGGCGTGACCTCACCACTGCGCAGGTCCATCCGGTAAACCGACGCGGGGCAATTGAAGCTGGAGAAAGCGTAGAACGTCTCGGGATCACCGGGCCGGCCCCGGAAACCCGCCGCAGTGCCGATCCCGTTCAGAGTCAGCGTGCGACCCTTGCCACCGTCCAGCCCGATGATCTCGGCGTGGCTGGCCGCGTCGCGCATGTAGTTGAGCACCAGCTGGTCGCCGACGATGCCGGCACGCTCCAGGATCTCGTCACGCTCGGGCACGAGCTCCGTCCAGGCCGGCTCACGGGCATCGAGATCGATGGCGACCAGGCGGTAGCGCGGCGCTTTCCAGTTGGTCACATACCACAGCCGCCGGCCCGCGCCTTCAACCAGCTTCCAGTCGTCGCTGAACCCGCTGACCAAAGGCCGCGTCGTCCACCTGTGCTTTGACCGCCGCGAAAGATCGATCACCCGCACTTCGTATCGGGCGTCGGTACCGACGTGGCTGGTGATCAGCGCCAGGCGCCCGTCCTGCGTCACCTCGGCGGTATGACCGTACTCCGGGTGATCGGGCGTTGCGTAAACCAGCTCATCGTCATCCTGGCTGGTGCCAAGGCGGTGGAAGAACACCTGCTGGTCGTAATTGAGGCCTTGGAACGCTGCGCCCTCGTCGGGCTTGGGGAAGCGGGAGTAGAGGAAGCCTTCCTCCCCCACCCAGGCAAGACCGGTGAACTTGGCCCAGCGGATCTCGTCCGCCATCGGCTTGCCGCTCTTGACGTCGAGCACGCGCAGCACGCGCCAGTCGGTGCCGCCATCCTGTACGCTGTAGAGCAGGTAGCTGCCCTTCGAGGAGGGCTCCCAAGCGTCGAGCGCAGTCGCGCCATCGGCGGCCCAGGCGTTGGGATCGAGGAGCAACCGCGGCTCCCCATCCAGCCCCTTGCGCACGAAAAGCTGCGACTGGTTCTGCAAGCCGGTGTTGCGCGTGTAGAAATAGCTGCGCCCGGCCTTGAGCGGCAGCCCGAACCGCTCGTAGTCCATGAAGGCACGGATGCGCCGCTCGAACGCTGCGCGCTCGGGCAGCGAGGCCAGGTAGCTTGTCGTGACCTCATTTTCACGCGCCACCCAATCGAACACCTCGCGCGACTGGCGCACGTCGGCTTCCAGCCAGCGGTAGGGATCGGCGATCGTCTCGCCGAAGTGTGTTTCGACGACAGTGTCGCGGCGGGTCTCGGGATAGGAGATAGGCGGCATCGGTCCAGCAAAGATGGGCGCAGCCACCAGCAGCGACAAGAGCCCGACCAACGGTCGTCCCCGAAGCATTTTACCGACCCTCTCCAACCTTCGATTTCGTTGCCGCTGCCTTAGCAGAAATCTTGGGCCTCCGTCACGAAAAACGGCCGCGAACCCGAAGGTCCGCAGCCGCGTTCGAAACCGTCGACGGGGCGGAGGCTCAGGCCTCGGCGTACTCCTCGGCATCGCTGTTCACCGGCCCCGAATCCTGGCCCTTGGCGTCGACGTCGCGGTCGACCAGCTCGATGATCGCGATCGGAGCGGCGTCCGAGGCGCGGATGCCGGCCTTGATGATGCGGGTGTAGCCACCCTCGCGGCCGGCGTAGCGTTCGGCGAGGACTTCGAAGAGCTTCTTCTCCTGCGCCTCGTCCATCAGCCGCGCGTGGGCGAGGCGACGGTTGGAGAGGCCGCCGTGCTTGGCGAGCGTGATCAGCTTCTCGACGTAGGGGCGCAGTTCCTTGGCCTTAGCCGTGGTGGTCTGGATCTGCTCGTGCTTGACGAGGGCGGCAGCCAGGTTGCGCAGCAGCGCGATGCGGTGGCTGGAGGTGCGCTGCAGTTTGCGCTGACCATACTTGTGGCGCATGTCGTGTCTTCCTGTTCGTCAGGCAGCCGGGTGAGGTACTGCCTGCCGGGCGATGTGGTGCGGCCATCGCCCAGAGCCGGTTCACGTTGGCGTGAAGCGCTGCCCTCAAGACGATCTGGCGCGAAGAGTCAAGGGCTCTGCCAGACGTGGCTCTGAGGCTGCGGCAAAGTTAGTTGATGAAACACATGCGTGAGAGGTTGGCCGGAAGGCCGGCCGCCCGTCTGCACCAAGGGTTCGCATGGGGCCCGACGAACGTAACAGGGTCCGCGGATGTAGGAAAATCGAGTGTGCCGGCCCGACCGAAAAAGGCCCCGCGGTTTCCCGCGAGGCCCTTTCGTGTTCCGTCACCGGACCGGCGTTCAGCCGAGCAATTCCTGCTCCAGCTTCTTGGCCATCTCCTCGATGTTCTCGGGCGGCCAGCCCGGGATATCCATGCCGAGGCGCAGACCCATCGAGCTGAGCACTTCCTTGATCTCGTTGAGCGACTTGCGGCCGAAGTTCGGCGTGCGCAGCATCTCGGCTTCGGTCTTCTGGACCAGATCGCCGATGTAGATGATGTTGTCGTTCTTGAGGCAGTTGGCCGAACGGACCGACAGCTCCAGCTCGTCCACCTTCTTGAGGAGGTAGCGGTTGAGCTGGTTGGTGTCGCTCTCTTCCGAGACCGAGCTGGTGCCCGCAGCCATCCCGATCATCGGCGAGGTGCCGACCGGGGCGATGTCCTCGAAGTGGACGAACAGCGCCAGCTGGTCCTGCAGGATGCGCGCGGCATAGGCCACCGCGTCCTCGGGCGTGACGGTGCCGTCGGTCTCGACGGTCAGGTTGAGCTTGTCGTAGTCGAGCTCCTGCCCGATGCGGGCGTTCTCGACCTTGTAGCTGACCTGGCGGACCGGCGAGTACAGCGAATCGACCGGAATCAGGCCGATCGGCGCGTCGACCGGACGGTTCGAGACGGCCGGAACGTAGCCCTTCCCGCTGTCGGCGGTCAGTTCCATGTTCAGCGTCGCACCGTCGTCGAGATGGCAGATCACGAGGTTCTTGTTCATGACCTCGATGTCGCCGGTCACGGCGATATCGCCGGCCTTGACCTCGGCCGGGCCCGTCGCGGAGAGCTGCAGGCGCTTGGGCCCGTCGCCCTGCATCCTGAGCGCGATCTGCTTGACGTTGAGGACGATGTCGGTGACGTCCTCGCGCACGCCGGCGAGCGAGCTGAACTCGTGAAGGACGTTCTCGATCTTGATCGACGTGATCGCGGCGCCCTGCAGCGAGGAGAGCAGCACGCGGCGCAACGCATTGCCGAGCGTCAGGCCGAAGCCGCGCTCGAGAGGTTCGGCAACGAAGGTCGCCTTCAGCTTGGGGTCGGGTCCCGGCTTGAGCTCAAGGCTGTTGGGCTTCTTGAGTTCCTGCCAGTTCTTGATGTTGACTGTCATGGACTTCCCCTGGGGTGTTCGATGGCGGTGTCGCCAGCGGTGGCGTCCCAGGGCCTGGTGGAAAGGCCCGGGACGTTCCGGGTGCGGGTGGCGACCGGTTCGCCGCCCGCACAGGCTCGATCAGACGCGGCGGCGCTTGGAGGGACGCACGCCATTATGCGGGATCGGCGTGACGTCACGGATCGAGGTGATGGTGAAGCCGACGGCCTGGAGGGCGCGCAGGGCGCTCTCGCGGCCCGAACCCGGGCCCTTGACCTCGACCTCGAGAGTGCGCACGCCGTGCTCGGCGGCCTTCTTGCCGGCGTCGTCCGCGGCCACCTGGGCGGCATACGGGGTCGACTTGCGGCTTCCCTTGAAGCCCATCATGCCGGCGGACGACCACGAGATCGCGTTGCCCTGGGCATCGGTGATGGTCACCATGGTGTTGTTGAAGCTGGCATTCACATGCGCAATGCCGCTGGTGATGTTCTTGCGCTCGCGGCGCTTAATGCGCTGAGGTTCGCGTGCCATGATCGTGTATCCTGTCGCTATATCGCTGCGGAAAACCGGGGCCTGTCGAAAGGCCCGCCCGGCTTACTTCTTCTTGCCGGCGATCGGCTTCGCCTTGCCCTTGCGGGTGCGCGCGTTGGTGTGCGTGCGCTGGCCGCGGACGGGAAGACCCTTGCGGTGGCGCAGGCCACGGTAGCAGGCGAGGTCCATCAGACGCTTGATGTTCATCGCGGTTTCGCGACGAAGGTCACCCTCGACCATGTGGTCGGCGTCGATGGTTTCGCGGATCTGCAGCACTTCTGCGTCCGACAGGTCCTGCACGCGACGGCTGTGATCGATGCCGAGCTTGTCGGCGATCTCGAGAGCCTTGGCGCGGCCGATACCATGGATATAGGTCAGCGCGATGATCACGCGCTTGTTGGTGGGGATATTTACCCCGGCAATGCGAGCCACTTAAATCTCCTGCTCCACAGGGGCGCACACGGCTGCCCCTATCTCAACGCTGAACCCCCGCCAGCCCCAACGGCAATAGTTCCGGGTGGCGGAACGCCGTGTCGAAGACACGCGATCTTGGCCTTGCCGGACTTGCCGAAGCTGTCGAGTGAAGGGCGCGCTTAGAACGATTCGCAGCGAGTGTCAACGCCAGCAGGCGCTGCACGCCGCAACCCCGGGCCTGCCCGTCAAGCGGCGGCCGGTGCCTGCATCGTGTGTGGATGATTACCGCAAATCACGACCGCAGTCAAAGCGCAGACGCCGCACCTACCGACCGATGATCTGCCCTGTCGCCTCGGGCGGTTGTTCGGGTAGCGGCAAGACCCCGGCGTCGCCCTCTGCTGCGGGGCCCCCTGCGGGCGCTTCCGCCGGCGCCGGAGCCGCCTCTCCGGATGGGAAAGCGGCCGAGAACGAAGCGCCGAGCTTGGCGCCGAGACGCTGGAACTGCGCGCCGATCACACCGTCCACCGCCGGCGCCAGCTTGTCGAACGGAGTGCGCGTGTAACCACCGACGACGTACTCGATCAGGATTTGCGTCCCGGCGGTGCCTTCCGCGGCCTTGAACTGCACGGTCAGCGTGGCGCTCACCGCATCGGCCTGCAACGGGCCGAGCGCCCCCACCATTCGCAGCGCGCGCGGCTTTTCCACGTAGACGACGCGCATGTGCTCGACGCCGCCCTTGGGCGGAGCCTTGGCTTCCCCCGGCAGCACCTCGCAAAAGCAGCCGCCGGGCCTGGCATCGAGCGTGAGGTTGGCGGCATCGCCCGACCACGTGTGGTCGGCGTCCCACCAGGCGGAGGGCTTGACCAGCAGTGCCCAGGTTTCCTCCGGGCTTGCCGGAACCTGCACGACATGGCGCACGACGAAGCCGCGATCCGACACTTCGGCGACCTTCGCGACAGCGGGCGTGGCCATGGCCGCGATCGGCAGCAGGAGCGGCAGAACCTTGAAACGCGTCATCGCCCCTGTCCCTTCCCGTTTGTCAGCTCGCGAGGATCGCCTCGATCGCTGCGGTCACCTCGTCCATCCCTGCCATGCCGTCGACTTTGCTGACAATGCCCTGGGCCTCGTAGATCGGCAGGATCGGTGCGGTCTTGGCGCGGTACTCGGCCATGCGCGTGCGCACGGTCTCGGCATTGTCGTCCGGACGGCGCTTGAATTCGGTGCCGCCGCACTTGTCGCAAGTGCCCGGAACCTTGGGCTGCTCGAACGTGTCGTGGTAACCCTTGCCGCAGGTGGCGCAAGTGAAGCGCCCGGTGATGCGCGTCACCAATGCGTCCTCGTCGACCTCTAGCTCGACGACGTGGTCGAGCTTGCGGCCACGCTCGGCAAGGATCGCGTCGAGCGCCGCCGCCTGGGCCGCGGTGCGCGGGTAACCGTCGAAGATCGCGCCGGCCTGCGGGCCCATTGCGTCGAGTTCGTCGCCGATGAGGGCGGAGACGAGCTCATCCGAAACCAGTTCGCCGCGCTCCATTACCGCCTTGGCCTGCAGGCCGGTGGGTGTGCCGGCCTTGACGGCGGCGCGAAGCATGTCGCCGGTCGAGAGCTGGCGCATGCCGTGCTTCTCGACCAGACGCTGGGCCTGGGTGCCCTTACCCGCCCCTGGCGGCCCCAGCAGAATGATGTTCACGCCTTACCCCTCAGTTGTTCGTCGCAATCGCTCTCCACATCTCGTGGATCAGCGCAGGCGGCCCTTCAGCTTCGCCTTCTTGATGAGATCGCCGTACTGATGCGCCAGCAGGTGCGATTGGATCTGCGTGATCGTATCCACCGTGACGTTGACGACGATCAGCAGACTCGTGCCACCCATGAACAGCAGCGGCAACCCTGTCATCGACAGGAAGTATTCCGGCACCGTACAGACGATGGTCAGGTAGATCGCGCCGATGACGGTGATGCGCGTCAGCACGTAGTCCAGATAGACCGCGGTGTTCTTGCCCGGGCGGATGCCGGGGATGAAGCCGCCGTTCTTCTTCAGGTTCTCCGACGTCTCTTCCGGATTGAAGACGACCGCCGTGTAGAAGAAGCAGAAGAACACGATGCCCGCCGCATAGAGCAGCATGTAGAGCGGCTTGCCGTGGCCCAGATACTGGTTGAGCGTCACCACGATCTTGCCCGCGGTGCTCTCCGGGTTCAGCGACTTGCCGGCGAACTGGCTGATCGTCAGCGGCAGCAGCAGCAAGGAGCTGGCGAAGATCGGCGGGATCACGCCCGCGGTGTTGATCTTGAGCGGCAGGTGGCTGCGGTCGGCCTGCATCATGCCGCGCTGGGTGGCGCGCTTGGGATACTGGATCAGCAGCCGGCGCTGAGCGCGCTCCATGAAACAGATCATCAGGATCATCGCGACCACCAGCGCGATCAGCGCGATGATCAGGACCGATCCGGTGTCGCCCGCCGAATAGGCCTGCCCGACGTTGCTGGCGAACGTCGGCATCTGCGCGACGATGCCGGCCATGATGATCAGCGAGACGCCGTTGCCGATCCCGCGCGAGGTGATCTGCTCGCCCAGCCACAGCAGGAACATGGTGCCGCCCACAAGGCTGACGACCGCGCCGATGCGGAACATCAGGCCGGGGTCGACCACCGCCTGCAGACCACTCGACGCGCCGTAGGCTTCCAGGCTGACGGCCAGGAAGTAGCCCTGCAGCGCGCACAGGCCCACGGTGCCGTAGCGGGTGTACTGGTTGAGCTTCTTGCGCCCGGCTTCGCCTTCCTTCTTCAGCGCGACGAGCGCCGGATGGAGCGAGGCGGCCAGCTGCACCACGATCGAGGCGGTGATGTAGGGCATCACGCCCAGCGCGATGAGGCTCATACGCGAGAGCGAGCCACCCGAGAAGGTGTTGAACAGATCGAGGATGCCGCCCTGCGTCTTGCTGTAGAGCTGAGTCAGGATCAGCGGATTGACGCCCGGCAGCGGCACGAAGCTGAGGAACCGGAAGACGATCAGCGCGCCGATGGTGAACCAGA
>Ga0068863_100006918_pt1 | contig 11115 bp, 11 predicted proteins | sample KBSSwiS62_FD_66596 | JGI IMG/M metagenome (GOLD analysis project Ga0068863, IMG submission 66596) | Switchgrass rhizosphere microbial communities from Kellogg Biological Station, Michigan, USA - KBS Switchgrass S6-2 | ecosystem: Host-associated > Plants > Roots > Rhizosphere > Soil ...
TCGGGGCGGCCCGGCCTGCTACCGCTTCTCCTGGTGGACGAGTGCGATGTGCTGGTGCGTCGATTCGATTACCGCTTCTTTGAACGCCTGCGCGGGATGCTCGACGATCTATGTCTCGGCGTCTCGAGCCGGCGCGAACTAGATCGCGTGTTCAAAGACGCCAACAAAGGCGCATCCCCGTTTCAGAACCGGCTCGGACTCCATTGGGTGGGATTGCTGGAGCCCGAGGCAGCCGATTCCCTCATCCAATACGTCGGCGCGGGCCTTTCGACTACGACGCGCCGCCTGATTCGCGAGTGGGCGGGCCGGCATCCGTTCTTCATTCAACTGATGGCGCGGAAGCTTTTGGACGCGCGCAAATTCGGACAGAAAGAGATGGATGCCTGCGACGATTTTCAGGCAGAGGCCGGCGCACGTTTGCGTGAACTCTGGGGGACGCTTACGGAGAGAGAGCAGGGAGTGCTTCTGGAGGCTGTCTCGATGCCCCGCCCTGCCGCCACAGCGCTGCGGCGCCGCGGGTTGCTGGATGAAGAAGGCCGGCCGTTCGGGCGCGTCCTGCTGCAATGGCTGAACGACGAGGCCGTATAGATGGATCCGGTCCTGCTCGGCCGCTATGAGATTCTCCAGGAGCTTGGCCAGGGTGGGATGGGCCGCGTGGTCAAAGCCCGCGACCTTTCCCTGCTGCGCCTGGTGGCGATCAAACTGGTCCGCAGCGACAACGATGCCACCTTCGTCGCGCGCCTGGCGCGTGAGGCCCAAGCTACCGCGTTGCTGTCGCACCCCAACATTGTCAACATCTACGACGTCGGAGAGATGGACGACTCCGCCTTTATTGTCATGGAGTATCTGGCGGGCGACACCCTGGAGACACGGATGCGGTACGTGCCGCAGGAGGAATGGGGCCGGTTTCTGCCGCTGCTGGGACAATGCGCGGATGCACTAGACTACGCGCATCGCAAAGGCATCGTGCATCGGGATATTAAACCGTCGAATATCATGATCACCGATGGTGCGGTTCCCAAGATTCTGGATTTTGGCATCGCCAGGGTGACGGCGACTCTTGGAACGCAGATCACGCAAAGTGGCGCTTTTATCGGAACGCCATCCCACATGGCTCCGGAACAGATTCTGGGTACGAAGGTCGGGCCGCGAACCGATCAGTACGCGCTCGCCGTGATCGCCTTCACGCTGCTGACCGGACGCCTTCCGTTCATTGGACCGGAGGTGGTCGCGCTGATAGCGCAGATCTTGCACAATCCGGCGCCGGTCCCGAGCAGTTTGAATCCTGCGCTCTCGCGAACTGTGGATCAGGTGCTTCTAAAGGCACTGGATCGAGAGCCGGCGAACCGCTTCGGTAGTTGTACGGAGTTGTTTGAGGCGCTTGAGAAGGCCCTATCCGAAGATTCGGAAGAGCCGGGATTCTGGAAATTGTTGAAAGCAGTCGTAGGCAAGATTCCCTTTCTGCCGGCACGCCGTTATCCTGAGGCGCCAGATACGGCTCTCCCTACGTCAAGCCCGACATGGACCGCGCCACCCCCATCTCCAGTTGCTCCGGTTGAGCGGCAAGGCGATTTGACGAGCAAGACAGTTGAACTGCCTTCTACTCCTGTGCCTGCTCCGCCAGTGCCTCTGCCCGCACCGGCTGAGGGTGAATTCACGAGATTCTTTCGAACCGGGAAAGACGATCCCGCCGCGCCGCTTTCACCGCCGCCTCCACGAGCGTCTCCGCCCGCGCCGCTGGCGCCTGGTGAGTTCACAAGACTCTTTGGAACCGCGAAGCCCTCTCCCACCCCGCCGACACCGCTGCCGCCACTGGCGTCTCCACCCACGCCGCAGGCGCCTGGTGAGTTCACTCAGATGTTCCAGCGCGCCGACCAGACGGCGATCCTGCGGAGACCGTCGGAACAGCGAGTCGATCCTGAAACTCGAGTCAAGGCACAAGCGCGCGAGTTGGTTGAGATCCTCGAACGCCGTGATTTCGAGAGTGCCGTGGCGCTCCGCGGCAAATGGTTGCCTGGAATCGAAGGCGCGTCTGGAGAACTGATCGGGTTCAGCGAAGCAGCACGGTATCTGGGAGCGGCGGAGAACGCCGTTAGCCCGCATGTGCGTATTGAGCACCTGAAGCGCGCCGAGAGTGTTCTGTTTTCTGTCGGGAATCAGTTGCTGGCGGATTCCACTCCGGCATCCCGCCACTTCCCCGAAGCTCTCGAAGCCTGGAAATCCTATTCACGGGAGCTGCTGGGCGCGGCGCGACAGAAAGCGGAGTTTGAATTGCCGAATCCCTTCCGTGCCGGCCAGCCCCTGCGACCAGACCAGGGGCGGAGCGTCTTCCGCGGACGTGCGGCCCTGGTGCGAAATATCGAGGCGATCCTAGCCGACGCAGACCAGAGCAGTTCGCTCGCGCTGCTCGGGCCGCGCCGCTGCGGAAAGACATCGCTGCTGCAGATGTTGCCGGCCATGCTTCCCGATTGTGCCTGCGTGTTCTTCGACCTCCAGGACAACCCAGTCTCGACTATCCCGGAGTTCTTCGAGACTCTCGTCCGCCGTGCGCGGGAACAGGTTCGCGCCCAGAGGCGAGTCGAACTCCCGGCTCTGGAAGGAGGTGGCACGTTTGAGACCGCGGCGCGCTGGATTCAGCAACTCGACGAGATGCCCGACTTGAACCGCTTTCTAATCTCCATCGATGAATTCGAGCGGTTGGAGGGGCTGTTCCCAGGCGACCGGCGCGATTTGCTGCGACTGATGGGATTATTCCGCGCTACCATTCAGCACCGCCGCAAAGTGCGTCTTCTCGTGTCCGGTGTGGCGCCCTTTGAGGAACTGGGGCCGCTGTGGAATGACCACTTTATCAATGTCCGCGAACTCCGCATCGGGCACCTCGATGAAGAAACGAGCATTGAGCTGCTTTTGAAACCGATCCCGGATTTTCCACCGCGTGCCGTGCCGCTGGAAGTGGCGCGGCATATTTTCGAACGCACAGCGGGCCAACCGTACCTCCTGCAGCTTTTTGGCACGCTTCTTATCAACCGGTTGAATGAACAGGACAGGACCGAGGCCCTGATGGAGGATATCGGAGCGGTAGAGCAGGAAGCCATTTCGCAGGGCCGCTACTATTTTGGCAATGTGTATAAGGACGCACCTCCCGCAGCGCGCGAGGCTCTCGAGACCCTGGCGCTCGGCGGGACCAGCAATATTGCAGGACCAACGCGCCGCTGGCTCGAGCGGCGCTGTTTGATCGACGAACAAAGTGCGCTGCAAATACCGGTTCTGGGAGCCTACATTCGCGAAGAACTTAGTGCATAAATAGGAGCGGTGGATTCCAGCGGCTTCCAGTTACGATGCCTGAACTGGCGGAGCACCCGCGGGCGTATACTGCACTTTGCGGACTAGCGTGTCGTACCACGTATTCGCCACGTTAGGGGGAAAGGTCGTTATCAACCGATCAATGCGCGACCGAAGGTCTGCAACCACGGCTGGATTCCTGTCTGCCCGATCATGGCTCTCATCTGCATCCGACGCGACATTGTAGAGTTCGGGATTGCGAAGCGGAAGATTCAGGCGTCCTCCGGGTGGCTCCGGCGTAAACATCTGCGAGTTAAAGCGAGCAACGTGCAGCTTCCAGGGACCCAGCCGCGCCGCCTGTAAGCAAATATCGTTGAAGTACAGGAAAGCCTCACGTGGCAGATCACTCTGCTGACCGCTTAGCAAACCCCCAATGTCGATGCCGTCAAGCGGATTCCCTGGCAAGGCCGCACCAGTCAATCCGGCCACGGTGGGTAGGATATCCATATTATTTGCAAAGGCTTGGGATACCTGACCGCTTGGGATAAAACCTGGGAAACGCGCAATGAACGGCACACGCATCCCGCCTTCGAATGTCTCCCCTTTGCGTCCGCGCAGCCCGCCCGTGCTCCCCTGATACCAGGGACCATGATCGCTTGAGAACATGACCAGCGTATTGGAGTCCAGACCATTGTCTTTGAGTGCTTGCAAGATCTGCCCGACGCTCGCGTCGATCTCCTGAATGGTGTCACCGTATATTCCTTGACCCGAATTGCCGAGAAAGGGCTTCGACACCGTACATGGAATGTGGGGAAACGAGTGCGGCATGTACAAAAAGAACGGGGAATTCTTGAACCGGGTAATGAAGTCGACTGCAACTTGCGTGTAGCGCTGAGTCAGATTGTCCAGAGCGCAGCTCTGCTCGACAATCTCTGTGTTGTGCATGAGGACACGAGGCGTCATGTCAATGCTGTATGGAATTCCGTAATACTCTTCGAAGCCTCGCTTCGTAGGTAGATATTGGGCTAAAGCGCCGAGGTGCCACTTCCCTACGCATTTGGTTGCGTACCCGGCGCCTTTCAGCATCTGCGCGATCGTAGTTTCGGAATCTGGAATTCCGCAATCGTCAGTGGGATCGATAACACGAGGTATTCCCACGCGTGTGGGATAACGTCCCGTCATCAGCGCCGCTCGGGAGGGTGAGCAGACCGCGCTGGCCGCGCAGAAATTTGTGAAACGGATGCCTTCTTGCGCCATGCGATCCAGATTCGGCGTAGAAATGTTGGATCCGTAACAACTTAGGTCACCGTAGCCGAGGTCGTCGGCTAGGATCATTATGATATTCGGAGGTCGAGTTTCTGCCCGGGCGGAAGCTGCGAGCAACGCCCCAGCAGTCGCGGTTCTTAGAAAGGCGCGCCGGTTTTCGATGGGAAACGAACCCTGCCTTTCAGCGGCAAATGTGCGCCGCCTTCCCGTCAAAAATGCACGCCGACTTCCCGCCAAGATTAATTCAACCTCTTACACTATAGTACAAACCGATCTCCCCTCCTTAAGGTATGTGCCTTAGCTTACATATTGCAAAGCGCCGTGACTGCCAATTATTCCCACTTAGGTCTGAGCCGCCCTTCACGGGGTGTAAATGTCGCGCATGCGAAAGGAACGATACTCCGGCGCGGCCCCACCCAACGCATAGACAGATTGCCCGGACGAATCAACCTCGATGGTCACGCTCGTGCCGTCGGGCAGCAGGCCCAAACCAAAGTCATAGTTGCCATTGGGCAGCCTCTGAGCCGAACCTAAGGCAGCCGAATAGCTTCCGAGATCCGCGTTTAGAACAAAATTCGCGACCCGATTCCGCTCGTCCAAATAGATGACCTGTCCACGGCTGTTCGCGTTCGGATCGGACGCACGTCGCAAGTTGCTGTTATCAAAGAGCACAATGGTGGAATTGTCGAGGAGAAACCGAGGATCGTGCTGATGGGAGAACCAAGGATAAGAGTCGTCCGAGTCAAAGTGGAAATCACCGTCTTTGCCTAGACGCCACATAACACCACCGCTACCATCGCCATTCCCGTAATCGATTTTGATTACCCAGTCCTGGCTGCGGCTCGAGAAAAGGAGATGGCCGTCCGGGGTTTGTTCCACTGAGTTACCATGTGTCCAGTCGGTGGCAGAGGACGCCCGAAACAGCGGAGGGCAGCCTCCGAATGGACACTTATCCCCTGCGGTTGCCATGCGCGCCGGGTCCAGGTGATCGAAGGTATCCCAAGCCCATACAACTTGAAGATTATGATCCATGATCACAATCATGTCCCCGAGTACGTCGACCGCGCCCGGCCCCTGAACCTCCGTCAGAATCTGCTCAACCGTTGCCAAGACCAGAACCTTTCCGTCTGGCAGCCGCCGAGCTTCGTGGTGGAAGGCTCCGATCGGCCGCTTCCCCATTGCGATAAGTTGCTCGCTGACCCTTGCCGCGTTGGTTTCCAATACAGTTCTGCCTGTAAGATCGAACTGGCGGACGATTTGCTGGGATTGGTCGCCGGCCAGGTTTTCAATGATCCCCCAGAAGTAACCGTCTCGGTCAGGCCGCGTGAGAACGAATGGGCCAACCTGGCTGAAGTCAAGATTCCCGGGATAGTACCAAACCACGTTTCCATTCAAGTCCGTTGCTAGCGGGTTTGTGGCGATCGTTGCCTTCAACAGAATTCCGTCCAAGAAGGTTGTCGGAGGGGACTGCAGCACCGTCTGAGTTACCAAGTCCCCGCGCACCGACGGAGTGGTCAAGCTCATAACCGGACCATCCCGGAATTCGGAACCCGTATCCATCGTGTGCTTAACTGAATACGGCGTCTGTGCTCGAAAGCCGGCTAGATAGAAGTTCAGACTGTAGCCGGACCCACAGGCTTTATACGGGGTGTTCTGAATTTGCCCATCGGGACTCTTAAACTGTACCCGCATGCGACCGCCAGCAGAGCACGCAGGCGCACTGTACAGAAATACCAAAGGGTGTGAGGTTGGTGTAATGACCGGTTTGTCACCCTGCACGAGAGACTGCATCTCAAAGTAGGCTCTAACCCTGGCAGTTTCGCCGTTACCGGTATTTCGGACATCAGCCTCTATTTCGTAAAGGCCTTCACGATCACTTTCGGTCCAGTCCAGCTTATTGTCCGGCCCGTAATCTCTAATCACGCGGAAATTCTGGCCGATGCCGTGGGCGCGGAAGCGATACCACAAGGTTCCAGGTTTTGCCGCTGAGACCGTTGCCGTCCAGGTGATTATGGTGCCAACGGGTGCTGGGGAGGGCGTCGACGGATCCAGGGCTACGGACATCGCGAACGCAACGCAAGGCATCGCGCCAATCGTAAATAATTTTATGGAAAATCGAATTCTTCGTTGCTGATTAAGAAAGGCATTTGTCCAATTCATCGGCAAGTAGTCCTCCACTCAGTGGCGCAGCACCAATCACCGTCGTTACATGGGGACGGAGCGCAGAGGCAGTTTCCGCCGCTACTGTGCCGGTGGATCTTCGAGAAGCACGGTAATCGTCATAGTTACTGTGTAGGCCACGATCCGGCCCTTCTCAACATCCATTTGTTCTTCCTTAACCCAAGCGTTTCGGACCTCTCGAATGGTCTTTGCAGCACGGGCGATCCCTTGTTGAATCGCATCATCAAAACTCTTGCTTGAAACTGACGTGATTTCGACACCGCGAACAACTGACATCAAGGACCTCCTTCACCGTCGAATAACGTAACAATTGCCTTTGACACTATGGCCTAGGGCCCGTAAACGCAAGGGGCTCAACTGTCGGAGGCGCCGGCCCGACGAGTGCGGAGGAGTGTGGAAGGAACCCGTTAAAACATCGCCAACAGTCTACAGAACGTTCCGGTACGATCCGGCAAAGTTCAAGAACATCAGCACAAACGAGATGGCGGTCAGGATCAGGCAAATCGCGGCCACAAGCCGCCAAAACTTCTCTTGCCATACATCGAAGGCCGAAGGTGTATTCGCCACGTAGGCCACGACAAATCCGCCTGCCAGTCCGCCCATGTGCGCGGCGTTATCTACTTGGAATCCAGGCAACAGCCCGATCACCACCATAAAGATGACCCACTGTGTATAGTGCGCTCGCAGGCTGGCACCCATCGCGGTGTGCCGGTGCCTCACTCCGAACGCGATCATTGCGCCGATCAGGCCGAAAATCCCCGCCGAGGCACCAATCGACAAAGCGTTGCTGAATACCGCACTGGTCAAAAATCCGGCGACCGTCGCTACGAAGTAGAACACCAAAAACCGGCTTGTTCCGTAAAACTCTTCCACCTGTGCTCCCAAGTCAAAGAGCACCCAGGAATTCATCAGGATGTGCAGAATTCCGCCGTGTAGAAATCCGGCCGTTACCAGCCTCCACCACTGCCCCCCTAGCATTCCCAGTGGCACTTTGGCGCCGAACGCGAACAACGTCTGCCCGTCGATATCGAACACCACGCCGCTGGAACCCTTCATGCTGTAAACCATCGTCGCCACGTACAGCCCGAAGTTCAGAAGCAGAATGACAGTTGTAGTAAATCGCGCATGGGGAATCAATCCGCCCAACGCATCGCTGGGGGATCGCCTCTCTACTGCCCTTGGCCCCAGCGAAGTTTCGCAGTAGGGGCAAACCTTGTCATCACTGTTGATGAAAGCCCGGCAATTCGGGCACATCCTTCGTTTATCCACTGCCCTTCATTGTACAGGCCGTTTTCCACGGGTCTGTTACAATCAGTGATTCGGATGCCACTAACAGAGAAAGAACATCGGCAAAACATCGTCGAAGTGGGCCGGATGGTGTACGCGAAAGGCTGGGTTGCCGCCAACGACGGGAATATCAGTATCCGTCTAGACCAAGACCGGATACTTGCCACTCCAACTGGTATCAGCAAAGGCATGATGCAGCCCGACGACTTGATCATCTGCGATCTGAACGGGAATAAAATTGAAGGCCGTCGGGAGCGAACGTCGGAGATAGCGATGCATACTACGGTCTATCAACTGCGGCCGGACGTGCAGGCGGTGGTTCACTCCCACCCGCCAGTTTCCACAGGATTCGCGGCCGCGGGGAAGGCGTTGAATCTGGCGATTCTTCCCGAGGTGGTGATTGGCTTGGGCTGCGTGCCCCTGGCCGATTACGGATTGCCCGGAACACCGGCGCTTACCGAAGGAATGTTGCCGTATATTCCGAACTTTGATGCGTTGCTGATGGCAAATCATGGCGCGGTCTGTTACGGTGAGGACGTATTTAAGGCGTACTTCAAGATGGAGACGCTGGAGCATGTGGCGCGGATCACTCTGGTGGCCGAGATGTTAGGCGGCCCGAAAGTGCTGCCGCGGGTGGAAGTGGAGAAACTGATCGACTCGCGCAGCCGCTATGGAATCGCATCGCGGTCCAGCGGGGAGCCGGGCTGCCCCATCGTGGCCGAAGACCTCGCGCAGGGTGGCTTTGCGCAGAGCGACCGGTTCTGGGTGACGCGGGAAGAATTGATCGCATTAGTGGACGAGGCGGTAAGGAGACAAAATGGGTGAAGCGTTAGGAATGATTGAGACGAAGGGATTGGTGGCCATGATTGAAGCCGCCGATGCGATGGTGAAATCGGCGAACGTGAACGTTGTCGGCTGGGAAAAGATCGGCTCCGGCTACGTTACCGTACTGGTCCGCGGCGACGTAGCCGCGGTTCGCGCCGCCACCGATTCCGGCGCCGCCGCCGCCCGCCGCGTGGGCGAACTGATTGCGGTTCACATCATCCCGCGTCCGCACCCCAGCCTGGAAGATGTGTTGCCCATCGGCAAAGCAGGCAAGTAAGCCGTGATTCTCGCGCGCGTAGTGGGTACTGTAGTAGCCACGCGCAAGGATCCGCGCCTGGAAGGGAACAAGCTTCTGATCCTGAAGCCTGTCTCCCCTGAAGGAACGCCGGAAGCCGGGTATGTGATTGCCGTGGATACCGTCGGCGCGGGGTCGAACGAGCTGGTGATCGCCGTCTCCGGCAGCAGCGCCCGCATGGCGGACGGCTGCAAGGAAAAGCCGGTGGATACCGCTGTTATTGGTATCGTCGACAAGGTCCATCTCTCATGTACTTAGGCCGGGTAGCGGGAAACGTATGGTGCACGGCCCAGAGTAAGGGGCTGACGGGTCAGCGTCTGCTGATCGTCCAACCTCTGACTCCGGAACTCAAACCCACCGGAAAGCAGCAGATCGTAACGGACTGTACCGGGGCTGGGCCAGGCGAACTGGTGTATTGGACTAGAGGGAAGGAAGCCACTTTTCCCTTCCTGCCATCGGAAGTGCCGACCGAAACGACAATTGTCGGTATCATGGACCATCTCCACGTGAAGAGGCCCTAAGTGTTAGTGGCGCGCGTCATCGGCGAATTGGTCTCCAGTCAGAAACACCCTAGCCACGAAGGCCGCAAGGCGCTGATTGTTCAACCTCTCCAACTGGACGGCTCGGACAGGGGTGACGCTGTGGTGGCGCTTGACTCCGTTGACGCCGGCGTCGGGGACCGCGTTCTGTTGGTGACCGAAGGCTACAGCGCTATGACCGCCGTGGGCCGCCCGGAATCACCCATCGATATGGCTGTGATCGGAGTCATCGACAGGCTTGACTTCACTGACAGCAGTCTTGGAGGAAGTCCGGTCAACAATGCCGTCAGTGCCGGAGGCGGACCCTCCGATACTGCTCTTGCGCTTCCGCTGGAGGCGCTTGGGGGGGTCGGGCAGGAGCTTCTGCTTCCACCCGTAGCGGTCAAAAAGAAGGCGGCCAGAAAGAAGGAATCCAACGAGTAGTTTGAGCACTTCAGCCACCGAATATATGGTCGCGTAAGACTGATAGCTGTCCCTCTCGCGTGCAGCCGCTCCCGGGGGCAAGAAGTCGAAACTTCTCCCCATCGCATCCATCGCCGGACGGATGTAGGCCACCTGAAAAATTACCAGCAGGATCATCACGGTAGTGGCAAAAATGAGGAACTTACTGCGGTGCGCCGTGAAGAGCACCGCGCTCAATATGGCCGCGCCCAGGCCGATCTGGGCGACTCCCCATGTCTCCGTCAGGAAGCGATTGAACTGCGACGCCTGGTAGCGCAGCAGTTGCCGCGTGATGTCGCTGCCCAGATCTTCGATATCCTTCGCGACAGGTCCTGGCGGGCTGCTGAGAATTCGGTCGACGTTAGCCATGTTCTGGACGTAAATGAAGCCAAAAATCAGGCTGGCGAGCATCCAGGCTCCCACCAGAAAAGAGGCTAAACGGCGAGTATGCATATAGAACCCCTAAGTCTAACGCAGATGGATAGCGGGATGTTATATTCCCTAGGTGTTAGCAAAGGCTTCGGATCAGGACGACCTTAACCGGTTCGGCTACGCGCAGGAGCTGTTCCGGAGCATGGGCGGTTTCTCAAACTTCGCCATCTCTTTCTCCATCATCTCCATTCTCACCGGAGCTGTAACGCTGTACGGCTACGGCCTGGAAATGGGCGGCCCACTCGAGATGACGCTCGGCTGGCCGGTAGCCACTTTCTTTGTACTCGCCATCGCCGCCAGTATGGCCGAGTTGTGCTCGGCCTACCCGACGGCGGGCGCCATGTACCACTGGGCGGCCGATCTTGGTGGACCCACCTGCGGCTGGTTCGTAGCCTGTTTCAATATCTTCGGAATGATGGCTACGCTGGCGGGGATCGACTACAGTTGCGCGCAGTTCCTGCTGCCGTTCGCAGGTATCCCGGCCTCACCGCTGAATCTTTGGGCCGCCTTCGCCGTGGTCATGCTGGGGCAAGGTCTGATCAATCAGTACGGCGTGCGTCTGGTGGC
>Ga0068863_100006919_pt1 | contig 11115 bp, 6 predicted proteins | sample KBSSwiS62_FD_66596 | JGI IMG/M metagenome (GOLD analysis project Ga0068863, IMG submission 66596) | Switchgrass rhizosphere microbial communities from Kellogg Biological Station, Michigan, USA - KBS Switchgrass S6-2 | ecosystem: Host-associated > Plants > Roots > Rhizosphere > Soil ...
CGGCGATTGCCAAGCTGTTCCGCCCGGACCAATCTACCCAGGGATGTGCTGAGGCGCTAAAATGTTTCGTAGGTTGGGGCTGGCATTAGGCCTTCTGGCGCTCTCAGGCTGGTGGGCCGTTGCAGCGCCTCTGGACGCGTACGGCAGACTGCCGACCATCGAACAAGCCGAAATATCGCCCGACGGGCAACGCATCGCCTTCGTCGTGACGAACGGCGAGATGCGAAAAATTTTCATCCAGAGCGTTAGCGGACCCAAGCAGGAATCGATCATCGGGGTCCGCAACGAAAAGGTCAGGTGGCTGAGCTGGGCTGGCGACAATCACCTCATCGTCACCGTCTCCACAGCCAAACGAGCGCCGTTCGTCTCCGGGCCATGGGTCGAGCAGTTCATGGCCCAGGACTTCGACCTTCGGACCGGTAAGGTGCAGCCTCTATTCGGTAACGTACGGACGCCCGGCGACTACATGAATACGATCGTCGGATGGCCGATCGTGCGGATCGTCGAAGGCCGACCGATCGTCTTCGTGAAGGGATGGAGCTTTCACAGCGGCGAGGGACGGCTGACTCTTTTCCGCATCGACGTCGAAAAGAATATCGCCAGCGTGGCAGATGGAGACGCGGACGACGTTTACGATTGGGCCGTCGACATGAAAGGCGTCCCGACGGCGCGCGTCCAATACCGCCGCCCAACCGGCCAGTGGACGTTGATGACGCGGCGGACCGCCGAGGGCTGGCGAACAGTCGAAAGCCGCACGGCGCCGATTGATGTCCCGCGGTTGGCAGGTCTCGGGAAAACAGACGGAACGGTGCTCCTCGAAACGACCGGGGATGATGGCTCCAGAGTGTGGCGGGAACTTTCCACCCAGAATGGCGTGTGGGGAGACGTTCTCAGCCCCAACGCAGAGATGATCCACGATCCTGAGACAGGGCGGCTCGTGAGCCAGGTGACTCTGGACGGCGACGCGCGGGTCTACACATTCTTCGCCTCGCGCGAAGCTGCCGTCTGGCGCGGCATAACCAAGGCCTTTCCAGGGGATCGGGTATCCTTGGCGTCCCTGTCACGCGATCACAGCAAGATCGTCGTCAATGTGGACTCGCCAACGCTTGGCCCCGCCTACGCTTTGGTGGACCTGACCACGACCGACGCAACCTGGCTGGGCCCCATCTACGCCGCCCTCTCCGCCGACGACATCTCCGAGGTGAAGCCGGTGCGATACACGGCGGCCGACGGTCTGGAGATCACAGGCTATCTCACTCTGCCCCGCAGGCGTGATCCGCACCTTCTGCCCCTTGTGGTGCTGGCGCACGGCGGACCGGCGGCTCGGGACGAGCCGGGCTTCGATTGGTGGGCGCAGGCCCTCGCCTCCCGAGGTTACGCCGTCTTGCAGGCGAATTTCCGCGGATCGGATGGCTTTGGCGCCGCCTTCCTGGAGGCCGGCTATGGGCAATGGGGCCGCAAGATGCAGACCGACCTCTCCGATGGCGTGAAACACCTGGCGGCGGAGGGCCTGATCGATCCTAAGCGCGTCTGCATCGTCGGCGCGAGCTATGGCGGATACGCGGCTCTCGCAGGCGCCACCATCGACCACGGCGTCTACCGCTGCGCCGCTTCAGTGTCCGGCGTCTCCGACCTGCGGGAGCTCGCGCTGGATTTCAAATCCCGGACAGGCGTGGCCGGCGAACGATACTGGTATCGGTTCATTGGAGCCGAGAGTAGCCGCGATCTCGTGCTGGCGCGGTATTCGCCTGTCGCCCGCGCATCCGAGGCGGATATTCCGGTGCTTTTGATCCACGGGCGCGATGACACCGTCGTCCCGATCAACCACAGCCGCCAAATGGCCGCCGCCCTGCAAGCTGCAGGCAAGTCCGTCGAATTCGTGGAGCTTCCTGGCGAAGACCATTGGCTCAGCCAAGGCGAAACCCGCCTGCGCATGCTCACCGCACTGGTCGCCTTCCTCGAGAAGAACAACCCGCCGACCTGACCGAACTGGGCCGTTTCGCACCCGGCCGCGCGGATTTGTTCTCTAGATGTTCTTGCTCTCCGGAAGGTGTGCGCCTTATGGTGGCGCTCAAGGCGAAGCTACCTTTCGGTTCGTCCAGCCGCCATCGTCGCGGCTCCTGCGCCAACGGACACGGTGAACAGAAGCCATGGGTCTTTCTCAGAATTGGATCGCGGTCCGCGACGGCGATGAGGACGCCCTCTTGCGTGAGCTTGGCCTCACGCGATGCGGCGAAAGCAGCTGGGAGATACGGCTCAAGTACGCCTGCGGCCGCCTGCCGAACGGCTGGCTGGTGTTCACCGCCGACCGAATGGCGTTCAAACTGGACGAACTGCTGCCCCGCCTGTCCGTCGATCGCGACGTCCTCGCCGGAGAAATTGAGGAACATATCACGTACAGCCGGCTCATCGCCTTCCGGGATGGAGTTCGGTCCTGGTCCGTCGTCTGCGATCCGGAGCGGGGGGACAGACGCCTCGTGGTCGAGGGCGAGCCCCCCGAGCCGTTCAACAAGATCTGCGAAGAGATTTCCCTGCAGCAAGACTCCGATCCGGAGGCAAACTACTGGTTCGACGGCCCGACGCGTCTCGGCCATAGCCTCTGCGGATACGGGGATAGCACCATCGCGACAATCGTTTGGACGGCGTTGGAGCCGGTCGATCCGCGGCGACCGCCACGCCCCGCGCCCGAGCTCAGGACCAGAATCGCAGCCGACCTGTTACCTCAGTTGTACGCCAACGGATGGGCGCCGGTGGCCAAGCCGCGGATGTCGGAACTTGAGCTTGAGCGCCAGCGCGACGGAGAGTTGCAGGAGTTGGTCATCGAATGGACCGACACGCCGGGCGACCTGGAGATCGAGATGGGGCTGACGACCTACGCCGGCCTGGATCGGGATGGCGTGAGGCAAGATCGCCAGCGCTCCATCATCGGGGGGCCTCGCCGGCGACGGGGCTTCCTATCCTGGTTACGCCGCCGCCCGCCCGAGCCGCCCTATTCCGCGCGGATCGAGGAGATTGTGAGCGAGGCGCGACAGGCGCTCGACGCGGCCGAGGAGATGCTGAAGCGCTAGCGAAGAGCGCGCGGGCCGCCGCTAAGCCTCCGCCTTCTCGCGCGTGGCGCCGACGCGTTGGGCGAGGGCCGCGCCCATGAAGGCGTCGAGGTCGCCGTCGAGGACGCCTTGGCTGTCGGAAGTCTCGACGTTGGTGCGCAGGTCTTTGACCATCTGGTACGGCTGCAGCACGTAGGATCGGATCTGGTGGCCCCAGCCGATGTCGGTCTTCTGCTCCTCCAGCGCCTGCTGGGCGGCCTCGCGCTTCTCCAGCTCCAGCTCGTAGAGCCGGGCCTTCAGCATCTTCCACGCCTGGTCGCGGTTCTGGTGCTGCGAGCGCTGGTTCTGGCAGGCGACCGCGATGCCGGTGGGAATGTGCGTGAGGCGCACCGCGGAATCGGTCTTGTTCACGTGCTGGCCGCCGGCGCCTGAGGCCCGATAGGTGTCGGTGCGCACGTCGGACGGATTGATCTCGATCTCGATGGTGTCGTCCACCACCGGATAGACCCAGACCGAGGCGAAGCTGGTGTGGCGGCGGGCGCTGGAGTCGAAGGGGCTGATGCGCACCAGCCGGTGCACCCCGCCCTCGGTCTTCAGCCAGCCGTAGGCGTTGGTCCCCTTGACCTGCAGGGTGATGGACTTGATGCCGGCTTGTTCGCCCGGCGTCTCCTCGATCACCTCCACCGTCATGCCGTGGGCCTGCGCCCAGCGGGTGTACATGCGCAGCAGCATGCCCGCCCAGTCGTTGGACTCGGTGCCGCCGGCGCCGGAGTTGATCTCGACATAGGCGTCGTTGCCGTCCGCCTCGCCGGCCAGCAGGGCCTCAAGCTCGGCGCGGCCGGCGCGCTCCTTCAGCGACTTGAGCTGGGCGCGGGCCTCCTCCAGCGAGCCCTCGTCGCCTTCCTCGTCGGCGAGTTCGGCGTAGCCGACCGCGTCGGCCAGGTCCGTCTCCAGCGACTTCACGGCGTCCACCTGCGCGGCCAGCCGGGTGCGCTCGCGCATCAAGGCCTGCGCCGCCTCGGCGTCGTCCCAAAGCGTCGGGTCTTCGACCCGGGCGTTCAGCTCATCGAGCTTTCGGAGCGCGGGCTCCCAGTCAAAGACGCCTCCTGAGCAGGTCGATCGACTGCTCGATGTCGGCCTTGGCGGCCTCGACATCCGCTCTCATGGAGTAGCTCCATCTGAACCAAGGGCGCGGGAGGTAGCGCGGGGCGGGTGGCGTTACAAGGCCCGAACTCCCCCTCCGTCTCGCGCGACGCGCGATCGCCGATGGCGACTGGGGGCGCTTTAGTACAGTCCCGTCGTCTCGTCGGGCGGTTTGCGGGGCGGCGCCGGCGCGGTGACGGACGCGGCGTTGGGGGCTCCGGTGACGCCGTTCCGCCAGACCTGATTGTAGGGCTGGGGCCCCGCCTGGCCCGGCAGCGCCGTCGGCGGGGCGACGACGCGCGGCTCGGTTCCGGGCCGGAACGCCTCGCGGATGCCGCGGACCAGGGCGAACTTCGCGTCCTTGGGCGGAACGAAGTCGTCCGCCGGCTCGGCCTTCAGGGCCTCCTTCATGAAGTCGATGAAGATCGGCACGGCGTCCACCGCGCCGGTCTCGCCCGAGCCCAGGCTGCGGTTGTCATCGAAGCCGACGAAGACGCCGACCACCAGCTTGGGCGAGAAGCCCATGAACCAGGCCGAACGGTAGTCGTTGGTGGTCCCCGTCTTGCCGCCGACCGGCCGGCCGAGCGACAGGGCCTGGGTGGCGGTGCCGCGCTGGACCACGCCCTGCAACATGCTGGTGATCTGATAGGCGGTGATCGGGTTCCAGACCTGATCGCCGGTCTGAGGGATCTTCGGGCTTTCGTCGCCGCCGAAGCCGGCGTCGCAGCGGTCGCATTCGCGCTTGTCCGCCCGCCAGATGGTCTTGCCCTCGCGGTCCTGCACCAACTCGATCAGGTGCGGGTCGATCTTACGTCCGCCGTTGACGAAGGCGGAATAGGCCGCCGCCATCCGGAACACCGTCGTCTCGCCCGAGCCCAGCGCCATGGAAAGCACGCGGTCCATGCGCCGGGTGACGCCCAGCTTCTCGGCGTTGGCGGCGATTTTGGGCATGCCGACGCCCTGCGCCAGCCGGACCGTCATGGTGTTGCGCGACAGCTCCAGGCCTTTGCGCAGCTGGAGGGGGCCATAGTACTTGCCCTCGTAGTTCTCGGGCGTCCAAGCCTGACCGTTGGCGCCGGCGAGCGTGATCGGGCTGTCCATGATCACGCTGGCCGGGGTGTAGCCGTTCTCCAGCGCCGTGGCGTAGACGATCGGCTTGAAGGCCGAGCCAGGCTGGCGGTAGGCCTGGGTCGCGCGGTTGAAGCTCGACAGCGAGAAGGAATAGCCGCCCACCATGGCCACCACCCGGCCGGAGCCGGGCTCCATGGCCACCAGGGCGCCGTTGACCAGCGGAATCTGCTTGAGCCGCAGCGGCCCCTGGGCCGCCTCGTCAGGGGCGACGAAGACCAGGTCGCCGACGCCGATGCCCTTACCCGCCCGGGCCCAGGCTACATCCTGCGCCGCGAGCGTCCCGGTCTGGCCCTCGATCGTACGAACCCGCACCACGCCGCCGCCCACGTCGACGACCACCGCGGCGCGCCAGGCGCGGCGCTCGGCCGGGGCCGCGGTCTTCTTGGCCACCTGCTCCCAGCCGGCGAGCGTCGTCACATGTCCCCAGGCGCCGCGCCAGCCGTGGCGGCGGTCGTAGGTCTCCAGACCGTTCATCAGCGCCGTGCGGGCCGCGCTCTGCAGCTGCGGATCCAGCGTGGTCCGCACATAGTAGCCGCCCTCGTTCAGGCGATCGCCCAGCTCGGCAAGGCCCCGGCGTCGCACCTCCTCCACGAAGTAGTCGGCGTCGCGGTACTTGGCGCGCGTCGGCTCGGGCTGGACCTTCAGGTCCTCGCGCTTGGCGCTTTCCACCTCGGCGCGGCTGGCCCACCCCTGCTCCGCCATCTGGTCCAGCACCCAGTTGCGGCGGGCGATCGCCTGGGCCTTGCGGCGCAGCGGATGGTAGTTGTCGGGGCCCTTGGGCAGGCTCGCCAGATAGGCGCATTCCGCCAGGTCGAGGTCGGTCAGCGGCTTTCCGAAGTAGTTGTAGGCCGCCGCGCCGACGCCGTAGCTGCGATAGCCCAGCCAGATCTCGTTCAGGTACAGCTCGAGGATGCGCTCCTTGGAGAGCGTCTGCTCCAGCCGCCGGGCGAGAATGGCCTCCTTGATCTTTCGGCCGAGTGTCGCCTCGTTGGTCAGTAGGATGTTCTTGGCTACCTGCTGGGTGATGGTCGAACCGCCCTCGAAGCGTCGCCCCTGCAGGGCGTTGAGGATGTTCTTGGCCATCGCCCGGCCGAGCCCGCTCACGTCCACGCCGCCGTGCTTGAAAAAGTTGTGGTCCTCCGCCGCGAGGAAGGACTGGGCCAGCCGCGGCGGAATGCTGTCGTAGGGCACGAAGATGCGACGCTCGCGCGAGAACTCGCCGATCAGGGTGCCGTCCCAGGCGTAGGCGCGCGTGGCCGTGGGCGGATGATAGTCGGCGAGATCCGCCGCATCCGGCATCTCGTGGAACATCCAGGCCGCCCAGATGGCGGCGCAGAAGCCGGCGAGCGCGATGACGCTCAGCACGACGACGCCCGCCGTGGCGACCCACTTCTCCACGACCCGCTTTTCAGGGGGGTTCAAGTTAAGCTCGCCTCCGGGGGCCGCCCGCCTGTTGGCGGTCTAGCGCGCGTCGGGGCGGGCGCCAACGGGCGCAGCACAGTTCGCGGCGGCAGGCCGCAAGCCCAGGCGACCTCAGCGGGAGGCGAGCCTGGCCGGACGGCCGAAATAGGCGTCGATCGAGTCCGCCACCCCTTCGACGAGCTCGGCGAGCTGGTCGGGGTCGCGCAGGCGCTGCTCGTCCTGCGGATTGGTGATGAAGCCCATCTCCAGCAGCACCGCCGGCACGTCGGGGGCCAACAGCACCATGAAGCCGGCGCTGCGGTGGCTGCGACGCAGCAGCGGGGCGCGGCCGTCGAGCTTGCCGACCAGGGTCTCGGCGAAGGTCGCGGAGCGGTTCTTGGTCGCCCGCTGGGTCAGGTCGAAGAGGATGTCGCTGACGCCAGGGTCGGAGGCGAGGCTGGCCTTCATGTACCAGTCGTCGGCCTTCACGAAGCGCGTCGCGCGCGAAAAGGCCTTGTCGGACAGGGTATAGACGCTGGCGCCCTTCAGGCTGGCGTCCGGCCCTGAATCCGAATGCAGCGAGATGAACAGGTCGGCGTCCGCCCTCTGGGCGACCCGCACCCGGGTCTCCAGCGGGACGTAGACGTCGGCCTCGCGGGTCAGCACCACCTTGTAGCGGCCCCCGCGCTCCAGCCGCTCCTTGAGCGCCAGGGCGGCGGCGAGGTTGATGTCCTTCTCGATCCCCTCGGCGCCGCGTGCGCCGGGATCGTGGCCGCCATGGCCGGCGTCGATCACGACGACCTTTTTCAGCGGCAGCGGCGGCCGCAGCGCCGCAAGACGGGCGCGAACGGGGATCGGGGCGGCGCCGGGCTCGGCGGCCACGTCGATGACGTAGCGGTAGTGGTCAATCCCGTCGGCCGGCGGCAGCAGGAAGCGACGCTTGATGCGGCCCTGAACGGCCAGGTCGAGGCGCAGGCGTGTCGCGCCGCCGACGCTGTCCGCCGCCCAGGCCTTCACCAGGCCGCCGCCGGCGCCCTGTGCGCCCGAGGTGGCGACGCCTTGCAGGATCACCTCCACGCGGCCGTCGCCGAAGCCGTCGGAAACCACCTTGGCCGTGGCGGCCTGGCTGAGGTCTAGGACGATGCGGCTTTCCCGGCCGTCCCCGCCCAGGCGCACCTTGAGGAGGTCGGAGACCACGGTGGCGGCCTGCGAGGCGGCCACCACGGCCAGCCCCAGGGCCGCCGCGACAACCACGAGCAGGGCGCGCCAGCGCCTGCCCGCAAAGCCTTGCCGAACTCCACTCAACATGACCCCGACCCTAGACCTGGCCCGATCCAAAAGAAGACCTCATATAGCCGCAACCGGGTAGCCGAGCAGTTAACAGGACGTTTCCGATGCTGCGGATGCTCGCGGCGCTTCCAATTTGCAGCCCGCTGTTGCAATGTCCGGCGGCGCGGCGACCCGCCCCGGCCCTGAGGCAGGGCGGGTCGCGCGAACGCCCGGCGTCGGCATACGGCCTCGCGCCGAGACGCAACCTCCGATCCGCGCCCCCAAGGCGCGCCTGGGAACACACCTGATGAGCTGCGCAGCTCAAGCCACTCCTGGCCTCGAGGTCGCCCGACACGCCCTTTCCGGCGTCGTCCGCGGCCCGGCGCGCGCTCATCCCACAAGCCGGCTGCGCAGGGGCTCGACGCCCGCCGCGCGCCGTGGAGATCTGATTTATGACCAAGACGATGTTGATCGACGCCGCCCACGCCGAAGAGACGCGTGTGGTGGTGGTCGAGGGAAGCCGCGTTGAAGACTTCGATTTCGAGAGCCAGAGCCGCAAGCAGCTTCGAGGGAACATCTACCTGGCCAAGGTGACGAGGGTCGAACCCTCGTTGCAGGCCGCCTTCATCGAATACGGCGGCAACCGGCACGGCTTCCTCGCCTTCAACGAAATCCACCCCGACTACTACCAGATCCCGGTCGCCGACCGCGAAGCCCTGCTGCGCGAAGAGGCTGAGGAGGACGACGAGCACGAGCCGCGCGGCCGCGCCGCGCCGACCGCCGACGACGAGGACGACGACGAGAACGGCGCCTCGGCCGCCTCGGACGACGAAGACGACGTCATGGAGGAAGAGGTCGCGCGCCGCCGTCGACGGCTGATGCGCAAGTACAAGATCCAGGAGGTGATCCGCCGCCGGCAGATCATGCTGGTGCAGGTCGTCAAGGAAGAGCGCGGCAACAAGGGCGCGGCGCTGACCACCTACCTCTCGCTGGCCGGTCGCTACGGCGTGCTGATGCCCAACACCGCCCGCGGGGGCGGGATCAGCCGCAAGATCACCACCGCCACCGACCGCAAGCGCCTGAAGACCGTCGTCCAGAGCCTGGACGTGCCCCAGGGCATGGGCCTGATCGTGCGCACCGCCGGCGCCAAGCGCACCAAGGCGGAGATCAAGCGCGACTACGAGTACCTGCTGCGGCTGTGGGAGAACATCCGCGAAACCACCCTGCATTCCATCGCGCCGGCGCTGATCTACGAGGAGGAAGACCTCGTGAAGCGCGCCATCCGCGATCTCTACGACAAGGACATCGACCAGGTCTGGGTCGAGGGCGAGGCCGGCTTCCGCGAAGCGCGGGACTTCATGCGCATGCTGATGCCCAGCCAGGCGAAGAAGGTGCAGCTCTACCGCGATGCCGCCCCGCTGTTCGTGCGCCACAAGGTCGAAGACCATCTTTCGCAGATCTATTCGCCGGTGGTGCCGCTCCGGTCCGGCGGCTACCTGGTGATCAACCAGACCGAGGCCCTGGTGGCCGTCGACGTGAACTCCGGCCGCTCCACCCGCGAGCGGAACATCGAGGCCACGGCGCTGAAGACCAACATGGAGGCCGCCGAGGAGGCGGCCCGCCAGCTTCGGCTGCGCGACCTCGCCGGCCTGATCGTCATCGACTTCATCGACATGGACGAGCCCAAGAACAACCGGGCCGTCGAGAAGAAGCTGAAGGACTGCCTCAAGGACGACCGCGCCCGTGTGCAGATGGGCAAGATCAGCGCCTTCGGCCTGATGGAGATCAGCCGCCAGCGCCGCCGCACCGGCGTGTTGGAAGGCACCACCCACGTGTGCGAGCACTGCGCGGGAACCGGCCGGGTCCGTTCGGTGGAATCCAGCGCGCTGGCGGCGCTCCGCGCCCTGGAGATCGAGGGCCTGAAGGGCGGCGGCGAGGCGACCCTGAACGTGCCGCGCGCCGTGGGGCTCTACATCCTCAACGAGAAGCGCGCTCACCTGGCGCGGCTGCAACAGACCTTCGGCCTGTTCGTCACCGTGGTGATCGACGACGACATGGCCCATTCGGACCTGCAGATCGAGCGCACCGCGAGCGAGACCCGAGCCGAGCACGCCGCGATCATCGCCCCGCCTCCCGCCGCGGCCCCTCCCGTCGAGGCCTTCGACGATGAGGTCTTCGAGGACGAGGACGAGGAAGAGGACGAAGACGTCGAGGAGGACGCCGGCGACGAAGAGGAAGCCCGCGCTCGGCCGCAGGACGAGCGCCCCCGCCGCTTCGAAGACGACGACCGTGGCGAAGGCGGTCGCCGCCGACGCCGCCGACGCCGGCGCCGTGGCGACGAGCGCGAGGAGCGCGACCCGCGGCCTCCGGCGGAGGCGCACAGCGAACCGGCGGGCGAGGACGACGGTCTTGGCGGTCGACGTCGGCGCCGCGGCCGCCGCGGCGGCCGGCGGATGCGCGACGACGCTCGGCCGCAGGACGTCTTCGCCTGGACCCGGCCCTGGGTGCCCTACGGCGACGACCCGTTCGTCTGGTACGACCCGGCCGAGGACCTGAAGCACGCGGCGGCCCCGCAAGCGGCTTCGCCGGCGACGGCCCGCCCTGTGGGCGAGGTCGCGGCCAGGTCCGAGCCCGCTGCTGCGCCCGCGGCCGCCATCTCGTCTGCGGACGAGGTGGAAATCTGGGTCGAGCTGCCAGCTGCTGAGGATAGGCCGAAGCGCTCGCGGCGCAGCCGCGGACGCCGTGGCGAGGCCGTGGCGGACGAGGCGCCTGGCGAGATCACGCCGTCGGCGCCCATCGCAGCCGAGGCGCCGGTCAATACGGTTGCCGAGGCGCCGGCGGAGCCTGCCGAGGAACCGGCCGCGCCTCGCCGCAGCCGGTCGCGCAAGCGGGCCGCACCAGCCGAAGTCGAGGCCGTCGCCGAAGCCGCCCCCTCCCCGCCCGCGCCGGAGCCGGAACCGGTGATGGCCGAGGCGGCGCCGGCGCCCCGTGCGCCCGATCCTTCGGAGATCACCGCACCGCCGACCGCGCCGCGTAGAGGCTGGTGGCGCCGCGCGTGACGCTGTAGGTTTACGGCGGCCTTGAGGGGGGCCTGCGAAGAGAGTCGAGCATGGCTTCCCCCAAG
>Ga0068863_100006927_pt1 | contig 11108 bp, 9 predicted proteins | sample KBSSwiS62_FD_66596 | JGI IMG/M metagenome (GOLD analysis project Ga0068863, IMG submission 66596) | Switchgrass rhizosphere microbial communities from Kellogg Biological Station, Michigan, USA - KBS Switchgrass S6-2 | ecosystem: Host-associated > Plants > Roots > Rhizosphere > Soil ...
GCGCATCCGCACTATCCGGACCTGCATCACCGCCACGACCACGAGTAGGCCGGTCGTGAGCGCGTGAGCTTGAGACTCATGCTCAGTAAGGTGAAGCTTAGCCTCATGGGGTTCGCGATCACCCCAGGAGGCGTCAGGCCCAAGCATCGCGTACCATCTGCGCCGCCGCTCCCAGCGCTTCGACGTGGAGCCGCAGCGGAGTGGAGGAAAGCGCTGCTTGAAGCCTGTCAGCGCCTTCGCCTTCAAGCCGTCTGCGCCAGTTACGATGCGCCGCGCGTCGGCGATAAGGTTGGCACCCTCTGTGGTCAGTCGCGGGTAGCGGCCCACACGTTCGAACAGCGCGACCCCAAGCTGCCCCTCCAGGTTGCGCGATGGCGCTGAACCTCGACTCGCACCTTCTCGGCGCACGCGCGATCGTGCCGCTGATGCGCAAGGCCCGCGGAGGATCGATCGTCGCGATCGGGTCGGACGCGGTCGGCATGGTGATGCCGCCCGGCTTCGGAGTCGCCTTCCTAACCAGCGACGATGCCCGTTTCGTCACCGGCCAGACACTGGTGGTCGATGGCGGCTGGCTCCGGCTCTGAAGACGCGGGCAAACGCGAAGCTCGCCGGCACGCCGCCGATAGTCGCGATCTTCGAGCGGATCGGCATCGGCCAGTGGTTCAGGCTGCTCACCGGCACGCTGGCGGTAGCGGGCGGACTCATGGTGCTGGTGCCGCGCGCCGCATCTGGGGAGCGTCGCTGCACTCCATCATGGTGGGGGCAGTGTTCACGCACCTGGTGGTGATCGGCGGCAACCCCGCGCCCGTGCTGGTGCTGCTGACACTGCGCTTGGTGGTGCTGTTGCTGCGTCGGCGAAAACTGCTCGCCTCAGTCGGAGGCTGACGTCAACATCGTCGCACGGGCGCTGTCGGCTGCCCGCAAGCCGTCGCGGTTTTCACTCTGCCACGCACAATCCCCGAGGGATTCGCTTCAAAGAGGTGTATACGTGTGCTCAGCCGGGGGGTGCATAGGAGGATACCATGACGGCCTTGGCGCTTTATGTGGAACTCGAAGCAAAGCCCGGGAAGGAAGACGCGGTTGCCGCTTTCCTGGCGAGCGCGAAGGACTTGGTCGACGCCGAACCGGGCACGATAAGCTGGTTCGCCGTGCGCTTCGATCACAGCACGTTCGCGATCTTCGATGCGTTTGATGATGACGGCGGCCGGGAAGCTCACCTCTCCGGAAAGGTCGCCGCCGCGCTTATGGAGAGCGCGGCAGAATTGCTGGCTGTGGCGCCCCAGATCCGCAAGGCAGATGTTTTGGCCGACAAGCTGCCCGGCTGACTTTACTTCGGCCATAGCCGCGTCAAAAGTCTGACCGGACACGTGGAGCGAAGGCTCATCTTGGAGATTAGGGAGGACGGCATGACAAATTCACCTATCCGCATCCTGCTCCAGACGACGATTCCATCGATCGAGGACGATTGGAACATCGGGCGGTTTTCGATGCTGCGAGATTATCTTGCGAGTTTGACCCATGAGGATGGCTCGCCTCTCTTCCTCGTCACCGCGCGCGACCGTGTCGAGCCCGGCCGGCCTGATCCTATATTGTCGACCCTCGATGGGTCGGACTTCGACGAGCTTTGGCTCTTTGCGGTCGATACCGGCGACGGCCTTCATGCGGAGGATTGCGCCGCGATCGGCCGGTTCCGGTCGAACGGCGGTGGCCTGCTGGTCACGCGGGATCACATGGATCTTGGAAGCTCGGTCTGCTCGCTCGGCGGCATCGGGCGCGCGCATTACTTCCACAGCACGAATGTCGATCCCGATGAGGCGAACCGCGTCATCGACGACCGCGAGACGTCGTACATTCTGTGGCCGAACTATCATTCCGGGGCCAATGGCGACTTCCAGGAAATCGAGGTCGTCGGCCCCCCGCATCCGGTGCTGCTTGATCCGGCTGCGCCAGGCAGGCTGATCCGACATCTGCCGGCCCATCCCCATGAGGGCGCGGTAGGCGCGCCGGTCGATGATCAAACCGCGCGGGTGATCGCGACGGGAACGAGCAAGGTCAGCGGCAGGCAATTCAATCTGGCCGTCGCGTTCGAACCGTCGGCGGATGGCGGACCGGGTATAGCCCAGTCGACCTTCCACCATTTCGCCGACTTCAACTGGGATCCGGCAGCGGGCTGCCCAAGCTTCGTCGATGAGACGCCAGGCACGGCGCTCGCGCAATCGCCCGAGGCTCAGCGGTCGATACGCCGTTATGTCCAGAACGTCGCTTTTTGGCTGGCCGGCCGGGAGCCATTTGAAGATCGTAAGGACCACCTCGACCGGCAATTGGACGAAGCGCTGGAAGAGAGCTTCCCAGCAAGTGACCCGCCAGCGGTTGACAGCCGATAGGCTCTTAGCATGAACTTCGCCTCCCTCGAGAATAGCGGCTTTCGGGGCGAGCGGTCGGCAATTGCCACACCGTAGTTGCCCATCGGACGGGGCTGCAGCCGACCAAAGTAGAACGTTCACGTCCGCCGGAATAACGTCACCTTCTGACGGAAGCGGACGAGCGGCCAATGCGCCGCGGTCACTTCCGAGGCATTTTAGTAATACGCGAGAGTTCGATTGAACGCTCGGTGGGTCCCCGTTATCCATCGGTGTAGAGAGAGCACGCCGGTTGCTGGAACGAGGGAGAGATCACGACGTCTGATCTTGCAGCACTGGCTCTGGTAGGGTCGGCCGGTTCTCTCGAACATGGGATTAGCAAAGATGATCTGGTACGATGCCTGGCTTGACTAAAGAGGGCACCGTTCGGCGGCTCAACCTCAACCTTCTCTATCCGCTCGATGCTATCCTTCACGCGTCCACGCTCACCGAGGCGGGACGGCGCGTGAATCTTAGCCAATCCGCAATGAGCCATGCACTGCGCCGTCTTCGCGATCATTTCGGTGACGATCTCGTAGCGCATCAGAGTGGCGAACAGCACCTCACCCCCCTCGGGCGCGCGCTGCGCGGAGAGGTGCGCCGCGCGCTGCAGGAGGTTCACAGCGCCCTGGAATTCTCGCTGGAATTCAATCCGAGGTTATCGACGGAGAACGTCACGATCGCTGTCTCTGAAGCGATCGAACAAATGCTGCTCGCCCCGGTCCTGCGCAATTTGTCGCGTGAAGCTCCTCATATGACGGTGGACCTTACCGCCCTGGGTCGCAAATCGCCGTGGCAGTCGCTCGAGGAGGGGGCCGACCTTGTTCTGGTGCTGCAATCCGGCGCGGACGAACGGCTCGCATCCTTGCCGATACTCAGCGATCACACTTCATGCATGGTGTGGAGCGAACATCCCGAACTTGGCAGCAAGAACGAAATTACCGACGAGCAATACCGCACAGGCCGGCACATAGTCGCCAGCGGCGAGAGCACGCCAATCATTCCGGGAGATGCCTTGGCGGCAGATATCCTCAATTCACGTAAGATCTCGATCAGGGCCACGTCCCAGGCGACCCTGCCCGCGATCGTAATCGAAAGCGATCTGATTGCGACGGGCAGTTCGTGGCTGTTTCAATACTATGCGTCCAATTTGCCTCTGAAGGTTCTCGCAACGCCTTTCACAACAGTGGATACCCCAATCGTCGCCCAGTGGCCGAGCCATCGGCGACGCGATCCCATGCTCGATTGGTTCCTCCAAAAACTTCTGGATCGCCGACCATTCTAGGCATCGACGGCGTTCATGGCGGGTATGAAGAGTTCGCGTTTGTCCGTCACATGACTGCAGCATAGGATCGATGTGTTGGGATCGAGAACTCAGGGCATCTCTCTTCAATTGAGGCCACCCGACAGCAGGAGAACGGCCACGGGATAGCGTCGGCAGAGCGCTTCGCGACTTGGCTGCAATATCTGTTGGAAGTGCCGCCGAAGCCGAGCGTGGGGAGTCTCGCGCCGGACAAGGTGTGCCTATGGAGGTGTGACCATGATCAATGTTTCGGCGAGCGCGCATCGGCTTCTGGGGGCAGTCAGCATTGGATCGATGACCGTCATCGCCATGGCGGCCTCGACTCCGGCGGCGGCTCAGAGCGAGCGAGCGCTCGATATCAATGTTCCTGCTATGCCGCTTGGACAGGCGCTTAACGAGATCGCGCGCCTCAGCGGTGCCAGGATCGACTTCGATCCGGATGCGGTCCGCACAGCCACCTCCAGGCCGGTCCATCACGCCAAGTCGGCACGCGATGCAGTTGCTGCGGCCACTACCGGCCTGAACCTCACCGTTGAAGCGAGCTCCGACGGCATCATCGGCGTCTATCAAGGGATCGTGGTCACTGCGCGTCGCGACGAGGCGGAGACCAATGCGCTTGTGCGTCAAGCCTCCACTTCGGACCGCAGCGGTTTGTCGTTGCGCGAACAGCCGCGCAACAACCAAGTGATCTCGGCCAAGACGATCCAGGATCAACAAGCCCTCAGCATCAGCGAAGTCTTGCGCAATGCGGGCGCCGTCTCGACCATCAGCAACAGCCCGGGGGGCGGCTCGACATACTCGGTACGGGGCTTTTCAAGCGGCGGCTTGGTCAATGGCCTGTCCAGCTCCGGCAACTTCGGCGTTTCTTCGGGTGCCAACCAGCCCATCGCCAGCATCGAACGCGTCGAAATCCTCAAAGGCCCCGATGCTTTGCTGGTGGGCTTCGACAATCTTGGCGGCAATGTGAACGTCGTTACCAAGAAGCCCGACGCCGAAGAGCGTTTGATCATGAGCATGGATGTCGGCTCGTACGGGCTGGTGCGCGGCGTGCTCGATGCCAATCAGGCGGTTACCGCCGACAAGAGCGTGACCGCAAGGCTGATCGCCAGTGCGCAGACCATGGACCGAAACTATGGCGGTTATACAGGTAACAAGGACTACCTGCTGGCGCCTTCGATCCGGTTCAAGGACGGCCGGACCGACATCATTCTCGGCTTGAGCGCGTCTGATTCGACGAGCGGGATTACACCGTTCACCCTGTTCGATCCGAATACCGGCCAAATCGTAAAACGCGATCTCGGCACGCCAATCTTCTCGAGCGATCAGTCGATCAAAACCAAGACCACGCGCGTATATGCCGACCTAACGCGCGAATTGACGCGCGACATTACCTTCGTCGTTCGTGGTCTGCACGACGACAACAGGCTGGGGCTCGATGTCTATCCGTTCTATCTCAACTCTGCAGGTATTCCCACGGTCGCCGTGCGCGGCTCGGGTCAGGTGGGCAAATCGGACGCCGCCGATGCATTCTTCCGCATCCGCTTCAAACCCGCAAACTTCGTTACTGTGCGTCTGAATGTCGGCTATAATTTTTCCCAGGGCTCTTTCGAGCCTCGCAGTAGCGCGAGTTATGACACTATCCAGCCCGTGCCCCTTGGCGCCAACACCACCATTCCCGTGCCGCCGCGGCCCACCGCGACCGACCGTTCGTTCCGGCTCGGCTCGCAGCAACAAGGTGTTTTCGGGCAGGCCCTGCTCGATTTCGGCAGGGTCAAGCTCCTCGGTGGGCTTCGCCGCAACTGGTACAAATCGACTTTCGAATTCTTCGGCTTCGGTGTCTTTCCGCCTGACCGGGATGCCGCGACGGTGCCCAATTTCGGCGCTGTCGTGGACGTGACCGATAACATCTCGGTCTTCGCGAATTACGTAAAGGGCTTGTCCGCAAGTACCTCGACCAACTTTGCGGGCAGCCGGTTACCGAACATCAATTCGAGGAACAAGGAGGCCGGCATCAAGGTCGACTTGTGGAACCACCGGGCGACAATCAACGCGTCGTACTTTGATCTTCTACAGGATAACACGCTGGTCAACGATCCGGCACACCCCGGGTTCTCCATCCCGGGCCCCGGACAGCGCGGCCGCGGCGTCGATCTCAATATCGTCGGTCAGTTGATGCAGAATTGGACCGTTCAGGCATCTTATACCCGGACGAAGTATGCCTTCCTCAGCCCATCAGATTTCCAGACGGTCATTCCCAACCAGCCCCGCGACAAGTACAGCATCTACAGCAACTATCGTACACAGATCACGCCCGCTATCAGTGGCGGCTTTGGTGCCGGATTGTTCGGCCGATCCAGCTCGTACGCCGAATATTTCGGAGAGTTTGTCGTACCCGAGGCACGGCAGGTCGACGTCAACGGCTTCCTGACAATTGCTGGTTTCGAATTCAACGTGGGCGTAAGGAATGTCTTCAACCGGCGCAATTACGGCACGACTAGAGCGTCCGACTTCGTGCCGGTCGACGAACCCCGCAACGTGCGTTTGACCGTCACTAAGCAGGTGTTCTGATGCCTCGCAAACGCGGAATGTCCTTCCCATCCGGCGTCCAGGAGTCCCGCCGCGAGGCGGGGCTCCAACGGCCTCAGCCGCGCCGCGAGCGGTGGGTGCACGCGTGGGGCTTGACGAGCCGGTACTTCCGTTCAGAGGACTGGAAAGCGGCGTGGCTGTTGATCGCCTGCTATATCGGACTTGAGCTCGGTACCGTCTATATCTTTCTGCTGTCGAACAATTGGCAGCGCGAATTCTTCGACACGATCGAGCAGCGGAAGGCGGGGCTGTTCGCGTCGGTCATTCTGACGTTCGTGATGATCGCGGCGCTGGAAGTCGGCGTGTCGCTAATCAGCAATCTGGTGAGCTGGACCCTTTCCATGCGCTGGCGGCGATGGCTGACGGACTGGTACATGAACCGCTGGTTCGCCCGCGATCGGTTCTATGAAATCGAACGGCTGGGAATGATCGACAACCCCGACCAGCGGATTGCCGAAGACATCAAGGCATTCACGTCGTTCGTCCAGGGGAATTCGATCATCGGCGTGGCGATCGGTATCGTCACGAGCCTGACCAGTGCGATCAGCTTCGGAGTGATACTGCTACAGACATCCTCGCCGCTCGCGATCTCGGTGGGCGGTCGCAACATTTCGCTTCCCGGTGGCGATCTTATTTGGTTTGCGATCGTCTATGTCCTGTTCGGCTCCGTGTTCGTCACCTGGATCGGCCGCCCCTACATCCGCCGCCGGATGCGTGAGCAGCACTACGAAGCGGACTTTCGCGCCGGCCTGATCCATGTGCGCCGCAACAGCGAGCAGATCGCGTTTTCGCGCACCGAGGGGATCGAGAGACAGAACCTCCGGCAGGCGTTCGATAACATCCGGCGCAACTGGTACCGGATGATGTGGGCCAACCTGGGTCTGAATGCTGGCACCGGCATTTATCAGCGCGTGATGGGCGTGGTGCCACTGTTCTTGACCGTGCCAAAGTTTTTCGCCCGTCAGATCAGCTTCGGCCAAGTGATGGCATCACGCGACGCGTTCACGCAGTTCACCTCGTCCCTTTCCTATTTCGTGCAGGTGTATCCGGGCCTTGCCGAGCAGATTGCGAATATCAACCGGTTGAAGGCATTGGACGATTCGCTTGACAACGAACGCCCCCGGGGGATCGCATTCACGGCCCGGGGAACGGCCGATGGCGTGGCCCTCATGGTAGAAAATCTCGAGCTTCGGCGCCCAACTGGCGAGCCTCTCCTCGCCCTGCCGCACTGGAGCGTGCACGAAGGTGAACGGTGGGTCATCGAAGGCCCTTCCGGGGCGGGCAAGACGACGCTGCTACGGGCGATCGCCGGCCTGTGGCCCGATGGTGCGGGCGCCGTCAGGATGACGAACCGAGGAACCGTCATGCTGGTCCCCCAGCGCCTTTACCTGCCGCTCGGCACGCTCAAGAACGCGATCTGCTTTCCGGATCGACCGGAAGACCACGGCGATACGACCATCGCGGCGCTGCTGGAACGCGTGCGCCTGGGCATGCATTCCGATGCGATACACGCGGTGCGCCTGTGGCAGGACGAGTTGTCACCCGGCGAGCAGCAGCGTGTCGCGCTCGCGCGCATCCTGTTGCACCGCCCGAAATTCCTGATCGTTGACGAGGCGACGAGCGCGCTCGACGCGGAAAACGCCACCTATTTTTATGAAACCGTGCTCGCCGAGGTTCCTGGCGCCACCCTCATCAGCGTGGTGCATGACGAAAAACTTGCCCGTTTCCACACGAACCGCCTGACCATTTGCGACGGGAATGCGCAACCGCAGCCCATCAGGATCACTTCATGAGCGAACTTCTCACCCACGGCGAGCAAGAGTTGCGTGACGCTGCTGCAATGGCGGTAGAGCTTGCCTCGCGCCACGGCGTATCCGCACGCGCTTCTGCCAGCAACGACGGCTTCGCCAAAATCGAGATGCAGGAGGGCGAGGTACAGACCGCCGAGCGAAGCGGAAACCAGTCGTTGTCCCTCACAGTGTATCGCGGTGGTCAGCGCGGCTCGGCTTCCGCCGCGACGTTCGACCGCGATGCGATCGAACGCGTGGTGGCCGAAGCGGTCCTCATCGCCGACCATGTCCAGCCGGATGCCGATGCCGGAATGGCGCCGCCCGAATGGCTCGCGTTCGAGGGGCCTCAACCCGACATGTTCGCCCACGGTCGGCGGGACACCGAAACGCTAATGGCCAGCGCGGGTCAACTCGACCAGGCGGCGATCGCCGTCGCCACTGCCAGCAAGGGCGCGTTGCGCGTTGGCCAGTCCGTAGCGATCGGCAGCGAAGGGATTTGGGCCCTCGCCACCAGCGACGGCTTTTGCCGCAGCAGCCGCACATCGAACGATGGCCGCTGGTGTGTCATGCTTGCACAGGACGAAAGTGGCAGCACGTCGGACTACTGGCAATCACAGGAACGCAGCCCCGAAGCCCTGCTCCAGCCAGAGGTGATCGCGCGGCGCGCTGCCGAGCGCGTGCTGTCGGCACAGGGCGCGAGGAGTATCAGGAGCGGCCGTCATCCCGTGCTGTTCGACGCGAGAACATCCGCCATCCTGGTAGGCGAGCTGGCGGGCACGCTTACCGGCACGACGCAGTACCGGAAGATGAGCTTTCTTGCCGACCCCATCGGCCGCGCAATCTCTGCCTCGCATATCGATCTGACCGAGGATCCGTTCGAGCCGCTCGGTCTCGCCAGTGGCGGCTTCGATAGCGAGGGGATCGCCGGGACAACCCGGTCGGTGATCAGGGGCGGCGTTTGTGAAGGTCTGTTCCTGTCCACTTTCAGCGCCCGCAAGCTGGGTATGGCACCGACCGGGAACGCCGACGGATTTTTCAACCTACGCCTTACCAGCGCCGTGGATGGAGGAGACTGGCAAGCCATGTTGCAGCGGCTCGGCACCGGGTTGGTCGTAACCGCCCTGGAAGGTGGTTCGACCGATCCTGCAAGCGGCAACTGGACTCACGCCGTCAGAGGACTTTGGGTCGAGGACGGCGCGATCGTCCACGCCGTGACGGACGTGACGCTGGGCGGATCGATGCCCGCGATGCTGAACGACATCGTCGCCATCGGCAGCGGAGTCGAGCGGCAGGGCGCGATCCGAACGGGGCCAATCCTGATCGACGAGATGCAAATAGGAGGCAGCGCATGAACGGTGGGGAAATCGCCGTCGCGCGCGTTCGCGATCGGCTTCTGGCTCCGGCACACATCGATGAGGCGGTAATCGGCCGCGCACTTGGCGAACTGGCCGGCGGAGGCGCGGACATTGCCGACCTCTATTTCGAGGTTACGAGCGTGAGGAGTTGGCGGCTCGAGGGTGGCAGGGTCACCAACGGCAGCTTCAGCATGCGCCAGGGGGTCGGCGCCAGGGCCGCGCATGGCGCGGCGGTCAGCTTTGCCCATTCGGCTGACGTGCGCGAACAACCGCTGCTGGATCTTGCACGCGCGGTGCGCACGCTGGCGCGGCATGGCGATGCGGATCGGCATCCACGCGGGATCGAATTGAACCGCCGGGCCGGCGGGCATTCGCTTTACCTGCCAGCAGACACCGTCGCGGTTGAGGACGCCGCCGCCTGGATCGCTTTGCTGGAGCGCATCGACCAGACCGCCCGCGCAGCCGATCCGAGGATCGTGCGCATCGATGCCAACGTGCGCGCGTTCGATAGCGGCATCCTGTTCGCGAACGCCGACGGCGAGATCGCGGCAGACATCCGCCCGATGACCATTCTCTCCATGATCGTGGTTGCCGAGCAGAACCAAAAACGGGCACGCGGACAGGCCGGCATAGGCAAGCGCGGGGGACTTCCTGCGTTCGATACCGCATCGGTCGATGCGATGGTGGCGACTGCGGTGCGCATGGCGCTGCACAATCTCGAAGCCGTTCCAGCTCCCGCGGGTGAAATGCCGGTGGTTCTCGGCCCAGGTTACCCTGGCGTCCTGTTTCACGAGGCCGTCGGCCATGGCCTTGAGGGCGATCATCATCGCAAGCGGCTTTCGGCTTTCGAAGGCAAGGTCGGCCAGCGCATCGCCGCACCCGGCGTCACCGTGATCGACGATGGCGGCCTTCCCGGCCGACTTGGTTCGCTGGGCGTGGATGACGAGGGCGCCGCGCCCAGCCGCACCGTGCTGGTGGACGATGGCGTCCTCACTGGCCTCATGCAGGACCGCCTCAACGCTGGTTTGATGAACCAGCGCTCGACCGGAAATGGACGACGGCAATCGTATGCCGATCTGCCACTGCCGCGCATGACCAACACGTTCCTCGCAAACGGCACCCATGACCCGGCCGAGATCGTTGCCTCCATCGACCGCGGCATTTACGCCACCGAGTTCGACGGCGGGCAGGTCGACATCGTCACCGGACGCTTCAACTTTACCACGATCGAGGCCTGGCTGGTCGAGAAGGGCAAGCTCGTGGCTCCGGTACAGGGGGCCACCCTGATCGGCGTGGGCCACGAAGCGCTCCAACACATCTCGATGGTCGGCAACGATCTGGGCTTCGACACCGGCATGGCAACCTGCGGCAAGCAGGGCCAGTCGCTCAACGTCAGCGTGGGTCAACCGAGCGTGCGGATCGATCGCATGACTGTGGGCGGCCAGGCTACCTGAGCCTCTTCTCTCTCCCTCCAAAAGAAATCCGCAGTAGGAACAGACATCATGCGCAATGTGACAGAGCACGACTTTGACGAGGTGGTCCTCAACAACCCGAAGCCCGTCCTGGTGGATTTCTGGGCACCGTGGTGCGCGCCCTGTAAATCGCTGGCTCCCACACTCGATGAGCTGGCCGAGGAGTACGCCGAAGAGATCGAGGTGGTGAAAATCGACATCGA
>Ga0068863_100006933_pt1 | contig 11105 bp, 12 predicted proteins | sample KBSSwiS62_FD_66596 | JGI IMG/M metagenome (GOLD analysis project Ga0068863, IMG submission 66596) | Switchgrass rhizosphere microbial communities from Kellogg Biological Station, Michigan, USA - KBS Switchgrass S6-2 | ecosystem: Host-associated > Plants > Roots > Rhizosphere > Soil ...
CCCGGAGGATCACCAGTCTTTCGGTCCGTCCAGCCTGGCCCGAAGGCCAAAACCGTCCGATGTTCCGCGGCCCTTCTTGGGGTAACCTCTACCGCGTCCCGCTTTGCTCTCACGATCCGAAGACCGCTGGAGCCGCGTCGCGCGACAGAAAGAAACCTCTTCCGGCGCCTCATCCCGGCTGGCCCCGCTTCAGCTCCCGAAAGAGCGTCTGCATTGCCTGCCGGCAGAGATCGGACCTTTGGTCACCTGCCGCACCCGCCTGCCGTTGCCGGCTATTGGGGAGGCCGGGACCGCCGTCCCGATCACCAAGTCACCATGCACATCCGGTCCGAGTCGCAAAAGCGAAAAATATGGGAAGAAGCCTGTGGATAACGGGGATATCGGGAACAACCGTCGGAACCTTCCCGAGTTGGCCGGTTGAGTTGCCGATCCGTTCTCCCTGTCCTACCTCGATCAAGTGCGTGAATCGCCAGCTTTGACTCCCGAGCCCGCTTATCTGGAGGGCTTGAACCCGCCCCAGCGCGAAGCCGTTCTGACGACCGAAGGCCCGGTGCTCGTGCTCGCCGGAGCCGGCACGGGCAAGACCGCCGCGCTGACCGCCCGGCTCGCCCATCTGATCGCGAGCCGCAAGGCCTGGCCGAGCCAGATCCTCGCCGTCACCTTCACCAACAAGGCCGCGCGCGAGATGAAGGCGCGTATATCCGTGATCTCCGGGGGCGCGATCGAGGGCATGCCGTGGCTCGGGACTTTTCATTCGGTCGCCGCGCGCATGCTCCGCAGCCACGCCGAGCTCGTCGGGCTCCAATCCAACTTCACCATCCTCGATACCGACGACCAGCTCCGTGTCCTCAAGCAGCTGATCGCCGCCGCGAACCTCGATGAGAAGCGATGGCCGGCGCGGCAGCTCGCCGGGCTGATCGATCGGTGGAAGAACCGCGGCTGGACTCCTGAGCAGGTCGATGCTGGCGAGTCCGAGGCCTTCGCCGCCGGGCGAGGCGCTGAACTTTATGCTGCCTATCAGCAGCGGCTGAAGACCCTCAACGCCTGCGACTTCGGCGACCTCCTGCTTCATATGCTGCGTATCTTCCGCGCGCATCCCGACGTGCTCGAAGCCTATCGCGACCGTTTCCGCTACATCCTCGTCGACGAGTATCAGGACACCAACCAGGGGCAATACGAGTGGCTCAAGCTGCTCGCCGAGCCCCGGCGCAACCTGTGCTGCGTCGGCGACGATGACCAGTCGATCTATTCGTGGCGCGGGGCGGAGGTCGCCAACATCCTCAAGTTCGAGCACGACTTTCCCGGCGCGAAAATCATCCGGCTGGAGCAGAATTACCGTTCGACCAGCCACATCCTCGCCGCCGCCGACGGCCTCATCGCCCACAACGCGGGGCGCCTCGGCAAGACCCTGTGGACCGACGCCGGCGAGGGCGAACTTGTCCGGGTCATCGGCGTCTGGGACGGACCGGAGGAGGCGCGCCGCGTCGGCGAGGAAATCGAGCGGCACGAAGCCGCCGGAAAGTCACTCGACGACGTTGCGATCCTCGTCCGTGCCCAATTTCAGACCCGCGAGTTCGAGGAGCGGTTCATCGCGATCGGCCTCGCTTATCAGATCATCGGCGGCTTCCGTTTCTATGAGCGGGCCGAGATCCGCGACGCGATTGCCTATCTGCGGGTGATCCAGCAGCCGGCCGACGACCTCGCTTTCGAGCGGATCGTTAACCAGCCCAAGCGAGGCCTCGGCGACAAGGCGATCACCACCATCCACCGCCAGGCGCGGGCGAGCCAGCAGCCGTTGCTGCTCGCTGCCGCGGCCCTGCTCGACAGCGACGAACTGACTCCGCAAGCCCGCCGCTCGCTCGGCAATTTCATCGCCGACATCGCTCGCTGGAGGCAGATGGCGGACACACTGCCCCATCCCGAACTTGCCCGGATCATGCTCGACGAAAGCGGCTACACGGTGATGCTCCAGGCGAATCGCTCGGCCGAAAGCGCCGGCCGCCTCGAGAACCTCGCCGAACTGACCCGAGCGATGGAGGAATATGACTCGCTCCAGGCGTTCCTCGAGCACGTTTCTTTGGTCATGGACAATGACGAGGCCCGCCAGGGCGACCGGGTGACGATCATGACCATCCACGCTGCCAAGGGCCTCGAGTTCGACATCGTCTACCTGCCTGGGTGGGAAGAAGGCGTCTTCCCGTCACAGCGGGCGCTCGACGAAGGCGGCCTCGCTGCGCTCGAGGAGGAGCGACGGCTCGCTTATGTCGCCATCACCCGGGCCCGGCGCCGCGCAACGATTCTGCATGCGGCAAACCGGCGAATCTACGGCCAGTGGACCAGCTCCATTCCGTCACGCTTCCTCGCCGAGCTGCCCAAGGCGCACGTGGAGGAGGAGACGACCATGACCGGCGGCGAGAGCCTGTGGCGCGCCCAATGGTCTGAGCGCGCAGACCCCTTTGCCCATGTCGCCCGCCCCTCGCGCGGTCCCGGCTGGCAGCGCGCCGCTCGAGTCGCATACAGCCCCGAGCAGCCGCCGCTGGAAGTCCGCGCTTCGGCGGTGAGCCTTGGCAACAAGGGGCGTGATGACCTGTCGCTCGGCCAGCGCGTATTCCACGGCAAGTTCGGCTATGGCACGATCGCCGCGATTGAAGGCAACAAGCTTGAAATCGACTTCGAGCACGGCGGCCGCAAGAAGGTCCTCGACAGTTTCGTCAGCGCGGGGTGATCCCGTAGTGTTGCTGGCGTTGGCCGCGCCCCGCGTATAGTCGGCTGACCATGCCAGACGCCGCGCCATCCGACTCCGTCCGCGACAATGTGGAAAAGAACCGTTTCGAGATCGACCTCGGCGATGGCAGTGTCGCCTTCGCCGAATATTATCTGCGGCCCGGCCGGATCATCTTCACCCACACCGAGGTGCCGCCAGCACACGAAGGCCACGGCATCGGGACAGCGCTAATCCGCTTCGCCCTCAAATCGGCGCGCGAACGCGGGCTCAAGGTTGTGCCGATCTGCCCGTTCTTCACCGCTTACATCAAGAAACATGCCGAGGAGCAGGACCTGCTCGACACCGCGTGGCGGCGCGGGCTGGGACTGGACTAAGCCCCGGGTCCCAGTGTCCAGCTCGGCGGGTCGCTCGCCGGAAATGACTCGCGCCCCGCTTCGTCCACCATCGCGGAATCGCTCCGGTCCTGAGCGCAGGGACTGCGACGCGCGCGCCATCGATCGACTGCAACCAGCATTCCAGCCAGGACCGCGAATCCAATTAGCATGATAACGACGGTCGTGAGCAGTTCGCCCGCGTTTTGCCTGGCCGGGTCGAGAAACCAATAGGCGTACCAACCATCGACGGCTCCGCGCGCGAGGGCATAAAAGAGATACGCGGCCGGCGGCACCAGCGCCCAACCGATGTCGCGCCAGCCGAGGCGGAGCGTGCGACCGGCCAGCCACAACGCCAGCCACAGCAAAGGCGTAGCGTCATGGAGCGCAATGTCGGCGACTTTCTGTGCCCCGGTCGGATTCCATGTCGCGCGCAGGGCGACTAAGTAGACGATCCCGACCATGATGATGGAGGTCGCTGCCATCAACCGGACGCGGGCGGCCCGCAAACCGCCGACGCCCCGGATCGCGGTCGTCGCAGCAACTGCGGCTGCACCCACATTGGTAAGGATGGTGAAGTAGCCGAAGAATCGCCACAGCCCTGGCCCAAGGCCGAGGCCTCGGACGATCAGGACAAGCTGGAGCGCCAGGCCCGCCCAGCCGGCGACCGCCGCAATCGCCGCGATGATTCGCGTCCGCATCGCCATGATCTACCCTTGCGCAAACCGCTCGCCAAATGCCGTTTCAGAGGCTGTTTGGTGGCGTGCGGCGCGACATGAATTGTTGTTTCTGGCGCTGAACGGGGAACCCGACTCGGGGTCGGTGCATTATCGCCGCAAAAGTCAACAGAAAAATTCAGGTGTGAAATGAAGCGGCTAGCCTTCGCGCTTGCGCTGGCGAGTACATGCGTCCTTGGAACGGCATCTACCCCGGCGTTCGCGCTCGAAACCTACGAAGCCAGGATGGAGGCGACCGACGCGGCCGCCCAGGCGCAGTACGATATGTTCGAGGCCTTCGGGTTCAAGAACCTGAAGCCCGGCCAATATCTGTGGCGTGACGTCCCCGAAAGCGCTGGGCCGGAACGGGTTGTAATCAGCCTCTCCGAGCAGCTGGCCTACGTGTACCGCGGCAACAGCCTGATGGCTGTCGCCACCACTTCTACCGGGGTCGAGGGGCGGGACACTCCGACGGGCGTCTTCTCGATCCTGAACAAACAACCAATGTACCGGTCGAAGAAATACGACAATGCGCCGATGCCGTTCGCGCAGTTCATTACGGACTACGGTGTCGCGCTTCATGCGGGGTACAACCCCGGGCGTCCGGCAAGTCACGGCTGCATCCGGCTCCCGGCTCAGTTCGCCAAGAAGCTCTTCAGCGTCACCGGCGTCGGCACGCCGGTGTATATCGGAGCCTGAGGCGATGACCCGCCGCGGGACGTTTACCAAGTCCCTCAATCACTTCTTTCAACCCTCGGGCGCTAAGTCGATTTTGGCGGCTAAGCTCAGTTTTCTGAGGGTTCGACCGTGAGAAAACGGATATTGGCCAGCGCTGCGTGCGCGGCGCTGATGATCACTGCTACGCCGATTTCGGCAGCGAGCGTTCCGGCCGCGCCGTCCCCGTTCCACATGTTCGGACCGATAGCAGGTGCCGACGTCGAAGCTTTCTACGCCTCGCGCCGCCAGACGCCCCTGTGGCTGGCCGACGGGGCCAACAGCCCAGCCGCTCGTGAGCTCATCTCGATCCTGCAGAGCGCACCGATTGACGGGCTGGCGTCGGGGCCAGAGCTCGCCGGCCGGGCCCAGGCGCTGATCTCCCAGGCAACGGGCGACCCGTCCGCCTTGCTTGCCGCGGACAAGCTGCTGTCGTCGGCCTGGGTGCGATACGTCCAGGCGCTCCAGCGGCCGCCGCGCGGCATGACCTACGCCGACACACGGGTCGAGCCCCGCAGCCAATCGCCGGAACTGATCCTCCAGCTGGCCGCTGTGGCGCCGTCGCTGAAGACGCACCTCCGCAGCGTTTCGGCAGTCAATCCCTTCTACGCCCGGTTGCGCGACGTCGCAGTCACGTCGGGGACTAGCGATCCGCGCATGCTCGGCACTCTCGAGCGCGCGCGCGCGCTACCTTCGAGTGGGCGCTACGTAGTTGTAGATGCGGCGGGCGCCAGGCTGTGGATGGTCGAAAACGGCAGCATCGCCGACTCGATGAAGGTGATCGTTGGAAAGCCGACGACCCAGACGCCGATGATCGCGAGCGTCGTCTATTACGCGACGCTCAATCCCTATTGGAACGTGCCGCCGGACCTCGTCCAGAAACTGGTTGCGCCGCGCGTGCTCCAGCAGGGCCTGCCCTATCTCAAGGCTCACGGATACGAAGTCCTCGACGGACCGGGCGAAACCGCCCAGCCGATCGCTCCGACCAAGGTCGACTGGAAGGCGGTGGCCGATGGACGAGCGACGGTGAGGGTGCGGCAGCTTCCAGGACCAGGCAATTCGATGGGTCGCCTCAAGTTCGGCTTCGCGAACGCCAACGACGTCTACCTGCACGACACCCCGAACAAGGATCTGTTCGCGCAGGACGACCGCGACCTGAGCAACGGCTGTATCCGCCTCGAGGACGCGCAGCGCCTCGGCCGCTGGCTGCTCGGCAGCCAACCCGTCGCGACCTCTGCCGACCCCGAGCAGCATGTGCTCCTGCCCAAGCCGGTGCCGATCTACGTGACCTATTTTACCGCAAACGCCGATGGCGGGCAGCTCAGCTTGGTCGACGACCGCTACGGCCGGGACTCGGGCTTTCCGATGGTGGCTTTCCGCTAGAGGTCCGAGCCCGCGGATACGCTGAGCGGGATCTTCAGGAACTGCTGTCCGCCAGCCTCAGCCTGCGGCAGCTGGCCGCCACGAAGGTTCACCTGGATCGACGGATAGAGCAGCTTGGGGACCGACAAAGTCGCGTCCCGCGCTTCGCGCATCGCGACATAGGCGTCTTCCGTGACGCCGCCGCCGATATGCACGTTGCCGTCGATCTGCTCGCCGACGGTCGTCTCCCACGCGAATTGGTCGCGGCCAGGGGCCTTGTAGTCGTGGCACATGAACAGGCGCGTCTCGCGCGGCAGGGCGAGGATGCGCTGCATCGACCGGTAGAGCTGGCGGGCGTCGCCGCCCGGAAAATCTGTCCGCGCGGTGCCGTAGTCGGGCATGAACATGGTGTCGCCGACGAAGGCCGCGTCGCCGATCCGATAGGTTACGCAGGCCGGCGTGTGGCCGGGAGTGGCGATCACCTCGATTTCCAGCTCACCCAGGGGAAGCCGATCCCCGTCCCTGAGCAGCTGGTCGAACGCGCCATCGCCTGAATCGCCGAATGTCACCGCGAAGCTTTCCCGGACCGCGCTTATGCCCTCGCCGATCGCGATCCCGGCGCCGGTCCGCGCCTTGATTACGCTCGCCGCCGAGAGGTGATCGGCATGGGCGTGGGTCTCGAGCACCCAGCGGATTTCGAGGTCCTGCTCGGCCGCAACCGCGAGCAGTGCGTCGGTAGACCCGGTGCCGATTTCGCCGCTCGCGAGGTCGAAATCGAGCACCGGGTCGATGACGGCCGCAGCCCGGGTCGCCGGGTCCGCGACGACATAGCTGACCGTATTGGTCGGCTCATGGAAGAAAGCGGTGATGTCCGGAGCTGAGCCCATCGGAGCCCAGTCTAGCACGGCGTGGGCTAGAGCGAGACATCCTCCATCGTCTTCAGCTCGGGCTTGGGTAGCCCGTTCACCTTGAAGCTCTCGGTCAGCTCCTGCTTGCGCGCGGCAAGCTGCTCACCCACAGTATCCAGGTCGAGGCCGGCCTTGCGCGCCTGCGCGAACAGGCCTTCCATGCGTTTCTCTTCCTCCTCGACATGGTGCTCGATCTCTTCCTGGAGCACCTTGACCTTGGAATCGAAGAATTCGTCGCTCTCGCCGCGACCCGACCCGATCTCGGCGATCAGCATCTTGGCGGCGTCATGCTCGACATAGCTTTCCTTGAGCAGGTCCTCGTCGACCTTGCCCTCGCACGCCGGATAGAAAATCTCTTCTTCGATCGTCGCGTGCACGGATAGTTCAAGGCAGATTTCGTTAGCGATCCGCTCCTTGCGGCCGTCGCCACGTGCTTTTTCGAACTGTTCGAACAATTCTTCGACGGTGCGATGATCCTGCTTGAGCAACGCGATTGCGTCCTTGGAGGTGGCCATGATTTCTCGTTCCTTTTGAGTGGGTAAAGGAAACAAATCAGCCGGCTGTGATGTTCCTTGGGCGATGCGTCACAAGACTGTAACAGTTCCCGCCCCAGGCATTGACTGGAAAGGCCTCGGCTACACGGCCTCGATCATCAGCGTCTTCCTTCTCGGCGCCGTGGCGTGGCCGAGCACGCAGGATCCCGCCTGGCAGCTGCCGGTCCTCCTCGGCGGAATGGCGACCTCAATCCTCGGCATGGGCTTCCGCTACCTCGAGCATTTGAAGCAGCTGAAGGAATTGAGGAGGCTGCACCGCGAACAAGTCGACGCCCGACGAGGCTAGCGCTTTGCCCGCTTGCTTCGCGGGCTAGAATCGCCGCTGCCTACCTCGGGGTCGGCCTCGATTGCGGGGGCCGCTTGACCGCTCGTCGCCTTGCTGAGCTCGAGCCAATCGCGGAACGGCAAATGATAGAGCATGTCCATGACCTCGAACTCGAGGCCGCCGGGTTCGCTGGTGTTGCTGTTCCACAAGGCCACGACCCCGCTCTTCTTCTGGGGATCGAACAGGATCAGCGAGCGGTAGCCGTTGATCCCGCCTCGGTGGCCGACGATCCGGTGCCCCGCATAATCGTAGCTGCGCCAGCCAAATCCGTACCAGGCGGTGCCGAGCCGCTCGAGGAACTTCCTCAACCGCCCGCGTTCGGTCGGTGTGACCACGTAAGGCGCGTGGATAGTATCGAGCACGCGGTCGTCGAGCACGTCCGGCATCTCGCCCATCTGGGCGAGCATCCACATCGCCATGTCCTTGATGTCGCTGTTGACCCCGCCGGCGCCCGGCACTTTGTAATAGGTGTCGACCATCGGCAGCGGGCGCGCGCCGACGCTGTGCGGCCGGGCCCAGCTCGAGCTACTCTCTAGCCCCGCGAGCGAAACGCTGCCGCTGCTCATGCCGATGGGATTGAACAGATATTGTTTGACCGCCTGCTCGTAGGGCATGCCCGTGACCCGCGAGACTATCTCGCTCGACGCGTCGTAGGCGACGTTCTGGTACGACCAGCAAGTACCAGGCGGACAGACAGCGGTAAGTTGCACGAGGCTCTGGCGGAGCAAGCTCGGATCCTGCCCCTCCTCGAGTTTGTTGTCGTACGCGTTTCGGTAGAGCCCAAGGCGGTGGGAGAGAAGGTCGGCCACGGTGGCGCGATATTCGTTCCCCGCGGGCAGCTTCAAATCCGGCGCATAATTCACCACCGGTGCCTTCAGCTCGATCTTGCCCTGCTCGGCGAGCTTGGCGACCATGGTCGCGGCAACCCCCTTGGATACTGAAGCCCAACGAAACACGGTTTGAGGAGTGACCGGGTCGCCCGAGCCCTCAACCGTTTCGCCATATCCGCGCAAGAAAGTGATGCGGCCGTTCTCGACCACTCCAACGGCAAGGCCGACCATCTGCGGCCGGTTCATCAATTCCTTGAGGCGGCTGTCGAGTAGCGCATAGTCGACGTCGCGGCGCGCGCTGGTCGACAGCGACGCCAGCCGCAGGTGAGCCTCGCTCGCTTTTACCGACGAAGTCTCGATCGCGGCATGAGGCCGCATCGCGAGAAGCGACGCGCCCATGAGCAGGCCGAATATGCCGAGACCGACTTTGTGCGCAGTTTCCAATGCTTCTCCCCGCCCAGACAAACTCTGCCGGGCGCGCGGGGTTGCCTCAACGGCAGAGAGTGCGGGTCTGCGACGAGACGATTCAAGAACGCGACGAATGTGCTAAGGGCCCCCGCGGGAGCCGAGCTCAATGCAATTCTTGAAGACGATTTTCTGGGTGCTGGTCGCGGTTGTGGTCGTGTTGTTCACCAGCTGGAACTGGCACCCGGTGGCGGTGAACCTGTGGGCGAACCTGCAGGCGGACATCAAGCTGCCGGTGTTACTACTGATCGCGTTCGTCCTCGGCTGGCTGCCGACGTGGCTCATCATGCGCGCAAAGCTATGGACACTGCAGCGGCGATACGAGGCGCTTGAGCGCCAACATGCGCCGCCGGTCATCGCCCCACTCACGCAAACCGACGATCCGGCAATATGAACCCGATCTACGTCGCCATCGATACGCGCGATGTCCACCGCGCCGCGGCCATAGCGCGCGAAGTGTCCGGCGTTGCCGGCGGAGTGAAGCTGGGCCTCGAATTCTTCTGCGCCAATGGCCACGAAGGGGTGCTCCGCGTCGCCGAACACCGCATGCCCATCTTCCTCGACCTCAAGCTGCATGACATCCCCAATACCGTCGGCAAGGCCGTCGAGGCGCTGGCGCCGCTCGACCCGGCGATTCTCACTGTCCACGCCGCCGGCGGCCGGGCGATGCTAGCTGCGGCCAGAGCAGCCGCGCCGCCAAGGACCAAGGTGGTTGCAGTCACCGTCCTCACCAGCATTGACCAGAAGGACCTCGCCGACTCCGGCGTTACCGGTTCCCCGGCGGACCAGGTCCGCCGGCTCGCCGATCTCGCGCGCGAGTCAGGAGTGGACGGGATAGTGTGTTCGGGAAGCGAAGTCGCAGCGGCGCACGCGGCATGGCCGGAAGGCTTTTTCGTAGTTCCTGGAATTCGCCCTGCGGGAGCCGACTCCGCCGATCAGAAGCGCGTGGCCACACCACGTGAGGCGCTTGACGACGGGGCCTCGATCCTGGTCATCGGGCGGCCGATCACCGACGCCCTTGATCCGGGGAGCGCAATTGCCGACATCACCGCCGGCCTCACCCAAACCGAAGCGAGAATCTAGATGAGCTGGCTGAGTCGCGTCCGCAGCGGAATTCCGTTCCTGCCAAAGCGGCAGACAACGGAAAACCTGTGGCACAAGTGCGCCAAGTGCGGGACGATGGTTTTCCTCAAGGAGTGGGAAGAAAATTACAGGGTCTGCCCGCGCTGCGACTTCCACGACCGCATTGGCCCCCAGGAGCGGTTCGAACAATTGTTCGATGCCGGCGCCTACGTGGCCCTCCCCGCCCCCGAAGTGCGTGAGGACCCGCTGCGGTTCAAGGACAGCAAGCGCTATACCGAGCGGCTGAAGACCGCCCGGACCAAGACCGGGGAGCCCGACGCTTTGGTCAACGCGCGCGGCAAGATCGATGGCCGCTCGGTCATCGTTGGAGTCCAGGATTTCGGCTTCATGGGCGGCTCGATGGGAATCGCTTTGGGCGCAGCGCTGATCGCCGGCGTGCGCGCGGCGATCGCCGAGCGGAGCCCCTACATCATCTTCACCGCGTCGGGTGGCGCCCGCATGCAGGAGGCGATCCTCAGCCTGATGCAATTGCCGCGCACGACGGTGGCGCTGACCGAGCTGCGCGAAGCCGGGCTGCCCTACATTGTCGTCCTCACCGATCCGACCACGGGAGGAGTCACCGCGTCCTACGCGATGCTCGGCGACGTCCAGATCGCCGAGCCCGGCGCGCTGATCGGGTTCGCCGGCCAGCGGGTGATCGAACAGACCATCCGCGAGAAACTACCGGAAGGCTTCCAGCGCGCCGAATATCTGCTCGTGCACGGGATGATCGACATGGTGGTTCCGCGCAGCGAGCTGAAGGAGAAGCTGGCGCTTCTGATCTCCTATCTTGCACCGGAGTCCAAGGCGGCCGCCTGATGGCCGATTTCGCACGGTCGACGAACCCGCAAGTCCAGGCCCAACTCGACCGGCTCTCCAAGCTGTCGCCCGCCGGCGACCGACTCGGGCTCGAGCGCATCGCCGCACTGCTCCAAGAACTGGGCCGCCCGCAGGACCGCCTTCCGCCCGTTTTCCACGTCGCCGGCACCAACGGCAAAGGCTCGGTCTGCGCC
>Ga0068863_100006934_pt1 | contig 11104 bp, 8 predicted proteins | sample KBSSwiS62_FD_66596 | JGI IMG/M metagenome (GOLD analysis project Ga0068863, IMG submission 66596) | Switchgrass rhizosphere microbial communities from Kellogg Biological Station, Michigan, USA - KBS Switchgrass S6-2 | ecosystem: Host-associated > Plants > Roots > Rhizosphere > Soil ...
CGGCGCGTCCGCTTCCTCGAGCCGATGACCGCGGTGCTGCTGGCCAATCGACGGCGCGTTCCACCGTTCGGCGTCGCCGGCGGCGCGCCTGGCGCGCCAGGCCGCAACTGGGTCGAGCGCGCGAACGGCGATCGCGAATCCTTCGGCGCCACGGTGAAGATCGACATGGCCGAGGGTGATGTGTTCGTCATCGAGACGCCCGGCGGGGGCGGCTTCGGCGTCGCAGGATGATGGAGCCGTGCCGCGACGAGGATCTCGATGCGCTGCTTGCGCGCGCGTCGGCAACGACCGATCGCACTGATGTTCGCGCGGGGCTCGATCTCGCGCTACGCGCATTGTCGCTTGCGCGTACGCGGCAGGACGCGGCGCGCACCGCGCGTGCCCTCGCCATTGTCGGCGGAGCGCGACGCGCGCTGGCCGATTTTCCCGGTGCGGCAAGCGCGGTGCTCGAAGCGATCGACCTGCTGCAGGCCGCCGACATCGCAAGCGGGCGGGCGATGGTGCGGGTGCTGGCGGCGCTCGTATTCTTCGACCTCGGCGATTACGAGCGCACGCTCGCGTTTCTCGCCGAGGCGCGCCACGACCTCATCCGCGACGACGATCCGCACGCCGACTCGCAATGCGCGCACGCCGAGGGCATGGTGCAGTCGCGGCTCGGCGAGTTCGATCTCGCCCGCACATCGTTCGAGCGCGCGTTGCGATTGCGCCGCCGGTTGCGCCACGACGGTGCCGTCGCCGTCACGCTCAACAGCCTCGGCGTGCTGCATCTGCGCCGGGCCCAGCCTGCGGTGCCGGATGGAACCGATACGAAGGCCGAGTTCGCTCGCGCGCACGCCTATTTCGTCGAAGCGCGTCATCTCGCGGAAAAAGTCGGCGATTCGCGCCTCGCGCTGCTCGCCGCGATCAACGTTGCCGGTGCGCTCGGCGGCGAAGGCCGGCTTGCCGACGCCCTCGAGCAGTCGCTCGTGCTGCTGCCCCTCGCCCGTGCGCAGGGCGATCGCTTCAACGAGTCGCTGCTGCTTGCCAATGCAGGAGAGGCGGCGCGGCTCATGGGTGACCATGTGCAGTCGCGCGTGCTGTGCGAGGAAGCGCTCGCCGTGGCGCGCGAGATCGGCTCGAAAGTCCGCGAGCAGCAGGCCCGTCTCCAGCTTTCGCTGGCGTGCGAAGCGGCGGGCGACCTCGCTGCCGCACTTGCGCATTACAAGGCGCAGCACACGCTCGAGCGCGACATGCATGCCGGCGAAGCGCGCCGGCTTGCCGAGGCGCACGCCTTGCGCGTCGAGATCGAACGCGTGCGCCAGGAAACAGCGAAGCTGCGCCGCGCCCGGCGCGACCTGACGCGGCAGAATCGCAAGCTCGCACGCGAGGCGCACGAAGACGCGCTGACCGGCCTTGCCAATCGCCGCGCCCTCGACATCATGCTCGAGGTACGGATGACCGACGCTCGCGCGCAACAGCGGCCGCTCGCGATCGTGTTGTTCGACATCGACCGCTTCAAGACGATCAACGATCGCTTCAGCCATGCCGTCGGCGACGCCGTGCTGCGCGAGGTCGCGGCGATGCTGCGGGCGCACTGCCGCGCTTACGACATCGCTGCGCGTATCGGCGGCGAGGAGTTCGTGCTGCTGCTGCGCGAAGCCGATCTCGCCAGCGCGCAGCACGTAGCCGAGCGCGTTCGCGCCGAGATCGCGACGCACGACTGGAGGGGTGTGGCCGCGGATCTCGCGGTGACCGTCTCGGGCGGCGTCGCCGTCGATCCCGGCCAGGGTGACGCCGCGTCGCTTTTACGCAGCGCCGACAACGCCATGTACGCAGCCAAGCGCGCCGGACGCGACAGAGTCTGCACGGCGTCGTAGAGACTATAATTCGCCCCTTCCAGCAAGGAGGAGGCGCCATGGCGTCGATCTACGATTTCACGGTCAAGGACATCGAGGGCAAGGAGGTCAAGCTCGACCGGTATCGGGGCAAGGTGATGCTCGTCGTCAATACTGCCAGCCAGTGCGGCTTCACGCCGCAATACAAGGGTCTCGAAGCCTTGTACGAGAAGTTCCACGGCAAGGGTCTCGAGGTCCTGGGCTTTCCGTGCAACCAGTTCGGCGGCCAGGAGCCAGGGGATGAGAAGGAGATCGCCCAGTTCTGCGAGCTCAATTACGGCGTCAAGTTTCCGCTCTTCGCCAAGGTCGACGTCAACGGCGAGCATGCCGCACCCGTGTACAAATATCTGAAGTCGGCGAAACCCGGTCTTCTCGGCAGCGAAGCGATCAAGTGGAACTTCACCAAGTTCCTGGTCGATCGCGACGGCAACGTGGTCAAGCGTTACGCGCCGAACGACACGCCCGAGGCCATTGCGGGCGACATCCAGAAATCGCTTTGATGCGCATCGTCGCGACCGCTGCGCTCGCCGCGCTCCTGGCGGCGACGCCGGCGCTCGCGCAGCCGGATCCGACCAAGACGCTCAAGGTCGCCTTCCTCATCGCCGAAACGGGCTTCGATCCGCAGGCGGCGTCGGACCTGTACTCGAATTACGTGAACCGCGTGATGTTCGATCCGCCGTTTCGTTACGACTACCTCGCGCGTCCGCACAAGCTCATACCGAACACTGCGGCCGCACTGCCGGAAGCGTCGAAGGACGGCAAGGAGTGGACCATCCGCATAAAGCCGGGTATCTACTTCAACGACGATCCGGCGTTCAAGGGCAAGAAGCGCGAGCTGACGGCGGCGGATTACGCTTTCAGCTGGAAGCGCATCCTCGATCCGAGGACGCGCTCGCCGCACCTCGACACGTTCGACGGCCGCTTCGTCGGCATGGACAAGCTCCTTGCCAAGGCGAAGGAGACCGGCAAGTTCGACTACGACGCGCCGCTCGAGGGGCTGCAGGTCGTCGACAAGTACACGCTGAAGTTGAAGCTGACCGAGCCGTGGTGGGATCTCGCCAACGATCTCGCGGGCTCGGGCACCGCTGCGGTCGCGCGCGAAGTGGTCGAGGCCTACGGCGATGCAAGCGGATGGGTCATGGCGAATCCCGTCGGCACTGGACCGTATCGCCTCAAGGAATGGCGGCGCGGGCAGCGGATCCTGCTCGAAGCCAATCCATCATTTCGCGAAGTGCTCTATCCCGAGAGCAGCGATCCCGCCGACAAGGCGATGATGGCGAAGATGAAAGGACGCAGGCTTCCGCTCATCGGCAACATCGACATATCGATCATCGAGGAAGCCAACCCGCGACTGCTCGCGTTCGAAGGCGGGCGGCTCGACTACATCGAAGTGCCGGTCGACCTCGTGGCCAACGTCCTCACGCCGGACAACAAGCTGTTGCCGCGATTCGCCGCGGCGCATGTCACGCTGCAACGCGGCATCCAGCCCAGCATCACGTATACGTTCTTCAACATGGACGATCCGGTTGTCGGCGGCTACACGAAAGAGAAGATCGCGCTGCGCCGCGCCATCGGCATGGCGTACAACGTCGAAGAGGAGACGCGCGTCGTCCGCCAGGGCCAGGCGGAATGGGCGTCGCAGTTGCTGCCGCCGGGTGTGAATGGACACGATCCGACGCTCGTCGGCAACAGCAAGTACGATCCGCAAGCGGCGAAGGCGTTGCTCGACAAGTTCGGCTACATCGATCGGGACAAGGATGGCTGGCGCGATCTTCCCGACGGCAAGCCGCTGGTGCTGCGCAAGGGCACGTCGCCGTCCGCCCTGGAGCGGCAGTACGACGAGCTTTGGCAACGCAACATGACAGCCGTCGGCATCAAGATCGAGTTCGTCACGCAGAAGTGGCCCGACCTGCTGAAGATGGCGCGCATGGGCCAGCTCCAGATGTGGCAGCTCGGCAACCGCGCGGCGACCACCGACGGCTACGGCTTTCTCGGCCTGCTCTACGGCGGCAACATCGGCACGCAGAATTACGCGCGGTTCAAGCACGCCGACTACGACCGCATGTACGAGGAAAGCAAGAAGCTGCCGGACGGTCCCGGGCGCGCGAAGCTCATGCGCCAGATGTCGGAGCTCATCGCGGCCTACGCGCCGTGGAAGATCAATGCATACCGCTACGAGAACATCATTGCGTATCCCTGGGTCGAGGGCTACAAGCTCAACGTGTTCAACCTGCATCCATGGCAGTACCTCGACATCGTCCCGAAGATCGCAAGAAAGTACGTTCAATGATCAAACGCATCGCATGGTTGCTCGTTTGCGCAGCGCTCGCGTTCGACGCCGCCGCACAGGCCGACCCGAAAAAGGTGCTGCGCGTTTCATTGCGCACCGCCGAGACCGGTTTCGATCCGCAGGCCTTCTCCGATCTGTACTCGGGGTACGTCGTGCGCGCGATCTTCGAGCCGCCGTTCCGTTACGACTATCGGGCGCGGCCGCACAAGGTGGTGCCGAACACTACCGTCGCGCTGCCCGAGGGCTCGAAGGACGGGCGCGAATGGACGATCAGGATCAAGCCCGGCATCTACTTCGCCGACGACCCCGCGTTCAAGGGAAAGAAGCGCGAGTTGACGGCGGCTGATTACGCCTACTCGTGGAAGCGCATCGTCGATCCGAAGATGCGCTCGCCGGCGCTCGAGCTCTTCGACGGCAAGATCGTCGGCATGGACAAGCTCGTCGCCGACGCGAAAGAGACGGGCAAGTTCGACTACGACGCGCCGGTCGAGGGCCTGGTCGTCGCCGACAAGTACACGCTGAAGCTCAAGCTCAACAATCCGTGGTGGGACATCCTGCCGGACCTCACGAGCGCAAACGCCGCGGCCGTCGCGCGCGAAGTGGTGGAGGCGTACAGCGACGGCAGCGGCTGGGTGATGGCCAACCCGGTCGGCACCGGGCCATACCGGTTGAAGGAGTGGGTGCGCGCACAGAAGATCGTGCTCGAAGCGAATCCGGCCTTCCGCGGCATTCCCTACGTCGAGAGCAGCGATCCCGCCGATCGCGAGGTCAACGCGCGCTTTCGCGGCAAGACGTTCCCTCTCATCGGCCGCGTCGAGGTGTACGTGCTCGAAGAGAGCCAGCCGCGCGTGCTCGCATTCGAGAAGGCCGACATCGACTATCTCGACATTCCGACCGATCTCGTGCCGAACGTCATGGAGCGCGACGGTCGCGTGCTGCCGCGATTTGCCGCTGCGGGCGTGCGCAACGAGCGCGGGGTGCAGCCGTCGATCGTGTATGCCTACTTCAACATGGAAGATCCGGTGATCGGCGGCTATGGCAAGGAGAAGGTGGCGTTGCGCCGCGCGATCGGGATGGGCTACAACGCCGAAGAGGAAATCCGCGTCATTCGCCAGGGCCAGGGCCAGTTCGCCAACATGGTGATTCCGCCCGGCGTCACGGGCTACGACCCCAAGCTCATCGCCAATACCAAATACGATCCGGAAGGGGCCAAGGCGCTGCTCGACAAGTTCGGCTACGTCGACCGCGACAAGGACGGCTGGCGCGACATGCCGGACGGCACGCCGCTGGTATTGAAGCGCGGCACGTCGCCGTCGACGCTGGAGCGGCAGTACGACGAGCTGTGGGCGCGCAACATGAAGGACATCGGCATCAGGATGGAGATGGTCTCGCAGAAGTGGCCCGACATGCTCAAGATGGCGCGCAACGGCAAGATCCAGATCTGGCAGCTTGCCAACACCGCGACATCGACGGAGGGCTACGGCGTCCTCGGCCTCCTGTACGGCCCGAATGCGGGTCTCGCCAACCTCTCGCGCTTCAAGCTGCCGGAATTCGACCGCTTGTACGACGAGTCGAAGAAATTGCCCGACAGCCCCGAGCGTGCGAAGCTCGTCGGCGAGATGTCGAAGCTGGTCGCCGCGTATGCGCCATGGAAGCTTACCGCGTATCGCATCGAGAACATCACCGTCTATCCGTGGGTGATCGGGCTCAAGTACAACCCGTTCAACCAGAACCCGTGGCAGTACCTCGACATCGACTTGTCGGTGCGGCGCAAGAGCGTGCAATGAAACTGGCGATCGTCGGCTTGTGCGCTTTGGTCGCGATTGGAGCGCACGCCCAGCCCGCGAAACGGGGCGATCCGGCGAAGGTGCTGCGCACCGCCAGCATGATCACCGAAACAGGGTTCGATCCGCAGATCGCACAGGACCTGTACTCGAACACCGTGGTCTCCGCGGTGTTCGACCCGCTCTACGAATACGACTATCTGGCGCGGCCGCATCGCATCGTGCCGCGCGTTGCCGATGGAATGCCGGAGATCGCAGCCGACGGCCTGACGTGGACGATTCGCGTGCGCAAGGGCATCTATTTCGCCGACGATCCCGCGTTCAAGGGACAGAAGCGCGAGCTCACGGCGCACGATTTCATCTACGCCTGGAAGCGCCTCGTCGATCCGCGCGTGCGCTCGCCGAACCAGTTCATCGTGCGCGGCCGGATCGCCGGCGTGGACAAGGCGATAGAGGAGGCGAAGGCGGGCGGCCGCCTCGACTACGAGCGCGAGATCGAAGGCATGCGCGTGCTCGACCGCTATACGCTGCAGCTTCGTTTCGTCGAGCCGGACTACGCCTTCATCTCTGCGCTCACGGCATCGCAGATGTCCGCGGTCGCGCGCGAAGTGATCGAGGCCTATGGCGACGCGAGCGGATGGGTCATGGCGAACCCGGTCGGTACCGGACCCTTCAAGCTGCAGGAATGGCGCCGCGGGCAGCGCATCGTGCTCGACGCCAATCCGAATTATCGCGACGAGACGTTTCCGTCGCTGCCTGCCGACGCCGATGCCGAATCGCGCGCCGCCTACGCGGCGATGAAGGGCAAGCGCTTGCCACAAATCGGCCGTGTCGAGATTGCAGTGATCGAAGAGTCGAATCCGCGCCTGCTGGGCTTCAACAGCAACGAGCTCGACCTGGTCGACGTGCCCCGCGACCTCGTTCCGCGCGTGCTCGACGAACGCAACCAGCTGGTGCCCGCATATGCCAAGCAAGGCGTGACGTTGCAGCGCGCACAGGAATCCGGCCTCGCGTTCTTCGCCTACTTCAACATGAACGACCCCGTGGTGGGCGGCTACACGCCGGAAAAGGTGGCGCTGCGCCGCGCGATCCTCATGGGCTACGATCCCGCGGACCTGATTCGGGTCGGCCTGCAAGGGCAAGGCGTGGTCGCCAACCAGCTGATCCCGCCGGAGATACCCGGGCACGTCGCCGGGGCGAAGAACTCGACACCGCACGACCCCGCCTTGGCCCGCGCCCTGCTCGACAAATTCGGCTACAAGGATCGCGACGGCGACGGCTTTCGCGAGCGGCCGGACGGCAAGCCGCTCGTGCTGTCGATGGGCTCCGCGCCCACCGGCGAGAATCGCATCCGCGACGAATTGTGGCTGAAGAACATGCGCGAGATCGGCATCCGCATCGAGTTCCTGCATCAGAAGTGGCCGGATCTCGTCAAGATGGCGCGGGCCGGGCAGCTGCAGATGTGGCAGGTCGGTTGGAGCGCGACGTCGGCCGGCTCGTTCATGGAGCTGGCCTACGGACCGAGCGGGGGCGAGACCAACCTGTCGTTTTTCAGGAACGACGAGTACGACCAGCTGTTTCGCCGCGCGCGCAGCACGCGGTCGGATGCCGAGCGGGCAAAGTTGTACGCGCGCATGACGGAGATCGTCGCCGCGTACGCGCCGATGGGCGGCGGCGTCTATCGCATCGAGAACACCATCGCCAAGCCATGGGTGCTGGGCTACCGGAAGGACAGCTTCCGCACCCAGTCGTGGCGCTTCGTCGACATCGACGTCGCGCGCATGAAGGCCGGGCTGTAGCGATTCGCGTCCGGGTTATTTTGCATCGCGTCATGCGATGCGACGTGGCGGCGATGCGACACGTGCTGCGACAAATGCGATGAGCGGCGGCGATGCCGCTTGCCGCGGCCGCGCACGCTCGCGTAAAATTCGCCGTATCGCCAATTCGATTTCGTTTGTCACCCAACCGCCCATGTCGCTCCGACTGAACTCATATCCGCACTGCGCGCGCCAAAACCCGCGCGGCGGGAATCGTTCGTCGTCGCCATCCGCGTGGCGTGGCGTGCCGGGTCGAATCGGTGGCTCGGCCCTTCTGAAGTAAAGCGCCCCCAGGGTCTCGTCCCGCCGGGTGCTGGCGGGACTCCTGGAAGATCGGCGCAACAACTCCCTTCCGGTTTTCCGCCTGTCGTCGATGAGCTCGTGCGCTTATGCGCGCGCGAGTTTTGCGAGAGGCTGTCATGGATCGTTTGCAACGCTGGCTGCGCAAGACGTTTCGAGGGCTCTGGCGCTCGCCCGATTTCCGCAAGCTGTGGGTGTCGCTGACCGTCACCGCGTTCGGCGCGCAGATCACCAACCTCGCGCTGCCGCTGACGGCGGCGCTGCTGCTGCACGCCACGCCCTTGCAGATGGGCATCCTCGTCGCGCTCGAAACGTTGCCGTTCGCGCTCGTCTCGCTGCACGCCGGCGTGCTGCTCGATCGCGTGCGCAAGCTGCCGGTGGTGATCGCGGCGAACATCGGTCGCGGCGTCGCGCTGCTGGCCATCCCGCTTGCCGCGTTCACCGATTTGCTGTCGATCGAGCTGCTGTTCGGCGTCGGCTTCTTTTGCGGCGTGCAGAACGTGATCGGCGGTGCGGCGTACCAGGTGTTGCTTGCGCAGCTCGCGGGACGCAAGCGGCTGGTCGAAGCCAACGCCAAGATCGCGCTCGGCGAGACGTCGTCGGCGCTCATCGGCCCCGGCATGGCAGGCGCGCTGATCCAGCTGCTCACCGCACCGTTCGCGATTCTTCTCGATGCGCTCGGCTTCCTCGTTTCGGCACTCCTGCTGCGCCGCGTGCACGCGCCGAACGACGTCGCGCACGATGGTCCCAAGGCGCCGGTTGGGCAGGAAATCGCCGAGGGGCTGAAGCTCGTGTTCCGCAACCGGACGCTGTTCGCGCTGGCGTGGCTCGCGGCACTCTGGCAATTCCTGCACCACATGCAGATCGCCGTGCTCATCCTGTTCGCGACGCGCGACCTCGAGCTTTCCGCCGGAGCGATCGGTGTCGTCTACATGCTTGGCGGCGCCGGTTGTCTCGTCGCGGCGGCGTCGGCGGAGAAGCTCTCGGCGCGCTTCGGCGTAGGGCCGACCATCGTGCACGGCCTCATCCTCACCGCGCTCGCCTGGCAGGCGTTCGGCCTCATCGGCGGCACCGGCTGGGTCGCGATGCTGCTGCTCGGTCTTGCCATGCTGCTGTTCGATTTCGGCGGCGTGCTCTACGGGATCAACTATCTCGCGCTGCGCCAGGCCATCACGCCGGATCGTCTGCTCGGCCGCATGACCGCCACCATGCGCTTCCTCACGGTGGCGATGGCGCCCCTGGGCTCGCTCGTCGGCGGCGTGCTCGCGACAGCGTTCGGGCTGCGCGCCACGCTGCTCGTGGTGGGCGGTCTCGGCATTGCGCTGGCGCTCGCGGCCGTGCTGTGGTCGCCGGTGCGACGGCATCAGACGCTGCCTGCGGTCGCCGGGGAATAGCGCTATTCTTCCGCTGTGAGCACGTCGCGATTCATCGCCGGATTCCTTGCCCTGGTCTGCGGCGCGTACGCGCTCGCGCAGCCGATCCCCTATACGAGCCGGGCGCAGGCCGTCGAGGCGCTCGATGATGCCGCAGCAGAGCGACGGGCGTCGGCGGTGGTGTGGTTCGCGCAAAACGGCGTCACTTCCGACGACAAGCTGCTGTTGCCGCATCTGGGCGATGACAACGACGCCGTGCGCGAGCTCACCGAGCAGGCGATGTGGGTGTTGTGGAGCCGGTCGGGCGACAAGGCGGTCGATGCGCTCATGGCAAAGGGCATCGAACAGATGCAGGCCCGTGACATGCGCGGCGCGATCGCCACGTTTTCCGAAGTCATCAAGCGCAAGCCGCAGTTCGCCGAAGGCTGGAACAAGCGCGCCACGGCGTTGTTCCTGGCCGGCGACCTCGACAAGTCGCTCGCCGACTGCGACCAGGTGCTGAAGCGCAATCCGTATCACTTCGGCGCATTGTCGGGCTACGGCCAGATCTATTTCCAGCAGAAGCGCTACGACAAGGCGATCGAGTACTGGACGCGAGCGCTGAAGGTCAATCCCAACTTGTCCGGTCTCGCCGCGAACATCGACGCTGCCCGGCGCTTGCGCGACGAAGTGCAGAAGCGTTCTGTGTGAAGACGATCGGGTTGCTTGTCGCGTGTGCGTTGGCGGCGACGATCGCACCCGCACTGGGGCAGGACAGCTATCCGACCCGCGCCGTCAAGATCATCGCGCCGCAAGCGCCGGGTGGTGGCGTCGATCTCGTCGCCCGCATCGTCGCCGACAAGCTGCGGATCGCGACGGGCCAGGCCTTCATCGTCGAGAACCAGGCAGGCGCGGGCGGAGCGATCGCGACGCAGAACGCAGCGCGCGCCGTCCCGGACGGCTACACGCTCGAGATCGGCTATGTCGCCACGCACGCGACGAATCCGGCCGTGAAGCCGGATCTCGGTTACGACGCGGTGAAGGATTTCACGCCGATCGCGATGATCGGCGGCACGCCGAACGTGCTCGTGGTGACGCGCGCGGTTCCCGTCAGGACGCTGCCGGAGTTCGTTGCCTACGCCAAAGCGAATCCGCGCGACGTCAACTACGGCACCTCCGGGGTGGGCACGCTCAACCACCTCGTGATGGAGCAGTTCAAGCACGCGTCGGGTGTACCGAGTCTCGCCGTGCCGTATCGAAGCATCGGCCAGGCGTTCACCGACGCGATGGGCGGACAGATCCAGGTGATTTTCCCCGGGCTCGCAGCGGCGCTGCCGCATCTGCGCTCCGGCGCCTTTCGCGCACTCGCCGTCACGGGCGACAAACGGCAGCCTGCCTTGCCCGACGTGCCGACGTTCAAGGAGCTGGGATACGAAGGCTTCGAGGGCCTGACCTGGTACGGCATCGTCGGGCCCGCGCATTTGCCCGACGGCGTGGTGAAGAAGCTGAACGACGAAGTGAACAAGCTCCTCGCGACGACCGAGGTGCGCGATGCGTTCAAGGCCGAGGCGCTCACCGTGATGCCGATGACGCCGGCGCAATTCGGCCAGCACATCGCGACAGAAATCGCGCACTGGACCGCGGTCGCGCGCGCCAGCAACATCCGCGCGGAATGACGGTCGCCGAG
>Ga0068863_100006941_pt1 | contig 11103 bp, 8 predicted proteins | sample KBSSwiS62_FD_66596 | JGI IMG/M metagenome (GOLD analysis project Ga0068863, IMG submission 66596) | Switchgrass rhizosphere microbial communities from Kellogg Biological Station, Michigan, USA - KBS Switchgrass S6-2 | ecosystem: Host-associated > Plants > Roots > Rhizosphere > Soil ...
TCGGCCTGTTTCTTGGCCTCAGCGTCCGCCTTGGCCTGAGCCTTTGGGTCGACGCTGGTCTGTTCCGTGGTAGTTTGAGCGAAGGCGGGTAAAGTGACTAGAAGCGAAACCGCCAGCAAAGCAATCATCAGCCTTAGTCCGTGTCTCATGGATCGTCTCCAGAGGGGTTGTCTATCCAAACCTTCAGGCCAACACCTCATCCTGTTGTACTTTGACCGGTCTGGCCGAAAAAGGATTAACCTTATTTATACCTTCTCAGGCTTGGCTGCCGCTAGTGATTAATCGCGAAAACACAGAGATCCCGTAATTGAGCTTTCCTGAAGATTCTTTGACACTTCCGCTCTGCTGTGTCATGAATATCCGCGTTCCACAGACAGGAGGAGAACGACGATGGTACGGAAAGCACTGTTCATCACGCTGCTTTTGAGCGTAGCGATCGCCCCAGCGACGCTGTCACAGGGTCCGAAGCTGACCCCCGTGACAACGCAAATGCTGGAAAAGCCAAGTCCTAACGATTGGCTGATGTTCAGCCGAACCTACGATGCACAGCGCTTCAGTCCGTTGGACCAGATCAAAAAGAGCAACGTGGGCCAGTTGAAGCTCGTGTGGTCCAAGGATATGGCGACCGGCTCCCAGGAAAGCATCCCCCTGGTGCACGACGGCGTCCTCTATACCCTCAGCACCGGCCCGGCGGGCGGCCCGGCCGGATCTTACGTCTGGGCGCTGGATGCGGTTAACGGAAATCTCCTTTGGGAATATAAGCGACCTACTGGCGGTGCTAACAACAGCAAGGCGTTCGCCATGTTCGAGGACATGATTTACTACCCGGCGGGAGACACGATCGTCGCCCTGGATGCGCGCACCGGCACTGTCCGTTGGGAGACGGTCGCGGCTCAGGGTGGGCGCCTGAGTTCTGGACTCATGGTGGCCGGCGACAAGATCATTTCCGGACGGACCTGCGGCGGCAATCCCCGCCAGGCCAGTTGCTACATTGCGGCGCACGATGCGCGTACGGGGAAGGAACTCTGGAAGTTCTACACCGCAGCAGGGGCGGACGACCCTATCGGCGACAAGTCGTGGGGAGGCGCACCGGTGGAGGGTCGTTCCGCTTCAACCTGGGGACTGACGGGCAGCTACGATCCGGTCAAGAAGGTTATCTATTGGGGCGTTGCCAACCCCACACCCAACACACGCGCTGCTCGCCACGGCGGAAACTCGAATGCGATCGGCATGTCGGCGCCCGCGGATCTGTACAGCAACTCGACTGTCGCGCTGAATGCGGAAACAGGCAAACTCCTTTGGTACTATCAGCATCTTCCGGGCGATGACTGGGATCAGGACTACACTAACGAACGAATTCTCCTGCGCACGTCGGTTAATCCGGACACGAAATCGGTGAAGTGGATCAATCCCTCAATCGCCAAGAACTCGCAACATGACATTTCCGTTTCTGTCGGCGAAGGCGGCGGTCTGTTTGCCCTTGATCGAAGCGATGGAAAATTCCTGTGGGCGATGCCCTTTCCCTATGACACGCCGCGATTCCTGATTTCCAGAATCGATCCTGATGGAAAGACCTGGATCAACGAAGATCTGATTGTCGACATCCCCGGCGAACGTCACATTATCTGCGCGTACAACACCAAGAGTTACTGGCCGATGTCGTACCATCCCGGAAAGAACTCTCTCTACATCCCGTATGTGGACAACTGTCTCGATATGCGATCCGCAAATCCCGCCGGTGGTCCGATACCTCCAGCGCCTTATGAAGTCAGTGCGTCAACATGCCAGGGTCCGCCGGTTCCCGCGGAAGCCACTCCTGTTGCGGCAGCTGCCGCAGGTCGCGGAGCAGGCGGCGGAGCCGGAGCGGCTGGCGGAGGAGCGCGGGGCGGAGGGGCTGCAGGTGGAGGAGCTGCCGGTGGGGGCCAGGGCCGGGGTGGTGGTGCTGCAGGAGGTGCGGCCGGCGGTGGACGTGGTGGCGGTGGTGGAGGCGGAAATCCGGAAAGCCGCACCGCGATCCGCCGTGAGGGTTCCGACCCTCAGAAGTTTGCCGGCGTCGCCAAGGTCAACATGACGACAGGTGAAATCACGCGCTTGTTCGAAACCTGCTCTCCTGGAAATGGCGCGACGCTGACAACTGCCGGGGACCTCGTTTTCTGGGGAGATCTTGCTCGCAACTTCCGGGCGATCGATGCGGACAACGGAAAGGTTCTGTGGCAAACCGTGTTGCCTGGAAGCATTCAGAACAGCACCATTACTTATTCCGTCAATGGGAAGCAATACGTTGCGGTGTTGACAGGACGAGGCGGCATAACCAGCGGCTTGATCACTCAGGCCAACATTCAGCCGCCGCCGCCGAATACAAATGGTGTTTATGTTTTTGCGTTGCCCTAAACGGGTAGAGGTGAAATCGAAATGAGAAATCTAATTCGGTTTGTTCTTATGACGGCAGTAATCGCGGCTCTGTTCGCAACTGCTGCCGTCGGTCAAAATCAGGATTTTTCAGCTGTCCAAATCAAGGCGACAAAGATCTCGAACAACTTCAGTACGCTTGAGGGACAGGGTGGAACGATCGGAGTTCTTTCGGGGCCCGACGGTATTCTCATGGTCGATTCGCAGTTCGCGCCTTTGACGGACAAGATCGTTGCCGCGATCAAGCAGATTTCGCCGAGTCCCATTCGGTACCTGATCAATACGCACGTTCACGGCGATCACACGGGTGGTAACGAGAACCTTGCAAAGCTCGGCGCGACGATCTTTTCCCGCGACCAGTTGCGGCAGCGTCTTGCTAATCCGGCTCCTGGCGCGAACGGCGCGCCGGGAACACCGGCGCCGGCAGCAGCGCTTCCAATCGTCACCTACGATCAGAAGATCACATTCCATCTAAACGGCGAAGATGTCGAAGCCATCCCGGTTCGTGCCGCCCACACCGATGGCGATACGCTGGTTCGCTTCGTGAAGAACGATGTTCTGATGACGGGTGATTATTTCAGATCGCTGGGCTATCCAAACATTGATCGCGCGAATGGCGGGACGCTTCAAGGGATGCTCGACGGACTGGCCCAGACCATCGCGCTCTGCGGACCGAACACAAAGGTTATTCCGGGGCACGGCACGACGGTTGATCGTGCCGGGCTTGTCGCGCATCGCGACATGATCGTTGCAATTCGTGACAAGGTCGCTCCCCTGGTAAAGCAGGGAAGAACTCTCGAGCAGGTGATCGCTGCAAAGCCCACCGCCGATTTCGATGCAAAAGTTCCGAGTGTCGGCACGACGGGTGATCGATTCATCGGCCAGCTCTACGCGGAGCTGCAAGGCGCAAAGTAATCGTTGATCTTTTGGTTCCTGGTGCGAATCCTACAGGGCTTCGTACCAGGAACTGCGTCCTCTTCCCAGTAGCCTCAATCGTCCCGCCTCAACCAGCTGGCGCAAGTGAAGCTTCAAGGTATTTCGATTCGTCTTCGTCAATTTCAACGCAGAGGCCAACGTAAGGCTTCCATGTGATTTCGCTAAGGAGAGGAGTTTTTCGTCGATAGGAGAAAGCGCGGACATGATCTTCTCGCGCTGAACTTTATCGGCCAGTTTGTTTTTCTGTTCGACGAGACACAGCAGGAAGAAGCGCAACCAATCTGAAAGCCGCGATTCGTCCTTATCAAGGGTGCTCTGCGCGCTTCTCAACGCGCGGTAGTACTGCTCGCGATTGTCTTCAATGACTCGTTCGAGAGAACTGTATGGCATGTAGCCGTAACCCGTCCTGAGAAGAATCAGATTTGTGAGGACCCGCGCCAGTCTCCCATTTCCGTCCTGGAAGGGATGGATCGCCAGGAAACGGACAATGAACGCGGCGTTGACGAGCAGAGGGTGATGCTCCTTTCCTTCCAGTTCGCGCTTCGTCCACGCGACAAGCTCATGCATCAACCGAGGTGTCTCGAACGGCGTTGCCGTCTCGAAGATGACGCCGACACTCCTGCCATGCTCGTCGAATGCTTCAACGTTGTTCGTCACCTTCTTGTACTCGCCGCGATGACGTTCGTCGCGCGTCGAGAATTTCAGAAGCACCCCGTGGAGTTGCTTGATGTGGTTTTCGGAGAGGGGAATGTCAGGCCACGAATCGAAGACCATCTTGGTTGCTTCCGCATATCCGGCGACTTCCTGCTCGTCTCGACTCTTGAAGGAACCGAGATCCAAATTAGAAAGAAGCGCGTCGACCTGGGCATCGGTGAGTTTTGCACCTTCGATTCTTGTCGATGCGCCCACGGATTCCACAGTCGCCACGCGCCGCAGCGTAGCAAGTCGATCGGGAGCAAGATTGCCGAGCGCTTTCCACGCGCCCTTGAATTCATCGATCTCTCCGATGAGACGGAGCAGATCGGATGTGAATGCCGTGTACTTGAAAGGACTGAGCGCGGCGCCTCGCATACCCGTAAATATACCCTTAAATACCCGAAAGCATATTGGGTATCTGCGGGTATATTTGCGGGTATGCAAAAGTTCGGATCACGGAATATTTTTTAGCACTCGTGCAGGACAGGCGAGGTCCCTTTAGGGTGAATCGATTGTTTGACGCTTTAGAGCTGCAGTTAGTGGGTCGCCGCGTAGATCATGAAATTCAGCCCGAGCCGGTAAGCCTGGCCGGAATACTTTGCGGGGTAGCAGGGAAGATCCATGTACTCCCAGGCATCGCCCAAATCCGAGTTGTACGTTGCAACGATCATGAGCCGTCCGGTGTCATTGCGCATGCCATAGACGCGTGGCTCCTTGTCGTCTGGTCGCTCGTAAGTGGGGCCGCCCGCGCAGCCCGCGTACTGTCCGGGAATTTGCATGATCTCGTCGATGTCGAAAAACGTATGGAAGATCTTGTCTGAGGGTTTGAGTACTTCGAACGTATATTCCGGAAAGACCTTCTTCATCTGATCCTGAAAGTTATGGAGCTCATACAATCCCCAGAAGTCATCTGCGTGAATGAAGCCTCCGCGTAACAAGTATTCGCGAAGCTGGTCGGCTTCGTTTTTCGTGAGGTCCATTCCGCCTGGCTCGACAATGTAGGCATAAGGGAACTTGAAGAGAGCTTCGTCGAGCACTTCGATCATGTTGGGATTGGGGTAAACATTGAGCCCTGTCAGTCGATGAACGCCACCCATGAACTTGCAGTCTGCTCCCGGTGAATCCATCGACCAACCAGTTCCTTGCGGAGGAAAGAAATTGCCGCCGCCGAATTCCGGGCATCGATAGTTCGGGCCCACCGAGCGTCCGAATCCGCGTGAGCCATCCTCTGTATAAGCGAGTCTCGTGAAGTAGAACTCCGGCGCACCGTCGAATGAGGATTCCCTTACCACGGCGGTAAGCAGTCCTGAGCATGCCAGGAGCAGCACCAGCACGAGTACAGCAATTCGGTTCATGCGTGGCGCGATTCTATCAGGAAGTGGAATGCGGGGCTAAACTATCCCTCAGACAGCGTGGACGAAAGCGTATCCGCGTTCCTGCGCACGCGCGACCGCGACAATCCCTGCAGGAACCATGTGAGAGTTAGGAAGCAGGTTGGCAACGATTTCGTTGTAGATGTCATCCGTGTTTCCGTTAACAGTCCTTGCAATAGATCCGGCGACTGCTCGCGTTGCCATTTGGCAAACCGCAAGCTGCGTCCCTCGACCGATCAGGCCGGTCAACTGCCTTGCATGCGCATTCTTCATCGTGGGCTCTTTGCCGTTCTCCGCAAAGTTCGCGATAGGGACACCGTACTTGGACCACACCTCATCCCTAAAGGCATAAACGGTGGAGAAATGCCGCGCGACAATCACAACCGCGAGATCGTTGTTCTGCAGCCCATATCCGGAACTGTTCGCTAAGTAATAGTTGGTGGCGAAGGTCAACGCGGAAGCCATACCGTTGGATTCTGTGGTATCGAAAACGAGGCGGTGTTTGCCCGGAACCTGTTCCAGCCAGTCATCCTGTGAATGACGCTGGGCCTGCCATCGCGATGCCTGTGGTGTTTGAGCAACAGCGGCCGGGACTCCAGCGGCTGCGGCCGCACCAAGCACGGTCATTCCTGTACTTACTTGCGTTAAGAAGAAACGCCGCGCAAGAGATGATGAATTGTTCTTACTCATTGAGACCTCACTTTCGTGTCGTCGCGAGGATGTTACACAAGACGACGGCAGATTGCCCACTTTCGGTTCAGCGATCCATCAACCCTGTGAAATTTTCTCGGATTCAGCCCACAGCCAGCGCGCAGCTGCATCGTCCAGGGCATCCTTTGTGGGGGAGGTGGGTGCGCACTTGTAGAAGTATTCGCCCGTTACGCCTTTCACCTTTTCGGCGGATGCAAGGAATACCGGAGTCTCCGCGCCCTTCTCGGGCGTGATGGCAAATCGTTTGACCACTTGAAACAACACTCCTCCCGCCCCTGAAGTGTTATCGCCAAATCGTGATGCTACAAAACCGGGGTGAAGACAATTGGCTGTGACTCCCGTTCCCTGAAGCTGGCGGGAGAGTTCACGCGTGAACAGAATGTTGTAGAGCTTCGACAGGCAGTAAGCCTTGAACATCCGATAGCCATTCATCATCTGAAGATCGTTGTAATTGACATGCGCGCCCCGATGAGCATTCGATGATGTGTTTACAATGCGCGCATTCGGAGTCGCCAGTAGTCGCTCCCGCAGGAGCTGCGTGACGACGAAGTACGACATGTGGTTCAACGCGAACGTGCGCTCGAGGCCGTCTTCCGTGATGTGACGCCGGCTGAACATGGCTCCGGCGTTATTCATGAGGACATCGATACGAGGCTCCGCCCCCGCAATTTCCGCAGCAACGCGTTTCATTTCCGGGACGCGCGACAGGTCCGCGTAGTGCACGCCATGCTTAACGCCCGAATTCTGTTTGCTCAAACGAGCCAGGGTGGCTTCGCCCCTGGCTTTATCGCGCGCGACGAAAACAATGCGAGCGCCCATCGCTGCCAGCTTTTCAGCGGCGACCTGACCAATGCCGGAGGTCGCGCCGGTAATAACGACTACTTTGCCTTTCATATAGAGAGGGAATGAGGGGACGGGAGATCTCCCGTCCCCTCATTCCTATTTCTTAAAATCTCCGGCCTTGAAGTAGGAAATGGTTGACGGATCGATCCACTTCCGAAAGACAGCTGTGAGCTGTTCCGGCGTAGCGTCTGCAATCTTCTTCTCGACGTCGATCTCCCGCTGCATTGTTCGCCCGAGTTCGGCCTGGCGCGCGAGAAGTCCGGCCAGAGAATTGTCCTGCGATCGGTTGACCTGCGCATCCTGAAGGTAAGCAGATTTTGCAACCGCAACTTCTTCGGCTGTGAATCCGTCCTTCAGCAATCTCTCGAGTTCCTCTTTGTATGCGGCTTCGACCTTGGGGGTGTTTTCCGGATTGGCGATTCCGGCAACCGCGAATTGGGCGAACTTCTCCTGCGCTCCGGCGGAGAATCCCGTATTGATGCCATAGCTAAGCCCGTCTTTTTCCCGGATGCGTTTCCACACGCGGCTCTTTGTGTCTCCGCCAAAAATGATGTTGCCGAGAAACACTAACGGATAGTCGGGGTCCTGTTGGTCCATCGCGATTGTCGTCGCGGCGGTGAAGAAGGCATTCGTCTTGTCCGGGGTTTCGAACGTTTCATTGGCGACTGGAAGCTTTTGCCAATCACGTCTGATCACGGCGTAGGGTTTCGGACTTTTCCAGGCACCGAAGAGTTCTTCGGTTACGGCGCGAACCTCCGCAGGATCAAAATCTCCGACCACGGCAAGTTCGACATTCGACGCCCCATAAAAATCGGAATAGAACGACTTCGCCTCATTCAGAGTGACCTTCTTCAAGGCAGCGATCGTTTCGTTAATCGAGAGCACGGCCCTGGGGTCGTCTGCGGGATAAGGATTCACGTGACGGCTGCGTGCCAATCCGGCGATGGTCTGGGGTTCACTGCGGCCCGCTTCCTGATCCGCGATGGATTGCTGGCGGATCTGTTCAAACTCCGCCTCAGGGAATGAAGGACTCTTCAGAATCTCGCCAACGAGACGAAGAGAACCGATGAGGCCCGCGCGCACTGTATTGATCGATGCGCTTGCAGCGCTGATCCCGCCATTAACCCCGACTCGCGATTTCAGCTTGTCGAATTCGTCCTGCAGTTCGGCGCGAGAATGTTGCGTTGTCCCACGCATCAGCATTGATCCGGCCATTTGTGCGGCCATGGCGCGTCCGCGGAGGCCGTCGACTGTGCCGAAGTGCAGGTTGAGAGTTGCGACGACCGTTCCACCTCGTGTTTTCTTAGGCAGCAGTACCAGCTTGATGCCGCTCGGAAGAGTGACGCGCGTTACCCGAGATTCGATGTTTGCCGGGGACGGATCGAAAGCCTCTCCCGCCTCAATCTCCGCCTTCCCCTTGAAGTCCTTCAACAGTTCGGCAACAGGCGGACTTTGCGGAACGTCCACGCGATCCGTTGCGGTTTCAGGAATGAATCTTCCAATTGTGCGATTCGTGGACTTCAGGTAGGTTTTTGCAACTCGCAGCACCTCTGCAGGTTCAATCTTCTCGAGTTCGTCGCGGCCCAGGAAGAGCAGTCTCCAGTCGCCTGCGGAGATAGACTCGCTAAGCGTAAGACCCACGCGAGCAGAGTTTGTCAGAGCGAGCTCGAGGCTCTTGAGGATCCGGGTCTTGGCGCGGTCGACCTCTTCCGCGGTGGGCGGATTGGCGATGACATCGTCGATCACTTTCTTCATGGTGGCTTCGACGTCTTCAATTGAGCCGTCCTTGAGCAGATCCGCACTCACGATGAACATACCGGGATCGTGGAGTTCGAGTTCTCCAGCGTCTGCCGACGTTGCCTTCTTCGTTTCGACCAGAGCTTTGTAAAGACGCCCGGTTGGTTCATCTCCCAGCACAAAAGTAAGGACATCGAATGCCGCAGAATCCGGATGGGTGACGGCAGGGATGTGGTAGGCCATCATCACAGACTTCGTGTCACCAACGCGACGCAGTTCCACAACGCGTTCGCCGTCCTGCGCAGGTTCAGCGGTGTATGTTGGAATCAGTTGTCTTGTGGGTTTCGCGACTTTCCCAAAAAACTCCTGAATCCACGCCAGCGTCTTCTCAGGATCGAACTTCCCTGCAACGACAAGCGTCGCATTGTCGGGCTGGTAGTAGTTTCTGTAAAAGGCCTGGAGTCGAGGTATCGGCACATTCTCGATGTCACTACGAGCGCCGATCGCGGAACGACCGTAAGAGTGCCAGAGGTATGCCGTCGACATCACACGCTGAAAAAGCACAGTCGACGGACTGTTTTCGCCTCTCTCAAACTCGTTGCGAACGACCGTCATTTCTTTATCGAGGTCTTCGCGAGAGACTCTCGAGTTCACCATGCGGTCGGCCTCCAGATCGAGAGCCCAACGGAGGTTGTCGTCGGTCGCCTGCAGCGTTTCGAAGTAGTTCGTGCGGTCGTACGACGTGGTGCCGTTAAAATCCGCCCCTCGCGACTGCAGTTCCCCCATGATCTCATTATGCCGCTGAGTTCCCTTGAACAGCATGTGCTCGAGCAGGTGGGCCATTCCGGATTCTCCGGCGCCTTCGTGACGCGAACCCACCATGTAAGTCATGTTCACCGTGACTGTGGGTTTTGATGCATCGGGAAAAAGAAGTACTTGAAGACCATTCGCAAGGCGGTACTCCGTTATTCCCTCCACGGACGTCACCCGGGCTGGCGCTGCCGACGCCTGAGCCGGTTGAGCCGCCTGTGCTCGCTGCGTCTGCTGGACGCGCGATGCCGACAGGGTTGGAGCAACAAGGAGACCAACAGTGACGACAAGGCGTGCTAGTTTTCTCATGCGAGTAGGCTACCACCCGCATTAGAGGTACCGAAGGATTTCTTAAAAATCAGAGGTCGTTGAATTCAATGACTTCTATAGCAGTCGGTATCTTAACGTGGCGCCTGACACTAGCACTTTAGGACCATGGTACAACCTAAGTGCTATTCCTAGTCCCATAGCCCGCCCTTACGATGCCCCTCGCGAGTCGAAATCTCGATTTCCAAAGGATTGGAGATATGGACCCATTTCAAGATGTGCCAACGGACCCACTTGCAGCCAAGGACAGCCGCCTTCGCCTTCTGTTGGTCGAGCACAATGAAAGTGACGCGAGGATACTTCTCAATCTGATCAGGCGCGGCGCCGGTGAGACCGTGGAAGTCGTATGGGTTTCTTCCTTTCTCGACGCCCTCGGACATCTCCGCAAGGATGTGTTCGATGCGTTGCTGCTCGACCTTTTTCTGCCGGACTCCGAAGGAATCGAATCCATTCGCCGCGTAAGTGACCGAGCGGATATTCCCATTATTGCGCTTACTCGGGAGTCTGCAGGCGTTGCGGGCATCGACGTTCTCCTGGCGGGCGCCGAAGACAGCTTTATCAAGGAGTCCGTCAACTCGCACAATATGATTCGCGCGGTCCGTTATGCGATTGCGCGCCATCGCCGTATCGGTGAGCTTCAGGTACTTTCGCAGACCGATGAGCTCACCGGCTTGTACAACCGCCGCGCCTTTATGACGCTGGGAACTCACCAGATCAAAATCGCCCGGCGCGAGCATCGGGGCGTGACTCTCGCCTTCGCGGACCTTGATGGTCTTAAGGCCATCAACGATCAGTGCGGGCATATGTGGGGAGACTTCGCACTGAAGGATATCTCAGCAGTACTGAAAAACACGTTTCGTGAATCCGACATCATTGCGCGAATCGGCGGAGACGAGTTCGCGATCCTATGGGTTTCACAGTGTCCCCCAACGCCGGAAGCACTCCATGAACGCCTCAAAGCCGGTTTGGAGAGTTATGCGGAGTCGGAAACCCGACCTTACCGGTTGTCCCTGAGCATCGGCTTTTCTCACTATCCCGGCGATTCGGAGACTTCTCTGGAAGACATGCTGTTTGAGACAGATCAGCGGATGTATGTTGATAAAAGGACAGGGACAGCCGGACAGTAGACCGTACAACTAACAGACCTCACAGAGCGTGCCGATAAGGTTATTGACAGGCTTATGACCTGCGTTTACTTTATGGGACCTGAGTCCCGAGGACACGGATGACTCTCAACCGGTAGCATTGAGGCTCCGGACTC
>Ga0068863_100006942_pt1 | contig 11102 bp, 18 predicted proteins | sample KBSSwiS62_FD_66596 | JGI IMG/M metagenome (GOLD analysis project Ga0068863, IMG submission 66596) | Switchgrass rhizosphere microbial communities from Kellogg Biological Station, Michigan, USA - KBS Switchgrass S6-2 | ecosystem: Host-associated > Plants > Roots > Rhizosphere > Soil ...
CCCGCCGCCGGTCTGACCTGTCACTGCATCTTGCTGGTTTGCCTGCTGCGATGAAGAGGGTTCGATCGAGCGATCAAGTTTGCTGAGAGCTCATGCCGGGCTTGATGCTGAGATGGTTGGCGTCGAAGGCCTCGCCCTTGGTCATGAGCGCCCAGAGGATGCGGGCGTTCTTGTTGGCCAACGCCACGGCGGCGATCTGCCAGCCGGAGCGCTCACGCAACGTGCACAGCCAGTTCGAGATCCTGTCCGAGCGTCGGTGCGCGGTCAGCACTGCCGACTTGGCGGCCTGGATGAGCAGCGTGCGCAGATAGGTGTCGCCTCGCTTGGTGATCTTGCCCAGCCTGGTCTTGCCACCGCTGGAATGCTGTTTGGGCGTCAGCCCGATCCACGCTCCGAACTGCGCTGCGTTCCTGAACTGCCTGAAGTCACCGACGGTGGCCACCACCGCCGAGGCGGTGAGCGGACCCACGCCGAGGAGCGTGGTGGCCGTCTTGACCTGCTCGTTCGTGCGCGTGTGCTCAGCGATACGCTCGTCGCACCAGGCCAGGTGTTCGTCGAGCTCGCGCCACTGTGCATGGGCTCGCTGCAGCGTCAGTCGCGCCAGTGTGCCCATCTCGTTGCTGGCGTCCTCGATCGTGTCGGCCAGCGCCAGGCGCAGCACCTTAGGGCTTTGCGCGAAGACGAGGCCGAACTCCGCCAAGAGCCCTCGGATGCGGTTGATACAGGCCGTGCGTTCTTCCTTGATCCCTTCGCGCAGCCGGTGCACGCACAGCATGCTCTGCTGCTCGACGCTCTTGATCGGCACGAAGTGCATGCTCGGGCGTGATGCCGCCTCGCAGATCGCGGCCGCGTCGTTGGCGTCGTTCTTGTCGCTACTGCCTTGCTTGCGGTAGGGCTTGACCAAGCGAGCCGCGATGATGCGGGCGTCCAGCCCAAGTGAGCAGAGCTTCCTCGCCCAGTGGTGCGCGCTCGAGCTGGCTTCCATCGCGACGACACAGCCGCCGGGCAGCTGCGCACACCAGGCGATGAACCTGTCTCTGGCTAGCGCACGGCCCAGGACCAGCTGGCCTGCAGCGTCGACGGCGTGCACCTGGATCACGCGCTTGGCCAGATCGACCCCCACTCGAACGACTACCCGGCCGCGTTCACCTCGTGTAATCTGCTCCACGGACTTCCCCCTTCAATGGCTTGAGATTGATGACTTTGAACACCACCAATCTTGGCGCTTCGACGCCGTTGCCGAAGGTGGGAGGTCCCTTCGTATTCATCGAGCGGATGTCACAAAGGCCGCTTCGCGGCCTTGCGCCGCCGCTCATGTCGAACATTAGGTGACACGTCAACCACGGGAGAACTCGCTGTGCTAGGAGGTTGTCTATGTGGCGCTATCCGATACCAGGCCGCAGCGCCATTCAACTCTGTCAGCGTTTGTCACTGTCGGAGATGTCGCCTGGCGAGCGGGGCTCCCACGGTCAGTTGGTTCGTGTTGCCGCGAAGCCGATTCCGCTGGTTGCAGGGCAGCCCCACGCTATTCGTGTCGTCTCCACCCGTGAGGCGAGGCTTCTGCAGCCAATGCGGAACTCAGCTGTCCTACCAGCACGTCGACGCGCCGACGGAAATCGAGCTCACCACGTTATCGCTCGACGAGCCGGGGGAGGTCCGACCCACTCGGGAAATCTGGCTCTCAGAGCGGGTGCCTTGGGTGCCGGTGAACCCGCAGATCGAGCATTACTCGCGTGAGAGTTCGGGGCCGCGCACAAGTGTCACCTAACCCCTCCATCGAGCGGACGTCCCAAAGGCCGCTTCGCGCCCTTTGGCCCGCTGCTCATGTCGAACGTTAACCACCTTAGGAAACGCCGTGCCTATCGAAATCTGGTTTGCCTTTGCTGCAGCGTCAGCAGTCCTACTCATCATTCCTGGGCCGACCATCCTCACCGTCATCAGCTATTCAATGGCTCATGGGCGGCGCGCGAACGTTCCACTCGTCGCCGCCGTGGCGTTGGGTGATTCCACTGCCCTCGTGGTGTCACTCCTCGGGCTGGGTGCGCTTCTCGCCACCTCGGCCTTCTGGTTCACAGTGGTCAAGTTGGTGGGCGGCCTGTACTTGCTCTACCTCGGCGTCAGGCTTCTGCGTGCGGGCATCTCGTCCGCCGAGCTGGCGCCACCGGCTACGCCAGGTTCTCGCCGGAGATTGTTCGCGAACACCTATCTGGTCACCGCGCTGAATCCCAAGGGCATCGTGTTCTTCGTGGCTTTCCTGCCGCAGTTCATCAGCCCCGGCGCACCGGTCACGCAACAGCTCTGGATCCTGGCCATCACGTTCGTCGTCATGGCCACCCTCAACGCCACTCTCTATGCGGTGTTCGCAGCGTCGGCCCGCAAACTATTGTCGTCACCCGTCGCACTGCGGCGCTTCAACTTCGCCGGCGGCTCGTTGCTATCGGCAGCGGGTGTGTGGGCGCTCTTGGCGAAACGTCCCGCATGAAGGCGGCTAACCCCTCCATCGAGCGGACGGTCCAAAGGCCGCTTCGCGCCCCTTGGCCCGTCGCTCATGTCGAACATACAAGGCCCCTTAGGAACGACCTGCAGAACCGGAGCGGTTCCTTCTTGCCGTTCCAACCACAGCTGACTGGCTTGGCAAGCCAGAAGCTATTTCGGCGCCTGGTATCCGACGCTGCCGGCTTTCTTCATCGCCTCGGTTGCTTCACTCATGGATAGCAGCGGAGTCGTGCGATAGGCGCTCATGGCCCCGCTGGACCCGATCGCCATCGAAAACGCTGCCGCGCTTACGGAGTCCGGCATTTCGGAGATCGCAACAATGTCGTACTCTCCGAAAGCCAGCCACAAGCCGTGGAGCTTTCCCCCCATCTTTTCGATCAGCGGCCGAACCGCAGCCGCACGGTCCTGAGGGTTTTTGACCATCGCGCCCACGGAAGACGCGTTGTACGACGCTTGAACTAGGTAAAAGGGCATGTGCGTGCTCCTCAATCGCTGCGCGGAAGACCCGCTCGTGGGATCCTACGCCCCTGGAATCGGAAACAACAGCCCCGTGCACGCTAGTGGCCCAACCCCTCCATCGAGCGGACGTTCCAAGACCGCTTCGCGGCCCTGGTTCGCCGCTCATGTCGAACGTTAGGTTGCTTGGCCGATGCATCTCAATCCAGATCATTTTCTCGAAACGGCCGACGGTCGGCTTGTCACGGAGAAGCGCAATGCCGAGGCTTGGCGAATGTCGTATGAGGCGGTGGATCAGGCGCTCAGCAACGCCGGCCCTTTGACCAAGGTCTACGTACTCGTGGGTCCGCAAGGCGCGGGAAAGAGTGCATGGGTGCGGTCGCAGATCCCTTTGCACCCAGAGGCCGTGTTCTTCGACGCAATCTTGGTGAAGCGGTCCGAGCGTGCTCCTATCATCGCCGCTGCGAAGTCGCGAGCCGTCGGCGTCATATGCGCTTGGTTGAAGACTCCGTTAGAGGTTTGCCTTGTTCGGAACGCCGCTCGACCAAACGATCAGGTCGTCCCGGAGCAGGCCGTACACAATGTCCACGGCGCCATCGAGCCGCCCAGCGTCGACGAGGAGTTCGAGACAGTCATTGAGGTCCCCTACCTTGAACGCGACGCCTAACCCCTCCACTGAACGTTAGGCCCCTCATCGAAACTCTCCCATCAGGAGCGTCATATGTTTGATCACATCGGTTTCGGTGTCAGTGACTTCGCCGCGAGCAAGGCGTTCTTCCTCAAGGCACTCCAGCCGCTGGACTACGTCGTCGTAATGGAGGGGCCATACGGCGTCGGTCTCGGCCCTGCGGGTAAGCCGTTTCTCTGGTTACATCAGTCCACCGAGAAGCCAGGGCACCTTCACCTTGCGTTCACTGCAAAGAGTCGCAAGCAGGTCGAAGAGTTCTACCGCGCAGCCCTTGAGGCGGGTGGCAAGGACAATGGGGCTCCTGGCCTGCGTCCGCACTACCATCCGAACTACTATGGCGCGTTCGTCATTGGGCCTGACGGGCACAACGTTGAAGCCGTGTGCCACAGGCCAGAGGCCTAACCTCTCCATCGAGCGGACGTTACAAAGGCCGCTGCGCGCCCCTTTGGCCCGCCGCTCATGTCGAACGTTAGGCCCCACCAGCCCAGTAGCCTGGCTCGGGAGGTCCAATGAATCTTGCAAACGCTACCGTCGGTCAACTCCTCGTGCCAGTCGACGATCTGGCGAAGGGCGTTTCGTTCTATCGAGATGTGTTGGGTCTGCCGTTCCTCTTCGAGGCACCGCCTCAGCTGGCCTTCTTCAACTGCGGAGGCATTCGCCTGCTGGTCGGCGTGCCGCCTCCGGGCAAGGCAGCACGGCCAGGCTCCGCCATCTATTTCCGAGTTTCCGAGATTGGGCTCGTCTTCTCCACCCTCAAGGAAGCTGGCGTCGACTTCTCGGCCGAGCCACACGTCGTGCACAGGACGCCAAGCATGGAGCTGTGGTTGGCGGAGTTTCAAGATCCATTCGGTAATTCCCTCGCGCTCATGAGTGAGGTCCCGTCCGGTGGCGTCTAACCCCTCCATCGAGCGGAGGTCCCAAGGGCCGCTGCGCGCCCCTTGCGCCGCCGCTCATGTCGAACGTTAGGCGCCATTTCAACCACCTTTCGCATGCCGACAGCGCAACACGCTCGCACGCTGGTACTCGTCGAGGGCGAGAGCGATGCCAACGCCGCCCGTGCGCTTGCAGCTCGCGTCGATTGCGACCTTTGCTCCTGCCGCATTGACATCCGTCCGGCAGGCGGTGTCACGAACTTCGCGCGCGTGCTCTTGGGGTACCTGAGCGAACATCCCGGTGCGCGCGTCTGCGGCATGTACGACACCGCTGACGAATGGCATGTTCGCCGCGCGCTAGCAAGAGCGGAGATTCCCATTTCAGGCAACGGCCCTATCGAGGAGTCTGGCTTCTTCGCGTGCGTCGCTGACCTCGAAGACGAGTTGATTCGCGCGCTAGGAGTCCGCACGGTAGAACGCATCGTCGAGGAACAGGCCGAACTCGACTCGTTCCGCCGCTTCCAAGCTATGCCTCAGCATCGCGATTCGCCGACACATCGTCAGTTGCATCGGTTCCTGGGAACGCGAGCTACCCGCAAGATCCGCTCCGCCAAACGTCTTGTCGAAGCTCTGGATCTCGCTCGCTTGCCACGCCCGCTTATGCTGCTCGCGGCTCGTCTCAAGGTGGCTGATGATGCCTAGCCCCTTACAGGGACTGCCGACGTAGTCAACTCATTACTGTCCTTTTTCGTTGCAAGCGACGGTGGTCGAAGAGATTGCTGTACAGAGAACAGACTGCTTCTCTACAGACGGCCTTGTTGCACTGCGGGTGCGGTGCGGACCCAGATGCGAACCGCTCAGCGGGGCTCCATTCCTATCGCGTGGTCACTGCCACTGAGTGCCACCAAGGGCTAGTCGAGCTTGCCCGCTGCCGGTCTGACCTGTCAGCGCGTCTTCGTCTTCACGTCGTGCAAGGAAGGTCGTTGATGTGGAACGAATTGCTCAAGGTGCTGTCGGCTTGACGCTGAGGTGGTTCGGATCGAAGGCCACTCCGTGTGTCATCACCGCCCACAGGATCCTGGAGTTCTTGTTCGCCAGCGCGACGACCGTCTTTTGCCAGCCCGAGCGCTCGCGTAGCGCCGCGGCCCATGTCGAGATCTTGTCCTGCCGTCTGTGCGCCGTCATCACGGCCGACTTGGCGCCTTGGATGAGTAGAGTGCGCAGGTAGGTGTCGCCACGCTTGGTGATGCCGCCCAGGTTGTTCTTGCCGCCACTGGAGCGCTGTCGCGGCGTCAACCCATCCAGGCGCCGAACTGCGCCCCATTCTTGAACTGCTTGAAGTCACCAACGGTGGCCACCACGGCCGAGGCAGTGACGGGTCCGATGCCGACCAAGGTGGCAGCGGCCTTGACTGCTGCGTTGGTCTGGCCGTGCGCGGCAATCCGCTCGTCGCACCAAGCAAGGTGCTCAGCGAGCTCGTGCCACGGAGCTTGCGCACGCTGCAGCGTCAACCTGGCGAGCGTGCCGAGCTCGTTGCTCGCATCCTCGAGCACGTGAGCACGTCACTCAGGACGACTTGCAGCTCGCGAGGGCTCTGCGGGAACACCAGCCCGAACTCGGCCAGCAGACCGCGAATGCGGTTGATGCACGCCGTGCGGTCTTCCTTGAGCCCCTCGCGCAGCCGGTGCACGCACAGCATGCTCTGCTGCTCGATCGACTTGACGGGAATGAAGCGCATCGTCGGGCGAGACGCAGCCTCGCAGATCGCCGCGGCGTCGTTGGCGTCGTTCTTGCCGCTCGCGCCCTGGCTGCGGTACGGCTCGACCAGCTGCGCCGAGATGATCCGAGCGTCCAGGCCCAGGGCGATCAGCTTGCGCGCCCAGTGGTGCGCGCTCGAGCTCGCCTCCATGGCAACGACGCAGCCCGCCGGCAGGCGCGCGCACCACTCGATGAACCTGTCCCGGACCAGCGTACGGGCGCTGAGCACGCGACCCACTGCATCGACTGCGTGTACCTGAATCACTCGCTTGGCCAGATCCACCCCTACCCGCACTGCTCCTTCTCGGATAACCTTGTCCACGGACTTCCCCTTTCACTGGCTGCAGATTGATGACTCACACCACCAATCTTGGCGCTTCGACGCCGTTGCCCGAAGGTGGGAAGTCCCTTCGCATTCCCATCGAGCGGACGTTCAAAAGCCTGCTTCGCAGCCTTTGGCCCGCCGCTCATGTCGAACGTCAGGCATTGCCCGACACGATATGAACGACTCAACAGTCACCGTCCCAACGCGAGAGAAGTGGGAAGCTTGGCTTGAGCGAAACGGAAGCGCCTCGTCAGGTGTGTGGCTCCGCCTAGCAAAGAAAGGAGCAGAGGAGCCAACTGTCTCCTATGCAGAAGCACTCGAAAGTGCACTTTGCTTTGGTTGGATCGATGGTCAGAAGCGGGCTGAAAGTGAGCACTATTGGCTTCAACGATTTACGCCGAGAACCGCCAGGAGTATCTGGTCAAAGATCAACAGAGCAAAGGCGGAGGTCCTTATTGCATCGGGCCACATGCGCTCGGCTGGCTTGCTAGAAATCGATCGAGCCAAGCGGGATGGACGCTGGGATGCAGCATATTCGTCCGCCAGCACGGCGGTCGTTCCGGACGACTTGCAGGCAGCTCTTGATGCGAACAAGAAGGCAAAGGCATTCTTTGCAACGCTCAATAGTCAAAATCGGTACGCTGTCTTATTCAGGATTCAGAATTCGAAGACGCATGAAACTCGTGCAAAGAAGATCGCTCAATTCGTCGAAATGCTAAGCAAGGGTGAAAAGCTCCATCCATGATTTTGCGAACGATGCCTGACCCTTCCATCGAGCGGACAGCTTCCGGCCGCCGGCCTCCAGCTGCCACTCATGTCGAGCGTTAGGCGGCACGGGAAACCAAAGCGAGTTCACCATGTCCGAGGAACAACTGCTGCAAGGTTCATGTCACTGCGGTGCAGTTCGTCTCACGCTGCCCTCAGTGCCGGAGAGGGCGACCAAGTGCAACTGTTCGCTCTGCCGGCGCGTTGGCGGACTCTGGGCGTATTACGAGTTCGGAGCAGTTCGGATAGAAGGACATCCGGAGAATACGGCCGAGTACATCTGGGGCGACAAGACGCTGCGCAATGTACGCTGCAAGACCTGCGGGTGCGCCACGCATTGGGAACCGATTGTCCCCGAGCCAGGCGGCAAGCACGGCGTCAATCTGAACAATTTTGATCCGCGCCTTCAAGAGTCGGTTCAGGTACGCCGGTTCGATGGAGCGGACACTTGGAAATTCATCGACTGAGCGGCACCAGCGCACTGCCGCCTGACCCTCCATCGAGCGGACGTTCCAGAGGCCGCTTCGCGCCTCTTTGCGCCGCCGCTCATGTCGAACGTTAGGCGCCGCAAGACCCCGATCCTCATGCAAGCCACGCCCGGATTTCGCCTTCAGGTTCTCGCTGGCGAGGACATCGGGGTCATGCGAGCAATGCTTGCCATGTTTGGCGAGGCGTTCGGCGAACGGGAAACCTATACGCGGGCTCAGCCTGATGACTTCTATCTCGGGCAAATGCTCTCCAATCGAGCATTCATTGCCATAGCGGCGTTGTCCGGGGCCGAAGTGGTGGGCGGCCTCGCCGCATATATGCTTCCGAAATTCGAGCAAGCTCGAACCGAGATCTACATTTACGACCTGGCAGTCGATGAAATCCATCGCCGCATGGGCATCGCCACTGCGATGATCGAAGAACTTAAGCGGCTTGCCCACAGAAGGGGTGTCTATGTCATCTATGTTCAGGCCGATCCTGGTGACGAGGCGGCAATCGCTCTTTACACGAAGCTGGGAGTCCGAGAGGACGTTCTCCACTTCGATATCGCTCCCGCCAAAGGCGGCGCCTAATGCCTCCATCGAGCAGGCGCTCCAAAGGCCGCTTCGCACCCTTTGGTCCGCCGCTCATGTCGAACGTTAGATCCCTTGGCGATGGCTCGCAACGTCGAAATCAAGGCCCGCATCGCGAGCGTCGAATCACTGTTGCCCAAGGCCGCCGCGCTCGCCAGCGAAGGACCGGTCGAGATGGCGCAGGACGACACTTTCTTTCATTGCGAGTCCGGTCGCCTCAAGCTGCGAGACTTCCTCGATGGCAGCGGCGAACTCATCTTCTATCGCCGAACCGATCAGGCCGGGCCAAAGGAGTCTTTCTACCTTCGCTCGGCCACGTCCACCCCAGACCTCCTTCGAGAAGCGCTCTCGCTTGCCTACGGCCTGGCGGGTCGCGTCGTCAAGCACCGCACACTCTTTCTCGTCGGCCGCACTCGCGTTCACCTCGACAGGGTGGAGGGCCTCGGTCACTTCCTGGAGTTGGAAGTCGTGCTCGGCGAAAACGAGCCGTCAGAGGAAGGTGTGCGCGAAGCGCACGAACTCATGAGTCGGCTTGGCATCGGGCCGCACCAGTTGGTCGAGGGAGCCTATGTCGACCTGATTGGCGGAGAAGGCATCTAACCCCTCCAATCGAGCGGACGCGCCAAAAGGCCGCTGCGCCCTTTGCGCCGCCGCTCTGTCGAACGTTAGACGCCAAGGAGACATCGTGACGGTCAAGCGTATGGACAACATCGGCATCGTGGTGGAAGACATCGATGCCGCCATCGAGTTCTTCATCGAACTTGGTCTCGAACTCGAAGGGCGCGCCCCGGTCGAAGGAGACTGGGCAGATGGCGTCACTGGATTGCGCGACATGCGCGTCGAGATTGCCATGATGCGTACGCCGGACGGTCACAGCCGACTCGAGATATCCCGCTTCCTCGCGCCGCCCGTGGTCGCCAATCACCGCAGCGCCCCAGTGAACGCTCTCGGGTACTTACGCGTCATGTTCACCGTGGAGGACATCGACGATACGCTCGTCCGGCTCGGCAAACGCGGCGCGAAGCTCGTCGGCAAAGTGGTCCAGTATGGAGACATGTATCGGCTCTGCTACATCCGGGGTCCCGAAGGAATTCTCATCGGGCTCGCCCAGCAGCTCGAGCAGCAGACTTCCCGAGCGAATCCCATGAGCCGTACGCGTTGAGAAGCCGAAGCATTGGCATCTGGCCCGTTGCTGGAGCGCCAACGTTGGGCACCCCCCGCAGTGCGAGCCCGAGTTTTCCGCGAGACCGTGAACACATCCTTGAGCAACATGAGGAAGCACGAACAGGAAGACCTGCTACGTACACTGGAGGCGCGCTTCGCGAAGAACATGCATCGCCATCGAGGAATTGCATGGCCCGGGGTCCGGTCCAAACTCGAAGGCAATTCCGCGGCCCTGCGGTCGCTCCGTGAGATGGACTCCACGGGCGGAGAACCGGACGTCATTGGCCACGACGAAGAGTCGGGTATGTATACCTTCTGCGATTGCGCACCAGAGAGCCCTGCGGGGCGCAGGAGTGTCTGCTACGACCGCGAAGCGCTTGCATCTCGGAAGGAGCACAAACCGGAGAACAGCGCGGTGGATATGGCGGCCGCAATGGGTATCGACCTACTGACCGAGGAACAATACCGAGCGCTACAAGAGCTGGGCGAGTTCGACACGAAAACCTCGAGTTGGGTCAGTACGCCGCCTGAGGTTAGGAAGCTTGGTGGAGCACTCTTCTGTGATCGTCGTTACGGCAAGGTATTCCTGTACCACAACGGCGCGCAGTCGTACTACGCCGCCAGAGGCTTCCGGGGAACAGTTCGTGTCTGAACCCCACATCACGCACCACCAGTGACTTAGTGAGGCCTGCCACCGGCCAACGGCGCGAGTCGCCGAAGGCACGTTCACGCTGCGGGCGGCGGCTGTCCGTCGATCCGCGGCAGCCCACTATCGAAGCATGCCCAGTTCGGCGCGCTTGCCGTCCACATCGTCAAAGCCGGCCGCGCTAGGCTGGGGTCGTCAAACGTCCCCACCCGAACGAATATCAAGTGCGGCCTCGTTTCGGCTTCGCTGAAGAGTGGCGTGCCGCACGTTCGGCAGAACCGTCGGCGCATGCGATTCCCGCTGTCCGAGACGCTGAAGTACTCAGCGGCTTCTCCAGTGCTGGAAAAACCCGACGTACGAAAACACGAATTCACGGTCCCGCTGCCCGCGCCAAGGTACTGGCAATCGCGACACCAGCACACCCGAGTCACTATCGGCAACTCCGAACTTGCCCAGCGGACCACGCCACAAAGGCATTTACCCGTTATCGTCATGTGATAGCCGCTCCGCCACGTTGGGCAGAATGATCGCAGGCCGTTCGGTACCGAGCAACCTGCGGCTGAACCAGGTGTTCCGGGTCGTCGGCGTCGAGCTGGCGCTGGGCGAACGCGACAGGAACGCAATTGAGACGATCTCTTCCACGAACCTTCGGGCCCGACGGGGGACGCACAACCCGCCGCCGTTACGTCGCCGAGGCTCTGCTGCTCGGGGCCTTGCTTCTGGCTGCTTCGGGGCGGTTCTTCTACGCCGCCTGGCGCAACCACGAGCTTGCGCTGTTGCGAGAGGTCTTCCTGCAGTACAAGGCCGCGACCCTGGCGGTGGATTTCGCCGACTTCGGCGCGGTTCACCGGGGGCTGGGAGGCAGTCTGGC
>Ga0068863_100006943_pt1 | contig 11101 bp, 10 predicted proteins | sample KBSSwiS62_FD_66596 | JGI IMG/M metagenome (GOLD analysis project Ga0068863, IMG submission 66596) | Switchgrass rhizosphere microbial communities from Kellogg Biological Station, Michigan, USA - KBS Switchgrass S6-2 | ecosystem: Host-associated > Plants > Roots > Rhizosphere > Soil ...
TGTCTGCGCGCGCCGGTTCCCGCGCTGGGTCACATGATAGGGCAGGCCGCCCGGCGCGTGGATGATCGCCGCAACCCGTCGCGTGACGCCCGCCTTGCCGGACATTCGGCCGATCCCGACGCGCACGACGCCAGCTTTCAGACCATCCTGTTATGCAGGCAATGTGACCTGTTCTGCAGGGAATCTGACCTGTTCTGCAGGGAATTTGACCTGTTACGACATCGAAAACGACCTGTTATGCAAGGCAATTTCGCAGTTCGACACGATGGCGGGATCCGTTGACTTCCCGGCTATCGCTCTGTAAACACTGAATTTATGCTCGGCCACGCCACGCGAAGACGCCGTCTTTCCCTCAGTTGAAGGGGCAAAATCGCGAAAAGCGACCTGTTATCGGTCGCGCGCAACAGCAGATTTGCCCAACACAGGGGCGCCACGGGCTCGCCGCGATCCGATCAACGTGCCCGGCCGCGTCTGGCCCCACGCCGGGGCCATCGTCGCGCCGCCGGCAGCCCAGGCAGGGGTATGGCGAGATCGGAACCGCGTCTCCGGCTCGCATCGCGGACCCGCCCCTCGCCCGAAGGCGAGGGTTATCGTCATCGATACACAGAGACTGTGTGGTGCGGTCGAGAAGACTCGAACTTCCACGGGCTTTCGCCCACAACGACCTCAACGTTGCGCGTCTACCAGTTCCGCCACGACCGCACGAGGATGAACTGCTACCGGTCGCCCGGTGGCTGGCAGGCGCGAGCCTCTAGCAAAGGGTCTCGGGGGTTGCAACAGCCGCGATGCAGCCTTTTTTCGGGCGGACCCGGATGCCGGCGATTTGCCCCCGCGCCGGCGACCGGCTATCCGGCCGGCCATGCCCTCCGAACCGTCAGCCATCGGCGCCGAAGCGCGGCGCATCCTGTGGCTGGCCTGGCCGGTGGTGCTGACCAGCCTCAACTGGACGATCCTCCACGTCACCGACGTGATCGTCGTCGGCGCGGTCGGCACGCATCAGGTGGCGGCGCTCGGCGCCAGCCGGACCTTGACCTATATCTCGATCGTCGCCGGGCTCGCCTGGATGTCGGGCGTGCTGGTGTTCGCATCGCGCGCCGACGGCGCCGGCGACAGGCCCGCGACCGGCGCGGCGCTGCACGGCGGCGTCGCGATGGGCGTGGTGCTGGGCGGCACGGCGATGCTGATCCTGCTGCTCGGCGCCGAGCCCTTGCTGCGGCTGATCGGCGTGTCGGCGGCGCTGGCGCCCGACGGCGCGCGCGTCGTGCGGGTGATGGCCCTGGCCTATCCCGCGCAGTTCGCGATGATCGCGGCGAGCTATTTCCTCGAGGGCGTCAGCGCGCCGCGGCGGGTGATGACCGTCAATCTGGGCATGCTGCCGGTCAATGCCATTCTCGCCTGGGCGTGGTCGGGCGGCCATCTCGGCTTGCCCGCGCTCGGCGCGGTCGGCGCCGCGGCCGCCACCAGCCTGGTGTCCGTCGCCGGCTGCGGCTTCATGCTGCTCGCCTGCTGGACCCTGCCCGATGCCGCCGCGCGCGGCGTGCGCGATCTGTCTCGCGCCGCGCTCGCCCGCGCGCTGACCGGCATGCCGCGGCTGATCGGCTTCGGCACGGTGCCGGCGATCGCCTCGGGGCTCGAGCTCGCGGGCTTCTCCTATCTGATCGCGCTCTCGACCCAGCTCGGCGAGGTCGCCACCCATGCGTTCCAGATCGTCTTCTCGCTGCACAACGTCACCTTCGGGCTCGCGCTCGGGCTCGGTTCGGCGGCGGGCGTGCGGGTCGGCAATGCGGTCGGGGAGGGCGTGCCCGAACAGGCGCGGTCGCGGGCGTCGATCGCGGCCGGCATGGCGGTGGCCGCCACCGGCCTCGCCGCGCTGCTGCTCGCGCTCGCCGCGCGCCCGCTCGCCGGGCTCTTTCCGGGGATCGAAGCAGTGCACGCGATGGCCGCCGGGCTGTTCATGATCTGGGCGCCGTTCATCCTGTTCGACGGCGTGCAGGTGGTGTTCGTCTATGCGCTGCGCTCGCTGGGCGACCAGGTCGCGGCCGGGGTCAACGGCATCGTCGCCTTCTTCGTCGTCACCGGCGGGCTTGGCTGGTGGCTGGTCGGCCATGGTGCCGGGCCGGCGGCGCTGGCCTGGGCGTCGGGGGCGGGCATGCTGGTCGCGGCGCTGCTGCAGGGCGGCCGCTTCTGGGTCGTCAGCCGGGCACCGATCCCGAGAAGCTGAGGTTGAGTTCGCGCGAGCCCTTGGGGACGTCGACCTCGGCGCTGTTGAACTCCACCGTGCCGCGCGGCGGCAGGCTGCGCACCGGCGGCGTGATCGTCCAGCCATAGACCACCCGGCCGCTCGAATCGCGCAGTTCGGCCATGATGTCGGGCACGCGCTGGACCTTGTCGGTGGGGTTGATCACGCGGCCGGTGATCGCGAACAATTCATTGCCGCTCTCCAACTCGCGGCGCTCGGGCCGGCGCGGCACTTCCAGCAGCAGCGGGACTTCGGGCGCGGCGACCGGCAGGCCGAGGCGGCTGGCGAGGTCGGCCGCGAAGGTCGGCGTGCCGAACCAGGCGAGCGCGCCGACGCCGCCCAGCATCGCCACGCCGGCGATGGCGGCGGCGATCGTCCAGCGCCTGGCCGGATTGCGCCGCGGCCGGAACGGCGGGCGATGCGCGAAGGGATCGATGCCGTCATCCTCGTCGCGCCCAACCTGCTCGCGCGCTCCCGGCGGTGTCGAAGGTGGCGGCGCGGCGGTCGCCGTCGCAAGGGTCGCATTGGCCGGCGCAGCGGCCGCGGCCGCCGGCGGGGCAGGGGCGACCGGAGGGGCCGGCGGGGCCGCCAGCGGCGGGATCGCGCCGGCCGCCGCATCGGCCGGCGCCGGCGACTGGAACCAGCTATGCTTGCACGCCGCGCACCGCACCGAGCGCCCGTTGGTGCCGATGGCGCTGTCCGGCACCACATAGCGGGTCCGACATTCGGGGCACTGCAAGATCATCGGGCGCGGACAGACTTCATCGTTTGGCGGGCGGCGCATCCGCCTCTGATGCCCTTCTAAACACCGATGCACGGGTGCTGGCAAGCGCGGAAGGATACGGGGTCCGCCGACGCGTCGCGCGCGCGGCGCTTTACGGCGCACCCGCGTCCGTGCGATGGCGCGGGCTGGGGATCGGTGGGACCGGACGGACGTTTTGGGCAGCATCGTACAATTCGAGAATGTCGGCCTGCGCTACGGAACCGAATCCGAAGTGCTTTCGGACGTCAGCTTCAGCCTCGCGCCGGGCACCTTCTATTTCCTCACCGGCCCGTCGGGCGCCGGCAAGACCTCGCTGCTGCAACTGCTTTATCTCGCGCGCCGGCCCAGCCGCGGGCTGATCCGGCTGTTTGGCGAGGATGCGGTGACCCTGCCGCGCGGCCGGCTGCCGGGGTTCCGGCGCCGGATCGGCGTGGTGTTCCAGGATTTCCGGCTGGTGCCGCATCTGTCCGCCTATGACAATATCGCGCTGCCCTTGCGCGTCGCCGGCATGGAGGAGCGCGACATCGTCGGCCCGGTCGAGGAGATGCTGGGCTGGGTCGGGCTGGGCGGCCGCGCCAGCGCCCGCCCGGCGACCTTGTCGGGCGGCGAGCAGCAGCGCGTCGCGATCGCCCGCGCGGTGATCGGCCGGCCCGAGATCCTGATCGCCGACGAGCCGACCGGCAACGTCGACGCCGACATGGCCGCGCGGCTGCTGCATCTGTTCGACGGGCTCAACAAGCTCGGCACCACCCTGCTGGTCGCCACCCACGACGTCCATCTGCTCTCCGCGGTGCCCAATCCGCAGATCATGCGGCTCGATCGCGGCCGCCTGTCCGATCCCACCGGCGCGCTGCGTCATCCGCCGCGCGAACATCCGCGGCCGGGCGGGGGGCGCTGATGGCGTTCGCGTTGCGATCGACGCCCGCCGACCGCCGATTGCTGCCCGAGGGACGCTTCGCGGGGCCGATGCCGTGGGTGATCGCGATCATGATGTTCCTGACCGCGCTGGCGACCGCGACCGCGATGGGGCTGTCGGCCGCCGCCGCCAATCTGCGCGCCGAACTCTCCGGCCGGGTGACGGTGCAGATCGTCGACGCCAATCCGGACAAACGCGCGCGCCAGACCGCGGCGGCGATGGCCGAACTCGGCAAACTTGCCGGCGTCCGCGCGATCCGCAAGGTCAGCGACGCGGAGATCGCCAGGCTGCTCGAACCCTGGCTGGGGCAGGACGGCGTCGGCAGCGACCTGCCGGTGCCGGCCTTGATCGACGTCGATCTGGACCGCGCCGCCGAAGGCGACATCGCCGACATCGTCACCGCGCTGAAACCGGTCGCGCCCTCGGCGCGGATCGACCGCCATGTCGAATGGCTGGCGCCGCTGTCCGGGCTGCTGGCCTCGCTGACGTGGCTGGCGATCGGCATCGTCATGCTGATGACGGTGGCGACGGCGGCGGCGGTGGTGCTGGCGGCGCGCGGCGCGCTCAACACCCATCGCACGACGATCGAGATCCTCCATCTGCTCGGCGCCACCGACATCCAGATCACCCGCCTGTTCCAGCGCCGGATCGCGCTCGATTCCTTGTTCGGCGGACTGGTCGGCTTCGCCGGCGCGGTCGCGGCCTTGCTGCTGGTCGGGTCGCGGATCGGCGCGGTTGGCTCCGAATTGCTCGCTTCGGCGCAATTGCCATGGACGGGATGGCTGATCCTCGCCAGTCTGCCGCTCCTGGGCGGGGTGCTGGCGATGGTCGCGGCGCGGCTGACCATCATGCGGGCGCTGAGGAAAATCCTGTGATCACGCGGATCATATCGCTGATCGTCATCCTCTGGGCGCTGGGCTTCGCGCTGTTTGTCGTCCTGCTGCCCGGACCGCTGCCGCCGGCGTCGAGCGATGCGATCGTCGTGCTGACCGGCGGCACCGGCCGCATCGAGCGCGGGCTGGCGCTGATCCAGCAGAAGGCGGCGAAGCGGATGCTGATCTCGGGCGTCGACAAGACGGTCAAGCCGCACGAGCTCGCCTTGCGCACGCACGCGCCGCTGGCCTTGTTCGATTGCTGCGTCGATCTCGGCCACGAAGCGGTCGATACGCGCTCGAACGGCGCGGAGACCGCGCGCTGGATCGCGGCGCGCCGCTATCGCACGATCCGGCTGGTGACGACCGACTGGCACATGCCGCGCGCCGCCTTCGAACTCCGCCACGCACTGCCCGACGACGTCTCGGTGGTCGGCGATGCGGTCAAGAGCGATCCCGGCTTCGCGATGCTGATGGTCGAATATAACAAGTTCCTGCTGCGCCGCGCCGCCGTGCTGGTCGGGCTTTGAGCATCATGGCGGTGCTGCGATCGATCCTGTTCACGATCATCTTCTATGGCTTCAGCCTGCCCTATGTCGTGATCGCGCTGCTGGTCGGGATCATCGATCGCCGCGCCCTGATCCACGTCGCTTTGCTGTGGGGCCATTTCTTCGTCTGGTGCGCACGCTGGCTGCTGAACATCCGCATCAAGGTGGAAGGCCAGCTGCCCGAGGGGCCGGTGCTGGTCGCGCTCAAGCATGAGGCGATGTTCGAGACGTTGTGCGCGATCCCGCTGTTCGGCAAGCCGGCGGTGGTGATGAAGGCCGAACTCGGCCGCATTCCGCTGTGGGGCTGGACCGCGCAGCGTTACGGCATCATCCCGGTCGACCGCACCGCCGGCGCCGCGGCGATGCGCGCGATGCTGGCGGCGGCGAAAGCCGCGGTCGCGGCGGGCCGGCCGATCCTGATCTTCCCCGAAGGCACCCGCGTGCCCCCCGGCGAAACCCCGCCGCTGCGCGCGGGCTTCGCGGGCCTCTACAAGATGCTGAAGCAGCCGGTGGTGCCGATCGCGCTCGACAGCGGCCATGTCTGGCCCAAAAGCTTCGTCAAGCGCGCCGGCACCGTCACCTTCCGCGTCGGCCCGACCATCCCGCCCGGCCTGCCGCGCGACGAGGCCGAAGCGCTGGTCCACACCGCGATCAACGCGCTGAACGCGGAACCTGCCTCGTCCTAGCCCTCTCCTGCGAAAGCGCTAAGCGATGCACACATCTCCATTTTCGATGGAATGTCAGCCGCTGAAGCCCCTCCCCTTCAGGGGAGGGGTTGGGGTGGGGGAATCGGGAGAGCCACTCGATGTCGATCCGAACGCACGAAAAATTGGCTGAAAAGCTCGCTTCGCTCGCCCCCACCCCAACCCCTCCCCTGAAGGGGAGGGGCTAAATCCGGCGCGATCCGAAAATGTGTGCATGCCTTAGTGCGAAAGCGAAAGGAGGAGAGGCCAGCATCGCGGCGCCAGTTTACCGAATGCATCAATCAAGGCGTGGCGCGGACGACGCATCCGTCTATCGCGTCGATGCAACAATTTTAGTGCTTTCAGTAAACCGGCGCCGTAACCGAACCGGATTGCAGAAGAACGGGTTCCAGGGGGCCAGGATGACCAGATTTCGTTTTATATTCGTAATGACGGCGATCTCATGCGCCACCGCCACCGCCACTGCCCCAGCGCAGGCCGATGCGAAAGAGACCGTCAGCCTGTGGGAAGGCTGCGGCGAGAACAAGGTCTCGGGCGTTTCGAAATTCATGGTCGGCCCCACCGCTGCCCGCTACCTCACGCCCAGGGCGACGGCCGCGGAAGGAATCGCCCGTTGTGCGCAGGAACTGCTCGCGCTGGATGCAGCCGCGCCGTGGCAGCGGCGCGCGGCGCTGCTGCGGTCGCGCGCGAAATTTCATGTCATGGCCAACGACCCGATGGCGGCCACGGCGGATCTCGACGCGATCGCCGCGATCGAGCAGCCTGACGCCGTCTATGCGCGCAGCTTCGCCGTCTCGGTGCACATGCTCCGCGCTGTCGCCGGATTGCAGGCGGGGCAGCGCGATGCTGCCGCGACCGAGGCGCTCGCCGCCATGCGACTGCGCCCCTGGAGCGAGACCGTGGCCCAATTCGCCTGGCTCGTCTGTTCGATGCGCGACGGCATGCCCGCACAAGAGCGCGCCCGCTGGAATAATCTCGTTACCCTCGACAGCGCCTTCGCCGAGCGGCGCGCGCTTTCGCTTGCCCAGGCGGGCGACTGGACCGGCGCGACGGTGGACTGGCTGCGGGCGACGCCGGCTCCGGGTGAGATCGGTCAAACCTATGTCACCGTGCCCGGCGTGACCGTCCGGGGCGCGCCCGGCGTGCCTGTGAAGGGCGTCGATGTCCGCCGCAGCGTGGACGCCATCGTCACCGCCGCGATGGCCGGCCGCCTCGATCTCGCGGATCCGTGGCTGGTCAGCCTGCGCGCCAGCGTCGAGACGCCGCCGGTGCGAGACGAACTGGTGAAGCAACTCGGAATTGTGATCGATCCCGCCGTCCAGAAGGCCGAGCTGGAAAAATCGATGGCGCTGATCGAGATGGCGCGGCTTGCCGCCAGCGGTGACTTCGCGCGTGCGGCGGCGCTGTTCGATGCCACGCCGACGATGCCGGTCACCGCGGTTTCGACCGCGATGCTGCGGAGCATCGCCGCCCGAATTGGCGCGCCCGCCGATCGCGCGCTTCGGCAAGTGCTGGCTAAGCTCGACAAACTGGCAGTGACCGACCGTGGCGAGAGGTTGGCGCGGCTGCTCGAATCGGGCCTGCTTCTCGACGACCTGCCGGCGCATGAGGAAGTCATGCTGGCCAATCCCTATCGATCGGCGGTCAAGTTCCTCCGCGCGAACGGCGCGTCGGTGAAGCTGGCGAAGGACGGCAGGACCGCCACCATATCTTTCTTCGGCAACAAGTCCCAGCGCTTCGCCATTCGCGAGATGGTGCTGCTGCGCGCGGCCGAAGTTGCGATCGAGCAGAAGCAGGCGGCGTTTCGCATCGTTTCGAGCAGCGACTATGTCCAGACGTCGACGATGACTATGAATGGCACCCCGGTCGGCCCGTCCACGGTCTCGGGCAACAGCGTCTCCATGTCGATCGAGTTCGTCGAATCCGCTGCTGCGGGTGCGGTGAATGCCGCGGAGATCCGCGCCGCGCTTGGCCCGATTTACATCAACGAGGCGTCCGGCGGGAAAAGCTGAGCCGGCCCGAACAGCCGCGAGTCCGGCGTGGGGCGTGCGGAGCGACCCGCCGGGGCAGTTTCAGCGACACAATCCTGAATTATTGACGCCATGCGTCGATCAACGCGCGAGTCGTATCGAATGGACCGAGCGGTCATCAATCTGGCATCGTGTCCCAATATCCTGGCGCGGATATGCGGGTTGCCGGAAGCGGACATTCACGATGCGGGCCCGAAACCTGCCGATCGCCTGTAGCCGACCGTCCTCCGGCGGCTTAAAGCGCCGCCATGCTGATCCGGAACGCCACAGCCGCCGACGCGGACGCCATTGCCGCCATCATTCTCCCCACGATCCGTGACGGCAGCACTTTTGCGCTCGACAGCGACATGTCGGAAACCGACGCGCTCGCCTACTGGCTGGCGCCCGACAAGGAGGCGTTTGTCGCCGTCGACGATGACGTTGTCGTCGGCACCTATTTCATGCGTCGCAATCAGGCCGGCGGCGGACGGCACGTCTGCAATTGTGGCTATATGACGAGCGTTGCCGCCGCCGGACGCGGCATCGCCCGCCGCATGTGCGAACATTCGCTCGATCACGCGCGGGCGCGTGGCTTCCGCGCGATGCAGTTCAACTTCGTCGTCAGCACCAACGAACGCGCGGTGCGCCTCTGGCAGTCGCTCGGCTTCGAAATCGTCGGTCGCCTGCCCGGCGCGTTTCGGCATCCACGCGAAGATTATGTCGATGTACTGGTGATGTACCGGACGCTCTGACCGAAGCCGGGGTTCGGGCGCGACGTCGTCCCCAGCGCGCAGATCGCGCCGTCGACCTGCCACCATGCGGCGTCGCGCGGCAGGCTGGCGCTGTCGACGATCGGGTTGAGCAGCTTGGGATGCGGCGGCAGCGGCCGGCGCGTCGGCGCGACCAGCCGCGAGACGCGCGCGTCCGCCAGCGCCGCGGCCAGCGCGCCGCCGCCGACCAGACCCGTCGCGCCTGCGAGAAGAAGTGTCGTCATCCGACCCTGTCTGCCATCGCGCGGAGCGTGATCCAACCCCGGATGCGCTTAGGACCCATGGCGTGACAATCGTATCGATCTCGACGTCTCTCTGGTACCATCAGTGCTCCCGCGAAGGCGGGAGCCCAGCCCCCTACCAAGCGACTCTGGGACCCCGCCTTCGCGGGGGGCACAGCTTCATCGTCGACACAATTGAAGCACCTGAATGCGGTCGGAAACCCGTTCTCCTCACCCGCCGACCGGCCCAACGCCGCCGTCGACGCGCGCGAGGCGGCATTCAGTCCCGACGGCCGCGAGCCGCCGGTCGCGCTTGGACCGACGGCCGCGAGGTCGTCGAGGGTCATCGCGCGATGCTGCTGTTTTACCGATGGGGTGCAGTTCATAGGGCGTCACCGTACTGGTAATGGGCGGAAAGGGCGGAGAGGATCGTAGGTCGCAGGGGCCAATCCTGACGCCCCGACTGCGCCAGGAGGGCGCTCCTGTCACACCCGCGCGGGGGTGGCGTCCCCGGTCGATCCTTGATCTCATGCACTGCGTGGCGTATATCATGCGAACGTCAGCAGCGCTGGCAACGAGCTAAAGGCGGTGCAACGAATTCTGCGCACCGTCGGGGCCGCCCTTAAATGGGCGGCCCTATGTATTTCTCGGTTGCCTTTACAAATTTCAGGTACACGCCGAAAACGCGGAAGTGAAGCTCTCGCCGTGTCTTGATATTGAGTTTATTGGGAAGGCCGGGTCGATCCCGCGTTACGCGGTGATCCTCATCGATCGTGTCGATCATTGCATGCAGTACGACGGCATATTGTAGAATCGACTGGCGAACCTTGTGCTCTCTCGTTTTGGACAGGATCTCGATGAGCGGTTGTACCCAACGCTTCACATGAGCATCCTGCTCGTACATCTTCATGAACTCGACGAAGTTTGCGGTGCGAGCGTCGGTGAGCGCCGATTCGCCAATGGCCCGCTGTGAGATGCGATCGATCAGGCGTACGCGCCGCGATTCCAGGCATCTCAGGAACGCTTGCGTTCGATTGCCCCGCTCGGTCCTTGCCACGCGTGTGGAAAGGCCCTTGAATCGCACGATCTCAACCTCGGACCAAAACTGTACGAACAAGTATATCAGGCTGGAAAAGCCGAGATCGTCCAGCGGGTTCTGCTGCGTTTGATGAATCGGAATAAAGTCCTTCTCAGCAAGCGAGCGTAGCTTGCCGGCCAGTTCATCGCAGGATCGAAGGAGTGGCTCGAGGCTGCGGTCCGCGGTATCTGCGTCGTCAAGCTTACGGCTGCGCCGCGCTTTTATCTCCTCGTGGAAGAAGTCGGCGAGCTTCTCGAAAACCTTGGTCGCTACAACGCCGCCCAGGAAGGTGCCGACCCATGTTACCCACTCCGGCGCTGGCACTCCGCTCTCCACGACCTGAACCTTGTCAGATTTCTACACCTATGGAGGCGATCTTCAAGGCAGCCTACGGTGAAGGCCGCCTCGAGGTGTGTGTGACGATGCCAATCTTCATCGACGAGTGCTTGGTCCGCCAGTTCAGCGGCCAACCTACTTGGCAGCCAGCGCGATATCCCGCGACGTGACCACATGAGTCCCGGCCGCCGCGCCGATCGCCGCCTCGACCAGCAACGCCGCGACGGTCGCGGCCGGGCTGATCCGCGCGCCGGCGGGCAGCAGCGGCGCGGCGACGCGCAGGATCGCGCCCGTGATCCGTTCGAACACGCGCAGCGCGTCGCGCTGTCCGCCCAGGAAGCCCGGCCGGACGATCGTCAGCGATGCGAAGTCGAGACCGCGCACCGCGTCTTCCAGCTCGCCCTTGGTGCGCGGGTAGAGCAAGCGCGAGCGCGGATCGGCGCCGAGTGACGAGGTCAGCGCGAAGCGGGTCGCGCCGCCGGCCCGGACCAGCGTCGCGATGGCGAGCGCAAAATCGAGATCGATCGCGCGGAAGGCCGCCGCCGATCCTGCCAGCGCCCGTGTCGTCCCCAGCGCGCAGATCGCGCCGTCGACCTGCCACCATGCGGCGTCGCGCGGCAGGCTGGCGCTGTCGACGATCGGGTT
>Ga0068863_100006954_pt1 | contig 11093 bp, 14 predicted proteins | sample KBSSwiS62_FD_66596 | JGI IMG/M metagenome (GOLD analysis project Ga0068863, IMG submission 66596) | Switchgrass rhizosphere microbial communities from Kellogg Biological Station, Michigan, USA - KBS Switchgrass S6-2 | ecosystem: Host-associated > Plants > Roots > Rhizosphere > Soil ...
ACGATCTGCAGCACTGCCTTCGGTGCCGCGCCGGCCGATACCCAACGCCGGTAGTGGATAGCGGTGCCGTCGCTGGCGGAGAACTGCTGCCAGTCGGCAGCCGGTGCCCCTGGTGTGGCACAACCGCCGAGGGTGGCGCTGGCGGCAAAGGCGAACATCACGTCGCGGCGATTGAGGTGCACGGCCGTATCCTCCTCTCGTGGGCGCTAGGCGCTCGAGGTCAGTGTATTGCAACGACCGGTCGACTTCGCCAGCGAAAGCGTTCGTTCGCAACTGGCTGCTCTTGGCCGAGCGTGCCGGTTGCTAGCCCTCCAGCGCCCGCCGCACTTTGTCGCCGACACCGCGCAGGCGATGGATCGGCTCGTTCGAAAAGACGAAGCGGATGTACTGCGGCCCATGTCGCTCACCCCAGCCCGCCATGCCGGTTGCCGCGATACCGTGCTCGAGCAAACGAGCCGACATGCGAGCTCCATCGAGCCCGAAGTCGCCGACTCTCAGCAACAGGGACCATCCGCCGCCTGGCACCCCGACCGGCAGGCCGCGCAGCTCGTTCACCATCACATCGCGACGGCGTTCGAGCTCCGACACGTAGGCGCCAATGGAAGCATGCGAATCCTCCAGCGCGATCGCCGCTGCATCTTGCGCGATGCCGACAGGCACGACGCAATTGGCCAGCGACACGGCGGCGATGTCCGGCATGTACTGCTCGGGGCCGACGATCCAGCCGACGCGCCAGCCGATCATGCGCAGTTCCTTCGATGCGCTGCCGACGGTCACCGTTCGCTCGCGCATGCCCGCGAGGCCAGCCGGATGGATCGCGCGGTGGCCGTCGAAGACCAGACGCTCCATCGCGGCGTCGACGATGAGAAGCAGGTCATGCGCGCAGCACAGCTCGGCGACGAGACGCCAATCAGCCTCGGTCAGCAAGCCGCCGCTTGGCATTGAGGGCGACATCAGGAGCATCGCCCGCGTCCGCGGCCCGATCGCCGCCTGCAAGGCAGCGCGGTCGAGCTTCCAGTGGGCGCCTGAAGCAAACTCGAACGGAACGAACTTCGGCACGCCTCCGGCGAGTCGAATGCGGTTGAGCAGCCCCGCATAGGTCGGGTCGGTCACGATCACCTCGTCTGCCGTGTCGATCGTCGCGAGCAACACGTTCAGGATGCCCGCCAGCCCCCCGGGGGTGATGACGCAGTGGCGTTCGTCATACGTCACGCCGCTGATGCGCGAGACATGATGGGCGACGACCTCGCGCAGCCTGTGCTGGCCTACGAACGGCAGGTAGCTGTTGTCGGCATCGCGACCCGCCGCCGCGCGCGTGCGTTCCATCGCAGCCTCGCACGGCGGGAGATCGACGTCCAGGTTTTCGAGGCGAAGCAGGTCGGCGCGAGAGCTGTCGGCGACATCGCCGATGCGCTCCACGCCAATACTCACGATGTCGCGCATTCGCGCAGGACGTCTTGGCATGGTCGGGTTGCTGATGATTATCGATAATCGATAATATAGTCACATGACTTCGGCCCTTCCAGATTCAGCACGACCAGTGGCGCACGTGGAGAAGATCAGTGAGACGATCGCCCGAGCGTTGACGCATCGCATCGTCTCGGGTTCGATGCGTGGCGGCGATCGCGTCGGCCAGGAGGAGATCGCGGCGGAGTTCAGCGTGAGCCAGGGCGTCGTGAGAGAGGCGTTCCGTGCGCTCGAAGCCCGCGGACTGCTGTTGAGCCTGCCACGGCGCGGCGTGCGCGTGCCGCCGCTCGATCGCGCGAGCGTGCGTGAGCTCACGATCATGCGGGCCTCGTTGGAGCCTGTCGCTCTGCGCGTCGCCATCGGGGCGCCGTCCCGGGAGTGGTTCGCGCAGGCCGAGCAAGCGATCGTCGCGGCCGACGGTTCGAACGACATCGCCGAATGGGAAGCCGCCAATCAGCGATTCCATCTCGCCCTGGTCAAGGGGTGCGGCATGCCGCGCCTCATACGCTGCGTGGAGGACCTGCATCTCGCCAGCGCACGCTATCTGTACGCGTGCTGGGAGGGGCTGGCATGGCAGGCAAAGTCCCAGACGGAGCACCGCGCGCTGCTTCGACTGATCAAGAAAGGCCAGCACGAAGAGGCCTGCACGCTCCTGAGGGAACACATCCTGGCAGCCGGCACCGCGCTCCAAGCGATCCTGCCCTAGTTGTTGTCTTCTCGACCGTCCGGCCCGGCCGATCCAAGCAATAGGTCAAATGCCGCAAGGTCTTGGTCGCTTCCGGCGGTGCGGCACCCTAAAATCGAACGTTTCCCGTGGCCAGCCCTCAGCTGGCGACGCCTCGACCATCTGAGTTCCAATGTTGACGCATCCCAATCCCTTTGCCGCGCTTCTCGACCCAACGGGCATCCTCAGCGCCTGCGCTCAGTCCGGCGCACTCGATGCCCTGCCTGTCAGCGCCAAGCGCAGCGCAGATCGCGCGAGTCCCAAGGTCGCCGGCGAGTTGGCCGAGCATGACGCGGCCGTCGACGAAATCTACCGGCAGCTGATCGCCAAGACCTCGACGCCATCGCCCGCGAAGTCGAAGAAGGTGGCGCGCGCCCAAGAGGCCTGAGAGAGGCGGTCCTCTCGAAGTCCTTGTCGGCGCTCACGCGCGTCGGAGAGCCGATTTCGCAATCTGCGTCACCGAGAACGCTCACCTTCTTGAGCTCCCTCGCGTTGATGCAGGTGCGATGACGCATGACAACAGGCGGGAAGGCCACTTCCAGTGCGATGCGAGCGGCGCGTTTGAGCAAGTTGATCGCGAGGCGCGCCGCTGCGCTCAAGTGCGGTCCATTGACAGGCATCAAGTCCCATGCGGCCGTTCAGTGGAATGCTTTGCCCATCGAAACGCATTCGGCGCACACCCACTGAAAGACAACCATGGACGACCACTCCACTACGCCCTCGATTTGGCGCTCTCCCCTGGGCGTCTTCATGCTCATCGCCGGTGCCGTGGGCGTGTACTACCTGCTGACGGAGCACCTCGCCCATGTGAGCCAGGCGGTGCCTTACCTCATCCTCCTGGCCTGTCCGCTCATGCACCTGTTTCACGGACACGGGCATCATGGCCATCACAGCCATGACGCATCGAAGGGCAGCGCTGGGCCAGAGGATGTCCCCGAGCGTCGGTGAAATGGAGGACAGCGCCGCTGCCGGTCGCGTCAAGGCGGCGGAACTGGCCTCCGGCCTGGGCGCCATCGTCCTCGGGGCAGGCTTGGCGCTGGTCTTGCCCGCGTGGCTGCGCGCCTATGCCACGCCCCTGCTCGTCGGGGGCGTAGTCGTTCATGGGGCAGGCATGACGCTGAAGTACCGCATGGAAGTCCGGGAAGGCCCGCCACTGTGGTGGGAACGGGCCTTGTTTTGGCTCTGCTGGGTTTGCTTGGCGGTCCTCGGCATCTGGGTCGCGGTGGCTTTCGCTACCCACAGGTAAGGTCGTGCGTGCTCGCTTGACCTTCCAACTTTGGGAAGGTCGAAACTGCATGGGCAACAACGGGAGCGCGAATGGAGCCGTCCAAGACTCACCACCACTCACACGTCATGCCGGACGGCTCGGTCATGGAAGGCGCGCACCACAAAGGCCATACTTCCGAGGCCGGCAGTCACGTGATGCCCGATGGGTCGGTGATGAAAGGTGACACGGCTGCGGTAGCCAAGCGCGCACCGAAGGAGGACCAGAGCCAGGTCGAGTACACCTGCCCGATGCACCCGCAGGTGCGCCAGATGGGACCGGGCAACTGCCCCATCTGCGGCATGGCACTGGAGCCCGTCGTCGTGACCGCCGAAACAGGCGAGAGCCCCGAACTCCGCGACATGACCCGGCGGTTCTGGATAGGCACGGCACTGACGGTGCCGGTGTTCGCCCTGGAGATGGGTGGGCACCTGTTCGACATCCACCATCTCGTCGCGCAGCAGACCTCGAATTGGATTCAGCTGCTGCTCGGCAGTCCCGTCGTGCTGTGGGCAGGATGGCCGTTCTTCGCTCGCGCGGTCGCCTCGATGAAGAACCGCAGCCTGAACATGTTCACGCTCATCGCGCTGGGTACCGGCGCCGCGTGGCTCTACAGCATCGTCGCCACGCTTCTGCCTCGGCTCTTCCCGACCGCCCTGCGCGCGGAAGATGGCTCCGTCGCCGTGTACTTCGAGGCTGCCGCCGTCATCACCGTGCTCGTGCTGCTGGGGCAGGTTCTCGAGCTGCGAGCCCGCGAGAAGACGTCCGGGGCCATCAAGGCGCTTCTGGGGTTGGCTCCGAAGGCCGCCGTGAAGGTCAGCGCGAGCGGCACCGACGAGACGGTGCAGGTCGATGCCATACAGGTCGGCGACCTGCTGCGCGTGCGGCCCGGCGAGAAGGTGCCGGTCGACGGCGAGCTCACCGAAGGCAAGGGCAACGTCGACGAGTCGATGGTGACCGGCGAACCGATTCCGGTTGCGAAGGCCGTCGGCTCCAAGGTCACAGCCGGCACGCTGAACCAGACGGGCGGCTTCGTGATGCGCGCCGAGAAGGTCGGTGCCGACACCCTGCTTGCCCAGATCGTCCACATGGTGGCGGCGGCCCAGCGCAGCCGCGCGCCGATCCAGCGGATGGCGGACCAGGTGGCCGGCTGGTTCGTGCCTGTCGTCATCCTGGTGGCGGTGCTGACCTTCGCCGTCTGGCTGCTGTGGGGTCCGACGCCGGCGTTCAGCTACGCGCTCATCACTGCCGTTGCGGTGCTCATCATCGCGTGCCCCTGTGCGCTGGGGCTTGCGACGCCGATGTCCATCATGGTGGGCGTCGGGAAGGGCGCCCAGCACGGCGTGCTGATTCGGGACGCCGAGGCGCTCGAGAAGATGGAGCAGGTCGATACGCTGGTGGTCGACAAGACCGGCACGCTGACCGAGGGCCGGCCGAAAGTCGTTCACATCGAACCCGCACCCGGCTTCTCGGCCGACGATGTACTGCAGAAGCTCGCAAGCGTCGAGCGCGCCAGCGAGCACCCGCTGGCGATGGCCATCGTGATGGACGCGCAAGAGCGCAAGCTGCCGTTGTCGCCCGTGACCGACTTCGACTCGCCTGTCGGCAAGGGCGTCGTCGGCAAGGTGGACGACCTCGTCGTCGTCTCCGGCAGCCCCAAGTTCCTGGGCGAGTACGCCATCAACACGGCCAGCCAGGCACAAGCGGCCGAGGCCCAGCGCCAGAAGGCGGCGACGGTCATCTTCGTCGGCGTCGGCGGCCGGCTTGCCGGCTTCGTCGCCATTGCCGACCCGATCAAGGCCACCACGCGCCAGGCGCTGCAAGGCTTGAAGCAAGCGGGCATGCGCGTCGTGATGTTGACCGGCGACGGCAAGACAACGGCGGAGGCGGTCGCGCGCCAGCTCGGCATCGACGAAGTGGTCGCGGAAGTTTTCCCGGAGGACAAGGCGGCCGTCGTCAAGCGCCTCCAGGGCGAAGGTCGTGTGGTGGCGATGGCCGGTGATGGCGTGAACGACGCGCCCGCACTCGCCCAGGCGACCGTCGGGGTCGCCATGGGCACCGGCACCGATGTCGCGATGGAGAGCGCGGGCATCACCTTGCTCAAGGGCGACCTGCTCGGCATCGTGCGTGCTCGCACGCTGTCGCGCGCGACGATGCGCAACATCCGGCAGAACCTCTTCCTGAGCTTTGCGTACAACGTGGCCGGGATTCCGCTCGCAGCGGGCGTCCTCTACCCGTTCTCCGGACTGCTGTTGTCGCCAGTCGTCGCGGCCGCCGCGATGGCGCTCTCGTCGGTCAGCGTCATCGGCAATGCACTGCGGCTACGCACCGTGAAGGTCGACTGATGGAACCGTCGCTGCCTCGCGGCCCGGCCGAGTGGCTCATCTGCGGCTGCGGCGTCTGGCTCGTCGGCCTCGGCCTCTACTTCATCTTCTTGCGCCCTGCATGGCTGCCGGAGGACTTGCGGTACATGGGCGTCGGCGCCCAGGCGCTGCAGACTGCGGCGCCCGAGTTGGCGTCATGGCTGGGGAAGGTGTTCACCGTGATGGGCGGGTTCATGGCAGCGGCCGGCGTACTTGTCGCCTACTTCGGTTGGAAGGTCATGCCTGCACGTCCCAGGGACGCCGCGGCCGCACTTGGGCTGACCGGTGTTCTCTCGGTCGGGCTGATGAGCGCTGTCAACTTCGCGCTGAACTCCGACTTCCGATGGCTGCTGCTGCTGCCCGCCCTTGCCTGGGGCATCGCGGCCGTTCTCGCGTTACGTACGCACTCGACCCTTTAGACGCTCCGACCGAGGCCGCGACGTCACGGCGCTGATAAGCTCCTTCGCCCGAAACCGTCGACCTCACGAATGAACTCAACGTCTGCGCGCCGCACGGCTTGTGCCGCGGCCTCGCTGTTGGCTCTGTGCACGACCTTCATCATGACGACCACGCCCATCGACACCGCCGCCGCCGAAGGCGAGCGGCCCGCCACCCGCATCCGCTCCGAGATCCCCATCGAGTACCGCTGGGACTTCAGCGCGATCTACCCAGGCTGGCCCGCGTGGGAGGCCGACATGCAGCGCATGGAGACGCTGATGGCGGATTTCGTGAAGCTGCGCGGCACGCTCAAGGGCGGCCCGGCGGCGCTGCTGACCGCCTACCGCGCGTACGACGAGATCGGCAAGCTGCAGTACCGCCTGTACCGCTACCCGCAGCTGCAGCGCGATGTCGACGGCAAGGACCAGGCGGTCGCCGGCCGGTTCCAGCGCGTGGTGGCGCTGTTCGCGAAGTTCGATGCGGCCACTGCCTGGTTCCAGCCCGAGCTGCTTGCGCTGCCGCAGGCCGAGGTGCAGGGCTGGCTCGCGACGACGCCGGCGCTGGCGCCGTACGCGTTCGGCATCGCCGACAGCTTCCGCAAGCAGGCCCATGTGCTGGACGCCGAGGGCGAGCGGTTGCTGTCGCTGGCCGGCCCGACCGGGCGCGCGAGCCTCGACGCGTACCAGGAGCTCAGCACGACCGACATCAAGTTCCCGACGATCACGACCCACGACGGCCGCAGCGTCCTGCTCTCGCCCGGCAACTACGCTGCGCTGCTGGAGAGCAACACGCACCAGCCCGATCGCGCCCAGGCCGCCGCGGCCCACGTCGGCACCTACGGCGCGCAGGCCAATACCTATGCGGCGATGTACGCGGGCATCCTGCAGCGCGACTGGTTCGTCGCGCAGGCGCGCAAGTTCCCGACCACGCTGGACGCGGCCCTCAACGACAACAACGTGCCGCGCAGTGTCGTCGACACGTTGATCGCGACCGCGCGCGCCGGCACCGCCCCGCTGCAGCGCTATGCCAGGCTGCGCAAGAAGCTGCTCGGCCTGGACGACTATCACCTCTACGACGGCTCCCTGCCGCTGTTCGTCAGTACGCAGAAGTATCCCTACGTGCGCGCCGGCGCCCTGGTGCTGGAGTCCGTCGCACCACTCGGCGACGATTACGTGCAGCGCTACCGCAAGTTCATGAGCGGCGGGCGCATCGACGTGTACGAGAACGACGGCAAGCGCAGCGGCGCGTACAGCGCGGGCGTCTATGGCGTCGGGCCTTACCAGCTGCTGAACTACAACGACACGCTGGACTCGGTGTTCACGCTAGCGCACGAAGGCGGCCACGCGATGCACACGGTGCTGTCGTACGAGTCGCAGCCGTTCAGCACCTCCGACTACACGATCTTCGTGGCCGAGGTCGCGTCGACGACGAACGAGCGCTTCCTGCTCGACACGCTGCTGAAGAAGACGGCCGACCCGAGGGAACGCTTCCTGCTGCTGCAGCATGCGGTGGACAGCATCGTCGGCACGTTCTACACACAGGTGCTGTTCGCCGATTTCGAACTGCAGGCGCATCAGCTCGTCGAGAAGGGCGAGCCGGCGACCAGCGACGTCCTGAACAAGCTCTACGCCGGACTGCTGAAGAGCTACTACGGGGATGCATTGACGGTCGACGAGTTCTATCAATGGACCTGGGCACGCATCCCGCACTTCTTCCGGTCGCCGTATTACGTCTACCAGTACGCGACCTGCTTCGCGTCGTCGGCGCAGCTCTTCAACGCGATGACCACCGGCAGCCCCGAATCGAGGAAGGCCGCGACCGAGCGTTACCTGACGCTGCTGAAGAGCGGCGGCAACGACCACCCGATGACGCAGCTGAAGAAGGCCGGCGTCGACCTGACGCAGCGCGCCACCGTGCAGGCGGTGGTGGACCAGCTCGATGCGCTGGTTTCGCAGATGGAGGCGGAGGCGGCGAAGATCGCGCGCTGATACGCGCTGTAGTGACACCGAGCCGGATCGTCGGTGCTTCCGCCGATCCGCGCCACATGCCGTTCATCGCGCGCGTGCTGCAGTTCGTCGCAACGCGCTGTGATCGTGCCGGCACGGCTCCTACAGTGCACTCATCGCATCGCAAGACGCGCCCCGTCACCCTCAGGAGCCGACCATCATGTTCTCCAACAGCCTCACCTCCGCCGCCCGCTTCGCCAGCCTGTTCGCCGCCGCTGCCTTGACGGCCACGATGCTGGCCGGGATCGACGGCCTGGCCGTCTCGCAGCACGCCGACGTGGCGCTAGCCAAGGCGCGCGCCGCGAATGCGCAGGTCGCCACGGTGTCCACGCCGGCCGCCCGCATCTGATCGCCGACGACGCCATGAAGACCCTGCTGCTGATCGTCGGCTTCTTCGTGCTGCTGCTGCTTTGCTGGCCGCTCGCGCTGATCGCGGTCGTGCTGGTGCCGCTGGTGTGGCTGCTGGTGCTGCCGTTCCGGCTGGTGGGGATCGTGATCGGCGCGCTGTTCGCCTTCATACGCGCGCTGCTGTTCCTGCCGGCGCGGGTGTTGGGGTATTCGGGTCGCTGAGCGACGTCACCGCTTCGATCGGTCGATGATCAATCGGTCGTCGGCTGCGTGAGGGTGAGCAGGATGTCGGCGTACCAGGCGCAGTTCAAGCCGAGTGATTCGTCCTGATCCGCGTCGCGCGTGGCCATGTCGACGCGGCTCGAGTGCACGCCCAGCAAATCCCACCGGCCGCGGACGCCGCTGCGTCGGCGGCGCAGCACGGGGGCGCCGCTGCTGCCGCGGTGCGTGCGTCCGTCGGTGAGAAAGTAGCCTTTGCCCTGGAAGCGGACGCCATACGACGAGGCGATCGCCGACTGCCGCACGACGGGCAGATGGTGCACGGTGTCGTGAAAGCCGAGCGGGAATCCGGGAATCGCCAGTCGGTCGCCGACGTCGATGTTGTCGAAGCCGACCGGCACGTCCGCAGGCGTGAAGACGTGCAGTACCGGGTGGGGTGGCAGTGCGCTGCGATCGAGTTCGAGCACCGCGACGTCGATATCGCCGCCGCTGTCCTCGGCCTGATGCCAGAGGGCGACGCCCTCGCGGTACAGCAGGATCGAGAAGATCGCGCATTGGGTGAGGTCGCGCGCATCGGTGTGCAGCTCGATCTCGATGCGATCGGGCGCGTGCCCGGTCGGACCGTCGAACAGCACATGTCGGCTCGTCACAAGGTAGAGCCGCTTGTCGCGCGCGAAGAAGAAGCCGCTGGCTGAAGTCAGCCCACGGTCTCCTGCGAAGGTGAGTAAGCGCGTGGTGGAGAACAGCACGCTTTCGGTGCCGCCTGTCATGCGCCTGGGCTCAGATCGAGCGGATCTTGGAGGCTTGCGGGCCCTTTTGGCCTTGGGTCACTTCAAACTGCACGCGCTGGTTCTCGGCGAGCGTCTTGAAGCCTTCGCCCTGGATTTCCTTGAAGTGCGCGAAGAGATCCTTGCCGCCATTGTCGGGGGCGATAAATCCAAAGCCCTTGCCTTCGTTGAACCATTTCACGGTTCCGGTTTCGGTGGTCATGTCTTGCTTTCCTTGCTGATGTTGACGACGGTGTGTCGTCGGTAAAGTGCACCGGCTCGCGCCGGCGCGGGGTCACCGGCGGCGCGGTTGCGCCGTGGAGGTGGGGGGTGGGCCGCGACGCTCGAGGTGGCGGAACGTGATGCGTCCCTTCGTGAGGTCGTACGGCGAAAGCTCCAGCGACACGTTGTCGCCGGCGAGGATGCGGATGTGATGCTTGCGCATCTTGCCGCCGGTATAGGCGATGAGGCTGTGGCCGTTGTCCAGCGTCACTCTGAAGCGCGAGTCCGGGAGGACTTCGTGGACGATGCCGTGCATCTCGATGAGTTCTTCCTTGGCCAAGGGCTAGTCCTGGTTGGTTGATGATGATGTGGCGAGGCGCGGCGTCGCGGGCGAGCCGATCCAGGCGAGTGCCTGGCGGATCGCGTAGCACGCGGCTTCGGCGGCAGTGGTGAAGGTCGGCACGAGGCGCAGCACGCGGTCGTGCGTAGCGCTGCCGCGGCCGGAGCGGATCGAGACCGATGCGGCGTAGCGGCCGCCGTCGGTGAGGCGGGTCAATGGGGAGACAAGGTACTTCCCGACCGTGAGGGTTGCGTCGATGAGGATCTTTCGGGGGCCGACCTCAACCGTGAGGCCGCCTGACTGGCTGTACAAGGGCGTGCACAACGCACGCGAACGGCGAATGAACTCGATCCAGGCGGCTGGGGGGCAGGGTCACTCGCTGCGCGCCAGAGGCCACCAGAACAACGAGATTGCCGGGCAAGCAGCTCTGGGGAGGGAGGGAGATCAACTCGTGATCTCAGCGCGGCCGGCAGAAAGCTCTTGGGAGGAGCAGGAGGCTATCGGCCACGTCGATCGATCAGATTGTACCACTTACCTAGCGCGCGCCGAAGTGTGTGTTCGCGAACAGGTCCTTCAGCTCGCGCGGCTGCGAGCGCCAGTACTGCCTCGGCGCGTTCACCTGCGCGCCGAGCTTCGCCGCCGCGTGCCATGGCCAGCGTGGGTCGTAGAGGATGCCGCGGGCGAGCGAGACCGCATCCGCTTCGCCGCCGGCGATGATCGCCTCGGCCTGCTCGGCTTCGGTGATCAGGCCGACCGCGATCGTCGGCAGGCCGACCTCGCGCTTCACGCGGGCCGCGTACGGCACCTGGTAGCCGGGCCCGAGCTTGATCTTCTGTTGCGGCGAGACGCCGCCGCTGGAGACATGGATCGCCGCGCAGCCGCGCGCCTTCAGCGCCTGCGAGAGCGCGACGGTGCCGTCGATGTCCCAGCCGTCC
>Ga0068863_100006955_pt1 | contig 11093 bp, 10 predicted proteins | sample KBSSwiS62_FD_66596 | JGI IMG/M metagenome (GOLD analysis project Ga0068863, IMG submission 66596) | Switchgrass rhizosphere microbial communities from Kellogg Biological Station, Michigan, USA - KBS Switchgrass S6-2 | ecosystem: Host-associated > Plants > Roots > Rhizosphere > Soil ...
CTGCATCTCGGGCACGTGCTTGTGGCCCATGGCGAGGCCGTAGGCGCGATAGGCGATGTCAGTGTCGTCCTCGAAGCGCGCGATCAGCGCCTTGCCGCCGCCCGAGTAGCCGGAGACGGCATGGCAGATGTACGGCCACTCCGCGGGCAACAGTCCGGCGCGCACCAGCGGGGCGACGAGGCCGAGGAAGCCGGTGGGGTAGCACCCCGGATTGCTGACGAAGCGCGCCTGCATAACCGCCTCGCGCCCGACGATTTCCGGAAATCCGTAGGTCCAGCCGTCCGCGACGCGGTGCGCAGAGGACGCGTCGATCACCCGCGTCCGGTCGTTGCGGATCATGGCGACGGCAGCCTTGGCGGCATCGTCGGGCAGGCACAGGATGACGACGTCGGCGTCGTTGATCGCCTCGGCCCGCGCGGCATCGTCCTTGCGGCGTGCCTCGTCGAGCGCCACCAGGCTGAACTCGGGACGGCCCGCGAGCCGGTCGGCGATCTCCAGGCCGGTGGTGCCCACCGCACCGTCGATGAAGACGGTGGTGATGCTCAAGCCGCGATCAGCGCGGTCATCGGCAGGTAGCCGACCGCACCGTCCTCGCCGACCTGACCCCAAGCCCAGTTGCCGGAGATGTCGAGCACGTTGAAGGTGCTGCCGACGGGCACTTCAGCGATCTCGTTCGAAGACAGGTTCGGCGCCGAGCGCAGCCAGATGAGGTGCGCCACGGTGTGCGGCATCGGCACCGCATAGTGCGGTACGAAGCAGAGCCCGGCGAGCTTGATGTGCGCCAGGTCCCCGCGCACCGGCAGGCAGCCCGGATCGGCGGTCACACTCGGCCCCGTCATCGCCAGCATGCCGTCAAGCCGCGGCAGCGGCGCCGGCGAGCGCGTGTAGGAATCGAGAGAGGCCAACGTCCGGTTTGCTCCAATGCCGAAGATGGGCGCGCTTAGCCGGACCATGGGGCAATAACAAGCTCAGCCACCCCCGGTCACTCTCCCTGGACGGTGTAGCGCTGCCTCAGCATGTGCCAGGCGGCGCGCAGGCCCAGCGCGTCGCCGCCCTTGGGCCGGCCGGGCTTGGCGGCGGGGCGCCAGGCGAAGGTATCGAAGTGCGCCCAGTCCGTGCCCTTGGGCACGAAGCGGTCGAGGAACAGCGCCGCCGTGCTGGCGCCGGCGAAACCGCTGGAGCCGGCGTTGTTGATGTCGGCCACGTCGCTCTTGAGGTATTCGCGGTAGCCATCGAACAGCGGCAGGCGCCAGCACGGGTCGTCGTGCGCCTTGCCGGCGGCCAGCAGCGCCTCGGCGGTTGCGTCCTCGCGCGCGAACAGAGCAGGGAGGTCGGGCCCGACCGCGACCCGCGCGGCGCCGGTCAGCGTCGCGAAGTCGAGGATCAGCTCGGGCTCCTTCTCGCCGGCGCGGGTGAGCGCGTCGCCCAGGATCAGGCGGCCCTCGGCGTCGGTGTTACCGATTTCGACCGAGATGCCCGCGCGGCTGCGCAGCACGTCGCCGGGGCGGAAGGCATTGCCGGCGATCGCGTTCTCCACCGCCGGAACCAGCACGTGCAGCCGTACCGGCAGATTGGCGCCCATGATCAGGCGGGCCAGCGCCAGCGCGTGCGCGGCGCCGCCCATGTCCTTCTTCATCAGCAGCATGCCCGAGCCGGGCTTGATGTCGAGCCCGCCCGAATCGAAGCAGACGCCCTTGCCGACGATGGCGACCCGCGGGTGCTTCGGATCTCCCCATTCCAGTTCGATCAGGCGCGGCGAGTGGCTGCGCGCGGCGGCCCGCCCGACCGCGTGGACCATCGGGTACTCACGCTCGAGGAGGTCGCCGCGGGTGACGTGGATTTCGGCGCGGAACGCTTTGTGCAGCGCTTCCGCCTCCGCCTCGAGCTGGGCCGGGCCCATGTCCTCGGCCGGCGTGTTGACGAGGTCGCGCACCAGCATCACCGCCTCGGCTTCGGCGGTCAGCGCATCGATCCCGGCCGGTTCCCCGGTCAGAAGCACGCGCGGACCTTGCTCGTCGGGCTCGGAGCGGTAGCGGTCGAAGCTGTACTGCCCGGTGATCCAGCCGAAAGCCGCCGCTTCGGGTTCCCCGCCGACGCGGCGATAGGTCCCTGCAGGCAGTTTTTCGGCCAGCCTGGCCATGCACCAGCTCGACAGCGAGCCGCTATCCGCCACCCCGGCCACGACGGCAACGCCGTCGCCGTCCGGCACGATCGCATGGTCGTTGGCCCCGCCTTCGAATTTCTGTGCCTCCAGCGCCGCGCGCTGCGGAACGCTCAGGCCCTTCACGAATTGCTCCAGACCGTCCTTGTCGACGAGGTGGATCGCTGTTGCCTTCTGTCCGCGGTCGGGCTGGATCAATGCGTTCTTGTCGCTCATGGGCCGAGTCTCTAGCCTTCGTGCGACTGCAAGTGCGAGAGGAATTTTGATGCGCAGGACGGCTTGGGGGATCGCGGGGCTGCTGCCGCTGCTGGCGTGTGTCGCCGCCTGCCAGGGCTCCGAGGCTGGCCCCGATGCGGCGCCCTCGCGTGCCGCCACGGCGGTTGCCGATGCGGCGGCGCAAGCAGAGAGCGCCGCCACCGACTCTGCACCGGCCCCCGATGCTGTGGCGCGAAGCGAGAAGGAAGAGAACGACCTCTACCAGTTCGGCTTCGCCTACCCCGTGCAGGCGGCCGCGATCCCGGGCCTCAAGGCACTGCTCGACAAACGGCTGGATGCAGCGAAGGCCGATCTGGTCTCATCCGCGCGCAGCGACAAGGCCGAGGCCGCCAAGGACAGCTATCCGTACCGCGCGCATAGCTGGGAGGCGACGTGGAAGGTGGTGACCGACCTTCCCGATTTCCTGTCACTATCGGCCGATCTCTATGAGTTCACCGGTGGCGCTCACGGGATGAGCAATTTCGATTCGCTGGTATGGGATCGTCGGGCCGACACCGTGCGCGAACCGTTGGACCTGTTCACCAGCAAGGATGCCTTGCGTGTCGCCATCCAGGCGCCGTTCTGCGACGCGCTCGACCAGGAACGCGCCAAGCGCCGCGGCGAGCCGGTCGATCGCGACAGCGGCCAGTCGTTCAGCGAATGCATCGACCCGGTCGCCAGCACGGTGATCCTGGGCTCCTCCAACCGCAAGACCTTCGACCGCATCGGCGTGCTCGTCGCACCTTATGAAGCGGGCCCTTACGCGGAAGGCAGCTACGAAGTGACGCTGCCGGTAACGCGCAAGGTGATGGCTGCGCTCAAGCCGCAGTACCGCGAGGCGTTCTCGGTCAAACCCTGACGCGATCCTTCTACGGCGCGGCGAGCTTGTACAGGTCCTCGCATTTTCGACGGACAGGCGCTATCTTCGCGCGATGAGCGAATACCAGATAGTAGAGCCCGGCAGCGACACGCTCCTGCGCGACGGCACGATCAAGCTGCACGGTCCCGAGGCCTTCGAAGGCATGCGCAAGGCCGGGCGCCTGGCAGCGACGATCCTCGACGAGATCGCACCGATGGTGCAGCCGGGCGTCTCCACCGCCGCGATCGACGACAAGGTCCGCGAGATGACGCTGGACGGCGGCGCGGTGCCGGCCACCCTGGGCTACCGCGGCTATGCGCATTCCAGCTGCATCTCGATCAACCATGTGGTCTGCCATGGCATCCCGTCCGAAAAGACGCTCAAGGACGGCGATATCGTCAACATCGACGTCACCCCGCTGCTCGATGGCTGGCACGGCGATTCGAGCCGGATGTACCTGGTAGGCGACGTGCCGCTGAAGGCGCGCCGCCTGGTCGACGTTACTTACGAGTGCCTGATGATCGGCATCGCGCAGGCCCGGCCCGGCAAGCGCATCGGCGACATCGGCGCCGCCATCCAGGCCCATGCCGAATCGCACCGTTATGGCGTTGTGCGCGAGTTCTGCGGGCATGGCCTCGGGCGGCTGTTCCACGACGCGCCCGAAGTCGTCCATGCCGGTCGAGCGGGCACCGGGCCCGAACTGCGGCCCGGCATGTTCTTCACCATCGAGCCGATGATCAATCTGGGCAAGCCGCCAGTGAAGCTGCTCTCCGACGGCTGGACGGCCGTAACGCGCGACAAGTCGCTTTCGGCCCAGTTCGAGCACTCGATTGGCATCACCGAAGACGGCTGCGAGATCTTCACCACCAGTCCCAAGGCGCTGCACAAGCCGCCCTACGCCTGACCGGCCGCGCCACTCCGGGCCTTTCCGGCACCGGGTGCGTCACGTCAGCAGGCCGAGGACCGCTGGCTCGCCGACGATCATTCGTTCGTGCGCGCCACCGCACTTCCGCGCGCGACCCGCAGTGTCCGAAGGCTGGGTCGTCTGCGAGTGAGGCCGGCCGCTTCGGCGCCCGCCCGGTCGAGGTGCCGTGGCTGCGCACGCTGGAGACGCGGGACGGCGAGCAGATCGCCATCTCGGGTTCAACATACGCTCTCGCGGTGGCCACGCCCTCCCACCTCGCTGGCTCAAGGATTGGCCGATCGTGCAGTAGAGCCGCGGGGCTTCACCCTGGACGGCGAGCGCACGACCGGGATGCTGGAGCGCTCGGGCAAGCGAGCCTGATGGCTAATCCAGCAGCGTAATCGAGATTCGCCGATTGCGCGGGTCGTGCGGGTCTGCGGGGATCAGCAACTCGGTATCGGCCACGCCCTCGATGCGTCGGAATCGGCTCTCGACCACGCCGTCGCGCATCAGCGCCTGCCGCGTCGCCTCGGCCCGTCCGGCGGAGAGTGACCAGTTGTTGCCGGCGATCCCCTCGCGATAGGGCAGCGCGTCGGTGTGGCCGCGGATGGTGAGGCCGCCGCGATCGGGTCCGAGCGCCTGCGACAGCGCGTCGACCAGCTGCGCCGCCTCCGGTGTCAGCACCGTGGTACCGAGCCGGAACATCGAGAAATCGGCATCGTCGACGAGGTCGATGCGAACGCCCTCGGTGGTGTCGACCATGCGCACCTGCCGCGCCAGCCGGCGCAGCGCGTCGGTCGATTGCAGCTTCTGCTCGATCGCCTGCTTGGCGCGCGCGGTGCGCTTGACCTTGGTGCCGCCCTCTTTAGCTCCCCCGGTCGCATCGCGCGGCACCGTCATCGTGCGCGTGCCGGTCTGGCCCATGGCGTGCGGATAGTTGTCCGCATCGGTCAGCGACGAGCCGCCGAGCAGGCCCGCAGCGGAGCCGGCGGAGGCATTCTTGTTTTTGACTAAGGTGGGCGTGAAGTAGTCGGCGATGCCCTTGCGCTGCTTCTCGGTGGTGGCGCCCAGGATCCATAGCAGCAGAAAAAACGCCATCATGGCGGTCACGAAGTCTGCGTAGGCGACCTTCCAGGCGCCGCCGTGATGGCCGCCGGCGACGACCGTGATCTTCTTGACGATGATCGGCTTGACCGGCTCGTCCTTCTTCTTGGCCACGTCAGCGGCCCCTCATTGCGTCGAGCAGTTCGGACAGTCCGGGCCGGAAGGCATGACCCAGACCCGAGCGCGCGCTCTCGACCACCAGCGGCTGAGGCCAGCCATGCAGGCTCGCGATGATGACTTGCTTCACCGCGTGGAAGATCTGCTCGTCCGCCTCCAGCACCTGCTTGAGCCGCCCCGCCATCGGCGCGACCATGCCGTAGGCCAGCATCACGCCCATGAAGGTGCCGACCAGCGCCGAGCCGATCATCGCGCCCAGGATCGAGGGCGGCTTGTCGATCGAGCCCATCGTCTTCACGACGCCGAGCACCGCCGCGACGATGCCCAACGCCGGCAGCGCGTCGGCCAGGTTCTGCAGCGCGTGCTGCGCCTCGTGGCTCTCGTGGAAGTGGGTCTTGAGCGCATTGTCCATCACGTCCTCGACCGCGTGGACCTCCAGCGTGCCCGACGAGACGACGATTAGCGTCAGGGTGTCGGCGATCAGGTGCACCAGCGGCTCGTTGGCGAGCAGGCGAGGGAACTCGGCGAACAGCGAGGAGGACTTGGGGTCGTTGACGTGGCTTTCCAGCGCCACCGGCCCTTCGGAGCGCAGGATCTTCATCAGCCGCGTGGTCAGGATGATCGCGTCGATGTGGTCCTGCTTGTTGTGGCGCGGCCCCTTGAAGACTTTCTTGAAGCCGCCGCCGATGCCCTTCAACTCGTGCATCGAGTTGCCGGTGACGAGCGCGCCGACTGCCGCCCCACCGATGATGAGCATCTCATGCGGGATCGCCTCCATGACGGGCCCCAGCGCGCCGCCGGTGATGGCAAAGCCGCCGAAGACCATCACCAGCAGGACCACGATGCCGATTGCTGCGAACATTCTCGAATTACCCCGTAAGTGGCCCGTTGGCGCTCCCGAAGCGCCTTCGCGTGGGCCGAGAGATCAGTGCAGCATGCTGAACAGGCTGAGGTCGGAGAGCTTGCCGAAGCTCGACTGGCTGGCCTCCAGCACCAGCAGCGTCTCCTGCAGCCTGGCGATGGTGGAGGTGACGTCGGTGGCGCCGAGATCCGCCTGTTCGGTCGAGCGCAGGTCGGCCAGGTTGCTGCGACGATCGGTGGTGAGCTCGATCCAGGCGAGGCGGGTACCGACCACGGTTTGGCCGGTCGTCAGCGTATCGAGCCCGGTCTGCAACGTCCCGAGCGCGTCGCGCGCAGCGCTTGCGGGGTCGGTCGCGCCGCCCTTTAGCGCATCGGCCAGGCCCTTGATGGTCGCCAGCAGATCAGTGGTATTACCGCTCCCGTCGGTGAAGGCGAGGAACTCGGGTCCCGTCATCGAGCGGGTGACGCTCTGGCCTTCACCCAGTGGCAGTTCACCAGCTGCGGGCGTGCCGACGTAGACGGCGTTTCCGGACGCATCGAGCTGGTAGGCATCGCCGGCGCCCTCGCCGCCGAAAAGTGCGTGGCCGTCGGAATCGCGCGCATTGGCGAGCGACAGCAGGCTGCCGTGGATCTGGTCCAGCTCAGTGGCGATGGAGGAGCGCTGCTCGTCGGTTGTGGTGCCGGTCGCAGCCTGGCTCGCCAGCTCTTGCGCGCGGACCAGCGCGTCCGTTATGTCCGACATCGCGGCGTCGGCCAGGGTAAGGTCGGAGTTCGCGCGTCCGGCATTGGCAGCATCGATGCTGGAGAGCGATGTCAGGCGGTCCAACGCGCGCAGTCGCGAGGCAGCGACAGGATTGTCGGAAGACCGGTCGAGCTTGTTTCCGCTCGATAGCTGCGCCTGGAGCCCCTCGGCCTGGGTGCGCAGGTTCTTCATGTCGCTGCGAGCCCGCTCGAAGAAGGCGCCGGTGCTGGTCGAGACGATGGACATGGCTGGACTACCTGATGGCAAGAACGGAATCGAAGATGTCGGAAGCGACCTGCATGATCCGTGCCGAGGCCTGGTAAGCCTGCTGGTAGCGAACCAGGTTCACGGCTTCCTGGTCGAGATCCACGCCCGCCTGCGCCTGCAGGGCGACTTGCGCCGAGCTGGAGATGGAAGCGAGGGCATCGCGCGTGATGCTACGTCCGGCCACGGCGCTGGACACGCCGAACAGAAGCGCGTCCATCCCGCCCGCGGGGTCGGCCGTACCCAGTGCCGAACGCAGCGCGACAAGATTGGCGGGATTGCGGCTCTGCGCACCGGCGCTGGCCGGTGCAGTGGCAAGGGCGCCGCCGCCGCTTGCGACCATGGCCATGTCCGCGGCTCCGGTGCCGGCGAACAACGGCTGCCCGGAGTTGCCCGCCAGGTCGACGCCGGCAGCCTGGGCATTGTTCACGGTCGTGATGAGCGAGGACGCGACGGCATCAAGTTTGATGTGATCCTGCGCTAGTTCGGTCAGCGCGAGGCTTTTTCCCGCAATGGCTCCGCCGCCGATCGTGACCGCATTGCCATCCAAGGTAAACGCGACGGTGCCGCCTGGCGCCGTGGTCATCGCCATGGTTCCGGCGGCCCCGCCGCTGACGAGCGCTCCGCCGGACGGGCCGCCGATGATCACGGCGACTGTCTTGTCGGCGTTGAAGCTGGTGGTGAGATCGACGTGGCCGCTCAGCTCCTGCAGCAGATTGTCGCGCTGATCGAGAAGGGCGGTCTGGTCGCTGCTGGCGTCGGCTGCCCGGCTGAGGCGCAGGTTCACACGCGCCAGCTCGCCGGCGATGCGGTTGACCGCGTCGACACCGTCGAGAGCCTCGAAGCGCAGCCCCTCGCCGACCGCGTCGAGGCTCTTGGCCGCGACGTTGAAGGTCTGCGCCAGAGTTCGGCCCTGCTCGACCACCGAGGCGCGCAGGGAGCCGTCCACCGGGTCGGAAAGCAACTGCTGCAGCCCCCCTTCGAAGCCGACGATCGAATCGTAGACGCCCGTCTGTTCGAGCGCGGCTTCGATATTCTCCAGTCCTGTCACTTCGGCGCCCGCGCGGGCGGCATCCGAACCGGTGCGGCGGACCTCGGCCTGGCGGAACATGTCGGCATTGCGCACCACGCCCGAAACGCGCACGCCGGCAAGATTGATCGCGGTCGGCGCCGAGCTGACCGAATTGGCGCCCAGTTCGGAGAGGCCGACGCTGCGGCGGATATACCCGGCGGACGAGGCGTTGGCGATGTTGTTGGCGGTCACGTCGAGCGCGGTCCGCGCGGCGCGGGCACCCGAGTTGGCGATCGAGACGAGATCGGCGCCCATGGCTACACCGCGCTCTTTCCGCGAGCTTTGGCTGGGGCTTGGACAGGCTCAGCGTGAGCGGTTCTGGGGAAGTATGTATCGGCCCGCGGGGTGCTTGCGGAAGCGCCGGGCGCAGTCTCCGGCTTCAGAAACCGCGCCATTTGCGCTTCGATCAGAGTGGCAAGACCGAGCGTGCCGGTCTGTGCCGTCAGGTCGGCGAAGTGCTCGTCCTGGAGCTGGCGGAAAGTGTCCATCGCTTCACCGCCGCACAGGGCGTCGTCACCGCCGAAATCAATCTTCCGCGCCGCGGCGAGCATCTGTCGCACGAACACGGCCTCGAACTGCTTCGCGGTGGCAGCCAGCTTCTGCCGCTCGGTGCCGGTGGCGGTGGTCAGGCTGAGGTCCAGACCGGGGGCCGGGGGCAATATCACGCTCATATCACCACCATCTCGGCTTTGAGTGCGCCTGCTTGCTTGAGCGCCTCCAGGATCGCCACGAGGTCGGACGGAGTGACGCCCAGCATGTTGAGCGCGTCGACTACCCTGGCGAGCGAGGCTCCGCCCTTGAACAGCGCGACCGCGCGCTGCTCCTCGGTGACGGAGACCTTCGACTTGTCTTCGAGCGCGGTCTTGCCCTTGCTGAAGGGTGCGGGCTGGACGACGGCGGGGCTCTCGTCGACACGCACCGTCAGCTTGCCGTGGCTGATCGCGGCTGGCGAGAGGCGGACTGCGGAGTTGATGACCACGGTCCCGGTGCGGCTGTTGACGATCACCTTGGCGGCTGTCTCCGCCGGGCTGACCTCGATCATCTCGATCGCGGCCATCACGCTGGCACGGGCGTCCGGTTCCGCGGGCAGACGCAGCGCCAGCGTGACGCCGTCCTCGACCGAAGCGGTGCCGGGCAGGCGTGCGTTGACGGCGTCGCGCACGCGGGCGGCGGTGAGGAAATCGGCATCGAACAGGTTCCAGCGCAGGATGCCCGCGCCGTCGAAGCCGGTCGCCACCGCACGCTCGACGCTCGCACCTTCCGCGATACGACCCACCGTGGGGATGTTGACGGTGACCTTCGAGCCGTCCTTGCCCGATGCATCGAGCCCGCCGACGGCCAGGTTGCCTTGCGCCATCGCGTAAATCTGCCCGTCCGCGCCGTAGAGCGGCGTCAGGATCAGCGCTCCGCCACGCAGGCTCTTGGCCTTGCCGATCGTGGAAACCGTGACGTCGATGCGCTGGCCGGGCTTTGCGAATGCCGGCAGGTCAGCCGTGATCATCACCGCGGCCGCGTTCTTTAGGCCCGGCGCGACGCCGGCCGGGAGTTGCAGCCCCATTCGGCCCGAAACGCCCTTCATCGCCTGGGTCAGGTATTCGAGGTTGTCGTCGCCAGTGCCGGGCAGGCCGACCACGACCCCATAACCCGTGAGCTGGTTCGAGCGCACGCCCTGGAACTGGCCGAGGTCGCGCACGCGCTCGGCGTGAGCGGGGGCGCCGAGGAGTGCGAGGGCGGCAAGGGCGGTGAATGCGGCTAGGGTGAGCCTGCGCACCAGGCCGACCGTGCAGCCTCCGTCTTCGTCATTCCCGCGAAGGCGGGAATCCATCTCGCCGCCTTTCCTGTTGCCTAACCCGGAGAAGCGTCCCCGCCTGCGCGGGGATGACGAGTTTGGTTTTGGGTTACTCATCACCACACCCTCAGAACGGCGAGATCATGTTGAAGAATTGACCCAGCCAGCCCTGCCGGCTCGAGCGCATGAGCGCCCCCTTGCCGGTATATTCGATCCGCGCGTCGGCCACGCGGGTGGAGACGATCTGGTTTTCGGCATCGATGTCGGCGAGGCGCACGATGCCGGAAAATCGGACCCACTCGTCGCCCTGGCTCACCAGCATCTTTTTCTCTCCTCGAACGAGCGCGGTGCCGTTGGCGCGGACCTCGGCGATGGTGACCGACAGCGTGGAGGAGAGCGAACTCGTCTGCGCGGCGTTACCGCCACCATTGAACGACGAGGTCGAGCCGGCTTTAAGCGCATTGGGGTTGAGGAACGACAGCGGCCCGGCAGTCGGCGGAGTGATCGAGCCGCCGCCGCCCTTCTGGCTCTTGGACGTAACCGACTTGGATGCGCTCGTCGTTTCGACCAGCAGGATCGTCAGCGGATCGCCCACCCTCGAGGCGCGAATGCCCTGGAACAGTGGCGCATATCCAGCGGTGACGCTGAAGATGCTGCCCGTCGATGCGACCGGGACAGGGGCGGGCGCGGCAGGCAAAGTCGGTTCAAAGCCATCTGTTTTCAATGACTTGTCTTTGGCATGACCGGGCGATGCGAGCAGCGCAAGACACGCAAGCCATGCTCGGAGCGGCCGCAGGACGGGGAAGGGGGGATGCAACTCTTCGCGACGTTGCGGACGTGCACGCGTTCCTTCTGCCGCCGCCGCCGAGCGCAGCCACCCCCCCGCTCCCGCATGTACTTGATCAACTTGCGTCACAGCGTCTGGTTCGCATTGCGCAGCATCTCGTCGACCGAGGAGATCATCT
>Ga0068863_100006956_pt1 | contig 11092 bp, 14 predicted proteins | sample KBSSwiS62_FD_66596 | JGI IMG/M metagenome (GOLD analysis project Ga0068863, IMG submission 66596) | Switchgrass rhizosphere microbial communities from Kellogg Biological Station, Michigan, USA - KBS Switchgrass S6-2 | ecosystem: Host-associated > Plants > Roots > Rhizosphere > Soil ...
CCCGCGTATCCGCATCCGCATGGTCGACAAGTCGAAATTCAACGACGAAGCACGGCTAATCCTCAACCTGCTGAACGATGCCTGGTCGAGCAATTGGGGCTACGTCCCGCTGACCGAAGCCGAGATCGCCTACGCCGGCAAAAAACTGAAGCCGATCATCTATAACGAGCTGGTGCGGATCGCCGAAGTCGACGGCGAGCCGGTCGCGTTCATGATCACGCTCCCCGACATCAACGAGATGATCAAGGATTTGAACGGGGAACTGTTCCCGTTCGGCTGGGCGAAACTGCTGTGGCGGCTGCGAAAACCACACACCCGCCGCTCGCGCGTGCCGTTGATGGGTGTCGCCAAGAAGCTTCACCAGTCACGGCTGGCGAGCCAGCTGGCCTTCATGTTGATCGAATACACCCGCCGCGACTGCGTCGGGAAGTTCGGCATCAAAGTCGGTGAGTTCGGCTGGATTCTCGAGGACAATAAGGGGATGCTGTCGATCGCGCAGCTGCCAAGCGCGAAGGTCAACCACCGCTACCGGATTTACGAAAAGGCGCTGTAATCCGCGCCGATGACGCGGCTGGTCACGCGTCGGTCGTAAGTGTCTTCAGGAAGCGCGCGATCGCTTGCTCGTCGCGCTTGTAAAAGGTCCATTTCTTGATTCGTTTGGGGATCAGGAAGCCGGCATCCACGAGTGCCTTCAAGTGCTGGGCGGTAGTCGGCTGCGCGAGACCCAGCTTCTCCTCGATGAAGACGGCGCAGACGCCATCCTTCACCAAGTCACCATCGACCTGAGGCGGGAAATTCCGCTCGGGCTCCTTCAGGAGCGCGAGAATCTGAAGCCGATGACCGTTGCCGAGAGCCTTTAGCTGCCTGAGAAGAATTGGACTGTTCATATCGTTCTATTGCAATCTAACGATAACATAATTAGACGCGTCCGCAAGGCTGGGAAGCCGATTGGCTGGGGAGCTTTTGAGCACAGGAATGCGCCCGATGACCATCCATGCCCTCAACTCTGACAAACTGTCGCCGCCGGTCGGCCCCTTTTCGCCCGCGATTCGTTCGGGCGGGTTCATCTTCTTTAGCGGCCAGGTCGGCCAGGATCCTGCTACGGGCGCGCTTGTCGCCGGTGGGATCGAGGCCGAGGCGCGGCAGCTGTTCCGCAACCTCGCGACGCTGCTCGAAGCCGCCGGCAAGTCATTCAGTGATGTCGTCAGCGCCAAGGTATTCCTGACGCGGATCGAGGATTTCGCAGCCGCCAACGCGATCTACGCCGAGCACTTCGAACCTCCGTACCCGGCGCGTACGACCGTCGCGGTCGCGGCGCTCCCGCTCGGTGCGAAAATCGAGATTGAACTGCTCGTCAACGCCTGAACCCCCAACACGAAAGCCACGTCAATGCGCTATGACTTCATGATTCTCGACGTCTTTACGGACAAGCCGTTCGGCGGAAATCAGCTGGCCGTGCTCACCGATGCACGGGGCATAACCGATCGCGGCATGCAGACGATCGCGCGGGAATTCGACTTTCCGGAAACAACGTTCGTTCTGCCCGCGCGCGATCCGGCGCATGCGCGTCACGTCCGGATCTTCACTCCTGGCGGAGAGCTGCCGTTCGCTGGTCATCCCACGATCGGCACCGCATGCGCATTGGTGATGTCCAACCAGTTGGCTCCAGGTGAGTTCGTTCTGGAGGAAGGGGTCGGTCCCGTGTTCGTTTCAACCAGACGAGAGGACGGGGCATTCTCGGCGCGTTTGCGCGTCGAGCGCGCGCCCGAGATGGCGGAAACTGTGCCCCCGGCGAAAGACATGGCGGCTGTGCTGTCATTACAGCCGAGCGCGGTGCTTCAGGTCTTCTGCGCGGGGATGGGGCCGAGATTTACGTTCGTCCAAGTCGAATCACGTGCATCCGTCGACCTGGCCCAACTCGATCACCAGCATTGGAATCGCGTTCTCGCCAACAGCTGGGGTTCGCAGGTGTTCGTCTTCGCCGGCGAGCCTCAAGATAAGTCCGAGCTGTACGGGCGAATGTTTGCTCCAGCCCTGGGGATCGCAGAGGATCCCGCGACCGGGGCCGCCGCCGCGGCCATCGTCGGCGCGGCCGCCGTCAGGGCAAGCGGCTCGAACGCGTTCAGGCTAAACGTCGTTCAGGGCGTGAAGATGGGGAGACCCAGCCTGCTCAACGCCTCCGCCGAACTTACGCAAGGCGTGGTCTCGGCCATTGAGGTGGGCGGCGACAGTGCGTTCGTCGCCGAAGGGAGAATTGAGGTACCCGACGACTTGCTTGAGCCTAGCTGAGTTCGATCCACGTCGGCGCGTGGTCCGACGCTTTTTCCTCGCCCCGCGCCCACTTGTCGAGGCCCGCGGCCTGCAGCCGATCCGCGACTTCGGGCGAGCACAACAAATGATCGATGCGGAACCCGGCGTCGCGCTGCCAGCAGCCCGCCGTATAATCCCAGAAGGTGTATAGCTTGTCCTCATTGGGGTGGAGCGCCCGTAGCGCCTCGGTCCAGCCCTGGTTGAGGATCTGCCGCCACGCAGCGCGAGTTTCCGGCTGGAGCAGCGCGTCGTTCGCGGCGGCCTTCGCCGAAAATACGTCACGATCCTCGGGGACGACGTTCCAATCACCGGCAAGGACGATCGGGCGCTCGGTCGCCAGCAGGTCAGCAGCATGAGCGCCAAGCCGCTCCATCCATTGAAGCTTGTAAGCGAACTTCTCGGTCCCGATCGGATTGCCGTTGGGCAGATAGAGCGAGGCGACAATCAAGCCGTGGACCTCGGCCTCGATATAGCGGCTGTGCGTATCATCGGGATCGCCAGGCAGTCCCACCCGCCGAAGCTCGGGCGCGTCGCCACGACCGAGGATTGCAACTCCGTTGAAGCCCTTCTGCCCATGCCACACGGCGCCGTACCCAGCGGCTTCGATCTCGGCGATCGGCAGCGCCTCGTCAGCGCATTTGAGCTCCTGCAGGCAGGCGATGTCGGGTTTTTCGCGATCGAGCCACTCGATCAGGCGCGGGAGGCGCGCGCGGATGCCATTCACATTGAACGTAGCGAGCTTCATTCGCCCGGCCCTAGCCGTTCGAAGCTAGACCGAGAAGCTCGATCCGCAGCCACAGCCTGACTGGGCATTCGGATTGGTCACCCGGAATGCGGCGCCGCCCAAATCCTCGACGAAATCCACCGCCGATCCCTTCACCAGGTCAAGGCTGACTGGATCGACAACGAGCTTGACGCCGTCGGTCTCAGCGACCGTGTCGTCGGCGGCCAATTCCTCGGCGAGTTCGAACCTATAGCTGAAGCCGGCACAGCCACCGCCATCGACGGCGAGACGGAGAATCGCGGGCTTCGACTGACGCGCAGCGATCAATGCGACGCGCTTCGCCGCGTTGTTGGTCAGGCTGATCTGCAAGTCGCTCACGAGAGCGAGATAGGGAGCGCCGGAGGGCGCGACAACCTTAGCGGCCGCCGGTCGGTCCGCCGAGAGCGACTGCGTCCATCGACGCGGCGCTGGAACGGCGCTGCATCGCGAGCACGTAATCGGTCGATTTCATGAAGGGGATGGGATTCACGGCGCGGCCGTCGATTCGCACTTCGTAATGCAGGTGATTGCCGGTCGAACGGCCGGTCGAGCCCATCCGGCCGATCTGCTGGCCGCGAGTAATGTGCTGGCCGGCGCTGACGAGCACCGCCGACATATGGCCGTAACGGGTGGTGATCCCGCGGCCATGATCGACTTCGACGAGGTTACCGTAGCCGCCGGAGTTCCATCCCGCGCGGAGCACGGTGCCGTCCGCCGTCGCATAGATCGGCGTGCCGTAGGCGCCCGACAGGTCGATGCCCGGGTGCATGGCGGCACCGGCATGGAATGGATCGGAGCGATAGCCGAAGCCGCTGGTAAACGAGACAGCGGCCTGGACCGGCTTGTCGGACGGGATGGCGATCACGCCGTCCTGGAGCTGGTCGAGCTTCTTCCAGCTGTTGAACAAGGCCTTGAAGGTCGGGTTGCCAGCGCTCTCGAACGGACCGCCGACGCCGCCGACACGGGCGGGGCTGATCCCAAGCTTTTTCAACTCGGCAGCGGTGACCTGGTAGCGAACGTCGAGCGCCTGCGCGACGAGCGCGGCCTGCTGAAATTGCTGTTGCTCGACCCGGGCGAGCGGGCCGTCACCGACGAGGCGATCGCTGTTGGCGGCGGCCTCGATCAGGGCGGGGTCGACCTTCTGACCGCTGAGCAGGGCTTCGATAATCGCCTGGCGTTGTTCGATCTGGCGGGCTCGGGCTTCGGTCGCGGCGGAAAGGCCCATGGCCTGTGGACGAAAGATCATGCGAGCGGTCGCAAAGCCCGACCACGCGATCAAACACATCATGATGACAAAGAAAACGGCTTGGACCGGAGCGGAAACGCGGAAGCGACGGAGCTTGGAACCATCGTGGACGAATAGTTCGCGGTCGCGGAATAAGGCTCCCGTCGCTGCCAAAACTTGCGTCATCCTGTCCCCGCTCCAAAACGCTCAGGCATCGCGCACGAACGCGCACACCTGGTTTCTTTCGCCAATTTCAGGAGCTCCCCAGCCCCCTCGTCCAACATGCGAATTGCCCGCCGTATGTCGGCGAGCCCGGACTGGCCCCGAATGGTTAATCATTTCAACCTTCGGTTCGACTCACCGGGATGAGTCGCGGGGTAACTGCGATGAAGCGTTCGATTCGCCTCCGGAACGCCCTGCCTACCGAGCAAATTCAATCTGTTGTGCACTGCAACACGCGAATCTTTCGCGCTGCCTTGCCGAGGCCACATTGCGACGTAGAAGCGGTCCCGGGCCACGCCGTCCCAACGCGGCGCGAGCTCTCTGTGAGGAGAGTGTTTTGATTGACCGTCCTGTCGCGCTTCCGGCGCGTCCTCATTTTTCTTCGGGCCCATGTGCCAAGCCTCCCGGATGGAGCCCATCGCTCCTTCGCGAGGACACGCTTGGGCGTTCGCATCGAGCCGCGCTCGGCAAGGCGCGCCTGCAAGAGGCGATCGAGCGAACCCACGCGCTTCTCGGCCTGCCCGCGGACTACCGACTCGGGATTGTCCCGGCGTCCGACACCGGCGCGATGGAGATGGCATTATGGTCGCTGCTCGGCCCGCGGCCGGTCACCATGCTCGCGTGGGAAAGCTTCGGCCAAGGCTGGGTGACCGACGTCGCCAAGCAATTGAAGCTCGACGCCGAAATCCGCACGGCCGACTATGGCCAGATTTGCGAGCTTGGCGGGATCGATCCGGAGAATGACCTGGTCTTCACCTGGAACGGGACGACGAGCGGGGTCCGCGTGCCCAACGGGGACTGGATTGCGGATGATCGGACCGGGCTCGCCATCTGCGACGCGACCTCGGCCGCCTTCGCGCAAGGCATCGACTGGGCAAAAATCGATGTCGGCACCTTCAGTTGGCAAAAGGCGCTCGGCGGGGAAGCTGCGCACGGCATGCTGGTGCTGTCCCCGCGTGCCGTCGAGCGGCTCGAAGGCGAGCCGGCGCCGCGTCCGCTGCCCAAGATCTTCCGCCTGACCAAGAACGGCCAGTTGATTGACGGGATCTTCAAGGGCGAGACGATCAACACACCATCGATGCTGTGCGTCGAAGACTGGTTGTTCGCACTGGGTTGGGCCGAGCGAGTCGGCGGGCTGCCAGCCTTAATCGCGCGCGCCGACGCCAATGCAGAAGCGCTCGACCGCTGGGTTCAATCGGCGAGGTGGATCGAGCATCTGACGCCGGACCCGACGATTCGGTCGAACACCTCGGTTTGCCTGCAATTCGCCGATCGCTCGGACGCAGCGGCCAATCAGGCGCGGCAGAAGGCCATCGTCCAGCTGCTCGAGCGCGAGGGCGCGGCTTACGACATTGGTGCCTATCGCGACGCCCCGCCGGGGCTGCGCATCTGGTGCGGCGCGACGGTCGACACCGCCGATATTGAAGCGCTCGGGCCGTGGCTCGACTGGGCCTGGGAGCAGACGGCATGAGCGAGCAATTCCGCGTCCTGATTGGCGACAAGATGGACGCCAAGGCCGCCGCGATCTTCCGCCAGCGCGGCATCGCCGTGGACGAGAAACCGGGCCTGTCACCCGACGAGCTTGCCGAGGTCATTGGCGATTATGATGGGCTCGCCGTGCGAAGCTCGACCAAGGTCAGCGCCGCCGTCATGGACGCAGCCCTGCCACGCCTGAAGGTTATCGGCCGCGCCGGGATCGGCGTCGATACGATCGACGTGCCGGCCGCCTCGGCGCGCGGCATCGTCGTCATGAACACGCCGTTCGGCAATTCGATCACCACCGCCGAACATGCCATCGCGATGCTGTTCGCGCTGGCCCGCGAGATCCCCGCCGCAGACCAGTCGACCCAATCGGGCAAGTGGGAGAAGAACCGCTTCATGGGGGTCGAACTCGCTGGCAAGACCCTCGGCCTGATCGGGTGCGGCAACATCGGTTCGATCGTCGCCGACCGCGCCCACGGCCTCAAAATGAAGGTTGTCGCCTACGACCCGTTCCTGTCACCTGAACGCGCGGTCGAGCTTGGCGTCGACAAGGTCGAGCTGGACGAACTGCTGGCGCGCGCGGATTTCATCACGCTGCACACGCCGCTAACCGATCAGACCCGCGGCATCCTCAGCCGTGACGCGTTGGCCAAGGCAAAGCCCGGCGTCCGCATCGTCAACTGTGCGCGCGGCGGGCTGATCGACGAGGCGGCGCTCAAGGACGCGCTCGACCGCGGCCATGTCGCCGGCGCGGCGCTCGATGTCTTCGCCGAGGAGCCGGCGACGGACAATCCGCTGTTCGGGACCCGGGGCCTGATCTGCACGCCGCACCTCGGCGCGTCGACCAACGAGGCGCAGGTCAATGTCGCGATCCAGATCGCCGAGCAGATGAGCGATTTCCTGCTGCTTGGCGGAATCACCAACGCGGTCAACGTGCCTTCGCTGTCCGCCGAGGAAGCGCCGCGCCTGAAGCCCTACATGGGACTGGCGGAGAAGCTCGGGCAGTTGGTCGGGCAGATTGCCGGGACCGAAATCCGCTCGATCGACATCGAGGTCGAGGGCGCCGCGGCGGAACTCAATATCAAGCCGATCACCGGCGCGGTGCTCGCCGGCCTGATGGGCACCTGGTCGGACACGGTCAACATGGTCAACGCGCCCTATCTGGCGAGAGAGCGCGGGATCGCCGTGCGCGAAATCCGCAATGAGCGAGAAGGCGATTATCATACGCTGGTGGCGGTGACCGTCGGGACCGATCATGGGCCCAAGCGCGTCGAGGGCACGCTGTTCGGCAACCGTGCGCCGCGGCTGGTCCAGATTTTCGGGATTGCGGTCGAAGCCGAGCTGACCGGCCAGATGATCTATATCGTCAACACCGACGCGCCGGGCTTCATCGGAGCGCTGGGCACCCGGCTGGGCGAGAACGGGATCAACATCGCAACCTTCAACCTCGGCCGCCGTCAGGACGTCGGTGAAGCGGTGGCCCTGGTCGCGGTCGACGACCCGATCACGCCCGAGATCGTGGGCCAGCTGCAGGCGCTACCCGGCGTCCGCGAGGTCGTGCCGCTGAGTTTTTAGTCGAGGTCCGCTTTCGACCCAGAGCAGACGTGGCGATCGGCGCGACTACTCAGAATCGGTCTTCCCTCGCGTGAAAGAATCTTAAGACGAAAATGTCGGCGCCTGCCAGCTCGTAGCGTAGCAAGTAGCGGCCGACACGATATTCTCGGACTTCCCGCGGATCGAACTCGCTCAGCCGCGGACCGCGGCGAGGAAATTGCAGCAGCCTCTTGGGCGCCTGCTCCAGCCCCTGCTCGATTTCGCCGGCGCGAACCGGGTCATACGCGGCCACGAAGTCGGCCAGGCGATCGACGTCGTCGCGTGCCTCGGACGACCACCTTATGGTCAAGCGGCGCGGGCCGTGCGCGATCGCGTCTTACGCCTGGCCGCGAAGTGCTTTTCGATTTCCTCCTGGGAGAATGTGCGGCCCTCATCCACTGATTTCAGCGCCTCCAAGGTCAGCTCGTAGCGTCGTTGCTCCTCGGCCAACCACTCGGACACTGCCTGCCGCACGATCCAGCTCTTGCTGCGATCAATCCGGCCGGCGACCTCGTCCATCTGCAAAACGAGGTCGTCGGGAAGCTTGGCAGTAACTACGCGGCCGTCGTCAGCCATTGTCATCTCTCCATCGCGCAATAAAGACCAATTTAGTTCAATATGACCCAATACATTTCAATTCTCAAGCTTGTGGGCACGACCTGCATCGACCAGAAACCAAGCAATCAGCTTGGCTGCCAAGATACCTTATTGAGAACAGATCAAGAACCAAAGTTGGGTTCGAAATGGAGGGTTTCGCGGCGCGGAGCGCTTAGTCCTTGCGGCCGGCACGCATTTGCTCGGTGCGAGCGGCGCGTTCGGCCATGCGAGTCCATGCATCTTCGGCTCGGAGGCAGCGATCGCGAACGTTATCGAGCGTCGCCGCGTCGGCATCGGCCTTCGCCTGGGCGGCGCGGTCGAGATAGAATTGAAGCTGCGTGGTAATGGGCATGGATGGGCCCGCCGGGCGCGGATTCACGCCCGGCGGCCTTTCTTGGGGATTTAGCCTTCGACCGCTTGCAGATTGACCGCCTTGGTCTTGCCGCGCTGATCTTCCTCGAGATCGTAGCTCACGCGCTGGTTCTGCTGCAGCGTGCGCATTCCAGCCCGCTCCACCGCGGTGATGTGAACGAACGCGTCATTGCCGCCCTCGTCCGGACTGATGAAGCCGTAGCCCTTGGAATCGTTAAAAAATTTGACAGTGCCGAGAGGCATTGCTCAGTCCTTCCTTCTTGTGGCGGGCCGCCAATCGGTCCGCCGGCGCTAGGAGAGGCGAAGAGAAGGAGTGAGGAGCCGCAAAGCGCCCTGAAGTCCGTCCGTTTGCGACTAGTAGCGATTCCCCCATAGTCCGGATGGGCCGACAATGTAAGTGTAGGTCCGATCTGGACGCGCCCCTCGCCTCCCCCTAGAGCCCGCTGGCCGTCAACATCGAGGATTAAACGTGGGCAACGTCACCGTCATCGGCGCCCAATGGGGCGACGAAGGCAAGGGCAAGATCGTCGACTGGCTCGCGAGCCGGGCCGATATGGTGGTGCGCTTCCAGGGCGGCCATAACGCCGGCCACACGCTCGTCGTCGGCGATCAGACCTATAAACTGTCGCTGCTGCCTTCGGGGATCGTCCGCGGCACGCCCTCGGTGATCGGCAATGGCGTGGTGCTCGACCCGTGGGCACTCAAGGCCGAAGTCGAGAAGATTGCCGCACAGGGCATTGCGGTCACTCCCGAAATCCTGATGGTTGCCGAGACTTGCCCGCTGATCCTGCCGATCCACCGCGACCTCGATGCCCTGCGCGAAGACGCCTCGGGCGCGGGCAAGATCGGCACCACCCGTCGCGGCATCGGGCCGGCCTATGAGGACAAGGTCGGACGTCGCGCCATCCGCGTCTGCGACCTTGCCAAGCTCGACGATCTCGGGCCGGTGCTCGACCGCCTGTGCGCGCACCACGATGCCCTTCGCGCCGGCTTCAACGAGCCGCCGGTTGACCGCGAACGCCTGCTCAAGGACCTCAGGGAAATCGCCGGTTTCGTGCTGCCGTTCGCGCGCCCCGTGTGGCGCGATCTCGATTCCGCGCGCGAGCGGGGGCAGCGGATCTTGTTCGAAGGCGCGCAGGGCGTCCTCCTTGACGTCGACCATGGCACCTACCCGTTCGTCACCTCGTCCAACACGGTGGCTGGAACGACCGGATCGGGCAGCGGGACCGGTCCGTCCGCAGCCGGGTTCGTGCTCGGCATTGCCAAGGCCTACACTACCCGGGTCGGATCGGGCCCGTTCCCGACCGAGCAGGACAATGAGATCGGCCAGAGGCTCGGCGAGCGCGGCCATGAGTTCGGCACGGTCACCGGCCGCCGCAGGCGCTGCGGCTGGTTCGACGCGGTGTTGGTGCGCCAGGCGGCCGCGGTCAGCGGGATCACTGGCATTGCCCTGACCAAGCTCGACGTTCTCGACGGGTTCGAGACCGTGAAAATCTGCACCGGCTATTCGATCGACGGCGAGCAGTTCGATTATCTGCCGCCGCACTCCGCCGACCAGATGCGGGTCGAGCCGATCTATGAGGAGATCGAAGGCTGGCCGGGCTCGACGCGGGGCGCGCGTAGTTGGGCCGACCTCCCGGCGCGGGCGATCAAATATGTCCGCCGCATCGAAGAGCTGATCCGCTGCCCAGTCGCGCTGGTTTCAACCAGCCCCGAGCGTGACGACACGATCTTGGTGCGCGACCCGTTCGCGGGCTAATGCCGCACTTCGAAATCGTCGAAGTCGAACAGCTCCACGTCCCACAGATGAACGTCATCGACGCTCGCGGCCGGGGGTCCCTGCCTCAATCGTTCGATGAGCTCGAGGACGGCCGCCTCCTCGCCTTCGACGTGCGCATCAACCCGCCCATCGGGACAGTTGCGCACCCAGCCGGTCACGCCGAGTCCATTCCCTTGTTCTTGCATCCAGGCGCGGAAGAATACTCCCTGCACACGTCCGGTCACGCTGACGTGCCGGGCAATCCTGGTCATCACACCGTCGCGATGTCGGGGGCGTCCTCCGCCTTCATGCCGACAACGTTGTACCCGGCATCGACGTGATGAATTTCACCGGTGACCCCGCTGGCAAGGTCGGACAGGAGGTACAGCCCGGCCCCGCCGACATCCTCGATGGTCACGTTACGGCGGAGCGGCGCGTTATATTCGTTCCACTTCATGATGTAGCGGAAGTCGCCGATCCCGCTCGCCGCGAGCGTCTTGATCGGACCGGCGGAAATGCCGTTCACCCTGATGCCTTCCGGCCCCAGGTCGGCAGCGAGATATTTGACCGAGACCTCAAGCCCGGCCTTGGCAACGCCCATCACATTGTAGTGCGGGATCACCTTCTCGGCGCCGTAATACGTCAGCGTCAGGAGCGACCCGCCGGCGCTCATCAGTGATCGCGCGCGCTGGGCGATTGCCAGGAAACTGAACACCGAGATGTTCATGGTCATCAGGAAGTTGTCCATCGTCGTGTCGACGAACTTTCC
>Ga0068863_100006959_pt1 | contig 11090 bp, 9 predicted proteins | sample KBSSwiS62_FD_66596 | JGI IMG/M metagenome (GOLD analysis project Ga0068863, IMG submission 66596) | Switchgrass rhizosphere microbial communities from Kellogg Biological Station, Michigan, USA - KBS Switchgrass S6-2 | ecosystem: Host-associated > Plants > Roots > Rhizosphere > Soil ...
TGGCGCATCAGCGCATTCAGGCCGCCCTTCGATACTGCATAGGCCGGGCGAACCTCCTCACCCAGTTCCGCGGCATCGGAGCTGGTATAGACGATGGCGCCGCCGCCACGCTTCATCAGGTGCGGCAGGACCGCGCGGGTTACCAGCAAATGGCCGCGCACATTTACGTCCAGCGTGCGATCGAATGTCGCGAGCTCCAGTTCGAGAGCATCGCTGTCAGCGGCTATCGTCCTGAGGTCGGCCGCATTGACATGCACCGCATCGAGCCCACCCAGTTTCTCCACCGCGGCCGCCACTGCAGCTTTGACCGATTGTTCGTCCGCGATGTCGACGCCGACGCTGAAGCATTCGCCGCCGGCTGCTGTCACCGATGCCGCCAGCGCCTGTGCTCCGCTCGCGCTGAGGTCGGCCGCGCAAATCCGTGCGCCCTCCGCAGCCAGGCGGCGCACCGTAGCCGCGCCTATTCCGCGGGCGCAGCCGAACACGATGATAGCCTTCGCCTTCAGTCTGTCATGCATGCAAATGTTCCTAAAGGGGAAGAAGTGGTGATGAAGTCGCCCTCAGGCCCGCAAGGAAAGCTCGGGATGGCGCATCTCGAGCGAACGGCGAAATCCCTCGCGCCAATGGGTGCGAGCGGGTCCGGCTATGGACTGCCTGCGGCTTGCGTCCTGGATACTGTTGGGAAAGGGAAATTTGTCTGTTTTGACGAAGACAGGCGCCTTGCCGACCATCCAGCCGATATGGTCGAACAGTTCCAACCAGTCGATTGCTTCGTCTCCGCACCAGTTGACGACCGTCGCCGGAACTGCCGCATATCCCAGGCACGGCTCCACCCAATCCGGAATGTCGTAGAGATAATCGGCCGAACAATAATATTTGCGGTCGGCCGGCACCGGCACCTCACCGGTTTCAAGGAAGCGATCGACCACCTGCTCGAACACATTGGCGTCGGGATGCGTGCCGCCATATTGAACATTCTGCCGGCAGATCACTGTTGGCATGTCGAGCATGATCGAGCCTGCCCGCACCGAGCCTTCCCCCGCCAGCTTACTGACGCCGTAAGCGGTGCCGATACCGGCGCCGAGCGGAGAATCCTCCGAATAGACATAATTTTCTTCGCTCGAATATCGGTGAACGCTGACCGTCGAGACGTGCATGAAGGCCTTCGCGTTGCGACAATGGGCCATCAGCCGCGCAGGGCCGTCGCAATTGTCGATGATCCCCTCTTGCGTCGTCGCCGGATGGATCGCCGCCGCGATGTTGAGGACGTAATCGAAGTCGGTGGGCAACTCGGCGAAAGAGTCACGCCCTATGCTGCCGCGTACGGGCGTGATCCCGCGCGCTATCGCTTCTTCCCACGATCCCTCCCGGCCGTAGCGCGCCAGGCCCCACATCTCGCAAACCGGCGCGAATCGCTCGGCGATCGCCTCGCCGATACGGCCGGTGTGGCCGGTGATCAGAACCTTCTTCCCGTTCAGCATTGTGCCTCGTCCCGCCAGATTTGCCTGTGATCTTCGTTCACTTCACGCAACATCGCGGCACGCGATGCGCGGATGGCGCGCCTTCAGCACAGCCTCCACACCGTGCTTCCACGAGGTCGTGGCGGCGCCGGCCAGCGAACGGCGGAGCGCGGGATCCTGGGCGCAGCTCGGCCTGTCGCTTTCCGCCGGCCCGAGTTCGGTCGGTTCCCGATCGATCAGCCTGCCGAGGTGGCGGAAGATCTCGCTCCAGGCCACGGTTTCGTCTCCGCACCAGTTGACCACAGCGGGTGGGATCGCGGCGAGGGCAAGCGAAGGCTCCAGCAGATCGGCCACGTCGTTCTCGAATAGCGGTGAAAAATAGGCGGGCGTTTCGGCCGCGGCCCGAACCTCGCCGGTCGCGATGAAATTGTCGATCGCGTTATCGAGAGCGCTACCGCCGGCCGGACCATAGACCAGGTTCGCCCGGCAGATCACGGTCGGCACGCCGAGGATCAGGCTGCCCGCCCGCGCCGCGGCTTCGCCGGTGATCTTGGTCGCGGCATATTGATCGCCAAAATTCCTGCCGAGATCCTCCGTCTCCTGAAAGGCATGGCTGGGATCGGCGGTGGGCTTGTAGACCCAGGCGGAAGACAGGTGCAGGAAAGCCTTGGCGTTGCGGCAATGCTTCATCACCCGCGCCACGGCATGGCAGTTTCCGTCAAGCCCCTCGGCGGCGCTGCGCGGCTCGCTCGCCTCGGCAAAATGCAGCACATAATCGAAATCGGTGGGCAGCGGATCAAGGGGGTCGGTGGCAAGGTCGATCGCCAGGGACGTGACCCGAACGGGTGCCTCCTCCCGCGACGCCGGGTGGCTTCGCGGGGAGATGGTCCACATCTCGCAAGCGCCGCTGAACCGCCCTATCACCGCACGGCTAATCTGCCCGATCTCACCGGTCAGCAGAACCTTGGAACCTGCCAGCATAGTCTCTCCCATGCGCCTACAGCGGCGCTCCTTATCCTCGCAGTACATCGATTTTTGACGAGGGTGTCAACAACAGACGATATTGTCAACAATGGATATGTTCGCTCTGTTGAAGGCTGCACCCGGCGTGCCACGAAGGGTGTCCACTGTCGCCATGCGAGGAGCCGATGCATGCTTGTGCCGAAGCATAGTTAACCTTAGGACTCGATCGATAGTCCTATCGCATGCGCCAGCCTCGTGACTCGTCGACCGATCCAGAAGATGATGGCTGCCGCGATGCCAAAAGGGCGGAGATGAATTTGCGCGCCGGGGCGGACGCACGGTCGATTTCCGCTCAGCCGGCCGGCGCCTCGGCGCTACGCCTGCTCGAGAAGCGCACATCAAAAGATGGCGGAATATAGGAGGGAAGCGAACGATGAACCGATTGGGCATTGATTATCTGACCCTGGCGAGCGTCTCGCCCGACGCCATCGTCCGGCTGGCGGCCGAAGCGGGCTGCGGTCATGTCGCGCTGACGCCTACCGTGCCCGACATCGTCAGCGCAGGCGGCCCTTGCTGGTCGCTGATCGATGACGCAGCCCTGCGCGCCGCGACCCGGCAGGCGCTGGCCGACACCGGCGTCTCCCTCGCCATGCTCGACGGCTATGTGCTGCACCCGGATTCGACGCCGGACAGTCATCGCCGCGTCCTGGATCTCGCTGCCGAACTTGGCACGCATCGGCTCAACACCGTGTCCTTTGTGGACTGGTCGCGCACGCTGGACGAAACCGCCTGGATGGTCGCCCTGGCGGCGGAATATGGTATGACGGTCACGGTCGAGCCCTGCGCGATGCTGACAGCCGCCAGCCTCGCCCAGGCTCTGGAGCTGATCGCCCATGTGGGGCTGCCAAACTTCAAGCTGCTGATCGACACGATGCACGTGGCGCGGACCGGCGAGGCTGGCGATCTCGCCAAATTGGACCCCGGCCTTATCGACTATGTGCAGATTTCCGACGCGCCGCTCGCGATGCCGTCGCTTGAAGATTATATGGAGGAGGCGCTGCACGAGCGGATGATCCCCGGCACCGGCGAGCTGCCGCTCGTCGAAATGCTGCGGGCGGTGCCCGACACGGTGGTCATCAGTGCCGAGGTGCCGCTCAGGTCTCTGCGTGAAGCCGGCGTAAGCGATATCGAGCGCGTGCGCCGGATCGTCGCGGGCGTCAAAAACGTGCTTGCTGCCGCCGCGGGCTGAGCCTTTGCGATCACGCCGCGGCATGGGCGTAACGGCCGCGACACGGCACCAGGTTGAAGACGCGCCACCCTGTCAGGTCCAGCCAGCAATCCGCCTCAGACCGCGTTCGGCGGGATGTAGAGCATCACCCGGATTTCCTCCCAGATCGGAGACGAGAATTCGAGAACATAATGTCCGCCGAAGGAATAGGGTTCGCTATTCAGGTCGAGGCAGCGGAAATCTCCATAATTGATGTCGGTGTTGAGGGGCGTGTCGAGCTTTCGGAAAGAGTTCGCCAGGAGGCATCGGGGGTAGCGGCTGAACAGCTCATCACGATGCCGGATGATCTCGCGATCGGGCAGGTGCTGGAGCACATCCTTCATGATCAGCAGGTCGGCACCCGGTACCGCCGAAAGGTCGCTCGGCATCTCGCCAAAGGACACATTGTCGCATCCGAACCGCTGCTGGTTCTGCTCGACGACGCTGGGTACCACGTCGAAGCCGCGATAGCGCACGCCGCCCCAGTTGATAAAGCGTGAGAATTGCCAGTCGCCGCAACCGATATCGACCACCGATCTGATCCGGTTGAGATGGATGAAGCGTTCCAGAAATATTCTGTATTCGAGCGTCCAATAGGGCAGCGATCCCGACCCGGAATGTCCTCCCCAATGGGATTCGCTACTTTCGTAGTGGCGCCGAAAGGCTTCGACCCGCTGAAACTGCTCGTCCATCCAAACCTCCACAGCCGGCGGTCCAGCGATCTCGAAGGCCATCGCTCAAGCATGTTTTTGGGTGGGAGGCAACGCCGGAACAAGCATGCTCCAAACCGGTTCATTCTCCGCTTTCTTTCCGGTGCCGGACCGTGCTGTCTGGAAGGACAGCCCATCTCATCAATGGGGGCCACACTTCTTCATGACCGTCACGCTGCTGCAGACCGCCGATCCGGTCTTCTATTACCCCATGCTCCTGGAGACCTCTCAGACAATTCGCGAGCTTTGCCGCCGCCACGGCCTTCAATATGAGCAATATGTGGGCATTAAGCGGGGCCACATGCCGTGGCAGGCAACTTACAACCGCGTATATATGCTAAAGGAAATGATCGACCGCGGCGTCGAGGGTTGGGCATTCTACCTCGATGCAGACGCATTCGTGCGCGATTTGTCGTTTGACGTGCGAACTTATTTTGAGGAACGGTCGGAGGCCGCTGCGATATTCGCAGGATATTGCAACGGTGAGACCCCCTACGACATCAATGCAGGCGGCTTCGCCATCAATCTCTCCCATCCCTTAGGCAAGGCGCTTGCGCTCGACTGGTACCGCACGGTGGCTTCGGTGCCCGACGAGGTCTTTGATGGCGCGATCGACTGGCAATATGATTTGGCCAATGACCAGCATCTCTTGTGGGGCGTGCTGCGCGACTATGTCGAAGACAAGCAGCTCGCGCAGCATGTCATCTTCGAGCGCAGCAATGAGAGCTATGTCAATAACGGGCCGTTCGTCTCGCAGCATCTGCGCAGCATGTACACGGGCTATTCCGACCGGTTGGCGGCGATCAAGACAGAAGTGGCGGGCATTCTCGAGCAACAAGCTGTCGCCCGCTCTCAGGAAGGAAGTGGCATATTCATCCCCGCTCGCCATCCGAGGATCGTCACCGGCGCAGGCCGGAAGACATCATATGGCATCGAGTCTGCAGGCGTATGCGGCGGTTTGCTTTTCGGGCCTTATATTCGTGTCCCCGCCGGGGAATATCTGGCCAGGGTTTATGGACGGACGAGGGCACCTGCTATTGGTACGCAGCTGAGCTTTTCGGCTGATGTTGCAACCAACCAGGGAGCCACGATCCTCGCCAGTCGTGACTATAGGCTCGAACAACCCATAGAAGGGCTGATCTCGGAGGTGGAGTTCACGCTGGCCGAAGAGTCCTTTGACCTGGAGGTGCGTATCATAATGACGGAGCCGAATGCTATGATGCACATTGACGCGGTTCAGGTCCTGCCGGTCGGAGAGGCAGCTTCGGTGGCAAGCCGGCCCTGATATTCCGGGCTGTCGATGAGAGAACGCACGATCTCGGGCACGGCCCCAGTTCCTTTTGCCAACAGCAGATCGACATAGCCTCGGCTACCGGGGTCTGGGTTCCGACGGAGGATAGCTCGATAGAGCTCGCCTACCAGTTTCTCCTCGGCAGCCGACGCACTTGCACCTGACGCGTTGCGAAATATGTCGATGACAGCTGCCTCGATGGCCTCGGTTCGGCGTGCAAGGTCCCCCTCGAGCGAGTTGAGATATTGACGAATGAACCGGCCCTCGCAATCGTTGAACAGACTTGCGTCCTCGAAGAAAACGGGCTCCCTGAGCGCCTCGTTTCTGTCGAGAGACTTGTATAGCATGATCTGATCATTCTCGCCGTCCCACACAGACGTCAGCTCCCGCAGCCGCGCGTCGCTGATCGCCATGAATCGGCGCTTCCAATCGCGTATCAGTGCAATCCCCTGCGGATGGCCGAGATTGAAGAACAGGACTCCCGAATTGATGTGCCAGGGAACATGTTCGCCGGGGATCGTCGCCATGATCGCCGAGCGATCCTGCTTGTCGGCCAGATAGGCGCGCAGGTCGAAATCGAGGTCGTACACATAGGCGTCGGCATCCATGTGCAGCGCCCAGCCGCGATAGCCGCGGTCAACCAATTCATCGAGCATCATGATCCGGTTGAAGGCAGCATGGGCGCCACGAAAACCGCGCTTGATGCCGATGAAACTCTCATAGGCGAAGCCATGCCGCTCGCAATAGGCGATCGCCGTCTGCGACGTCGCGCGCAGCATGCGGCTGTAGCGGAAGGCGTCCGATGTCTGGAGGATGACGAGCTCCACGCGCACTTCTCCCGTCGGATGATCGACCGCAGCTTTGGCCGGACGCGTTCAGGCCGCGCGCGGCTTTCCGTCAGAGCGAATGTTCGCGCACCCCTGCGACCAGCAGCCAGCCAATGCCATAGGCGACGAGCAGCGAGAGCAGCAACGTCAGCACGATCTTGCCGCGTTCCGGATATTCCGATTTCACCGGCACGTTCGGGTCGACGACGCGAACGATGTAAAGCTGTTGCTTGATCGCCGCGTCACGCGCCTTTTCGAGGTTCGCGGCCGCCACCTCGTAGCGCTTGGAGGCGAAGTCCTGGCGCACCTGGAGATCCTGGTAATTGCCGAGCCGCGCCGCGATCGCGCCGCCGCCGCCGGTCAGCTTCCCCGTCTGCCCCGCCACCTGCGCCTCGAGGGCGCGTACACGCGCCGCGGTCGCGACATATTGCGGGCTGTTCGCGTCGATGATGCCGCGCATTGCGTTGAGCTGCGCCCTCGCCGCGCTCAGCTGCCCCTCGAGGGAGGTGACGAGGCCGATCTGCGCCTTGCCCGAGCCCTCGGGATCGAGATCGCCGCGCTGCTGACGGAAGGCGGTGAGCTGACGCTGAATGTCGAGCAGCGCGCTTTCCGCCTCGGCCACCTGACGGCGGGCGTTGGCGAGCGCATCGGTCTGGCTGCGGCGGTTGATCTCGTTGACGCGCTGCTCGCCGAGCTGGAGCAGCTGATCGATGATCGCATAGCTGTCGCCTGGCCGGAAGCTGCGCACCTGGAGCGTCGTGATTCCCGACTCCTGGTTGAACTTCACGTCCACCTGCTTGCGATAATATCTGAGCAGCATCTCGGGTGTCGGCTGCGCGAACCACAGACGCGTCATGAAGTCCGCCTCGGGCCGGCGGAACCGCTCGACCAGGTTCACCTTCCGGTTCAGCAGGTCGGCCGCCTGCTGCGAGTCCAGATAGTCGTTGACGCTGATCGCATCGCTTCGCGACTGCGAAATACCCCCCGAAAGCCCCAGCAGCTGGCTGAACCCGCTCGACGGCATCGGCGAATTATCGCCCGTCTTCACGACGAAATGCGCCTCGGACTGATATTGATCCGCTGCGAACAGATAATAATAAGCGGCGGTCAGCAGCGTCGGCACGATCACGAACAGCAGCAGCCATCGATTGCGAATGGCCCATTGGCGCATCGCCGCCGGCATATCCGTCCGATCGAAGCTGTCCTGGCTCGGCTGTGGCCTGATGATTCCGTGCATCGATTGTCCAGTTGGTCCTGATCAGCGCGTCTTAGTGCAGATCGAGGCGGTTGCGAACCCGGCGAATGCCGATGAGCCCGCTATAGGTTGTGATCGCGCAGCAGGCTATCAGATAGCCGGGGAAGAGATGCTTATCCGAAGCCATCTCGAACATGCCGTAGCGGGTGATCTCGAACAGGTTGACGAAGGGCACCCAGTCCGCGGCGTGCTGGACCGCGGGGGGCATCCATTCGACCGCGAAGAAGGCGCCCGACAGCGGCATCATGAAGTAGGAGATCGGGTGCACGAGCCGCTGAAGCGTCGGGCGGCCGAAGGTGATCGCGGTGACGTTCAGGCCCAGCGCGAAGGACAGCCAGATCATCGCCGCCACCCCGCCAATGGCGTAGAGCGGCCGAGCCGGAAAATCGGCGAAGCCGGTGAGAATGGCGAGGCTGTACAGCAGGACGAAGGTCGTCACGCAGCCCGCGGCCTCGATCACGACGCGCGCGACCGAGAGGTTCAGCACCGAGATCATCCGGTGGTACATCAGCGGCATATTGCCTTCGAGGATGCTTTCGGCCCGGTTGAAGATGCCGCGGAAGATGATGAACACGCAGTAGCCCACCAGCGAGAAGGCGACCGGCGGCATCGATGAGCCGATATGTCCCGGCTGGAACATGTGCAGCGCGCCGATCACCGTGGCCAGCATCAGCGGTTCGCCGATCAGCCATAGATAGCCGATGTTATTGCGGCCGAAGCGCGTGTGCAGCTCGCGCATGACCAGCGCGCCGATCACGTCGAGCTGGAGCGTCAGGTCCTGGTAGAAGGACGAGGTAGAATGCCGTGTCGCCATCAGTCCGCGCCTTTCGCCGCATCGATCTCGGCCACGAGGTCGAGCAGGACGCCGATGTGCGCGTTCCATCCGGGAGCGGCCCAGCCGCTCAGCCGCGCGAGCTGGCGATCCCGCATCGTGCCCTCGGATGTGCTATAGTCCATGACCGCCCTGATCCACTCCGGCCCATCCAACGGATCGATGAAGTCGGGAACATCGCCCCCGGCCTCGCGCAATGCGGGCAGGTCGCTGCAGATGACGGGGGTGCCGCACAGCAGCGCCTCCGTCACGGGCATGCCGAAGCCTTCCGCGAACGAGGGGCATAGCAGGGCGCGGGCGCGCCGCAAGAGTGTGCCGATCGCCGCGTCGGATAGGCCGCGATATTCGTGGACATGATCGTGGATCGCGGTGCAGCGGTCGAGCATGTCGACGACATTCTCATTCTCCCAGCCGCGTCGGCCGACGATGGCGAGATGCGGTGTCCGTTGGGGACCGAGCGTCTCGATCATCCGGCGCCATATGTTGAGCAGCAGCAGGTGGTTCTTGCGCGGCTCGATCGTGCTGAGCACCAGGAAATAGGGCGCCGGGATGGACGGAGCATCGCTGGCATCGGCGGGCAGCGCATCGCATCCCAGATGGGCTACGCGGATCGGCGGCAACGCTGCCGTATCGCCGATGAATCGGGCCATGGAGCTTGCCGTGGCCTCGCTGTTTGCGAGCAACCCGTCGGCCAGTTCGGCCAGCGTGCGCATGCGGCGCCGGTGCAGCTCCGCTCCATTAGGGCGCGCATATTCGGGATATTCGATCGGAATCAGATCGTGGAGCAGGCAAATGAAGCGTGCCTGCTCGGAGCGGAGCCTCGCGCGCAGCCGCTCCGGACGAGTAAGGTGGTGCGGGGACGCCTGAACATAATAGCGGCGCACGCCTGGGCCAGCGCGGGGGATAGGTCGTGGCCGCAGCTTGGCGAGCTGCCAGGCCGCCTCCAGCAACATTGCGGGGCGGCTGGGGCAAGTGCGATCGGTCCACCGCGCCTCGGTGGCGTCAAGGAAATTGAGCACCGCCTTGGCGGACAGCCGCCCATAAAGGCCGAAGGGGTTGAGCGCCGCGAAATGCAGCTGCTCGGGGATATGCGCGAGGAGGGTCCGCGCATAGACCAGCTCGACGCGATCGATCCCGGTCGGCCGCGCGTGGAGCGTGCGCGACATCAGCCGGGACAGATCGAGGATGATCTCGACCCCGGCCGGGAGCGACGATGAAGAAGCGGCCTTCCCCCGGGCAGCGAGGCTCGACATGGCGGGCATCTTATCGCGGATCGGCAGCGCCGTCATCTCCGGCGCCGTCAGGCCTCGCGAAAGGCGCTGATCATGGCCAGCCGGTTCAGCGCGATGGCCTCGACGAAGTCCTGGCGCGCCGCCTCATCATCCGTTTCGCGCAAGTGAAAGCCGCGCACGAAATAGGTGATCACGACGTCATCGCTGCTGGGCCGACAGGTGAAGCGGAGCTCGATGTCGTGCGTCGCATCGGCGCCGGGTATATCGACGGCGATCCAGCTGGTCTCGCGAATATCGATTTCGCCTTCGATCACGCCCCCGGCATGGTGCACCGTCCAGAAGCTGAGCGCGTGTTCGTCGCCGAGAAGCTCGATCATCATGCGCAATGGCGCGTGCGGCCCCGGCAGACGGATCGTGAGGCTGCCACCCTCGCGGCGGACGCGGCAGCCGCGCGGCTCGGGCCAATACCAGCCGAGGTCGGATCGAAAGCCCTCGCCGGTGCGCATGCCGCGCCAGATCCGGGTAGACGCGTTGCGCGTCATCGGATGCCATGCGCCAATGGTTGCCGTGGCAGGTGGGGGGATCACGATGCCGCCGTCGCGCCGATCCTTTTCCGCAAAGCGATCCAGCTCGTCGGCGATCTGCCCGGCCATCGCATCCCAACCCCGTGGCTGGAATCCCGAACGGATCCGATCCTCCGCGGCGGCCCGATGATCGGCATTGAGGATCAGCCGCTCTGCCGCCTCGATCAGGGCAGGCACCGACCCGGCGGCGGCATAGACCGCGAACGCGCCTCCCGCTTCGGGCAGCGAAGCGGCATCCGAAATGAGCGGCACCTTGCCGAAGCAAAGCGATTCGGTCACCGGCAAGCCCCAGCCTTCATAGAGGCTTGGATAGAGCGTGAAGAGGCAGCTGCGGTAAAGCAGCCCGAGCTCCGCATCCGACAGGCGCGACAACATGGTGACCTTCGCCGCAAGCGCCGGGTCACTCGCCAGCCGCTCGTAGATGCGATCGTTGAGCCAGCCGCGATTGCCGACGCAGACGAGCTGCGGCACCGCATCGGCGCCGTGCCGCGAGATGAGCTCGGACCAGGCATCAAAGGCGATCAGATGTCCCTTGCGCGATTCGATCGTGGATACGAAGAGCACGAAGCCGCCGGGGCCAAGCTTCCATGTATCGAGCGCGGAAGCGGGCAGCGCCTCGATCTCCTGTTTGCGGAAATCGGCATCGAGCGGAATCACCGCCACGTCCTC
>Ga0068863_100006963_pt1 | contig 11088 bp, 7 predicted proteins | sample KBSSwiS62_FD_66596 | JGI IMG/M metagenome (GOLD analysis project Ga0068863, IMG submission 66596) | Switchgrass rhizosphere microbial communities from Kellogg Biological Station, Michigan, USA - KBS Switchgrass S6-2 | ecosystem: Host-associated > Plants > Roots > Rhizosphere > Soil ...
CGAGGGCGCCTTCGTCAGCCGCGAGCGGATGCGCTCAGGCGTCGAACATGATCACGCTGCGGGCAACTTCCCCTTTCTTCAGCGCCTGCATGGCATCGTTGACGTCCTTCAGCTTGATGCGCCCCGAGATCATGTCGTCGAGGTGCAGCTTGCCGTTGAGGTAGAAGTCGACGAAGCGGGGCATGTCGACGCGGAAACGGTTCGAGCCCATGTTGGAGCCCTGAATCTTGCGCTCCATCAGGAACTCGGCGCCGTGCAGTTCGATCATCGTGCCGACCGGGATCATGCCGATGATCGTCGCGGTACCACCTTTGCGCAGCATCTTGAAAGCCTGCTCGGTGGTGACTTTCAGCCCGATCGCTTCGAACGAATAGTGCACGCCCCCGTTGGTCATCGACACCACTTCCCCGACCGCGTCGGTTTCCTTTGCGTTCACGACGTCGGTGGCGCCGAATTTGCGCGCGAGTTCGAGCTTACTCGGGACCGCATCGATTGCGATGATGCGACCGGCGCCGGCGATCGCCGCGCCGTTGATGCACGACAGACCCACGCCGCCGCAGCCGATGACCGCGACCGTCGAACCCGGTTCGACCTTCGCGGTATGGATCACCGCACCGACGCCGGTGGTCACACCGCAGCCGATCAGTGCGGCACGGTCGAGCGGCATATCCGGGCGGATCTTCACGATCGCGTGTTCGTGGACCAGCATCTTCTCGGCGAACGACGACAGATTCAGGAACTGGAACACCGGTTGGCCGCCCAGGGTGAGACGCGACGGCTGATCGGCAGTGCGGTCGAGGTTCTCCCGGTCGCACAGCGACATGTGTCCGGTGAGACAGGGCTCGCAGTGGCCGCAGAACGCCGAGAGACAGGTGATCACGTGATCGCCCGGTTTCACGTAAGTGACGTCGGAGCCGACGGCTTCGACGATGCCGGCCGACTCGTGGCCGAGCACCGACGGCAACGGGTACGGATACGATCCGTTCTGAAAGTGCAGGTCGGAGTGGCATACGCCGGCAGCGACGGTTCGCACCAGCACCTCCCGCGGCCCCGGCTTGCCGTGGCTGACCTCTTCGATCACCAGCGGCTCGTTGACTTTGCGCAATACTGCTGCCTTCATCCCTCGTCCTCCACCAAATGCAGTTCGTAATCGGAAAGGGTTCGGAGTGTGCCAAAGGCGATGCCTGTTTACTACTTGAGAACCGCGCCGAACGCGAGTCGTCGGACATGTGTCCTGCGGACGTGCTGATCCTTGTGGGCATCGGCTCGAACCGCGGCGACTCGATCGGCATCGTGCTCGAGAGCGTCGAACGGCTGCGCGTTTTCGCGCGCGGCGCGGTGCGCAGTTCGTCGCTGTGGCGCACCAGTCCGGTCGACTGTCCGCCCGACTCCGGCGATTTCGTCAACGCGGTGGCCGCGTTCGAGCCGCGCAGCGGACTGACGCCCGAGATTCTGCTCGCGGGACTGAAGCAGATGGAGTGCGAGTTCGGCCGTGAGGCGACGCCTGTTCGCAATGCGCCGCGCGAACTCGATCTTGATCTGCTGATCTACGGCGACGAAACGCGGGTGACGCCCCAGTTCGTGTTGCCGCACCCGCGCGCCGCCGAACGGCGTTTCGTGATGGCGCCTGCCGCGGAGGTCGCCGCCGAGTTCCGGTGGCCGGGGACCGAGGCGACGGTGGCGGAGTTGCTCGCGCGCATCGAGGACGAGGGAACCGTCGAGCGGCTCGCGGTCGGTGCGCGGACCTCCTCCGCGTCCGCCTCGTCGGCCTGATAGCGTGATAGCATCGCTGGAAACAGAAGATCCGGCGGCGCCGCTGCGTCGGACGGGGATTCAGGGACTCTTGGGGAGGCATTCCGGGCACCATGCAGAGAGTGAGGCGGCTGCTTGTTTGCTGCGCGCTCGTTACCGGCGTTCTGCTGGCTGACCCGGTCCACGCATACGATCCCGATCTGCATCAGCAGTTCACGTTCATTGCGGCCAAACAGCTGAACCGGTGCCTCGAAGGCTCGGCGTTGCCGCGGCTTACGCCGTTGCAGGTTCGCTACATCGCGAAGAGCGACGTCGCGCAGGCGCAGGGCAGCTGGTTCGGCCAGTTCCGGTGGGGTTACTACGATCGCGCGGCGCAGGGTCAGCGCAAGCTGCTTTGGGTGATCGACACGCGTCTCCACGACCACTTCAAGCAACTCGAAACCGAGATGTCGAGTGCGCGCGAGATGGGCGATCAATACTCCGACCTCGGCTACATTGCGAACTATCTGCAGAACATGACCTCGCCGGCGCACGTGGTGCCCGTGTACTTCACGCGCTGGTGGCGTTTCAGCCTGTCGGACCGGTTCGACGGTTATCCGATCGACGTAGCAGCGATCGACAAGGCGATGAACGTCGACTGCGCGGCATTGCTCGCGTCACCCGATCAGCCTGTGGAGGAAGTGTTGCGCGACACCGCGAGTGCCACGTTGCGCGCCGTGCAACGGCGCATCGACAGCCTGCCGATGACGTGGCAGTCGTTCTGGAAGCTCGCGGACGATCCGGAGCAGTTCGGCGAATACGGCCGCGCCGGCAACAACTTCGGCCGCCGCGTCGAACTGAAATGCGGCGAAACGAAGTGCGTGCTGCTCGACAAGGATCCGCTGTATGACGCGTTCGCGCTCGAACGCCACGTCGACGCGGTGAACGCGACGATGCGCGCGATGCTGTGGCTGCAACGGCGGTCGGTGGGTACCGAAGTTGTCGGCCACTGACGGCGTGCTCGCCGGCGTCAGGGTATTCGATCTGACCGATGCGAGTGGGCTGCTGGCCGGACAGATCCTCGCCGACCTCGGCGCCGACGTCGTTCAAGCAATGGTTCCACTGCGGCAGAGCCAATCCGTTGGCGACTACCATTGGCGCGCGTATACGCGCGGCAAACGGTTGCTCGAAATCGATCCGCACGACGGCGATGCCATCGACGCGCTGCTGGCGGGCGCCGACGTTTTCATCGAGTCGCTTTCGAACGAAGCCGCCGAATGGCTGTCGCTGACGCCCGCGCAGATCGCCGCGCGGCATCCACATCTCGTGCACGTGTCGATCACACCGTTCGGGCGTGGTGGACCGAAGAGTGGATATGCTGCTACCGATCTGACGATCGGCGCGGCATCCGGATTTCTGTTCGTTTCCGGCGCGGCCGGCGAAACGCCGGTGCGCATCTCGATTCCGCAGGCGCATGCGCATGCCGGCGCCGACGCAGCGGTGGCCGTGTTGATCGCGCTGCGCGCCAGAGGCGGCCAGCACATCGACATATCGGCACAGCATTCGATGACGCTCGCATTGCTCGGGCGCGGTCTCGACGCCGCCGTGAACCAGCCGCGCGCAGAACGCGCCAGCGGCGCTGGCATGGTCGGCGCGGTGCGCGTGCGCACGATCTATCCGGTGCGTGACGGCTGGGTGCTCGTATCGGCCGGCATCGTGCCGCCGGTTGCGGCGTTCATGCGGCGGCTGATGAGCTGGGCGGCGGAGGAGAAGCTGTGCGATCCCGCGTTGATCGATTGGGACTGGGGCAGCATGGCGCCTCGCATGATGCAGGGCGCGGTTACGGCTGCGGACTGGCAGGTAGTGGATGAAGCGATCGAGCAGCTGCTCGCGCCGCGAACGAAAGCCGAAATCATGGCGGAGGCGGTTGCACGCAAGTTGCTGCTCGCGCCGGTGATGCACGTCGGTGAACTGCTCGACAGCCCTCACTTTGCCGCGCGTGGCTACGTGCAACGTGAGGGCACGCCGCATCTCGGTGCGTTTGCGCAATTCAGCCGCAGCCCGCTGCTGCTGTCTGACGGGACGACCGAGGCGCGGGCCGGTGACCTGCGCAAATCGTGGAGCCGACGGCCGGCGCAGACGCCGCCGGCGATGCAGTCGAAGCCGCTGGCAGGGCTCAAGGTGCTGGATCTGTTCTGGGTGGTCGCGGGTCCAGGCGCTACGCGCATGCTGGCCGACTACGGCGCCACCGTGATCCATGTGGAGTCGCGCAATCGCCTCGACATGCTGCGCGCTGTGCCCCCCTATATCGATGGAATGCCCGACCCGGAACGCACGCCGGGTTTCCACAGCACCCACGCCAACAAGCTGAATCTGTCGCTCGACCTGGGCACCGCGGAAGGGCGCGAGGTGCTGGCCGACCTCATCCGCTGGGCCGACGTGTACGGCGAATCGTTTTCACCCGGCGTAATCGACCGGATGGGATTCGGCTACGACGCAGCGCGCCGCCTCAATCCGGACATCATCATGGTCAGCAGCAGCCTGCTCGGGCAGACCGGTCCGTGGCGCGAGTACGCCGGCTTCGGCAACCTGGCCGGCGCGGTTTGCGGCTTCTATCAACTGGCCGGCATGCCCGACGCGCAGCCAGTAGGCTCGTTCGGGCCATACACCGATTTCATGGGGGTGCGTTACAACGCGCTCGCGATTCTGGCCGCGCTCGCGCACCGCGACCGGACCGGCGAAGGTCAATTCATCGACATGGCCCAGGCCGAGGCGGCGCTGCACTTCCTGGCGCCGGCTGCGCTGGCCTATCTCGAAGCGAAACGCGCGCCGGAAGCGCACGGCAATCGCGACCCGTCGATGGCGCCGCACGGTGTGTATCCGACGCAAGGCACCGACCGATGGGTGGCTATCGCGGTACGCGACGATGATGAATGGAAACGCCTGTGTCGCGCGGCGCAGCTCGATGAACTGGCTGAGGATGCGACGCTGACGACTGTGGCCGGCCGCAAGCAGGCAGAGGACCGCGTCGATGCCGCTTTGGCGGAGTGGACACGCAAGCGCGCCGCGCACCAGATTGAAGCAGAGTTGCAAAGCGCCGGGGTCGCGGCACACGCGCTGCTCGATACGCACGAACTGGCGGGCGACGCGCAGCTCGCGTCGCGCGGCTTCATTCGCCGCATCGCGCATCCGCAATTCGGTATGACGGCCATCGAAGGCAGCAGAGTGGTGATGTCGCGTTCAGAGGCGGTACAGCCGACGCTGGCAGTGAGCTATGGCTCGCACAATCAGCTCGTGCTCGGCGATATCCTCGGCTACTCGGCGGAGCGCGTTGCGCAGCTGACGGCAAAGGGGGCCCTTCAATGAACGTTGCAGCCGAGCCGCACCGGTTGCTTCGATGCGTTGCCGTAGTGATTTGGTTCGCGGTGACTACGCACGCCGACGCGGCGCCCGATACCGTGTGGCTCGACGATTCGACGGCCGTGCACGAGTTCGTCGACGGTGTAATGGCGTCGCAGATCGCGGCCGGTCGGGTCGTCGGCGCAACCGTCACGATCGTGCGCGACGGCGGCGTGGTGCTGTCGCAAGGCTACGGCGAAGCAGACCGGACGACGCACAGGATGGTCGCACCGGACACGCTGTTCCGGGTCGGCTCGGTGTCGAAAGTTTTCGTCTGGGTCGCCGTGATGCAGCAGGTGGCCGCGGGGCGGCTCGATCTCAACACCGACATCAATACCTATCTGAAGGATCTGCAGATTCCGGAGACGTTTCCGGAGCCGATCACGCTGACGCACCTGATGACGCACACCGCCGGTTTCGAAGACAAGCCGATCATCGGGCTGTTCGCGCGCGGCCCGCAGACCGTCGGCGATTTCCACACGAACCTGCAGACGATGATGCCGCGCCGCATTTGGATGCCGGGGCGGCACGCTGCGTATTCGAACTACGGCGCGGCGTTGGCCGCGCACCTGGTGGAAGTGGCGTCGGGGCAGAGCTGGGACGATTACGTCGACAGCCACATTCTCAAGCCGCTGCTGATGATCGATACGACCACCCGTCAACCGGTGCCGAAGGTGCTCGAAGACCATGTATCCAACGGGTACTGGTTGGAAGAAGGTCGGTACGTCGCCGCGCCGTTCGAGTTCGTGACCATTCCCCCCGCCGGATCCGTCAGCAGCTCCGGCGCCGACATGGGGCGCTTCATGCTCGAACTGCTGGCGCACGGCGATACGCCTGCGATGGCCGCCACGACGCGCGCGTTATTGTTCGCCCCCGGCTACAAACACGATTCGCGCCTGAATCAGACGCGCTACGGCGTGTACGAACAGAACAGCCACGGACAGACGTTGATGGGTCACAACGGCGATACGCTGGCGTTTCACTCGATTCTGCTGCTGTGTCCCGACCTCAACCTCGGCATCTTCGCGTCGTACAACAACGAGCGCGGCGAGAAAGCGCGCGACGAACTGGTGCAGGCGATCCTCGATCGCGCGTTCGGCGTGCCGCAAGTGCATCCGAAGTCCGATCAGGCGATGAATCCAGAGCGCTATCGCGGCTGGTACACGAGCCTGCGCGCACCCGTCAGCGGTCACGACAAACTGCAGTCGTTGCTGCAGACGTTCGAAGTGAGTGTGGCCGGCGACGGCACGCTACTGGTGCATACCGAAGAAGGCGTCCGTCGGTTCGTGAAGATCGACGACGATCTGTTCGAGCAGGAAGACGGCCGCGAACGCATCGCGTTCGCAGGCGAAGGGCCGGTGGCCACGTCGCTGTTCGTCGACTCCGTGCCGCCCATCGACATGGCGCGCGTCGGCGCGCGGCTATCGCCGCGTGTGCAGGGCGGTTTCGTCCTCGCGGTGCTCGCGCTGTGCGTCGCGGTCTGGATCTTGTGGCCGATCTCGTGGCTCCGCCATCGTGGTCGCATTGCGGTAACCGGCGAAGCGCGAGCGACGCTCCTTGCCGCGCTGACATCCGCGCTGATCATCGGATTCTGCGTGGTGATCTCGAGAGCCGTGGCGGGTCCGCGCGACCTCATGTTCGGCTTGCCGGAAACGTTCAAGCAGGCGTTGTGGGTTCCGATCGCGCTGATTCCGTTGCTGTTGCTGCAGCTGGTTTACGCCTATGGTGCGTGGGTCGGACGTTTGTGGTGGGCATCGCGCAGGATTCACTACACGCTGGTCACGTTCGCCGCGATCGCATTCGTGGTGTGGACGTTCTACTGGCACCTGACGGCCGTCATCGTCGAAATCTGAACTGCAACTTCCGAAGCAGCAGGAGGTTGGGCATCGGATGAGCGCGCAGCTCGTCGCACTCAGGCAGACCATTCGCGAGGCAAAGTTCGCGGCCGAGGATGCGCGCGTGGTCGCGCTGGCGGCCGGATTGCGTCTTTCTGCGGCAGCGCGAGCGGCGATCGAAAGCGACGCCGCGCGGTTGGTCGAACAGGTGCGGGCACGGCGCGGCGAGCACAGCGTGCTCGACGTATTTCTCAAAGAGTTCGGGCTCGCTAACGAAGAGGGTGTGGCGTTGATGTGCCTCGCGGAAGCGCTGTTGCGGATTCCCGACGCTGCCACAGTCGATGCACTGATCGCCGACAAGATCCTGCCGGGCCGTTGGGGCGATCACATCGGCAATTCGGAATCGACGTTCGTCAATGCGTCGACGTGGGCACTGATGCTCACCGGTCGCGTCATCGCGCTCGACAACGCGTCGCGTTCGCCCGCGGACGTGCTCGGCCGGTTGATCAACCGCGCCGGGGAACCGGTTATACGCAACGCCATGCGCCGCGCGATGCGCATACTCGGCGGCGAGTTCGTACTGGGGCGAGACATCGACGAAGCGTTGCGACGCGGCGCATCCGAGCACGGCGCCGACGGTGTGTTCTCCTTCGACATGCTCGGCGAGGGCGCGCGCACGGAGGACGACGCGAAGCGCTATTTCGCGGCGTACGCCGCCGCGCTAGAACGCGTGGGCGGCTTGGCCAAGGGGCTCGGCACACGCGCGGGCTCCGGCGTGTCGGTGAAACTTTCGGCGCTGCATCCGCGCTACGAGTTCGCGCAGCGCAGGCGGGTGTTCGAGGAACTGTATCCGCGCTTGCTGGAGCTCGCACGACGTGCCGCGCAGTGGAACGTAGGACTGTCGATCGACGCGGAGGAAGCAGATCGCCTGGAGCTGTCGCTCGATCTCTACGAGCGCCTTGCGCGTGCGCCCGAGCTGGCCCGTTGGGACGGGTTGGGACTGGTCGTGCAGGCGTACGGAAAGCGCGCGTTGCCGGTGCTCGACTGGTTGATCGAGCTGGCGCGCGATAACGGCCGCAGTTTCCAGGTGCGCCTGGTGAAGGGCGCGTATTGGGACGCCGAAATCAAGCGCGCACAGGAAACCGGCATGCCGGATTTCCCGGTATTCACGCAGAAGGCCAACACCGACGTAGCGTACCTCGCATGTGCCGAGCGATTGCTCGCAGCGGGGCCCGAGCTGTATCCGCAATTCGCAACCCACAACGCGCACACCGTTGCGGCGGTGCTCGCGATCGCGCGCGACGCAGGCAAAACGAACGGCTTCGAGTTCCAACGTCTGCATGGGATGGGTGAACTGCTGTATCGCGTCGCGGCGCAGCAGTTTCGAGCGTTTCCGCGTGTGCGGGTATACGCGCCGGTCGGCGGCCATCGCGACCTGCTCGCGTATCTCGTGCGCAGGTTGCTCGAGAACGGCGCCAACTCGAGTTTCGTGAACCGGTTTCTCGACGCTGCCACACCGCCGCGCGAGATCGTGCACGACCCGGTAACGCTGGTCGCGCGCGGCCCGCACCGGCATCCAAGAATTCGCTTGCCGGACGCACTGTATGGCACGGGTCGCCGCAACTCGCCAGGCCTCGACCTGGCCGATGCCGAGCGCGTCGACGCGCTGGCCGACTCGATCGCGCTGAGTGCGCGAGGGCATTTCTTCGCGGCGTTCGGTAGCAGCAGCACGGCGCCGCAGTTGCCGGTTCGCAATCCCGCGAAGCGTCACGACGTCGTCGGCGAAGTGTGGTACGCGACGCCCGCCGACGTCGATGCCGCGGTCCGCATCGCGGCGGCGGCTCAGCCCGAGTGGGATCGCCTCGGCGGCGCGGAGCGCGCGCGATGTCTCGTCACGTTTTCCGATCGGCTCGATGCAGACCGCGATCTACTGATCGCGCTGCTGGTTCGGGAGGGCGGCAAGACTCTCCCCGACGCCATCGCTGAGGTGCGCGAAGCGATCGACTACTGTCGCTATTACGCCGGACTAGCGATCGAGCAGTTCGCAGAGCCGATGCGATTGCCGGGACCGACCGGTGAGGCGAACCAGCTCAGCCTGCACGGGCGCGGCGTTTTCGCATGCATCAGTCCGTGGAATTTCCCGCTTGCGATCTTCCTCGGCCAGATCACCGCCGCGCTCGCAGCCGGCAATACGGTGGTGGCAAAGCCCGCGGAACAGACGCCGCTCATCGGTGCGCGCGCGGTCGAACTCGCGGTGGAGTCGGGTTTACCGGCGGGCGTGGTGCAGTTGTTGCCGGGCGACGGCGCAGTGGGTGCGCGGCTCGTCAGTCATCCAGGGATCGCAGGCGTCGCGTTCACCGGCGGCACCGATACCGCGCGGTCCATCAACCGAGCGCTGGCTGCACGCGACGGTGCCATCTTGCCGTTGATCGCGGAGACCGGCGGACAAAACGCGATGTTCGTCGATTCCACCGCGTTGCTCGAACAGCTCACCGACGACGTGATGCGTTCTGCGTTCGGCAGCGCAGGCCAGCGCTGTTCCGCGCTGCGGCTGCTGCTGCTGCAGAACGACGTGGCGGACCGCGCCGTCGAGATGATCCGCGGCGCGATGCGAGAACTGCGCATCGGCGACCCGATGGAACTCGCAACCGACGTCGGTCCCTTGATCGAGGCGGAGGCGGTCACGAAGCTCATGGAGTATGTGGCCGCGCAGCGCGAGGCCGGACATCCGGTCGATTCAGTTGATCTGCCGGCGGCATGCGCTGACGGTTCTTTCATGGCGCCGCACCTGATCGAACTCGACGACTTCACTGGCCTCACCGAAGAGCACTTCGGCCCGGTGCTGCACGTGGCGCGATTCGAGGCGGAAGAACTCGATGCGACGATCGAAAAGGTACGCGGCCTCGGTTTCGGCCTGACGATGGGCGTCCACAGCCGCATCGACTCGCGCTGGCAGCACATTTTCGAACGCTCGGCCGTCGGCAACACTTACGTCAATCGCAGCATCATCGGCGCGGTGGTGGGCGCGCAGCCGTTCGGGGGAGAGGGGCTCTCCGGCACCGGCCCGAAAGCCGGTGGTCCGCACTATCTGTTGCGCTTCGCCACCGAACGCGCGCTTTCGGTGAACACGATGGCCGGCGGCGGCAACATCGATCTGCTGCGAGGCTGATTCAGCTCACTTCTGCTCGAACGACGGCCCGGCGAACGTCCGCTCCGGCGGCGCACGGTTCTGTCCCGGCTTGGGTGCGAGCGCGGTCGGGCCGGCGGTGGCGCCGCCGTCTACCACGAGCGTGTGCCCGGTGATGAACTGCGACGCGTCGCTCGCGAGGAACAGTGCGGCGTTCGCGATGTCTTCCGGTTGGCCCGCACGCGGATACGGTTGGCCCTGCGCGAGCATCGCATCCACCGCCGCTTTGTTGCCGCCAGCGAATCCGTAAAGGATCGGCGTGGAGATGCCACCCGGTGCGATGCAGTTCACGCGGATGCGATCGCACGCGAACTCGAGCGCGGCGGAACGGGTCAGGTTCACGACGCCGGCCTTCGCTGCACTGTACGCGTGCAGGTTCGGATAGCCGTCGATGCCGGCGATCGACGCGGTGGAAATGATCGAACCGCCGCCCGCGGCGCGCATCGGCGCCACCGCGTACTTCATGCCGAGGAACACGCCGCGCAGACACACAGCCTGCGTGCGGTCCCAGTCTTCGACCGAGATACCTTCCAACGGCCCCACTGCGCCGCCGATCCCCGCGTTGTTGAACATGATGTCGAGCCTGCCGAAGGCTTTCGTCGCGCGCGCGACCAGCGCTGCAACGTCGGCCTCCACCGAAACGTCGGTGCGCTGAAACAGCGCCACGTTGCCGCTCTCCGACGCGAGCTTGGCCACTTCTTCGCCGGCCGCAGCGTTCAAGTCGGCGAGCACGACGTTCGCACCGTGTTGGGCGAACAGGATGGACGCGGCGCGGCCCATGCCACTGGCGCCGCCGGTGATGATCGCAACCTTGCCGTTCAAGTCGTACATCACAGCACTCCGTCCCAGGCGGCGCGTTCCGCTTCGAACGGTGCGCGTTCCAGCGCACTCGTGCGACCGAATATCATCGTGGCGCGGTCCTTTGCATCGTATGCA
>Ga0068863_100006968_pt1 | contig 11084 bp, 20 predicted proteins | sample KBSSwiS62_FD_66596 | JGI IMG/M metagenome (GOLD analysis project Ga0068863, IMG submission 66596) | Switchgrass rhizosphere microbial communities from Kellogg Biological Station, Michigan, USA - KBS Switchgrass S6-2 | ecosystem: Host-associated > Plants > Roots > Rhizosphere > Soil ...
CGCGAACCAGCTGGACCTGGTCGAGCTCGCGCGGAAGGAGGACGCATGACCGCACAACTCGATTTCGGATTCGCGCCGGCGCCGATCGCGCCGGCGGCGATCGAATGGAAACGGTATCCCGTCGCGCACGCCAACAAAGCGCATTACGCGCTGCAGCTGCACGGCATCGCCAATGGCATCGAAGTCAGATGGTGCGGGCACCCCACCGCGCTCCGGCCGTACTACGTCATCGACGCCGCCGGCTGGATACTCGATCGGAAATTCCCGACCGTCGCCGCGGCGAAAGCCGCCGCCTTGGAGCTCGCATGGAAAAACTGACGATCTTCGGTCTGCCGCTGAACCCGCTCGCCGCGCTCGAGGAGCTCGCCGGCGCCTCGTTCTGCGTCAGCTACGCGCACCGAAAGAAACTCAAGCGGCAGCTTGACGACGCGATTCGGTTGGTCGGCGCCGACGGCATGCTGCTGCTCGATAACGGCGCCTTCACGCTCTACGGACTCGGCGAGAGCACCTGCAGCGAGAGCTATGTCGATGGCTTCGAAGCATGGGCGAACGCGATCCTGGCGCGATGCCCGCAGGCCGTCGCCGTCATCCCCGACGTGATCGGCGGCACCGAGGCGGAGAACGCCGACATGGTGCGCTGGTCGCTGCTGCCGCGGGACCGGAGCATGGGCGTGTGGCACACGAACGAAAGCCTGGCCTATCTGATCTGGCTTTGCGAGACGCTTGGGCATGTCGCGATCGGCAGCGCCGGCGAGCACTTCGATCTTGGCCCGACCTGGCACGCGCGGATCGGCGAGGCGCTCGCCGCGATCGACGCTTGGGAAGCCGAGCCCGGCGCCGGCAACGTGCGGCCCCGAATCCACATGATGCGGGCGCAGAAGATGGCGCACCTGTACCCGTTCGATAGCAGCGACAGCACCAACGTCGCGCGGAATCATGGTCGGTATCGGGGCGAGCCTGGTCACGTCGGCAAGTTCGCCGCGCGGATCGATGCCAAGATTCAGGCGAGCGCCGGCGCGCCGGCGCCGCACCAGGTCGCGCGGCCCTTGCTCGAGCACCTCGAGCCCGGCGATGCGCCGCTCTACGAGCTCGCGACCTGGTTTCACGACAACTACCGAATTGAGCGGGCGCAGGGCGATCTATTCGCAGCTGCAGCTTGACCGGGTGCAGCACCCGCACCACATAACAGGTGAAAGGAGGAGCAATGAAATACATCGGACGCGATCCCTTCGCACGCACGACGCTGATGCGTGAGAACTGGCCGACCACCCGAACGTGCGAATGGTGCGGCAACAAGCGGGGCGAGGAAGGTTATTTGTTTCGCTACGTGACCGTGCCCGACGCCGGCCGGCCCGCCCCGCACCGCGGCCTGTTCTGCTGCAAGTCCTGTCACGACAGCTACCACTCTTGAAAGGAGGACCAATGAACTACACCAAGACCGTTGAAAAATTCGGGCGCCTCGAGGAGGTGTTCGACATGGCGCGCTTTGCCGCCGACCTGGCGGCCGAGCTCAAAGGCAAGGTGATCAATCCGAGCGCCGCGCCTCTCGACTCCGATCGCGACGCGCTCGAGGTCGACGGCGTGCGGTTGTGGCTCACCGTGAAAAGTTGGGGCGCGGGAGCCAACAGCAAGGTGAACGTGCGGGCCTGCGCACCGTACTTCGAAGGCAAATACCATGATCACCCGCATGGCCCCGACTACAAGATGCCCGACGCCTACGTGAGCGCGAGCCGGCCGATGGCGGCAATAGCGAAGGACGTTCGCCGGCGGGTAATCGAGCCGGCCGCGGCGCCGATCGCCAAGTGGCTCGAGCATGCAGCCATGATCGCGAAGCGGGGCGGCAACCTGGTCGAGGTGGCGGCCCGGCTGCGGACCATGGGCCTCGAGGTCCGGCTCGATGAAGGCGCCACCCGAACCGGCACGTTCTACAAGTATGCCGACGGCAGCAATTCTGTGAGCGGCGAGTTCTACCCCGACGGCGCCGTGAGCATCCGGCACCTGAACCTGAAACTCGACATGCTCGAGCACCTGGTCGCAGCCATGCGCGGCGACCGGGTCTAGCAACCGGAGGTGAAACCCGCTAGGCTATGGCCATGCCAATATCCAAGATGACCGCAAAAGAATACGAACGGGCGCTCGAGGAGCTCGAGCTCTCCAACTATGAATTTTGCAAGTTGATCGGCGTGAACGATCGCACCGGGCGCGCCTGGATCAATGGTCAATACCTGATGCAGCTGCCGACCGCCGGCCTGCTGCGCCTGGCGGTGCGGCTCAAGGTTTCGCCGGCGCGCCTGGCGAAGCTAATCAGCGAACCGCTTTAAATCTCCCTCGCACTCCGCCTTGATGCCTCCCCATAGGACACATCCAGAGTCAGATTGCGCAAGATGTGCAGCTTGCGATCGAGGTCGAGCCACTTGTCGATGATGCGCGCCGGCACCCGACCCTCGATCGCATTACCTACCTTTAGAAATTCCGCCTTCACCAGGTCCATTTGTTTTTCGAGGTTGGCAAGCTCCTCGAAACTCAGCCAGTTTATTCGGCTCATCGTTCCGCCTCCGCCTTGAAATGTTTCAGCACCAGGAGCGTGCAGCGCAGCTGCACCCCGCCGACCTGGTGCCGGTTGGTTTTGCGATCGGGCGCCAGCACCACATCGCGCGGCGCCTGGCGCAGCGCATCCTTCCAGGGACCGGCCGCGCCTGGCTCGCCCTGCCATTGCGTGCGCTCGAACAGCGCCGCGACCAGCGGCGAGCTATTCGGCACCGCAAGGACGTAGCCCCAATCGTAGGGCGCCACGTCGCCAGGGATCAGCAAGCCGATCCCGGTGAGCGCGAGCTCCTTGCGCGCATGATGCACATTGAAATCCTCCTGCCCCTTCTCGAGGTCGGCGACCAGCTGCCCGATCGAGGTGCGCGAACCGTTGCGCCACATCGGAACCTGCGCCGTGAGCAGATGCGTTGCGCACGCGCGCCAATTCTGCATCGCGTCGCCCACCTCCGGCAGGTAATCGACGTTGAGATGCTCCGCCCAAAAATCGAGGTCGTCGGACAACGGCACCTCGAGCATGGCGCCGAGCTCCGGCCCGAGCAGGAGCTCCGCGCACGCAAGCAGCGTGCCGTAGGTTTGCTGGCCGCGGCCGTCGTGTCCGCCGCGGCCGAGCGCCGCCTTGTAGGCAGCGAGCAGCGTCGGAAACTTGTGCCATTCCGTCATGCAACGCGCCAGCATGACCGGCCCGCATTCGTCGGCTGCGATCACCGGCGGCTTGGACTTGCTGGCATCGAGCGGGCGCAAGCGCAGGATCGCCACGCGCGAAAGGTCCTGCGATCGCTGGATCGGATTGTTGATCGCGGAGAACAGGAACGCCGATCGCATGGTGAACTCGCTCGCCGTCCCGTCAGATCCACCGCGCCGGCCGACCGCCCCCGAGCTCGCGTCGCGCATCAGCTGGATTGCCGCGCGCGCCTTGTGGCTGTCGAGGTCCGGCTCGAGCTCATCGAGCGCAACCGGGCGCGAGTCGTGTCGCATCTGCTGATAGATGCCGGCCGCTGTCGTATCGGCACTGTGAAACAGCGCCGCCTTGAACAGCTGCTGCAACAGGTCGACCTGCAGCGTTGACTTGCCGGTGCCCTTGTCGCCCAGGAGCAGCACCGCCGAGCGCCAATCGAGCGCACCGCCGAGATAGGCGACGCCGATCCACCCGAGCAACAGCACCGGGTCGACGTGCGGTCGCTCCCAATTCCACTTCCGCACCGTCTCGAGAAAGGCGCCGACGGTACTCTGGCGGAGCTCGAGTCCTATTCGTTTGACGTAGGGCGCGGGGAGCTCCGGCAGGCGCGGGTAAAGCATGCCGTCGACAAACCCCACCTCGAGCTCGAGGAACTTGCCGGCCGCCTGGTCGAAGGTCCACAGCCTGTTGCCGGCGTGATAGATCAGCCGGCCGTTGGCCGTCGTCCAGGCGCCGCGTCCGCGCAGCCGATCGGTGGGCGAGAATTGCCCGAGCAACCGGCACGCCCCAAACAGCGCCTCCTTCACATCGTCAGCTTGAAACGATCTGATCGGAGGCGGCGCGTCCGGCGCCGCCGGCTTGCCGTACCGCGGCCAGGCCCACTTCGGATAGTTGTCGAACGGTGCGAACAGGTCCTGAATGCCGGCCTGGTTGAAATCCCACGCCGTCAGCGCGCGGAATTGTCCGGCCGAATCGATCAGGTAGAACTTGCCGCCCTCGAACCCGATCGGTTGCACCGGGCACGGGTCCTCGACCGGCAGGCCGAGCTCGTTCGGCGTCCACTTGCCGGGCTTGGCACCGCCACGCGGCAGCGCCGGCGGCGGGTTGCGTTCGCTGCGTCGGCGCCGCGCACGTTTCTCCGGCTCGAGCGGAATTACATTCTCGTTCTCAGGCGGAGGTGTCGTGTCGTCATCAGCCATGGCTTGCCCTTTGCCGTGACCGACCCACAGTCGCGGTTCATGTTCCTCGTCCCTTGCGCTCGTAGTATTTCGCCAGCCGCTCTTGCTGCCGTTTGGCTTCCGGTGATTCAATCCATTGCTTTCGCCGCGCTCGTTCCACCCGCCATTCGTCATTGAAATCCTTGCCGGTGCGCGGGTCCTTCACCTCGCGCACGACCACCTCGATCTCGCCCTGCCGCCAGATCGCATGGCGCCCGGCCTCGAATGCCTTCGTGGCCGTCAGGTTCGTCGGTTCATAATGCTTGTGCAGCATCACGCGATCGATGCAGGGCGGGATGACAACCTTGCCCAGGTTGCCGAGCGAAATGAACGCCCAGGTCCGAAGCTCCGGCTCGCGCAGCACCGAGGTCAGCGCATCCTCGATCCCTTCCGTCAGCATCAGCGGCTCGAGCAGGCCGGCGGCGATCGCCTCGCCGAGCCGCAGGTTCGACTCGCCGCGCCACAGCGGAATGACCAGGCCCGAGCCCGCCGGCCAGAGTTTCTTGTTGGGCTCCACATCAGCCTTGCCGCTGCCGTCCGGCTTCAACCAGGTGCGATGCAAGGCTTTCACTTTGCCGCTTTGCCAATCGACGCAGCCCGCCAACATGCAGGGCATACCCTTGGCGCTCTCCCGGTGATACGCGAGCGCATGCTCCGCCGGCAGATAGCGCAGCGGCATGTCTCGAACACGCGCGCCGCCGCGCGATCCCTTGGGGATCAGGTCGAGCTCGATCCCGCGCGACGCCAGATAGGTTTCGACCGGCGTGCCCTCGATCCCCGGCGCCGCATAGAACGCCAGCCGCGCGCGCTCCTGGTCGCGCGACAGGTCCCTCGCCGCGCGCGCTGACGCCGTCGCCGCCGCGACCTGGCGCTTGGTCCGCAGCCGCTCGCGCTCCCCGTCGGTTAGGTTCCACAGCCCGAGAAAACCGGCGAGCCACTCGATCGCTTCCTTGCGTCCGGCCTTGTCGTTGCCGCGCGACCATCCCTTGAGGTAGGCGACCAGGTCGACCAGGTCGCCGGCGGCGCAGCCGCGGTGATCCTTGAACGCGCCGGCCGCGGCGCCCGCGGTCCAGATCGTGAAGGACGGATGGCGATCTTTCACCACCGGATTGCAGATCGAAATGTAATTGGTGTTTGCCCGCTTCCATGGCACGCCGAGCGCAGCGAGCACGTCGAGGATGCGCGCCTGCCCCTCGCGCTTGATCTCATCGAGCGGCGGGCGCGTCGGGGTCACGGCCAATCCACCTTCCGTTCGTCGGCCTTAGAAAGAAAATCCTTGACCCTCGCGAAGCAGCCGGGACAGAGATCATAATTCTCGTCTGTCGCATTGAAGGCGTGCGAACGTGACCGGAACACGCAATGAAATATGACCCATCCGCGTGCTTTCATCATTTCCCCAACGATCCCGTCCTCCTCGATTTCGACACCGCACAGATCGCAGCGCAATCGACGGTAGGCTCTCTGGCTTGAGCTCATTGCACCGCCGCCGGCCGCTGCAGCATGTGATGCAGATGGCGCGCGAGCTCCGGCGCATCCCGGCGCACGCCTTCCATGAACATGCGCAGCACCCGCTCGCGGCGCTGCGGCTCCTGGCCGGCGATGAACCGGGTCAGCATCACGCCGATCGCCGCCGCCTCGATGTCATAGGGTACGCCCTGGAGGAGCGCCTCGATGCCACGCACCACCCGCACCAGTTCATCCAGATCGTCCGTTGACGGCATGGCCTTTCTCCCGTTGGTGTTCGTTTGACCCGACGCGATTCGGCAAACCGGAGGGAGCACCGAACCGCGCCGGGCTTAGGCGGCGGCATTGGGACTAGCAGGCGGCGTCCATGCCTCCGCTTTTCTTCGGTGCGTGATGCACCATCACGAAGCACACCCCTTCGCTAACGCCGCTCGAGACGAGCCGCGCCACCCGATCGGGATGCGCTTTGAAATAGCCCTCGACCTGGCCCCAGACACGAACGCGCACGCCGGCCGGCCAATCGTTAAGCACCAGGCCGCCGGCGGTTTCGTTCGGCGTCAGCGAGCACGACACGATCAGCACGTTGCAGTCGCCGAGCTCGACCGGCGCGCGGTGCATTTCCTCGAGCGGCCCATGCTTGTGCGCAAGCGGAAGCAGGCCGAGCTCCTCCAACCCGTCGGGCATTACTTCCGGCCCTTACCTTTGGGCCGCGGCTTGCCGGCCGATCGCATTGCCATCGCTACGGCTTGCTTCTGCGGGTAGCCGCGCCCCATTTCCCGCTTGATGTTGGAGCTGATCACCTTTCGCGACGAGCCGCGCTTGAGTGGCATGTCCGTGCTCCCGTTCTGGCGTGGGCATAAAAACCGCGAACCGCTGGCGTTGCCCGGCGATCCTTTGCTTGAGCTCATCGAGCACCTGGTCGAGCAGGCGCAACCGTTCCGCATGCTCCCGGCCGAGCCGATTGATTCTGCCGGTCAGCTGGTCGCCGTCGTCGCAGACATGCTCAACCCGGCGGGAGATTTCGATTACCGCCTGCTCGATAGCGTCCATGTTCTAGAACTCCCTGCACATTGCGATCACGGCGCCGGTCAGCGCCGCGCTAGTCAGCAAGCTCGAGGCAATCACCGCCCCCCGCGACGGCCACACCAACGGCGCCGGATGCAGGCACGAAGCGATGATGACCAGCACCACCGCGATCGCCGCCGCCAGCGCAAGGATATAGATCGCCTTCATGGCGCATCGCCCCCGGTTATATTTCAGGCTTTGTTGACGGCCGCCGGCGATCGCCACAGATCGGGCCGCAGCCGCGACGCCGGCACCTTGCCCTTGGTCGCAAGGTGGATTCGCCGCGCGAGTTGCGCCGAAATCCTGCCTGTTCTGTGGGCCTTGGCGATCGCCGGCGCGCTCACTCCGCAACGCTCCGCCAGCGCCTTGAGAGTGCCGGCCACTTCAACCGCGCGATCGATTGCGAAGCGCAATTCTGCAGCGTTTGGCTGCGCCCCATTGCGTCGGGTTGTCGGCATCGCTTCCGCCCGGTTGTTGATTGGTCGCCAAATCAATACCCGGAGTTAATCGCTGTCAAACGCTTTCTGCTTGTCATGGTTAACGCGCGGTGGTAGATGATAACCATTGGTTAAGGGACGCAGATGCAAGTGTCAGGAAAACCTGTTAAATTCGCGAAGCCGAATCTGAGAGGTAATCCGTCTTGCCTAATCGCTTGACTCCCGCGTTGTTAGGTCAACTCGCCCGCACCGCAAGGGAAGGCCAGAAACGTAGCCAGAAGTCCATCGCGCGCGAGCTCCAGGTCAGCCAGACCACGCTGCACAAGATGGAGGCAGGGCACATCACCGACTCCAAGCATTGGCCGCGCCTGTTCACCGTGCTTGGCTTGCCGCTCTCCAAGCTCGATCCGATTTATTCAGACATCCCCGATGCCCGCGCTCCGGTTCGAGTCTTGAGCGGAACCGGGCAGCCATCCGTCACAAGCAACATGGTCGCCGTGAACGTCACGCGCGAGGCACACCTGATCACCGCTATCAATTACGAAGTGGTGGAGTACGAGCTCGACGGCGCCACCAGGCAGGGCCTGCTGATCACCTGGACCGCCAAGAACGGCGCTAGTTTAGTCGGTCTTGTGGATCGCGCGATGCTTCCGTCTTTGGGCGAGCAGGCGCGGCGCTGCTATCAAGAGCTAGGCATTGATCTAGCGAAACAGTATGCGAGCGCCGGCGCGGATTGAGCGCCCGGTAACGCACGACGTTCTCAGGATCGTTCCACCAATTACCTACGGTTAACATGGCGGCGATGCCCCCAGTTGACTCAAGTTCACCTATGGTTTTAACTTTATTGGGTGAACGGGCCAGACCCTACCCCGTTAGCTTTACATCAAACTGTCACGCCCGCAACCCCCGGTTAACCATGCGGCAGCTGCTGCCTCCAGGTCAGTGCTACACCGGCGAGGAAGTTGCCGCGATCCTGCGCATTTCCCGCCAGCGTTTCTACCGCTGGCGCAAGCGCCTCGAGCAGGAGGAAGGCATGCCGATGGCGATCCGCTGCGGCAGTCACCTCCGCTATTCAAAGGCCGCGTTTGATGCATGGCTGCACACCCCACGGCGGGAGCCTCCGCGGCCGGCAGCTGCCGCCAACGATCCCTTGCCGGTTGGATTGCGCGAACGGTTCGATCAAGAGTACGGTTAAACCTCCGGTTAATCCGTGAGACAAGATCGCTATTGACAACCGGGTGTAACACCCGCATATTCCTGGTGTCGGACGAATCCCCGTCCGACAACTCGGAGCAAATGATGACCGTCCGGTTGCCCTACATCGTGTGGCGCGACGGCCGCCCCAGATTCGTGCCGCCCGGCCACGTTCGAAAACTCGGCTTCAAAGGCCAGGACCTGCGGCACGCCGGCGGCGCCGCCGCCTGGTTCACTTATGAAGAAGCGCGGACATGGGCCGACGCCAAGCTCGAGGCAATCAAGCTCGCCCGCGCCGGCACCAGGCCGGCCAAGGTTTCGAGCAGCGCCGCCGGGTTGACGGTCGGCGAGCTCCTCGACGATTGGCTCAACTCCGATCACGTCCGCAGCCGGGCGCCGCACACACAGCGCGCCTATGAAGCCGCCGCGCTCGCCATGAAGTACAAGCCCGGCAAGCGGCGGAAGTCCGGCGAGGTGCCGAGCGAGGACAAGCGCGAAGCGTTTGGGTTGATGCCGATCGCCGGCATCAAGACGCCCGAGCTCACCAAGTTTCTCGAGTACGCCGTGCGGACCCGCGGCCTGCAGACGGCGCATTGCATCGCCGGCGCATTCTCCTCCGCCTATGCCTGGGGTAGCAGGTCGCTCAAATGGAAGCTGCCGCGCCACCTCAACCCGCGACCCGGCGTCGTGCTGCCGGCCACGAAAGGACGCATCAGCGTCATCACCCCGGCCGAGTTCATGGCCCTGGTCAACGCCGCCGATCGGTTGGGCCGGCCGTCGATCGGCGACAGCCTCCACCTTGGACTCTACACCGGGCAGCGCCAGGCCGATCGGCTGCAGTTCGTTGAGGACGGTTACGAAGATGGCTTCCGTAAATTCCGTCAGAACAAGACCGGCACCGTCGTCCGTATCCAAGAGCCGGACCCGCTCAAAGGGCGATTGAAGGCCGCAGCCAAACGCCGGCGCGAGGTCATGCTCCGACATGGCACACGCTGCCCCGAAATCATCTTGAACGAAGAAACCGGGCGGCCCTGGAATCAGAGCACCTATCGCCGGGTCTTTCGGGAGGTGCGCGCGGCAGCCGCCGAGGAGGTGCCGAGCGTGGCGAACCGAACCGACCAGGACTTGCGCGATACCGCGGTCACCATGCTGCACCGATCCGGTGCCGATCTGCCGACCATCTGCGAGGTGACCGGCCACAGCTACAAGAGCGCGGCGCTGATCGTGAAGCATTACCTGGGCCGCGATCCGGTGCGAGCCGGCGCCGCCCTGGCGCGCATGGCCGCCTTCATCGAAGCGGAGCTCGCATGAGCATTGTCGAGCGTCTGCACACCATTCGCGATCAGCTTCGCACTGGTCGCTTTGGCCAGCGTGAGGTGTGGGAGGAATGGTTGACAGATGCCGCCGCCGAAATCGAGCGGCTGACGGCGCTATGCGAGCGGTACAGTCAGGAAGGCGCAACCGAGATTGCGTGTCTGCTGATTGAGAACGAGCGGCTACGGGCGGCTATCGCTTGGACTAGGGAAGTTCGACCCGGCAAAAACTCGCAAAGCGGCGGCGCTATCGTCCACATGACATGGGACCAATTCAGCACGATGCGCGCTCTCGCCGAGCCCATAGCCAAGGACACCAAGCCGTGAGCCGCGATCATTTCAACCCGATCCAATACGGGACCCCGATCCAGCAATGGACCTGCGGCCACGTCGCCGGCGCCGTCTGCAGCGAGTGCTACTGCGACCTGGTGCGCCGCGCCAACGAGCTCGCCGCCGAGGTCCTCCGATTGCGCGACGAGCTCGCGACCAGGCGATAGCGCCCGTCGCGCACACCCGGAAACCCTCCCCACCCCATGCCGCGGATACGGTAGCCCGTGTCCGCGAGCACGTCGTTGATCTGCCAGATGTGGGATTTGATGCACCGGGCCGAGAGCCCGGTGATCGCCACCAGGTCAGCGGTTGCGATCCCGTTCTCCCCCCCGCGCGTGATCAGGTCGAACACCCGAGCCTTACCCGGCGTCAGGCGAACACCGAACCTGTATTCCTGCAGTTGTTGCCCGCAGCAGGGGCAGAGGCGAGCAGGGGCGCCGTTCCCTCCCATGCCGCGTGCCACCCTACCGGCCGCCTCGAAATAGCGCACCAGCGGGCTTCCCTGGCGGGTTCGCTTTCCGTTCTAGAAAGCGCCGTGAGACGTGAGACATTCGTGAGACAAGATCGTGAGACATTCGTGAGACAAGATCGTGTCTCACAGATCCATTCGCCATTGATTTCATTCGCATTTTCGGCGCGGTCGCTGCAGGCGATTTAGCGGTGCCATCAATGATTCCAACCACTTAGCCCGTCGCGGTTGTCTCATGGTTCTTTCTTTGTCTGTCTCATGTCAAGTGGTTCCGGCGGCTCCCAGCCTGGGCCGCCGGCGGCCTGGCGCGCGCGAATCTCGCGATAGGCTTCATCGATCGAGCGCGCGAAATCGTCCGCCGCGTTGTATTCC
>Ga0068863_100006974_pt1 | contig 11078 bp, 12 predicted proteins | sample KBSSwiS62_FD_66596 | JGI IMG/M metagenome (GOLD analysis project Ga0068863, IMG submission 66596) | Switchgrass rhizosphere microbial communities from Kellogg Biological Station, Michigan, USA - KBS Switchgrass S6-2 | ecosystem: Host-associated > Plants > Roots > Rhizosphere > Soil ...
GCTCATTGATGGCATCACGCCTCCGGAATCGATTGCGCCTGCGGGTTTCGTTGGAGATACCGAGTCAGACCTTCGAGCACGTCAATAGTCAAGCGGACGCTTTACTGTCGCCGCAAACGGCGAAGCTGCGCGACACGTGATGGCGCGGGAGTTCGGGCGACTCGATGCCATGACATAACGTCTTGGCTGGTTTCCGCGCTCGAAATCAGCCAAAAGGTCATGTGGCTCCCGATCTTGGGCGGCGCTACCGGACCGCTGAGTGCGGGCGTGCCTCCCAGGTAGTCCACAGTGGCCGGTATCCGCATCGGTGCCAGAACGGCGTCGACAACGGGTTCATCGGTGAGTGGTGCAACACCGTCGTACGGATGCCGGCTTCGTCCACTGCACGGTGCAGGTGCGCCGCGAGTGCCGATCCGATGCCGCCACCGCGCCGGCCCGGTTGCACCGACATCACTCCTAGATAGGCCACCTCGTCCGGGTCGCCGGCCACTTGTGGCGAGATCCAGGACGCGTCCTTCGGCCACTCCAGAGTCCCGAGCCCGACCACCTGACCGTCGACATCGGCCACCCAGGAGGAGGTGCCGTCGCTGTTCAGTGCATGTTGGAGGTCCAGGTCGACGGCCGTCGGAGTCGACTCACGCAGGTACGAACCCTGGAACTGGCTGTCCCACCGGATCACGTCGAGGAAACGCGTCGCGGCCGCGCCGAGGTCACGCTCCTCAAGAGGCCGGATGATCAGGCCGCCGAGGCGCGAGGTAGGTGGCGGGGTCGGCCGGCCGCCTGGGCGGGCCGCGAGCACTACCCGTGGAGCGAGACCGCGATCGAGGAACGCCGCGATCACCGACGTGTCCCGGCTGGGCCAGCTCACCACCGCCGACGTGTCCGGCTCCGGCGGCTGCGACCGGACCCACGCGCCCCATGAGTCCAGGAGCGCCGACATCGCGGCGCCGGGGTCGTCGCCGAACACTCGCGGCGATGCCAAGAGCTGCCGGGTCAATGCGCCCCAGCAGGCGTCCAGCGTGTTCGGGTCGATCCGCCGGGTGCGTGCCAGCCCGATCGCGCCCGGCACCTCGATGACGATGTCGCCGTCCGCGGGCGCCGGCGCCGGCGCGGCCGGGATCAGCGCATCGATCTGCGCGAGCCGCTGATTGTGCAGGTCGGTGCCTTGCTCGGCGATCGGCGTCGTCATGGGGAGGGACCGTATCAGCCGGACCCGACATCGGCAGCGAACGATAGTCCGCGTTTCAGGTTCGCCTCCAGATCGGCGACGGTGCCGGAGTTCAGGACCGCGAGGTGCGGCACCGGCGGCGGGTCGTCGGATCGCATCCGGTCGGCGAATGAGTCGAAATGCTCCAGCTTGGCCGCGTCCCGCGGCGAATCTCGCGCCACCAGCCGGGCACGAAGCACGGATGGCGGAATCCCCACCCAGATCAACCGGATCGGCTCGCCACCGAGTGATTCGGTGAATTCGGTCCAGGCCGAAGCCGTCCGGATCGCCCCGGTGAACGGGGCCACCAGGATCACCGGACAGCGGTTGGCGCGCACTTCGCGAGTCAGCGCGGCCAGGCCGGCGTACTCGTGAATCTTGATGTGGTCGTCGTACCACGGGCCCTCGCGCTCACCGTTCGGGCGCCCCGCAGCGGCGAGCGTGGCGGCGACGAAGCCGCCGTACACCGTGTCCTTGTCGATGAGCGCGGCGGGCGGAGACAGGCGTGCGGCGAGCAGCCCCGCGACCGTGGTTTTGCCGGCGCCCGGAGCGCCCGCCACCACCCAGACAGTGCCCTGCATGTTCCAAAACTAGAACAGCCGCAAAACTAACTAGGACAGCATCATCCGGGTCATCCGCCGAGCCGCGATCCACACGCCGGCGGCGCCGAAGGCCGCGAGATATGCCACCGGCACCAGCAGAGACCAGGACCAGTGCCCGAGCGCGGGTTCCCGGACCAGCTGGATGCTCTGGTAAAGCGGGAGGATCTCGATGATCGGCCGGATCGCCGCTGGGTAGGTGGACAGCGGATAGAACGTGGTTGCGAACAGGTACATCGGCAGCATGAAGAGCTGGATGTACTGGAAATCAGCGAAGTCGCGCAGGTACGTCGTCACGGCGAGACCGCCGGCCGCGAACGCGAATCCGATCAGCAGCGAGGCCGGCACTGCGAACAGCACACCGGGCGAGACGATCAGTCCCATCAACGCCATCACCACCAGGAAGCCGGCCGAGGTGAGCAGGCCGTTGATGACGGCGCTGACGATCTCGCCGATCGCGATGTCGGTGACCGACAGCGGTGTCGGCAGGATCGCGTCGTAGGTCTTGTCCAGCTTGATCCGGCTGAACACACCGAAGCTGGTCTGGTTCAAGGCGGTGTTCATCGCGGTGGTGGTGAGGATCGCCGGCGCGACATAGGCGGCGTATTTGACATCGACGCCGGGCACCGTGCCGACCAGTGTGCCGACGCCGATGCCGATGGTGAGCAGATACATCACCGGCTCGACCAGAGCGTAGAGCAGCGGCGTGACGGACCGCCGATAGATCATGAAGTTGCGCTCGACCAGCGCCAGCATCCGGCGCACGGTCCAGCCGGGGATCAGCGGCCGGGCCGAAACCGTGGTCGAGGTCATCGCGGCCTCCGTCGTGGTCATCGCGGTCTCCTAGGAATGCAGGCGCTGACGATAGGTGCGGCGGGCGAGGGCGAGACCTCCGATGAAGAACACCAGAAGGTACGCGACGTGCACCGCACTGCGACCGATGGTGGCCGTGCCGAGGCTGAGGTTCCGGCACAGGTCGATGCCGTGCCACAGCGGTGAGGCGTAGACGATCGGGCGGAACCAGCCCGGCAGCTGGCTGATCGCGAAGAAGGTGCCGGAGAACATGTAGAGCGGCAGGATCACGAACCGGAAGACGGTGTTGATGTGCCGGTTCTGCCGGACCGTGACGGCCCAGGCTGCGGCCGGAGTCGCGAACGCCAGGCCGGTCAGCAGCGCCGCCGGCACCAATGCCAGCGCCCACCAGCCATCCGAGTCGCCGAACAACGCCATCACCACGATGAACGCGGTGCTGGACGTGAGCACCCGCCCGGCGACGAAGAGCAGGTGACCGCCCATCAACTGCTCGGGCTCCAGCGGTGTCGGGGTGGCGCTGCGATATCCGCCCTGCCGAGCAGCGAAGGCCACCGGCCCGGACGACTCGATGAACGCGGTCTGCATCGCGGCCGCCGCCAGCATGCCGGGCGCGAAGAAGGCGGCATACGGCACCCCGGCGATCTGTGCCGGCGCGTGCCGATCCACCAGACTGCCGATGCCGGCGCCGACGCCGATCAGGAACAGCAACGGGTTGGCGACGCTGATGACGATGGTCCCGCGCCAGTTGCGCCGGTATCGCATCAACCAGTAACTGAGTGCGCGCAGCATGTCGGCCCCTAATCGATCAGCGAGCGGCCGGTCAGCTTGAGGAACACGTCCTCCAGCGTGGCCCGGCGGACCAGGGCGGTCAGCGGACTCAGCCGCAGTGCATGGACCGCGGCCAGCGCTGCCTCGCCGTCGTCGGCATAGACGAGGACGCGGTCCGGCAGCACCTCGACCCGCCCGCCATCCCCGGTCGCGAGTCCGGACTCCTTCATCTTCTCGGCGTTAATCTCCTGCTCGCCGATTCCGAATCGAAGCTCCAGCACCTCCCGGGTGGCATGCGCGGCGATGAGGTCTCGTGGCGAACCTTCGGCCACGATCTTGCCGTGGTCGAAGACCACCAGCCGGTCGCACAGCTGCTCGGCCTCGTCCATGTAGTGGGTGGTGAGCAGCAGGGTCACGCCCTCCTGCTTGAGGCGGAACAGCCGATCCCAGAGGATGTGCCGCGCCTGCGGGTCCAAGCCGGTCGTCGGCTCGTCGAGCAGCAGGATCTCCGGCTCGTTCACCAGCGATCGGGCGATTGTCAGGCGGCGCCGCATGCCACCGGATAGTTCGTCGACCCGGGCATCGGCCTTGTCCTGCAGTTGTGCGAACTCGAGGAGCTTCTCCGCGCGCTCGCGGACGACGGCCCGCTTGATGCCGAAGTAGCGACCGTAGATGTGCAGGTTTTCTCGCACCGTCAGCTCGGCGTCGAGGCAGTCGTCCTGGGGCACCACTCCGATCCGGGCGCGGATCTGCGAACCTTGCGTGTTCGGGTCGAGACCCAGCACGCTCAGGGTGCCGCCGGTAATCGGAGAAGTTGCGCTGATCATCCGCATGGTCGTCGACTTGCCGGCCCCGTTGGGACCGAGGAAGCCGAACGATTCGCCCCGTTTCAGATCGAAGTCCACGCCATTGACGGCGTGGAACTCCGCCGACTTACCCCGCGCTGGATAGACCTTGGTGAGACCGCGGGCCTCCACAAGGGACGTTTTGATGTCAGGCGGTTGAGTCACGCGCCGAGCCTACGGATCTTTGCGCCAACCGCGCAAGCGCTTAACGCGCGTTGTGCAAGATACTGCGTTTCAAGATTCTCTGTGGCTCGACTGTCCGGCGGCGGGCTGACCGGTGGGTTTACGCCCCTTTGCGGCCGCTCACTTGTGGATCTTGCGACGTTGTGAGGGCCATGGCGACGCCAACTTCGCAAGATCGAGGGGGGTGTCCGACATGGACCGTGCGCTCGCCGAGCCCGGATCGGGCGCCGAACAGCGCGGAGCCGGACGACCCCCATCGTCCGGCTCCGCTATCGGGTGTGCAGTCAGGTCTTGTCGGGCAGGGCCCTCACGCGTCCCGGCGCTTGATCAGCCAGGCTCCGAGCGCCAGCGGGATCACCCACCACAGGGTGAAGGTGAGGTATCCGGGCCACGGATGCAGCTGGCTGGTCGAGTGCACCACCTCGGTGATGCGCTGGCCGGCGTTCGAGGTGAAGTGCTTGGCGATCTGATCGCCCCACTCGCCGGGCAGGAGTTCGGTCAGCCCCGGTGCCACGAACAGCAGGCCGACGACCGTCGTGATAGCACCGGCGGTGTGCCGGATCACCGAGCCGATCGCGAGGCCGAACATCCCGCTGGCGAGCACGTAGAGGCCGCCGCCGAGAACCGCCCGAAGCACGCCCGGATCGCCGAGGTGGGCCGCCATGTCGTAGTGCGCCCAGAACGGCATCGCGGCAAAGAACGCTCCGAAGGCGGTGATCATCCCGACCACCGTCGCGATCGCGGCGAGCACCACGCCCTTGGCGGCCAGCACCCGCATCCGATCCGGTACGGCGGTGAACGTCACCTTGATGCCGCCGGTCGAGTATTCACTGCACACCACCAGCACGCCTAGCACCGCGATCGCGAGCTGGCCCAGGATCAGGCCACTCATCGCCATGTTGGTCGGGTCCTGCGCGGCGAGATCCCCCGGGCTCATGTGCTTCAGCGAGCTGGTCTGACCCCACGCCGCCAGGGTGGACAGTCCGATGGTCAGAGTGACCAGGCCCAGCAGCGTCCAGAAGGTGGACCGCAGCGACCACACCTTGGTCCACTCGGAGCGGAGCACGTGGCCGAACCCGGTGCCGGCTCGCCGGTTGTCGAGCTCGGTGAACGCCGGAGCGGTCGGAGCCAGCGTGGTCATCGCACACCCCCGACCTGTGCCTGGTATTCCACCGAGTCCTTGGTCATTTCCATGAACGCCTCTTCCAGCGACGAGCGGTGCGCGAACAGTTCGTGCACGGTGATGTGGTGCGCGGCGGCGAGATCACCGAGTTGGTCGGTGGTCATATCGCTCTCCACCTGCAGGTATTCATCAACGCGACGGACCAGCACCCCGGCGGTGGCGAGCGCGTCGAGCAGCTGCTCCGGCTGCGGCGTGCGGATCCGGACGCCGCCGGCGGAGTTCTGCTCGATGAAGTCCGCGACACTGGTGTCGGCGAGCAACTTGCCGCGGCCGATGACGATCAGGTGCTCGGCGGTCAGCGCCATCTCGCTCATCAGGTGACTGGAGACGAACACCGTGCGCCCGCGTGCGGCCAGGTCCTGCATGAACCTGCGGATCCACAGGATGCCCTCTGGATCGAGTCCGTTGACCGGCTCGTCGAACATCAGAATCTGCGGGTCGCCGAGCATGGCCGCGGCGATCCCCAGGCGCTGCGACATGCCGAGCGAGAAGCCCTTGATGCGCTTGCCGGCCACCGACGTCATGCCGGTCAGTTCCAGCACCTCGTCGACGCGCCGGGCGGGCAGGCCGTTGGATTGCGTCAGCGCGAGCAGGTGGGCCCGCGCGGTCCGGCCACCGTGCACCGCCTTGGCGTCCAGCAGTGCGCCGACCTGCCGCATCGGCGACTTCGCGTAGGCGTACGGGTGCCCGTTGAGCAGCGCCGTGCCGCTGGTCGGCCGGTCCAGGCCGAGGATCATCCGCATGGTGGTGGACTTCCCGGCGCCGTTCGGTCCCAGGAACCCGGTGACGATGCCGGGTTTCACGGCAAAGCTCAGGTCATCCACGGCGACTTTGTCGCCGTACCTCTTGGTGAGGCGGTCCGCCTCGATCATCGCTGTCCCCCTTCAAAGATCAACGTCTTTGACGGTACGGGCGGCGATCGCTCAGGCGGCAGGGTGAGAACACCGGACGGATCCCTGAGGCCTGACCCTGAGATCGGCTCCGGGTTGAGCCGATCGACTCAGGCAACCAGGTCCAGCACCTCGGCGAAGGACTCCGGCGTCGGCAGGATCGTCAACGCCTCGTCGATCTCCTTGAGAGCCCAGGCGCGGTGTTCGGAGTCGACGGTGTGGTCCAGCGCGATGCCGATCTGCCGGTTCAGGAAGTTGAGCCGCGCGGCGATCAGCAGACCGAAGTCGTCGGTGCCGGCGAGTCGGCCGGGTCCGCCGGATTCCCGGTACGCCGTCCAGAACCGGCCGGCTCCGGTCCGGTCCAACGTGCCGGCGGCGAAGAACCAGTCGAAGAGCACCTTGGCCAACTCGCGCCCGGGCTCGGCCGGACCTAGGTTGTCCCAGTCGACCACCGCAAGGGTCCCGTCGCACGCCAACACGTTCTCCGGGTGCAGGTCGCGGTGGCAGATCACCATCGCCGGTGGCCACGCCGGGATCGCTAGCGCGGTGAGGTGTTCCAGGCGCGGGACCGATTCGGCCAGACGAGCGGTCCACGATCCGGCAGCTCCGGCAGCGCTGGACGTCGCGGCGGCTGTCGCCCACCTGACCCACCAGCTGGGTTCCGGCGGCACGTCGAACCACGGGTCCGGCGGACTGCCGTCGGGTTCGGTCGTACTCCGCGGCGCCGATCGATGCAGCCGGGCCAACAGCCTGCCGAGGTCGGTGGCGACCTCGGGCGCGTTCAGGTCCGCCGGCGTCAGGTCCAGCCAGTCGAACACCCGAACCCAACGGCCGTCGAACGGCACGACGAAGGATCCGTCGACGGCCGGGTGGCTGAGCGGTACGCGTACCCCTGCCGCGGCCGCCCGTGCGGTGACGTCCACCTCGGCAGCGACCAGTCGCGGATCCGGGGTTGACGCGGCGAAGAGTTCCTTGACCGCGTAGCTCCGGTCCGCGGTCCGCAGTCGCCAGATCCGGCCCAGCGCGCCCCGGTTGCCACGTTCGAATCCGGTCGGCACCAGGGCGAATGCCGACGCTACGAAGTCCGCAAGCGGTTCCACGGGCCTCCTGTCAGACCGGCCTGCCAGACTGGGGCGATGGCCGAGTGGATCTACTTCCTGCACCCGCCCCGGGACCATTTCGCCGCCACCATGACCGAAGCCGAGGGTGAGGTGTTCGCGGCGCATTTCGCCCGGTTCCAGCGGATGCTAGCCGACGGCACCATCATCATGGTGGGTCCGACGCTCGGCTCGACAAACACCGGCATCGCGGTCTTCGAAGCGCCGGACGAGGAGTCGGCGCGCGCCATCATGGCCGCTGATCCGGTGATCGAGGCCGGCATCTGCACCGGCGAGCTGCGACCTTATCGAGTCTCGCTGCTGCGTGGGCGGGACTAGCCCGCCCTAAGCGGCGGCAACCACCTCGAGTCGATGGCCCTCGGGCAGCACCAGCACGAACTCCTTGGGCCCCCAGGGCAGGCTGATCGGTGGTCCCTCGACGGTGGCGCCGGCGGCGATCGCCTGCCGGTAGAGACCGTCGATGGGCAGGCCCGCCTCGACCGTCACGACGCCCGCACTGATCGGCCCGCGGACCCGGCGCAGCCGGATGCCATTGGCGTTGGTCCACGGTCCGACCAGCATCTGGGCGTAGGCCATGGGTTCGATGTCGCCGCCCATGGTGAACCCGGTCGCGAACCCGAGCCCGCGAGCGAGCAGGTCCGCGGTGGCCGCGACGTCGCGCACGTCCAGCACCGGGTCGGCACGGTGAAGTGTCGATGGCCGGCCGCCCCGGTCGCGCCCGAGCACTACCTTTTCGATCACGGTGCCGTTCTCGTCGACCAGCGCGAACCGGCACCGTTCGGCGAATCCGGCCCGGTGAGCGACCCGGATCGAGTGCAGATTGGTCGAGGTCGCCCAGGCTTCGACGGTGACTGCCCCAGCCGCGAACATCCGCGCCACGGCAATCTCAATCCCGGCCGCGGTCAGGCCCTGACCCCAGCGGTCACGCCGCATCATCCAGCCGATCCCGGGGTGGATGCCGGTGCCGATGCGCTCGATCAGGCCGAGTGCTGGACCCGAGTCGGACTCGCGTACGCACCATCCGCGTACGTCCTCCAGCGCCGCCCGCTCGGCAAGCCGGGCCCGGGTTTCAGCCACCGACTGCGATGCCGGCCAGCCCTGCCACGGCATCGACACCTCCGGGTCGGAGAGCGCGACATGGAGGTCCGGCGCATCGGCGTCGACGTCCAGATCCGTCAGAACCACACTCACCGGGTGAGTCTACGGCGGCATTGATCCACACTTCGTCAACTGAACCGGGGTCGCCAGTCCTGACGGCAGTGCTGCTTGGATGGCCCGATGCCAGTAACGAACCCGTGGTTGTCCGATCCCAGCCCACGCCGCCGACTCGACCGGCACGAGTTGGAGGAACGGATCCTCAACCTGTTCTCCAGCCACAACGTCGGCGTACTGGCCACCACCGGGCCACACGGCGCGCACGCCACCCCGGTCCGATACAACCACCTCGATCTCAGCGTGCTGTTCACCGCGAAAGCCGGATCGCCGAAGCTGCGCAACATCGCCGCCGACCACCGGGTCAGCTTCGCCATCGTGGCGTCGCTGTCCGGCCGGGCCTCCAGCCGCGGCGCCCAGATCTTCGGCCAGGCGCGAGTGCTGACACCCGAAGACAACGACCATGCCTACTATTTCCCAGCCGTGCGCTGGGAAAATGAGCAGGCCGAACGCGGGCTGCCGCTCACCGAGCCACCGCTCGGTCCGCTTGTCGTCATCGACCCGACCCGCATCGTCTACACCGAGCACTGGCTAGCCCGCAACGGCTACGCCCCGAGACAGTTCTGGACACGCAGCGCCGGCGACAACGCAACGGTCGGGTGATATTCCGAATGGCCGTCATCGCTGCGACCGGACGCCATCTAAGGACGGATCGGCAATCCAGCGGCTCGGTAGGCCTCGTCGATCACTCTCATGGTCTGCACCGAGTCCGCGGGCGGAGTCAGGTTCGCCGGCTCACCTCGCGTCGCGGCCAGGAAGGCCCGCAGTTGATAGGTGTAGGTCGCCTCGCCCGGGACTCGTTCCCGTCTCTTGCGGCCATCCGACGTCGCGGTGATCCGGTGCGGAAACTGCGGGGCGACGAAGTTCAGGACGCGTACCGATCCGTGCTCGCCCGTCACGCGTACCGCAATGCGGAGCACGTCGGATGACCACATCGACGCCCGGATCCGTCCGGTGGCGCCGCCCGGATAGATCGTCTGGATGTCGATCGCCCGATCGACCCGGCGGTCCCGGCGCAGCGTCTTGGCGGTCGCGGCGGTGACCCGCGGCTCACCCGGACCAAACGTACGGGCCGCGTGCACTGCGTAGCAGCCGGCGTCCATCAGTGCGCCGCCGGCCAGGTCGAACTGGTAGCGGATGTCGGAGAACCGGGGGAGCGGGAAGCACATCGCGGTGTCGACCTGCCGCACCGCACCGATCTCCGTCGCCACGAGGGCCCGGACCCGTTCGGCGAGTGGGTGATATCGGTAGTGAAACGCCTCCATCACGGTGACGTCGGAGGTCGCGGCGCGCTCGGCGATGGACTCGGCCTGCGCCGCGTTGGCGGTGAACGGCTTCTCGCACAGCACGTGCTTGCCGGCCGCGATCGCGGCGAGCACCCACTCGGCGTGTCGACCGTTGGGCAGCGGGATGTAGACGGCGTTCAGGTCCGGATCGGTCACCAGAGTCTGGTAGTCCGGCAGCACCCGGCCGATGGCATGCCGATCGGCGAAGGCCCGGGCCCGGTCCGGATCGCGCGCGGCGATCGCGGCGACCATCACCCCGGGCACTTTCCGAGCCGGAGCTAGCAGCGCGTTCGGCGCGATCCGGGCGGCGCCGAGAATGCCGATGCGAAGGTCAGTCACGGCGCCCGACCTTACCGGTTCGATCGATCCGGCGCCGCCAGGCCGAGCCGCCTCGGTTGGTCTTCGGCCGGCGTGCCGGGACCGGCGGCGATGGGGTTTACCGGATGGTGAAAGGCAGGTGAATCCTCGGCGCTCGCTCTGGTCAGCCCGGGGGTGCCGGTGCCTACGCTCGGCCGGTGCCTCGCCCGCTACTTCTCGTCGCCGCGCTGGCGGCGACGATGCTCGCCGCTGGATGCCGGTCGTCGTCGACCGATCAGCTGGCCATCTCGGTGACTCGCGGAGCCTGCGGCGGAAGCTGGCATGCCGACGCCGGCGTACGCACATTCGCGGTGCGCAACGGCGACATCGTGACGACCGAGGTGGACCTGGTCGATCCGCGTACCGGCGGGGTGTACGCGGAGGTCGAGTCGCTGGCGCCGAATGCCACCCGGCCGATGCGGGTCGATCTTGGTGGCGGCGACTACGCGTTCCGGTGCTTTCCGGAGGATGCCGACATGGTGACCGGGCCGACGGTGCACCTGACCGGCGCGCCGGGCGCCGCCGCCGTACGCCCGATCTCGGATCTGGACCTCACCGACGCGGTGGCGTCCTATCGGCGTTATGTCACCGCCGGTCTGGCGACGCTGTCGGCCAAG
>Ga0068863_100006976_pt1 | contig 11077 bp, 8 predicted proteins | sample KBSSwiS62_FD_66596 | JGI IMG/M metagenome (GOLD analysis project Ga0068863, IMG submission 66596) | Switchgrass rhizosphere microbial communities from Kellogg Biological Station, Michigan, USA - KBS Switchgrass S6-2 | ecosystem: Host-associated > Plants > Roots > Rhizosphere > Soil ...
CAGGTGCTGCTGGCCGTGGCGACCGGCGACCGGGCGTACGGCACGTCGTACCCCAAGGGGTTCGCGCTGTCGCAGTCCACCACGGACCACATCGAGTCGGCGGTCGTGCAGCCGAGGCTCGCGGCGGCGGACTGGGCCGGCGCCGCGGTCGCGCTGGCGGAGGGGCTGCGGACCGGTGGGGCGAGCGGCGGGGCCGACGGATCGTCGGTCGTGCCGCTGGTGGTGGGCGGGGTCGTGGTCGTCGGGGGCGGGGCGTACCTGCTGGCCCGGCGGCGTCGGCGGGCTCCGGAGGCCCCCGCTTCGGCGGCCCCCGCGTCGGAAGCCCCGGTCGACCCCTTCCCGGGCGAGACCACCGAGGCGCTCGGCTACCGCTCCAGCCAGGCGCTGCTGGACGTGGACAACGCCGTCGGAACCTCCGAGCAGGAGCTCTCCGCCGCCCGCGCGCACTTCGGCGAGGAGGCCGCCGCGCCGTTCGTCGCGGCGCTGGAGGCCTCCCGGGCGGACATGGTCGCGGCCTTCGAGATCCGCCAGCGGCTCGACGACGAGCTCCCCGAGACCGAGCCCGAGCAGCGGGCCATGCACGCGGAGATCCTCCGGCTCGCCACGCAGGCGGACGACCGGCTGGACGCGCAGGTCGAGGCGTTCGACCGGCTGCGCGCGCTGGAGGCGGACGCCGCCGGGTACGTCGACGGGCTGGCGTCCCGACACTTCGGGCTGGTCGCGCGGGTGCCGGAGGTCGAGGCGGCGTGGACCGCGCTGACCGGGCGGTACGCGGCGACGGCGCTGGAACCGGTGGCGGACAACCTCGCCCAGGCCCACGCCCTGCTGGCGGACGCGGACAAGGAGGTCGGCGAGGCCCGCACGCAGCTCGGGGCCTCCCGGCCGGCGTACGCGGTCGTCGACGGGCGGGCGGCGGAGGACGCGCTGACCCAGGCCGAGACGCTGCTCGACGGCGTCGGGCGGCGGGAGGCCGAGCTCGTCGAGGCGGCGGGGCGGCTACCGGCGGCGCGCGCGGAGCTGGAGCAGGACCTCGCCGAGGCCTCGGCACTGTCCGGTGTGGACGCCGGGGTGCTCGCCCGGGCGAAGGCGTCGCTGGCGGCGTCCGCCGAGGCGGCGGGTGCGGCGCTGCCGGACCCGCTCGCCGCCCTCCACCTGTTGGACGAGGCGAGCACCGCCCTCGACCAGGCGATCGCCGGAGCCCGGGAGGTCGAGCGACAGCGCCGCCGGGCCGAGGCGGCGCTGGACCAGACCCTGGTGTCGGCGCGCGCGGCCGTGTCCGCGGCGTCGGACTTCGTGTCGACGCGCCGCGGGGCCGTCGGGACGCAGGCCCGGACCCGGCTGGCGGAGGCGCAGCGACACCTGGCCGCGGCCACGGCGGGCGGGGATCCCGCGGCGGCGCTGCGCGAGGCGCAGCAGGCGGAGACGCTGGGGAACCAGGCGCTGGACCTGGCCCGGTCGGACGTGGACCGGTGGTCCGGGCCGTCGGGCGCGGGCGGGCGGAACCTCGGGGTGGACCTGGGCAGCCTGGTGCTCGGCGGGATCCTGAACGAGGCGATGCGGGGCGGGCACCGCGGCGGCGGGGGCGGCTACTCCCCCGGCAACTTCGGCGGCTCCGCCTCACGCGGCCGCCGCGGTGGCGGCGGCCGCTTCTGAAGGCGGGGCGGCTAGTGCGCCTCCACCACCGAGCTGGCGCGCCGAGACCCGGACCGGTCGGTGGGCCGGGTCCGGTGGGCGAGGACGCCGGCGAGCAGCGCGTACCCGCCGAAGATCCCGAGCGCGATCGCGAAGGGCGGGTCGACCGGCGTCAGTAGCACGCTGAGCAGGGCGAAGACTCCGGCACCGAGCGCGGCGCGGCGCAGCGCCCGACGCTCACCCCGCCAGAGCGCGGGCAGGGTCCCGAGGATCGTCAGCCCGCTGCCCAGGACCACCGCCCCGATCACCAGCAGCTCCGCCAACCGCAGGTCGTAGCCTCCGCGCTGGGTGTACGCCACCACCGTCACCGCGACCAGGTGCATGCTCGCCGGCACCGCTGCGGTGAGTCCGACGGCCGCGGTCAGCACGACCAGCGGAAGGTTCCGCGGGCTCATCGTGGGCTCCGGTCCCGCTGCAGGGCAACGCCCAGCAGGACGAAGGGCACCAGCATCAGCGCCAACGCGATCTCGGTCGTCGGCTCCGGGAACCCCAGGAACGGCACCGTGGCCGCCATGACCACCGTGATCAGCAACGGCACGCCGCGCCACGGCCAGGCCCAGGCCCGGGTGCGCAGCGCGAGCACCGTACTCGTCACGGCCCAGCCGAAGAGCAGCACCGTCCCCGCGATGTAGAACGCCTCGGTGTCCCGGTCGACCGCCCAGGACACCACGTTGCCCAGGACCACCCCGACCGCGCCGAGCACGCCGACGCCCGTCGCGAGCCCGGCCCGCCGCCCGACCGCCCCCGAGAGGTGCAGCCCCACCGGACCCGCCGCCAGCAGCAGCCAGGCCACCGCCAGCGCCGCCGCGACCCAGGTGAACCCCGGCTCCCCCGGCGCCACCGGACTGATCCCCCGCACGATCCCGACCCCGATCGCGAGCAGCGCCCCCACCAGGCACGACACCCCCCACGGCGCCGTGACGGAGCGGATGGTGCCCGCGTGTTCCCCCACTGTGTTCGTCATGCGGGCAGGGTCGCGGGGGCCTGTCCCGGCCCGCACGGGGCAGGTGTCCCGAGCGTCCCGGGAGGTCAGCCCAGGCCCGCCTCCCGGGCCCGGACGATCGCCGCCGACCGGTCGCTGACCTGCAGCTTCACCAGGAGCGTCGAGACGACGTTGCGCACCGTCTTCGGGGCCAGCCCCAACCGCTGCGCGATCACGGCGTTCCCCAGCCCGCGCGCGACGAGATCGAGCACCTCCCGCTCGCGGCCGGTCAGCCCGGCGAAGGGCTCGGAGCGGCCCGCGGTGAAGAGGTCGGCGAGCCTGCCTGCGACGGCGCTGCCGAACACCGCCTCCCCGCGCGCGACGGCGGCGACCGCGTGCAGCAGCTCGTCGGGCTCGCTCTCCTTCAGGAGGTACCCGCGGGCGCCCGCGCGCACGGCGTCCACGACGAGCGCGTCGGCCGCGTCCATGGTCAGGACCAGGATCCGGGCGCTGGGATCGGCCGCGAGGATCCGCCGGGTCGCGGACACCCCGCCGCCGCCGGGCATGTGCAGGTCGAGGACGAGCACGTCGGGACGCAGCCGCGCCGCCAGCTCGACGGCCTCGGCGCCGGTCCCGCCCATCCCGACCACCTCGGTCCCCGGAACGGTCCGCAGCAGCCCCGCCACCCCGTCCCGGAAGAGCGGGTGATCGTCCACCACCACGACCCGGGTCACCGCGGCGCCTCCCCGTCGGTCGGGACGGGCAGGCGGACGGTCAGGCGCGCGCCGCCGGTGGCCGTGGTGTCGAGGACGACCTCACCGTCCAGCTCCGCGGCCCGTTCCCGGATCGACGTCAGCCCGACGCCGGCGCGCAGCGGCTCGGGCCAGCCCGGGCCCTCGTCGCTCACCGTGAGGTGCAGCGTCTCGTCCGCGAGCCGCAGCTCGACCGCGCAGCGAGCCGTCCCCGCGTGCCGGGCGGCGTTCGCGATGGCCTCCCGCGCGATCCGGTACGCCGCCACCTCGACCGCGGCGGGCAGCGCGGGCAGCTCACCGGTCACGTCGACCTCGAGCCCGGGGTACCCCTCCCGCAGCGCCGCGACCAGACCCGACGCGTCGAGAGCGGGTGGGCGCAGATCGTAGGCCAGCCTGCGGAGCCCGGCCGCGGCCGCGCTCGCGTCCCGCCGGAGGGCGACGAGCTCGGCGTCCGCGAGGTCCGCGGGGGACGGATCGGGCCCCGACGCCGCGGGTGCCCGGGCCGCACCGCGCAGCCTGCGGGCGGTCTCGGCGCGCAGGGACAGGGCGGCGACGGCGGGGCCCAGCTCGTCGTGCAGGACCCGGCGCAGCCGGCGGCGTTCCTCCTCGCGGGCGAGCACCAGCGCCTCCCGGGAGCGCCGCAGGTCCAGGTCCAGGCGCACCACCCGCACCGCCGGGCCGAGCTGTCGGGCGAGGTCCGCGACCAGGCGCAGATCCGCGCGGCCGAGCCCCTCGTCGGGCCCCCGCGGCGCCACGCGCAGGACCGCGATCTCCTCGCCGCGGTGCACCACGGGCTCCCGGTGCACCCCGACCCCGGGATCCCGGCCCACCGCGACGGGCGCCTCCCCGGGCAGCTCGACGCCGACGTAGGGCACCCGAAGCGCGCGGGCGAGGTCCGCGGCGGCCGCGGGCAGCACGTCCGACGGGCGCACCGTCGCGGCGACCCGGGTCCCCAGCCCGCGCAGGACGGCGTAGGGGTCGTCCCGCTCGCCGTAGAGCAGCCGGTTCACGGCGCGCTGCAGGCGCAGCCGCAGCGGGTTCACGACGAGCGCCACCACCAGCGCGCCCACCACGGCCGCCGTCCCCGAGCCGAGCAGGATCGCCAGCGCCGACGTCACCGACAGGTAGAGCAGCACGACGGTGGCCGTCAGCGCGGTGTAGACGATGGTCCGGTTGGCCACCCGGTCCAGGTCGAACAGCCGCAGCCGCAGCAGTGCCACCGCCAGCGCCGCGACCGACAGCAGCCCGGGGAGCCCGATCCAGCCGGACGGCAGGAGCGGGTCGCCGAACAGCGTCGGGACCATCCAGAGGCCGAGGACCAGGACCGCGGACGAGAAGCCGCCCGCCCCGACCCAACGCAGCTGTTGGCGGGACACCGCGTCCCCGGCCGCGCCCGCGGACCGGAAGCGCCGCACCGCGATCACCACGGAGCCCGCGACCGCCGCGACGGTCAGCACCGTCTGGACGACGATCACCCCACCGACCCAGCCGGGCGAGCCGTACGGGCCAGGCACCAGCAGCGCCGCACCGACCAGCAGCAGCACCGGGCCGAGCAGCACCAGCCGGCCGGGCACCCGCCGGACGGGCGCGGGGAACACCAGGGTGAACAGCACCAGGGCGTCCCAGGCGAGCTGGTACACGAGCACGACGAGTCCGAGGAAGAGCACGCGCGGCCAGCCGGAGGCGCCTGCGGGCAGGCCGACCAGGGTGGCCGCCGAGCTCGCGAGCAGTCCCGCCGCGAGCACCGCCAGCGCCCCGACCGCCGGTTCGCCGCGCCGTCGGACCAGTGCGTATCCGGCGAGCACGGCCAGCGCGAGCGTGAAGAGCGGGATCGACCAGCCCGCCGCCAGCGCCGGACCGATCCGGGGCGGCCCGGAGGGCTCGACGACGGTCCGGTCCCCGCCCGCGAGGACGTACTCGGTGCCGCCGGGCACCGCTCGCGAGCCGACGACGACGTCGCCCTCGACCAGCCCGGCACACGGCCCCCGCAGGTCGGGGTGCAGGCCGTCGACCCGCCACACCCCCGGCTGCGGCGTGAGCACCGCGCAGTCCCCCGGGCTCCGCGCCCACCAGGCCACGTACCCGACACCGAGGGCCAGCACGACGAGGACCAGCACGTACGCCGAGCGCCCCATCCCCACCCCCTGCCGCTGTGCGGAGGCCGGTCCGTGATCGCCGAGGACCACCGACCGGGTCCGGACCTCGTGACCTAGACGACGCCCCGGTCGTGCAGGCCGCCGATCTCGGCCGAGGAGAGGCCCAGCACCGAAGCGAGCACCTCGTCGGTCTCCCGGCCGAGCACCGGGGTGTCGCCGGTGTCGCTGTATGCGCCGTTCCAGCGCAGCGGCGAGCGGGCGGTGATGCCGGTGGTCCCGTCCGGCATGGTCAGGTCGCCGAGGATCCCGTGCCGGCCGACCCGGTGGGCCGTCACGACGTCCGTCAGGCCCTGGTAGCGGCCCCACAGCACCCGGGCCGTGTCCAGCTCGTCGGCGACGGTCTTGGAGTCCCGGGCCAGAAACCACGGTTTGAGGACGGCGGCGATCGTCTCCCGCAGCCGGTACCGCTCGGCCTCCTGGGTCAGGTCCGCGTCCAGCGCCTGCTCCAGCGCGGCGAAGACGTCCCCGGTGCCGGTCACCGTCATCAGCGCCGTCCACTGCCCGGGGGTGAGCGCCACGACCATCACCCGCTGCCCGTCCGAGCAGGCGAAGTCCACGCCGAACGAGCCGTACACGTGGTTGCCGTGCCGCGGCCGCTCGGTGCCCCGCTCGGCGGCCTCGGACAGCCAGCCCAGGTTCGCCACCCCGGCCAGCGCGACGTCCGACAGCGCCAGCTCGACGTAGGTCCCCTTGCCGGTGCGCGAGCGCTCGTACAGCGCGGCCAGCACCCCGGTCGACACCGACAGGCCGGTCACCAGGTCCCAGGCGGGCAGGACGTGGTTGACCGGCGCCCCGCCCTCCTCGGTGCCCGTGATCTGCGGGATCCCGACCTCCGCGTTGACCGTGTAGTCGACGGCCGGACGCCCGTCCGGGTAGCCCTGCACCCGCAGGTGGATCAGGTCGGGGCGGCGCGCGGCGAGCGCCTCGTAGGACATCCAGCGCCGCCCGACCACGTTGTCCACGAGGATGCCGATCTCCGCGACCAGGCCGCTGACCAGCTCTTTCCCCTCGTCCGACCGCATGTCGACGGCGACGGAGCGCTTGCCCTTGTTCAACGAGGCCCAGTAGAAGGAGTCCCCCGCCCCGTCCACCGGCCAGCGCAGGTGGTCCGAGCCGCCGCCCAGCGGGTCGATGCGGATCACCGAGGCGCCGAGCTGGGCCAGCGTCATCCCGCCGGTGGGCCCGGCGACGAAGCTCGCGCACTCGACGACGCCGAGCCCGTCCAACGGCATGCTCATGGGTTCTCCTTTAGTCCGGTCGCGCACCCGGACATCATCCCCCGCCACCTCGCGGGATCAGAAGGTGAGCACCAGCCTGCCGCGGGTGCCGCCGCGCTCGAGCCGCGCGTGGGCCTCGGCGGCGCGCTCGGCCGGGTAGGTGTCGGCGACGCGCAGCGTGACGGCACCGGACTCGGCGAGGACCCGCAGGGCGTCCAGCCGCCCGCGGTCCTCGGCGATGTCGCGGACCCGCACCGGGTGCCAGGTGATCCCGCGCTCCTGCGGGCCGCGGTGGCCGCGCACGGTCGCGATCCGCCCGCCGTCGCGCACCGCCGGGAGCAGCACGTCCCCCTGCAGCGAGCCGTCCGCCAGCACGTCCACCGGCCCGAGCTCCCGGATCCGGTCGGCCACGCCGTCCCCGCGCCGCACCACGACGTCCGCGCCGAGCTCCTTGACCAGCGCCTCGTCCGCCTCGGCGGCGTCCGCGACCACCCGCAGTCCCGCGGCCGCGGCGAGCTGGACCACGTACCCGCCGAACGCGCCCGCGGCGCCGGTGACCGCGATCGTCGCCCCGGGCTCGGGGTCGAGCAGGTCCAGGGCCCGTCGCGCGGTCAGGCCGTTCATCGGCAGGGTCGCGGCGTGCGCGTGGTCCGCCCCGGCGGGCGCCGGGACCACCGATCCCTGCGGTACCACGACGTACTCGGCGTAGGCCCCGTGCGCGCCCTTCGACGCGACGATCGCCATCACCGCGTCCCCCACGGCGAGCCCGCCGCCCGCGCCCTCGCCGATCTCGTCGACGATCCCGGCGGCGTCCATCCCCACCACCCAGGGCAGCGGGTCGGTGAGGTCGGTGCGCGCGCCGCTGCGGGACAGCGTGTCCGTGGGGTTGACCGCCGCCGCGTGCACCCGGACGCGGATCTCCCCCGGCCCCGCGTGCGGCTCCGGCAGCTCGACGATCTCCAGGACCTCTGGTCCCCCGAACGACGTCACCCCGACTGCGCGCATGGCCCCAGTCTCGGTCAGACCGCCTCGCTGCGCAGCCCCTCCACCCCGACCGGGGCATCGCTGTGATCGAGGGCATCGCGCGGGGCGGCGGCGCGCTGCGCTACCCGATGTCGCCGGCTCGGTACTCTCCGTGAATGGAGCTGGGCTACCTCACACACGTCGGCGGGCTGGGCTCCCCGCGCGACGCCTACCGCGACACGGTCGCGCTCGCCGTCGCCGCGGAGGCCGCGGGCTTCGACTCGTTCTGGGTCGCCCAGCACCACAACAGCGAGGCGCAGGGGTTCCTCCCGTCGCCGTTCGTGCTGCTCGCGGCGGTCGCGCAGGCCACTCAGCGGATCCGGCTCGGCGTCGGGGTGGTGGCGGTGGCGCTGGAGGACCCGCGGCGCGTCGCCGAGGACGCGGCGGTGCTGGACGCCTTCTCCGGGGAGCGCCTCGAGCTCGGCGTCGGGGCGGGGTCGGACCCGGCGGCGTCCGCGCTGTTCGGGCGGGACCACGAGCGTCGGCACGCCGAGTCGCGCGCGGCGGTGGATTCGCTGCGCGACATCCTCGGCGGGATCACCCTGGTCCCGGACGCGCCCGGGCTGCTCGACCGCATGTGGTGGGCGACGGGCTCGGCGCGCGGGGTGGACGCGGCCGCGGCGCGCGGGATGGGCGTGCTCTCCGGACGGCCGCAGGGCGCCGCCGCGGACCTGGAGCGCTACTGGACCCGCACGAGGTCGGAGCCGCGCGTGGCGGTCTCGCGGATGGTCAAAGCGGGCGAGCCCGCCGCCGAGGTCGCGGCGCGGCTGCGCGCGGACCCCGCGCTGGCCTGGGCGACCGCCCTGATCGTGCAGACCCAGCCCACCCGGACGGACCTCGCGACGCACCGGCGCACCCTGGCCGTCGCGCGCGAGGCTGTGGCGTCGCGCCGGGCTGTGGCGGCGGTCCCCGCCCGTTAGGCAGGATGGGGCGGGTGACGAACACCCAGCAGCGCCGGAGCGGACTCGACCTGCAGTGGGTCGACACCGGAACCCGCCCCCAGGACGACCTGTTCACCCACGTCAACGGGAAGTGGCTGGACGGGCACGTGATCCCGGACGACCGGGCGCAGGACGGCGCCTTCCGCGACCTGCGAGACCGCGCCGAGGAGGACGTCCGGGCGATCATCGAGGAGGCGCGCGAGGGCAAGGTCGCCGACCTCTACGCGTCCTTCATGGACACCGAGCGGATCGAGGAGCTGGGGATCTCCCCGCTCCAGCCGCTGCTCGACGAGATCGCGGCGGCCCCGGACAAGGCCGCGTTGGCGGGCGTGCTGGGCCGGCGGCAGCGGCAGGGTCGTGCGGCGCTGTTCGGCGCGTTCGTCGGCACGGACGCCAAGGACTCGTCGCGCTACCTCGTGCACCTGTCGCAGGCCGGGCTGGGCCTGCCGGACGAGTCGTACTACCGCGAGGAGCAGTACGCGGAGATCCGCGCGAAGTACGTGACGCACCTGTCGCGGCTGGCCTCCCTGGTCGGGCTCGGGGACGTCGCGCAGACCGTGATGGACCTGGAGACGAGGCTCGCCGCGCTCTCGTGGGACCGGGTGACCAACCGGGACGCCGAGAAGACCTACACGCTCATGACCTGGCCGGCGGTCACGGCGAACGCGCCCGCGTTCCCCTGGTCGGAGTGGCTGGCGGCGCTGCAGGCCCCGGACGGGGCGTTCGACGAGGTCGTCGTGCGGCAGCCGTCGTTCGTGCTCAGGGCGGCCGAGCTGTGGGCCGAGCTGCCGCTCGAGGACTGGAAGGCCTGGCTGTCGGTCCGGGTCGCGTCGGCGTGCGCGGACTACCTGTCCCAGGCCCTCGTGGACGAGGACTTCGACTTCTACGGCCGCACCCTGTCCGGCACGCCCGTGCTGCGCGAGCGCTGGAAGCGCGGGGTGTCGGTGGTGGAGGGGGCGATCGGCGAGGAGGTCGGGAAGCTGTTCGTGGAGCGGCACTTCCCGCCTGCGGCGAAGGAGCGGGTGAGCGAGCTCGTCGCGAACCTCGTCGAGGCGTACCGGCAGTCGATCTCCACGCTGGACTGGATGTCGCCCGCGACCCGCGAGCGCGCGCTGGAGAAGCTGGCCGGGTTCCGGCCGAAGGTCGGCTACCCGGACAAGTGGAAGGACTACTCGTCGCTGGTCGTGTCGCGCGAGGACCTGCTGGGCAACATGCTCCGCGCCGCCGAGTGGGACTTCGACTACGACCTGAACCGGATCGGCGGGCCCGTCGACAAGGACGAGTGGCTGATGACCCCGCAGACGGTCAACGCCTACTACCACCCGCGGATGAACGAGATCGTCTTCCCCGCGGCCATCCTGCAGCCCCCGTTCTTCGACCCGGAGGCGGACGACGCGGCCAACTACGGCGGCATCGGCGCGGTCATCGGGCACGAGATCGGCCACGGCTTCGACGACCAGGGCTCGCGCTACGACGGCGACGGCAACATGACCGACTGGTGGGAGGCCGCCGACCGGGCGGAGTTCGACCAGCGCAGCAAGGCGCTGATCGACCAGTACTCCGGCCTCTCCCCCGCCGGGCTGCCCGAGCACAAGGTCAACGGCGCGCTCACCGTCGGCGAGAACATCGGCGACCTGGGCGGGCTGACCATCGCGATCAAGGCCTACAGGATCGCGACGGCGGGATCGGAGGTCCCGGTCCTGGACAGCTTCACCGGGCTGCAGCGGGTGCTGATCGGGTGGGCGCAGGTCTGGCGCGCGGCCACCCGGGACGCCGAGGCGGTCCGGCGGCTCGCGGTCGACCCGCACTCGCCGCCGGACCTGCGGTGCAACGCGGTGGTGACCAACCTCGACGCCTTCCACGAGGCCTTCGAGGTCACCGAGACGGACGCGCTCTACACCCCGCCCGCGGAGCGGGTGCGGATCTGGTGAGGCGCCGCTTGTGTGGCACGAGCGTCACTGAGTGACGCTTGTGCCACACGAGCGTCGAGAGCGGGGCTCAGGGGCTCAGGGGCTCAGGGGACGAGGACGTACTTCCCCACCGCGGTGCGCTCGGCGTAGCGGCGGAGCACCGCGGCGGCGTCGGCGAGCGGGGCCTCGACGGGCGCGGGCGGGTGCAGCTCGCCCCGCCCGATCCGCCCGACGACGTCCGCGAGCAGCGCCGCGTTGCCCTCCAGGCCCGCGATCTCCCGACCCCAGTCGCCCCAGTCGACGCCCACGACCGTCCGGTTGCGGAGCAGGACGATGTTCGCGGGCAGCCGCGGGATCTCCCCGGACGCGAAGCCGAGGACGCAGAACCGCCCGCCCGCGCGCAGTGCCCGCAGCGCCGACTCCGCCGCCGCCCCGCCGACCGGGTCGACGACGACGTCGGCGCC
>Ga0068863_100006979_pt1 | contig 11073 bp, 11 predicted proteins | sample KBSSwiS62_FD_66596 | JGI IMG/M metagenome (GOLD analysis project Ga0068863, IMG submission 66596) | Switchgrass rhizosphere microbial communities from Kellogg Biological Station, Michigan, USA - KBS Switchgrass S6-2 | ecosystem: Host-associated > Plants > Roots > Rhizosphere > Soil ...
TAGGTGACGCCGGTTCACCGGATGCGCCGCTACTTTTGGTTCAATTCGCCAAGTGCCGTGATCGCCATGCGGCTTACGGCCGAGCGTTCGGTGCGCAATGGCTCCAGCAGCTTCCGCGCTTCCTCCGGCTTTGTGCGGGCCAAGGCGTGAGCCAGAGCGATAGTAGCCTGTTCCTTGGAAACCATGATCGTCGGGTGATCGACAACAGACCGCAACAACTTCTCGGCATCGGCGGCACGGCCCTGAGTCTCATAGAGCTGAGCCAGCGAGAGCTTCGCCTGGGAAGCATAATCGGCGTCGCCAGACTCAGCGATTGGCTTCCAGAAATTTTCGGCTTCCAGAACCTTCCCCTGATCCGCGTACAGAACGCCAAGATAGAAGCGGGCGATTTGGCCTTCGCGCTTGCTGGGATACTTCTCCATCACACTCGTCAAAGCTTTGCTAACCGCGGCAGTCTTCTCGTATTGCGTCGGGAAAGACATGACGAACTCGCTAGCGTTGGCCGGACCGATTTGGGCATCCTGCACCCTCATGGCTGCGCTGAGATCTTCGGCGCGAACGCTCGACTGGTGCTCGAAGTAAGCGTATCCGCCCACGGCAATCACGATGGCCGCCAGTCCGATTCCGCCCCATTTGATCACCTGGCTTCTGTGATCGGTCGCATATTCAACGGTGTGGCCAACCTGCTCTACGAACTTGTCATGCTTTAGATTGTGACGATGTACTTTGTCCAAGGAAAAACTCCGAAACCTCTATTCTAGCGCAACAGAGCTAAGTCCCAAACAAAAGTATTGTGTCCGCGATGTCAAAATGATATCATTTAAATATCACCAAGGATCTGACATGACAACTGAGAAAAAGGCATCCACGGTTCCGGGCACGCTCGCGCTGCTGTTGCTGTTGGCTGGACTGGCAATTTCGATCATCTGGTATTGGAACTCGTTCCGTGATTTGGACGTGAACGTTCGGGTTTGGGCAACGATCGCTTTGATTTTGTTCCTCATCGCAGATTCTGCCTGCCTGTCAGGGCTTTTCATGCTGCAACCCAATCAGGCCGCGGTACTTACGTTATTCGGCAAGTACAAAGGATCCGTACGCGAAGCGGGGTTGCACTGGGCCAATCCATTCCTAGCTAAGAAATTCATCTCCTTGCGCGTCCGAAACTTTGAGACGAATCACCTGAAAGTGAACGATAAAGACGGAAACCCGGTAGAGATTGCGGCGGTCGTTGTCTGGAAGGTGGTGGACTCCGCCGAAGCCATGTTCGAAGTGGACAGCTATGAGAACTATGTCCACGTTCAGAGCGAATCGGCGCTGCGGAATCTGGCTACGGCGTATCCTTACGACTCGCACGACGAGGAACTCAAATCGCTCCGCGGGCACACGGCATCAGTGGCGGATCATCTTCGGTCCGAGCTTCACGACCGGCTGGCGAAAGCCGGCGTTGAGATTGTAGAGGCACGCATCAGCCATCTTGCTTACGCCCAGGAAATCGCCCAGGCGATGCTGCAGCGTCAGCAAGCTTCGGCGATCATCGCGGCCCGGCAGAAGATTGTGGAAGGCGCCGTGGGCATGGTCGAGATGGCGCTGGAGATGTTGTCGAGCAAGGGAGTGGTTCACTTAGATGAGGAGCGCAAAGCTGCCATGGTGAGCAATCTTCTGGTCGTCCTCTGTGGAGAGCGTGGGACCCAGCCAGTTGTGAACACCGGATCGATCTACTAAGCCAACCGATGGATGAACGCAAATCATTCCTCATCCGGATTGACGGCGCGCTGCTGAATGAAGTGCGCCGCTGGGCCGACGACGACCTTCGGAGCCTGAACGGGCAGATTGAGTTCATTCTGCGCCAGGCCCTGCGGGATCGGGGCCGGCTGAAGAAGTCCGTTGACGAGCCTGATCCCCCAAGTGAGCCGCACGCTTGAGCTTCGCGGCTACGTGACCGATGTGAGATCGCGGTGAATGGCGAACTTCACCAACCCGGCCACGTCATAGATGTCGAGTTTCCGCATCAGACTGGCCCGGTAGGTATCCACCGTCTTTGGGCTTAGATCGAGGCGGGCTGCTATTTCTTTTGCGCGGATGCCGTCGATTAACAGTGAAAACACCTGATATTCGCGGGAACTGAGTGTTTCCAGCGGATCACCCATTTCATTCTTCCGCTGCGAGATGAACAGCTTCTCCAGTTCCATTTCAGGCGACACGTAGACGCCGCCGGCCATGATTTGTGCCAAAGCATCATAAAGGTGCGCGGCCGTGTCGGACTTCAGAAGAAAACCGTTGGCCCCGCTCCGCAGAGACTCCAGAACTAACTTACGGTCGCCCCGCGCGGAAACGATCAACACCCGCGTGGGAAGATTCTGCTCCCGCAGCTTCCGAACAATCTCCAGGCTAAACAGTCTGGGAAGATTCAGGTCCACGATTGCGATGTCAGGCCGTCGTGTTTGTATCAGTTGGAGCGCCGTGGCGCCATCGCTGCAATGTTCTACGGCGTGATACAGGCCCGTAGATTCACAAAGCGAAGCGATACCTTCACGTACCAGGCCGAGATCGTCGGCAAGCAGGATCGAAATCTTCTTCCGTTCTTCCATAAGTATTAGACAGGGAAGGCTGCCACCGTCAGGTACGCCTGACTCCCTGCAACACAAAGAGAGTACGGATTCGAAGGGAAAATTCTCTGAAATGTATAAGATGCAAATTGGCAAGCCCTTTTCGGAAAAATCCCTGAATTCTCGGAATAATCCTAAGCGGCTTGCTTGCTATCGAATAGCCGGATTCTAGGCGATGTGCGCGCCCTGGGCTTCGACGTACACGGTGTAGAGCGATTGCCCGGCCGCCATGAACAAGCGGTTCCGTTTGCGCCCGCCGAAACAGACGTTGGCGCAGATCTCCGGAAGTAGAATCATCCCTATTCTGTCTCCGCCGGGGGTGAAGATGTGGACGCCATCGTAGCCGGCGCCTACCCATCCCGCGCCCACCCAGATATTGCCATCCGTATCGGCCCGGATGCCGTCGGGCAAACCCGCCCCTTTGCCGGGAATCTCCATATTGATGTATTGCTTCCCGTTCTTAAGTCCATTGGCCGCCACATCGAAGACTTTGATGATTTTGGGCACTTCGGGATTGTGGGTGGCCCCGGTATCGCAAATGTACAGCTTCTTGTAGTCAGGTGAGAAGCAGAGGCCGTTCGGCTTATGCAACTCGTCTGTCACCATCTCCATCCGGCCGCTGGGATCCACGCGATATACGGCCTCTTTGAGCTCCAGCGGGGCTTTCTCTCCTTCGTAGTTGAGCAACGCACCATAGCCTGGGTCGGTAAACCAGATTGCGCCATCGGGGTGAACCACGATATCGTTCGGCGCATTGAGTGGTTTGCCCTTCCATTTATCGGCGATCACAGTGGTGGCGCCGTTGTGTTCGTAGCGAACCACGCGCCTGCCGCCATGCTCACAGGAGAGTTGCCGTCCCTGATAGTCGAACGTATTTCCGTTGCTATAACCGGCGGGATTGCGAAACACGCTCACATGGCCGTCATCCTCAATCCACCGCATCTGCACGTTGTTGGGAATGTCGCTCCAAGCAAGATAGCGGCCCACCGTGTTCCAGGCCGGGCCTTCCGCCCATAGCATGCCGGTATGCAGCCGCCGAATGGGAGTGTTGCCGATCTTGTACTTGTCGAAACGCTTGTCGAGGGAAATGATGTCCGGGTCCGGATAGCGCGCCGGATTCATGCCCGACCAGTCCCGCTGGGTCTGTGCGGCAGCCAAAGGAGCCAGCGCCGAGGCCGCGAACGTTTTCAGGAACGAACGGCGGAGCGATCCGCTGAATTGTGATGTAGTGGGTTGGATTGTCATGAAGATGGCCGAGAGCTATTCTGTCACAAATCAGACTGCTGTTGGTAATGCACGCCAGCGGACGTGAGGCGGGATAAGCGGAGAGTAGATGCGGGCGGCGTTGCACCGCCCGCGCCGGAAAATTACGCGAAGCTACGGACTGCCGCGGCTTCGTCTTCGAAAACTTCAAACACCGTGTAGAGCTTGGTGATCTGGAGCAGATCCTGTACTCGCTTGTTCAGATTCAGCAGCTTCAACTGTCCGCCCTGATTGGTTACCGATGTGAATCCCGAAACCAGTTCTCCGATCCCGGAGCTATCTATATAGGAGACATCGGCGAGATTGAGAAGCACTTTCTTCTGGCCCTTCGCTACCAGCTCACGCAGTGTCTCGCGGAAAACGCTGGAGCCTTCGCCAAGTGTGATCCGTCCGGCGGCATCCATTACGCTTACATCACCCACCTGGCGAGTTGTCAGTTTTACACTCACGGAAATGAACCTCCCTGCTCAGTTATTTTTTAATCGGTCTTGCGATATTTCACCATTCTGACTTCCGTGCCAAGAGGCGGCACGCGTCCCATATGGAACTCGTCCACGAAAGCCTGAATCAGAAGCAGGCCCCGGCCCGATTGGCGTAACAGATTTTCCTCCGCCAGCGGATCGGGCAGTCCAGTACGCTCAAAGCCTTCACCTTCGTCGGTGATCTTGACGCTAAGCCGGTCAGTTTCCTTGGCCACGGACAGGTGTACTTTTTTGTTCAGGTTATAGCGGTTTCCGTGTACCACTGCATTCACCATGGCCTCGCGCACGGCCATGCCCAGATCGTGCAGATCGTCCTCGGAAAAACCGAGTTCGCGGGCGAGACTCAAGACCAGCTTCTCCGCCTCATCCACGCTATCGAGAGTAGAATCGAGCAAAATATCCAAGGTCTTTGTGGCGCTGCTCTGCTCTTCCCCCATTAAGTTGATCCCCGGCGTGCAGCGTGGTCAAGGCGCATGTTTAAAGTAGAATACTCGCAATAGGAAAGTCAAGACTCTCGGGCTTCCGGGTCGGGCTTGGCCATCCGGTGCTCTCTCCTTGCCAGGCTAGGAGTGAGTGAGATATACTCCTAGTCAGGCTAGGAGGAAGGCGCTATGGGAAAAACCGCGGATTTGCTGCCAGGTACTCTCGACATGCTGATCCTCAAGGCAGTGTCGTTAAAGCCGCTGCACGGTTACGGCGTTCTGTTGCGCATCCAGCAAATCTCGGGCGACGCTCTGGAGATTCCCCAAGGATCGCTGTACCCGGCGCTCTACAGGTTGGAGCACCAGGAACTGATCGCCGCCGAATGGGGCGTGAGCGACAACAATCGGCGGGCGAAGTATTACACCTTGACCCCAGCCGGGCGGCACCGGCTGCGGGAAGAGACTGCGGGCTGGAATCGACTGGCTTCCGCGATTACGTCGGCGTTAAATGCAACGCCGGAGGAAGTGTGACGTGCTGAAACGCCTTCGCTCCCTCTTCCGCGTGCTGAAATCCCGAAGTGGGTTCGAACAAGGGATGACAGAGGAGATACGCTTCCACATCGAGCAGTACACGGACGATCTAGTGCGTTCCGGTGTGTCAACGCAAGAGGCGGCCCGCCGGGCGCGGATTGAGTTCGGCGGCCTGAACAGAGTCCAGGAAGACTGCCGCGAAGCCCGCGGCCTTCGGACGTTCGATGAGCTGCGCAGGCAATTGCGCCACGCCGGCCGGTTGTTGCGCAAATCGCCTGGTTTTACGGCAACGGCTCTGCTGACCCTCGCCGTCTGCCTCGGTGCAAACCTCACGATGTTCGCTGTGATCGACTCCATACTACTCCGGCCGCTCCCATTTCCCGAGGCCGGCCGTCTGGTCACCGTCTTCAACAGCTATCCCAAGGCCAGCGTCGATCGTGATGGTTCGTCGGTTACCAATTACTACGAGCGCCGCGGCAAGATCCCTGCTCTCGCGTCGCTTTCCATCTACCGCAACGGCACGGCTGTCGTAGGCGACCCTGGCTCCACGGAACGAGAGCCCAGCGCCAAGGTATCTCCGGAGTTCTTCGCCACTTTAGAAACCGGTCCGGCAGTAGGACGGGCCTTCACTGAAGCGGAGACCTCGTTTCAGACCGATAGAGTGGTGATTCTTACGGACCCTTACTGGCGGCAGCATTTCAACGCCGACACTGGTGTGATCGGCAGGCAAATTCGAGTGGACGGTATTCCGAATACCGTCGTCGGCGTGCTGCCGCCCGATTTCCGGTTCCTCTCCTCGAAAGCGCGCCTTTATTTTCCATTTTCGTCGAGCCTGGAAGACCGCGGTCCCAGGCAGCGGCATTCCGGCGGGAATTACAAGCACCTGATTGCCCGCCTGAAGCCGGGAGCCACACTCGATCAGGCTCAGGCGCAAATTGACGCCCAAAATGCCGCATTAGAAATGGATGACAGCCGGGCCAAGATGCTGGCGGATGCCGGATTCCGTTCCGTTGTCGCTCCTCTTCAGGCGGATCATGTGGCAAGCATTCGCCCGACGCTTCTGTGGATGCAGGCAGGCGCTCTTACTCTGCTGCTGATTGGCGCGGTCAACCTGACGAACCTCCTCTTAATCCGGGCCAATAGCAGGCTGAAGGAGATGGCCGTCCGGCAAGCATTGGGAGCAAGTCGATGGCATGTGGTGAGTGAAGTAGTAGTCGAAACTACTCTACTCACTCTCACCGGAGGACTGTTGGGACTCGCTATCGGAGCCGTCGTGGTCCGCCTTCTGAGGCTGATGGGCGCCGATCGGTTGCCCTTGGGGAGTTACATCGCCGTCGATGGCCGAATGGCGTGCGCTGCCGTGCTCGGCTCCGTCGTCTTGGGTGTTGCGATCGCTATACCCATCGCGTGGTTCAATCTGCGCGGTCCGTGCGCCAATGCCATCCAATCGGAGACCCGGGGCGGAACGTCCAGCCGCGCCGCACAGGGTTTGCGGCATGGATTCATCGTGGCGCAGATTGCGCTCGCATTGGTTCTTCTCGCGGGCGCGGGCCTATTGGGACTAAGCCTGGAGAAGGTGATGGCCGTGTCTCCCGGCTTCCGTCCAGACCATGTTCTCACTGGCCAAATCTCGGTTCCCTGGAACAAATACCCCAACTGGACATCTCGCCTCACATTCAACGCCAGGCTCATGGAATCAGTTACTCGACAGCCGGGTGTTTCGGCCGCCGCGATTGTCAATAATGTACCGCTCAGCGGAAACAGCGGCAAGAGCGCCGCCACGGTGAAGGGATATGTCCGCCGGCCTGGAGAAACGTTGCGAGCCCACTACTCTTATGGCGTCGACGGAGACTACTTCACTGCGATGGGTTTCTCGTTGCGGGAAGGACGGTTTCTCACGGCCGCTGATTCCCGCCGTCCCGAGCGCGTCTGTGTGGTGGACGAGGACTTCGCGCGCTACTACTGGCCCGGGGTCAACGCTATCGGCAAACAACTGAATCCTGGCGGTGACGCAGCAGTTGACGCCGAGCTATTTACCGTGGTGGGGATCGTCGGCGCGGTGAAACAATCGGCACTTACAGACCAGATTGCACAAGGCGCTGTCTATTATCCCTATGCATTGCGCCGTGACGATAACCTTTTCGTTGTAGTCCGCGCGAGCCTTCCGCCGGAATCGCTGGGACCTGTATTACAGAGACTGATCCGTGAAATTGACCCGGAACTACCCGTCAATGATCTCCGTTCCATGGATACTCGAATTGCCGACAGCCTGGTGACACGGCGTTCGCCCGCATTACTGGCGGCCATCTTCTCTGGGATTGCCTTGCTTTTGACCGCGGTCGGCACCTATGGCGTGTTGAGCTACGCTGTCGCGCAGCGCCGCCGCGAGATCGGCGTGCGAATGGCCTTGGGTGCACAGCCTTCCCAAATCCGAGCCCAGTTTCTCGCCTTAGCCCTGAGACTACTGTCGGCAGGGACTGGTCTCGGCATCCTCGGCGCGTGGTTCATCGGCAAAGCTATGCAGACGCTGCTGTTTCAGGTTCCGGCGCTGCACATAGCCACCTTGACCGCTGCGGCCACAGTCACCGGCATCATTACGCTGGTTGCTTGTTTGCTTCCGTCTCACCGTGCGGCACAGATCTCTCCGATGGAAGCTCTGGCCGAGCCATAGGCTACCTCAGCGGAAGAGTCAACACTGCATCCGGGGAGGGGAACTTTGACGGCACAGCGATGGTCACGCGCCCGGAGGCCGCCCACTCCACGCCACGCGCGAGCAGAGTCTGGAAGCCGACGCACTCGTAGTTTGGATTGGGTTCGTTCTTCCAACTGTGTCCGAGCATGGTGGTGTAGACCCTCCCTTTGCCGTAATTGCGGACCCAATCCATGGGTTCGTTTTGCAGCGAGTCTTTTGAGTATGCCGACGTCAGGATTGTGAGGCCCCGAGCGGGACCGTGCTGGCCATGCGTCAACTGTTCAGAGGGATGCATCCAGAGCGGCGGAATGCCCTTGGTGATGGGGTGCTCACGTTCGACAACGCGCATCTGGAAGTCATGACGCGGGCCGTGGCCAGGATTCATCCCCGTTCCTTGCGGAATGGTGAAGATGCGCCCATTGTCTGCTACTGCCAGACCCGGGCCGAAGGTCCTGTCGCGCCAACCCAGACCGATCATTTCGTTGTAGGCGTCCCAACGAAGAAAGGCGTTGTTAGCCGCATGGAAGACAACGATGCCTCCGCCGCTCCGGACGTAGCGCTCCAGGGATTCCTCCACTTGCCTGGGCCAGCGAATGCCATCGTCTTTGTGGCCGCCATTGAAGTTGATGAAGACGGCGTCGTATTTCTCGAATACGGGACTCCACGGCTTCGACCCGTCGAAAGTCGAGACGTCGACCGTGAACCGGCCCGTCGCCGTCAGAATCTGGTGGACCGCACCGGTGGAATATTGCCAGTCGTGATTGTTCATGCCGTCCACGATCAGTATCTTCAGCGCGGGCGGTTGCGTCGCCAATAGAAAAAGGCAGCCCAGGGCCTTGATCATTGGTTCGATTCCGCCAGGCGCGCGCGATATGCCTGACGAGCAAATTCGTAGGCCTGAGCGGCGGCTCCCCGCTCTTCCAACCGGATCTTCGACTCCTTCTGACTCCAGCATTGGTCCACTGCCTTCAGGCACCACTCGGCACTCTTACGTGAGGCGCGGATCGGCTTCCCGGCAGTGAGGACGAAGATGGGATTGGTGTGCGAGGACGGCAGAATGCGCAGCGCGATCCAACTGCTGGCGGCAACATTGACGTCGAATGTGATGGGACGGAGTTGACCGTCGGCGGCGATCTCTTTGCGCGCGACTGCTTCGCCGTTCACGATCAGTTCGAGTGGAACGGTTCGAGTGTTGCCGATGCGGGCCCGCTCCACGTCCCAATAAGGTTTCTGATCGACGCGGAGTTGCCGGATGGCTTCGTTCGGCGTTTCGTCGAGCAGGGCCGCGACATTGGCCGTGATCTTCACAGTGCCCGGCGCTGCCAGGTTCACTTCGCTCGCCCCTTCACCCATCTGCTGGTTGTTGACGCGGAAGTCGATAATGTGGCTCTTGCCGTCTGAGACGTAGTTGCGGCCCTCTCGAATGCCTTCGGACCAATCCCGGTAGTTGAGCTTTCCCTTCTGCCGGACATAGCTGCGGCCGAGGCCGACCTTGTTGTCGTAGATACATGGGAAATCAGTCTCGCCGCTGATGCGCGTGCGATAGCCGACGTTCAACGTGTGATACCAGATATTGAGTTCCCATGGAGAGGGGGTGTCCACGGTAGAAATGAAGTCTACCAGATCGTGCGTGACTCCGACGATAAATTCATTGGCGCCGATGCCATCGAACGGCGGCATCTCTAGCGACGGGACCTTGGGATCTTTCAATGCGAGGCCCCATCCCGAGTGCGCGAATCCCGTGATGGCGTTCTGGGATTTAGCCCATTTGAAAACGGGCAGCCCCCAGCTCGGCCAATCTTCGATGCGCTTGGCTCCGGGGTAATCCTGTTCCTTCAGGCTGAGCAATACGATGTGGCCTGTGTGGCTGGAAGGGAAGCCGGAGACTTCCACGTCGTAGCGCATCAGGTTATCCGTCGTCGAGAGTTTATTGTCCTTCCCCTCGAAGAATGTCTTCTGGAAATACCAGCCCGGCCCCCAGGTCAGGACCGAGCCGATCTTCAGGTCTTCGCCCAGGATATGACGCATCATGTCCTGCGGGTAAACGCCCTCGGTGGGCTTCTCGTAGTGCGAGCATCCGGCGGCGTGAATGTGATGATCGCCGGAAACCCAGCCGAGCTTGGATGGATCGATCCACCGTTCGGCGCGATACGTGACTTCCTGCGTTTTGCCGTTAACGTGGATGCGCTGAACCGTCTTGCGATACTCAGGGCCGCGCGAACACTCAATGGTGTAGTCGCCCGAAGGAAGCATGAGGGATTCGCCGGTCGCGCGATATACCTGCGGCTGGAAGAAGAAGTCCGGCGCGAGACGTTTGGCTCGTGAGGGGTAAACGCGGCCGTGGGTATCTCGGACGATGAAGCCGGCGGTAGTGGGTGTACCATCGGAATCCTGCACGCGGAAAGTGACCTTCGTTGCTGGCTTGGCAGTTAATAGAATATCGATTTCGCTGCGAAAGCCCAGATCCTGCGAGCCTTGGCCGATGTCGAAGATTAGTTTTGCTTCCCGCTTGCCGGCGTCCCGGCTATAAAGCTGAACGATGCGGTACTCCACTTCCAGTCCGGAAAGATGCGGGCGCATGGGCTGCTTGGTGAAGACGTCGATATCAAAGAAGCGGCGCGTTGCGTTACCTGCGTTCGCCATCTGGCCCGCGTCAGGGCTATTGACCGCAAGAACGGCCGTCACGCCGGCTTCATTCTGGACCTTAACCAGAAACGTGCGCCAGCCCTGTTCCTGAAGCTCTGGCTTCACGGGACCCTGCTGCACTTTGACACGGCTCTCGGGGTTGATGTTGACCCCGATGAGGCAGTGGCGGTCCAGGATTTTTTGGATTTCCTCGACATCGCCGGAAGTGGCGGCGAGCCGGCGGAGTTCCTTGCCATCGGCGGCAGGCAGTGGATCACCCAGCATTTCCAGGGAGTCCAGGACGCGAACTATTTGGGCGGCTAAGGGTTGGCGGTCTACCGTCTTGACCAGAGGCAGGTCTTCGGCGAAGAGAAGGGGCGCGAGGAGAGAGAGGAGCAGGTAGCGCATGACGGGAATATATCAGAGTTGAAATAGCAATAGGTCGAGGCTGA
>Ga0068863_100006989_pt1 | contig 11066 bp, 11 predicted proteins | sample KBSSwiS62_FD_66596 | JGI IMG/M metagenome (GOLD analysis project Ga0068863, IMG submission 66596) | Switchgrass rhizosphere microbial communities from Kellogg Biological Station, Michigan, USA - KBS Switchgrass S6-2 | ecosystem: Host-associated > Plants > Roots > Rhizosphere > Soil ...
GTAGGCGGCTAGGAACAAGACGAACACGGCCAGGAACGCGCCTTGCACCGGCGCCCAGCGCTGGCGCCGGATGCGCCAGGCGAGGTAGGCGATCAGCCCGGCCTGGCCGGTCAGCCCCAGCACCCCGAAGTAATAGTCCATGGCGACGATGCCGTTGTGGATGTCGAGCCCTTGCGGTGTGGTCCGCGGATCGAAGCTGAGGCCGACCAGGAACGATCGCAGGGTGATGCGCCGCATCGCGGTCTCGATCTGGTCGTCGCGCGCCTGCACAGTACCGTACGCGCTGCCCTGGCGGGACAGCGTTTGCAGCCGCTCGACCAGGCGGTTGTCCTGCGAGGCGCCGAGCAGCAAAACCCCGCCCAGCACCGCAAGCGGCAGCAGCACGGACAGCAGCGCCACCTTGCGCGAGACGACGAACTGCGCGGCCAGCGCCGCCCCCAGCGTCAGCGTGGCGGTGAGCGAGGCGCTGGCGGTGAGCGAGCAAAGGCACATGGCGGTGCCCGCCAGGATCGCAGCTCCGCTCGCCGAGACGCGCCGCGCCTCGAACAGCAGGAAGCATCCCAGCACCACCCCGACGGCGCTGAAGATGCCGGCCTCGATCGGGTGGTTCATCAGGCCCGTCGCACGCATCCAGTCCTGCAGTTTGACTTCGCCGGTCAACCCCATGAACAGGCCGAGGCGGTCCTGCAGGATCGCGACGAAGGAATGGACCGCGGCGCTGGCGAAGACCGCCCACACCGCCTGGCGGGGCGTCAGCGCCTCGGTAGAGAGAAGCAGCGCCAGGTTCATCGCAGTGACTGTAAGGCTGGCGGCGATCAGCAGGCCCTTGATCACGTGCTCGACCACGGCCGTGGCGACGAGCGCCGACAGCATCGTTCCCAGCGCGATCAGGATGCCGCCGAGCACGGCGACACGCACCAGCGCCGGATTGGCCAGCTGGCGCGAGCCACGCTGCTGCCACGAGACCGCGAGGACCGGCAGCAGAGCCATGCTGGCGACATCGAAGATCGTGACCGAGCCGAGCCGCAGCGCGCTCCACCCCACGGTGAGCAGGTAGAGAAACGCCAGCGCTCGGATCATGCTGCCAATCCGCGCCGGAAGCGCAGCGCGCTCGACAGCTCGCCCTCGATCAGGATCGCTCCGACCAACGCGGCGTAGAGCACGATCGTGCCGAGCGGCGAGAGCACTAGGCTCGCCCCGGCCGCCACGGCCAGCGCGCCGAGCAGCCGCAGCGCGATACCTCCGGCCAGCCGCGCGCCATCCATCACTAGGTAGGCGATCGAGGAATAGCTGCGATAGGCGATGATCGCGGTGAACAGCGCGTAGATCGGCACCAGCCGCGTCCAGTCGCCGGGAGCCGGCAGCGCCAGCACGCGATCGATGTAGAGCCACGAGGCAAGCGCCAGCCCCGCCGAGGCCAGCGCGCCGTAGCCGATGCCCAGCACCACGCTGGCCGCGACGATGCGGGCTTGCGCGGCGGCGGACTTCGCGTTCCATCCGAGCCGGATGTAGCTCGACAGCGGCACCAGCAGCAAGATCACCGGAACCAGGATAGTCTGAAACAGGCGGATCAGCGTGCCGTACCAGCCGGCCACTGCCGCGCCCGCGCTCGCCTGCATCCACACCACCGAAAAGCTGAGCGTGGCGGCCAATACGCCATCGGCCATGCCGATCGCCAGACCCTGCCGCAGCGCGCCGGCCGCGTGGCGAACGCGTCCGCGCAGGAGGTAGGGCCGGCGGCGCAGCAGCATCGCACCGGCGACGAGGCTCGCCAGGAGGCCATGCCCGCTCAGCACCAGGCTGGCGGTCAGCGGATCCTGGCGCAGGGGGGGAAAGGCGAAGGCTGCGGCGATGTTGGCGACCTGGAACACGATCTGCAGCACGGCGGTGACGTAGTGCTCGTTGTAGGCGGCGCGGGCGTTGTCGAGTCCGTTCACACAAGCCGCGAGCGCGACCAGCGCGGCGATGGCGAACATCGTCCCGCCACCGCCGCCCCGCGTCGCGCAAAAGCCCCCCAGCGCGACCATTGCCAGCAGCAGGATCGCGCCGTTCACCGCCATCAGGGTGACGAAGCCGTCCGCCTCGGCCGCCGCGTCACCGCGCGAGTGCGCCTCGCCGATCTGTCGCCGGCCGACGGTGTGGAAGCCGCCGAACAGGAACGTCACGGTCGCGCCCAGCGCCATCGCTCCGAGGAGGAAGGCATAGCCCTGCGTGCCGAGATCGCGATGCAGCAGCGGCAGCATGACGACGACGCCGGCCAGGCCCGGCACGCGCGTGGCGAAGTTCACCGCCAGCGAGGCGGCGAGCTTGCGCTGCTCGGGACCGAGGCGAGCGAGCGCGGTCACGCGGGCCCCAGCGCCGCGCGGGTGATCGCCGAGACATCCGAGCCCACGCGCAACAGCGGCACGTGATCCTCGGCGAAGCGTTCGCCCGCCCCATCCGTCTCGAGCCAGATCGAGGGCATGTTGCCCAGGAACGCGGCCCAGCGCGAGAAAGTAGACTGCGATCCCACCAGCACCCGTGCGCCGGCCAGCGCCAGCAGCTCGGCCAGGTCGTTGTCCTCGCGCCGGATGCGCACGCCCGGAACCGCCAGGACCTGCGCCAGCTCCCGCTCGGTGCCATCGGACAGGACGTGGATCGGCAGTTCCGGAAATTCGGCGCGCAGGCGGCGGAGCACTGCCTCGTACCAGTCGAGCGGGATGCGCAGGTTGTTGGTCGTGCCGCTGCGCAGATCGGCCGGGGTGGCAGTGGCGAAATCGCCAAGGCGCACGTGGGCGGCGATATAGACGCCCCGGCCGAAGCCATCGCCCAAGCCATGCGCCGGCAGCGGCGCGGCGGCGATCTCCAGCAGCCGGCGGCGGATGTCCGCGCGCCAGGGCTTGAGCGGCCCGAAGCGGTAGTCACGACAGGCGACCAGCGTCAGTCGCCCGTTGGTCCGCGCGGTCGCCGGGGCGGCGATCGGCACCGTCCGCCAGCGCGCGCCCAGCACTCCGAATAGTGAGCCGGCCAGCGCCGCCAGCTTGCGCAGGCCCGCAAGCTCGCCCGGGCCGGGCCGGAACAGGCCGATGTAGAAGCGCTTGGACCGCTCGCCGCGCAGCAGCGGCCCCAGCTTGAGCGAGACCCAGGCAGGCGCGATCAGCGTGGCGCCGGTCTCGCGCGCATGAGCAAGCGCGTGGAAATAGGCGATCAGGCTGTTGCCGATCCCCGCCCCTGCCACCCGGAACAACCCGAAGTCGCACCGCGCGTCGAGCACCGGATAGACGTAGCGTAGCCGGCAGCTCACAGATTGAGAGGGGCTCACAGCTTCAACCCGGTGGCACGCGCCAGCGCGGCGATCCGGTCCTCGCGGCTGGAGACTCCCGCGACCGCCCGCTCGAGCTCCCACAACCGCACGTCGACGAGGAAGCGGTACCAGAAGCCCTGGAGGAAATGGTAGACCAGCCCCGGCCGGCCATCGAGGAAGCCGAGCTGCAGGAAATAGCGATAGAGGAAGTAGAGCGCCGGTCCGGTGCCGAACGGCATGCGGTTGTAGAAGCGCTGCTTCACCAGCCGCTTGAGGCCCGCCTGCCGGCCGCTGTTGTGCGCGGTCATCGCGCCCACCTGGCCGAACAGGCCAAGCCGCTGGTCCAACACGTCGATCGCCTCGCGCGCGGCGTAGCCGTTGTGCTTGGCGACGAAGAAAGCGATGTCGCGCAGCGAGGCATCCTCGAAAGCGCCGTCGATATGCACGGTGCGCCCGCCGGTGACGAGCACGTGCTCGTCCATCCAGCGGTCCTCGACTTCACCGTGGCCGGTGCGCCAGAGCCGCAGCAACCGCAGCGGATAGCGCCCGCCATGACGAATCCAACGGCCCATGAAGATGTGGCGGCGATCGAAAGTGACGCCCGCCACGTCCGCGCCCAGCGTTGGCAGGGTCGCGGCGATGCGGGCGGCGAGATCGCCGCCGATCAGCTCGTCGGCATCGAGCCGTAAGACCCAGGCGGTGCCGATGCCCCCATGCTCCAGCGCCCAGGCGAACTGGCGGGCATAGTTGACCCAAGGGTTGTGCAGCACCCGCGCGCCGGCCTCGCGCGCCAGCTCCGCGGTCCCGTCGGTGGAGCCCGAATCGACCACGATCACATCGCTGCACACCTGCCGGGCACTGGCGACGGCGCGGGCAATGTGCAGCGCCTCGTTGTGGGTCAGGATCACCGCGGTGACCCCGGGCCGCAGCGCCGCCCCGCTTGCGCTCACCGGCCTGCGCCCGCTGCAACGGCGCGCTCGTGCCGAGCGATGTCGTCTGCGTCGAAGCGGTCGCGCAGCACCCTGGCGGGCACACCGCCGACGACCGTGTAGGGGGGCACGTCGCGAGTGACGAGCGCGCCCGAACCCACCACCGCACCGCGGCCGACGCGCACCCCTTCCATGATCTTCGCATCGCGCCCGATCCAGCAGTCGAGCCCGAACACGGTGATCGGACGAGGCATGCGCGGGACGCCGAGCCGGGTCGGCGTGCCGACCCGCTCGAAGACGTGGTCGGCACCGATCACCTTGCACCCGGCAGAGACCAGGCACAGGTCGCCGATCACGACGATGCCGTGCGCCTCGAAGCCGCTGCCGACATAGGCGTAGCGGCCGACCCGAGAGCCGTGGCCGAAGCGCATGCGCCCGTCGCGCGCCCACTGAAAGCCCTCGCCCACCTCGGCGAGGCGATAGCAGCGGCGCAGTAGCGGAACCAGGAGACGCCGGATTCGCGCCTTGCCGCGGCCTTCGACCTCGACGCGGCAGCGCGCGATCGTGACCTCGCTGGCACGCTCGGGCTCGGGAGCGGCGGCACGTACGTTGGGAGGCCTAGCCACGGCCGACGAGCCCGAGAATGGCGTCCTCGATGATGCGCGCCTGGTTCGCCGGGTTCCAGGACCGGTGGATCACCTCGCGACAGGCGCGGCGCACCGCCGTGCGGTCACGACCGCCGCGCAGCCACGCCGCGATCGCGCGCGCCAGATCCTGTGCGTCGCCCTGGCGGAAGAACGCGCCGGTGCGCCCTTCGACGATCGCCTCGACCTCGGGCATCTGCTGGTCGAGATTGCCGTGGGTCACCGCGGGGGTGCCGTACATCATGCTGTGCATCGCGGTCAGCCCGATCTTGCCGGGCGAAACGGTGATGTCGGCGTGGTAGATGAACTGGCCGATAAGCTCCTCATCGTAGCAGGCGCCGTAGAACACCGCCGTCACGCCCAGTCGCCGCGCCTGCGCTTCCAGCCTGGCGCGCTCGGGCCCCTCGCCCACCAGCAGCAGGTTAACCGCCAGACCCTGCGCGCCGAGCCGGGCAGCGGCGTCGATCAGCAAGTCGAAGCGGCACTTGGCGGTCAGCCGCGCGGTGCAGACCAGCAGCGGCCGCTCGGGCGCGGCGAACAGCGCGCGCGGCGACAGATCGGCGAGTTCGTCCGACTCGATCCGTGCGACGATGGCGTCGGCCCGCTCGACATCGAGGCTGTTGTAGATCGTGGTGATCCGCTCGGCCGGGTATCCCGCCGCCGTGCCCAGGCGCGCCCCGCGTTCGGAATAGACTAACATGCGGTTGGCGAGGCGATAATAAGCGTCGCGCAGGCGCCGGCGCACGCCGGTCTCGGCCCGCAGCCAGCCATGCGCCCAGAACAGCACCGAGGTTCCGCGCAGCCGGCACAGCGCGGCGCCCAGCCAAGTCGAGACGAAGTGAATGTCGCCCAGGTACACGACCGCGTCGTACCGCCGCCGCAGCGCGACCCCGACGGCGCCGCTCTGCCAGGTGAGGCCCGCCATCCGCAGCGAGGGTGCGCGCACGAAGCGGCGCATGCGTCCGGGCGGCAGATGCTCGATGCCTTCCAGCGCCTGGCCGCTGCCGAAGAAGTCGAACGCGATGCGCTCGCTGCGATCAAGCGCCTGCACCACGCCCGCCCGGTAGTGCGGCCAGATATGGTAGACCACCGCGACTTTCAGCAAGATGGCAAGGCCCTTCGTCGAAACGCGTCACCCCTGACGCGCTGCTCGGGATATTACGCAGGGCGCGTCTGCGGCAAAGCGATAGCGGCCGCGGTGAACAAAGATTAACGCCGCTCGCCTGGCGCTGGTGGCAGCCGCAGCCCGCCCAAGGCGCTGGATGCGGTTTCATTTGACGCACTGCAGCATAGTCCATAAGCGAAGCGCGGTTTTCGGCTGCGCGGAGCAAGCATGACTTCGAAGGTGCCCGTTCTCGTCACCGGCGGCGCCGGCTACATCGGCAGCCACGCGGTGCTCGCGCTCCAGGATGCCGGCTGGCCGGTCGCAGTGATCGACAACCTCGTCACGGGCTTCCGCTTCGCGATTCCCGACGGCGTGCCGTTCTACCAGGGCGACATCGAGGACGCAGGGCTGCTCGCGCGCATCTTCGCCGAGCAGGGCACGCGCGCGGTGATGCACTTCGCCGGATCGGTGGTGGTGCCCGAATCGGTCGAGAACCCGCTGAAATACTACCACAACAACACCGCCAAGAGCCGCGCGCTGATCGCCGCCGCGGTCAAGGCGGGCGTGCCGCACTTCATCTTCAGCTCCACCGCAGCGACCTACGGCATCCCCGAGGTCTCGCCGGTGCGCGAGGATTGCCCGCAGGTTCCGATCAATCCCTACGGCATGTCCAAGCTGATGACCGAGGCGATGCTGCGCGACGTCGCCGCGGCGCACGCGCTCAACTACTGCGCGCTGCGCTACTTCAACGTCGCCGGCGCCGATCCGCACGCGCGCACCGGGCAGTCGACGGCAGGCGCCACCCACCTGATCAAGGTCGCGGTCGAGGCGGCGCTGGGCAAGCGCAGCCACGTCGGCGTGTTCGGCACCGATTTCGACACGCCAGACGGCACCGGCGTGCGCGACTACATCCACGTCTCGGACCTGGCCGACGCGCATGTCCTGGCGCTGGAGGCGCTGATCGAGCAGCCCGGCCGCTCGCTGACGATGAACTGCGGCTACGGCAAGGGCTTCTCGGTGCTCGAAGTGCTCGACGCGGTCGACCGCGTCACCAACCGCACGATCGACCGCCGCCTCCAGGCCCGCCGCGCCGGCGATCCGGACGCGCTGATCTCCGACAACAGCCGCATCAAGGCGACCCTGCCCTGGGTCCCGCGCTACGACGACCTGCCGACCATCGTCGAGCACGCCTTGGCCTGGGAGCGCAAGCTGGGCGACATCCGCCAGAGCTGAGGCGACGGCGAAGGCCCTCGATGCGCTCAGGCTGAGCAGGCTTGAGAGACCACGGGACTCTACCCTGGACCATCGCCTTCATCCTTAACGTTCGAGTGCGAAAAAAGGCGACACGAAGCGGTGCTATCGGCCACGGCGCGCATCTCCGCGGCCGACCCGCCTGCCCGAAATGACCGTTCCCGCCTCGGCATGCCGGCGGCAGGAGGGCGGAGCGGGTACAGGAGGGATGTGTCCCTATCTCCTGTACCCGCTCCGCGACCCTGCGCGCACGGGCCGGAAACCATCTCCTCCGCGCATCTTTTCGCCTTCGAGAGGAGACCGCCGATGCCGAAGGGGTCCAGCAAGGCCGGCAAGCCTGCCGCCAAGGCCAAGCCCGCCAAACGCAAGCTCAAGGTGTTTCGCACCTCCACCGGCTTTCGGGATGCCTATGTCGCGGCGCCGAGCCGGGCCGCGGCCTTGCGTGCTTGGGGGGCGAGCAAGGACCTATTCGCGCGCGGCGCGGCCGAGGAGGTCACCGATCCCGCGCTCACGGCCGAACCGCTGAGCCGGCCCGGCGAGGTCGTCACTCGCAGCCGCGGCGGCATCGACGAGCAAGTCGCGGCGCTGGGACCGCAAAAGAGCGTGCGCCAGCCCGCGGAACGCGCGGCGCGGGCACCCGCAGGCAAGCGCCAATCCGACCCGGAGCCCGCCCCGGAGCCACCACCCAGCCGCGACGACCTCGATGCGGTCGAGCAGGCGCTCGCGACGCTGCGCGCCGACAGTGCGCGTGCCGAGGACGCGATCCGCGCGCGCGAGCGGGCGCTGGCGCAGGAGCACCAGGCGCTGCGCAAGGACTACTCGGCGCGGATCGACCGGCTGGAGGCGAAGGCCACCAAGGCGCGCAAGGCCTACGAGCAAGCGGTGCGCTCCTGGCGCAAATGATTGCTGCGTGGGCGCTTCGGCTACCACCCGTCGCGCGCCAGGCTCGCCACGTCGACGGCAGGACGCCGCGGTGCAGGTACGCCGCAACCGGCCCGGAAGCGGCGTATTGGTCTGCTAAACTTCGGCTCGCTTGAACACACGATCTGGACATACGAGGAGACATCACCATGGCGCGAACGAGGGAACAGCGCGGCGAACAGGAAACCAAGGCCGCCGCTGCAAAAGTGAAGAAGACCGGCAAGCCGGCCGGCGGCGCGCGCGGCGGTATCACCGCCCCGGTGACGCCTTCGCCCGATCTGGCCGAGATCGTCGGCAAGGACGCGCTCCCGCGCAGCGAAGTCACCAGCAAGATCTGGGAATACATCAAGAAGAACGACCTCCAGAACCCGGCCGACAAGCGCGAGATCGTTCCCGACGAAACGCTTGCCAAAGTGCTGGGCAAGAACAAGGTGACGATGTTCGAGATGACAAAGCTGGTCTCGCAGCACTTGAAGTAAGCCCAGCCGCCTGTTTTCCGGGCTGGACCCGGGACCAGTCTTGCCGACCCGCCGCCCTCAGGGCACGCTCTGCCATTTCCGGGATGGCTTTTTGCCGTAGCGGAAGGCGGGCCGGTTAGGCCGGGTTAGCTCCGGCCCCGGTGCCCTTCTGGGCTGAACGCGGCGTCTTGAGGTGGTCGATGATGGTCTTTCGCTGGCCCGCATCGCTCATGCCGGCAAAGACCATGCGGTTGCCCGGCACCAGCGCGCGTGGGTTGTCCAGCCATTTGTCGAGCGCCTTGATGTCGAGCGGCTTGTCGTCGAGCTTGAGGTTCGACGTCCTCAACACGTCGGAAAAGTTGAAGCTGCCCTGCCCCATCTTGCGGCCATAGACGCCCCATAAGTTCGGCCCGAGCTTGTCGGTGCGCCCTTCGCGGCATAGTGACAAATAGCGCGGCGCGCATAGGCCGGCGAAGCGGGCCGCGGTGGAGCCGCATGGGCGGCAGGTATCAGGGCGGCGGCAAAGCCCACCCCGGTTCCGAGCACCGGCGCCGCGCTTTGCTCCAGTCGATCCTTGCATCTCCCAGCGCGCTGCCCGCGCCGGCTTGGTAGTGCGACGCAACCTCTTGATATTCCATTCTGCGTCCACCCAAAAGCTCCGTCATGCACCCTCTGCGCTCGCCCCGGTCGGCGACGTGACGGGAGCGTTGCGCTTCCGCACGTTGCGCACGGTGCCGGCTTGCTTTACTTTGACTCGGGTGAGTTGGGCCCACTACGGGCAATTGGCGGCCGCTGCTCTGTTTGATTTCGGGGATAGAAGATGGCGACACTTGCTGGACCGGTCCGAACGCGCCTCTCTACCGAGCGTAGATTCTTCACGAGCATGGCCGCCGTTATTGCCGTGGCGACTTTCGTCGGCTTCGCACCAAGCTATTATCTCGTGTCGGTATTTGGTGGCAGGCCGCTTTCGACTTTGCTGCATGTCCACGGCGTGGTGTTTACCGCCTGGATCGTCCTCTACGTCGCGCAGACCGCGCTCGTGTCCGCCGGCCGGCCGGACATCCACCGCCTGCTAGGCCCGGTGGGGCTGGTGCTGGCGATCGTGATGGTGCCCCTCGGCATCGCCGCCGCCATCATTAGCAAGCAGCTGCTGGCTGCCCATCACCTGCCCTCGCAGGGCCCGCCGCTGGTTTTCCCGCTGGGCGCGGTCGTAACCTTCGCCATGCTGGTCGGCGCGGCGATGGCGCTGCGCAAGCGGGCGGCCTGGCACAAGCGCCTGATGCTGCTGGGCACGCTGGCGATTCTGACGACGCCGCTGGCGCGCATCACCCGCTTCGCCCACCTCGGCCTAACCCCGGCAATCGGCGGGATGGTGCTGACCGACGTGCTGCTGGCCGCGCTGATCGCCTACGACGTGAAGACGCAAGGCCGGCTGCATCCCGCCACCGTGTGGGGCGGCGGCTTCTTCCTGGCGACGCAGGCCCTGCGCCTCCTGCTCAACGCCTCGCCGGCGTGGCAGGCCTTCGCCCATGGCCTGACCGGCTAGCGCCGGACGCGGATGACAGGTCGGCCCGCGTCGCGATCACGGCTCGACCCTTGAGCCGTCCCAGGCGAAGCACTGGCCGGTGTCCTGCGCGTCCAGACCGTCCAGCACATCCAGAAGTTGAGCAGCGGCCGCGTCGGGTGTGAACAGCCGTTCGGCGGGGACCGCGCGCTGGAACGGCTTGCTGAGCGCGGTGTCGACCGTGCCGGGATGCAGCCCGACGCAGATCGCCTGCGGCCGGGTGCGCGCCAGTTCGATCGCCGCGGTGCGCACGATCATGTTGAGCGCTGCTTTCGAGGCGCGGTAGCCGTACCATCCGCCCAGCCGGTTGTCCGAGATGCTGCCCACCCGTGCCGAGAGCGCCGCGAACACCGACCGCCCGTTGCGGGCGAGCCACGGCGTGAAGTGTCGCAGTGCCAGCGCCGGCCCGGTCGCGTTCACCTGGAACAGGCGCGCCAGCCATTCCGCGTCGAGTTCGCGCAGCGAGCGCTCCGGGCGGCGGTCGCCTTCGGACAGCAGCCAGGTCGCCACCACGACCAGGTCCAGCGGCCCGCCGATCGCGGTGGCGGCCGCCTCGATGCTGGCGGCATCGGTGATATCGATGATCCCCGGCCGCACCGGCCCGGGCGTCTCCGCCGCCGGCGGGTGACGCGACAGGGCGTGGACCTCCTCCCAGCCGCGCGCTGCCAGCCCTCGCACCAGGCCTGCACCGATGCCTCCGCCGCTGCCGATGACGACCGCGCGCCTCATTACCCGATAGAATCTGCCTTACTCACGCGGCCGAACTGAGCAGGCTCCCCGTTCCGCGACAAGACACCTCAGCCGGGCACGCTGCATCATTTCACCATCCGGCGCATCCTGGCTGCAGCTCGTCGACTCCACGATCACCCCGCTGATGGAGCAGCAACCAGCGCGGCGCGGCCGGCATTGAC
>Ga0068863_100006996_pt1 | contig 11058 bp, 7 predicted proteins | sample KBSSwiS62_FD_66596 | JGI IMG/M metagenome (GOLD analysis project Ga0068863, IMG submission 66596) | Switchgrass rhizosphere microbial communities from Kellogg Biological Station, Michigan, USA - KBS Switchgrass S6-2 | ecosystem: Host-associated > Plants > Roots > Rhizosphere > Soil ...
CTACTACACCGCCCGGATCCTGCGGCATCTGCGTACCCCGCACCTCAGCTGGTTTCGCGAGGTGCGGCCGCATATCACCTTTCGGCAGTACGACGACACCCGGGGCCGGCCGCAGAGTCGTCTGGTCCACATCGACGATCATTTCCTCTTCGCCAACGGCGCGTTCTTCGAATTTCCCGGGCTCAACTTCATCCGCGAAGCGCTCGATGCGCCCTTTCCCGTCGCGAAGAACGTCGTCCTCCAGCCCGGGATCTACGACTGGTTCGATTTCGAAAGCAATTTCAACACGAACCTGAGCGCCACCTACTCGATCACCGGAACCTTCGCCGCGGGCGGGTTCTACTCCGGCCATCACACCAGTCTGGCCACGACCTGGTCGGCCCGGCCCAATCAGAAGCTGCTGGCTGCGTTTCGCATGGGATATGAAGCGGTGCGGCTCAAGGAGGGAGACTTCAACCAGGTGCTGCTCGGATTCCGGCTGGCCTATGCGTTCACGCCGCGGATCTACCTGCAGTCACTCACCCAATACAACAATCAGACCACCAGCCTGTCATCGAACGTCCGGTTCAGCTGGCTGGGACCGGGCGGCACCGGCTTGTTCCTGGTGTTCAACGAAGGGCGTCAGACCGGCGAAAACGCCCGGCCACTGGACCGGGCGTTCCTGGTGAAATTCACCAGACAGTTCGACCTCGGGAAATAGCGCCTTACGGGTGAACCTTGAGGGAGGCTCCCAGCGAGTCGGCCAGCATCTTGATCAGGTTGCGCCCCCGCCGGTCGTGCACGTTCAGATTGACTCCGCCGTGATCGGCCCGGAAATCCACCAGACTCCGGCCGTTGTCATCCTTCACCGAAATCACCGCCCCCTGCGAATCGGCCTGGAGCGTGAAGCTCCCCTTCTCCGGGCCGCCCTGATTCCGGATGTCGAAATTCCCGTGGGCCCGAACCCCTCCGTGCGCGCTGGTATTCATCGATGCGTCCAGGCTCCTGATGTCGGAGCGGTTCCAGCGATCCACATCGCGCTGCAGCAGATAGAGCGGGCGGGTGACGGTGCCGGGCTCGAAGATGATCTTGCCGGTTTCCACCAGATCACCCGCGCTGAGCTCGGCGGGGGCGGCGCAACGGAACCCGGTGTGCTCATTGAGATGGGACAGGTCGTCGGCCGTAAGACTGCAATCCCGAAGCGCCTCGGCATCGCTCGCCTCGGCCAGCGCGACCCGAACCGTGACCCGTCCCGGATCCCCGGGGGCGGTGCGCTGAATGTCGATGCCGGTCACGCTGCCGAGATCCCGGCCGTCGAAGCGGAACTTGAGATTGGCGAGCTGGAGAGGAATCCGGGCACCCGCCGTCGCAAGGAGATGCCTGACCTCCGCCTTTCCCTTCCGCACGGCGGCCATGGCGGCGGTTCCGAGGCAGAAGACCAGCAGCGCACCGAGCGCGATTCGGAGCCAGTAGCGGTTCATAGCGGCCTCCCATGGATCGGTTGTCTCAAACGTTGCAACTCGATACGTGGGGTTCTTCGGCTTTGTTTCAGATTGCTTGCTCAGTCCCTGTAGGGCGCCCTATGTTCCCGACGGTTTCTTCCCGGGGCAACGGTGTCGGATATGTGGATCAGGCTCCGCGGGGCCGCGGCGCTGGCGTTCGCGGTGACGTGGGCCGGGTGTCAGATCAAGCAGCTGCCACCTCGGCCGGTGGGTAGCACGACCACCGAGGTCGCGCGGCCTCCGGCCGATTCGGCCATCCCCGACAACGTGCTGGGCGCGTCGATCCGCCGGGGCAAGGCGTTGCTGGCCGATACCCGGGACAGCCTTCCGGCCCATGTGGGAAGCGACCTGCGGTGCTTCAGCTGTCATCTCAAGGAGGGATCCCAGCCCGGCGCTCTGCCGCTGGTGGGGGTCTACTCCAGGTTTCCCCAGTACCGCGCCCGCAACGGCCTGGTCAATCTCATCGAAGACCGGATCAACGATTGTTTCGAGCGGAGCCTGAACGGCAAGGCGATTCCCCGGGACGGCAGGGACATGCGCGATATCGTGGCCTATCTGGCCTTCATCTCCCGGGGCGTCGCACCGCCGGGAGAGGTGCAGGGCGCCGGGATCCGGACTCTGGAGCCCTTGCCGGCGGACCCGGTCCAGGGAGAGGCCATCTTCGCGGAGACCTGCAGCCGGTGCCACGGGATGGATGGAGCCGGCACCGCGCTCGCTCCCCCGCTGTGGGGTCCCCGCTCCTTCAACGTCGGCGCCGGCATGGCGCGGATCCGCACCGTCGCGGCCTTCGTGCGGGACAACATGCCCTTCGATCGCGCCGTTGTGCTCAGCGACCAGCACGCCTACGATGTGGCCGCGTATGTCCTGTCGCACCCGCGTCCCGATTTCGCCCGCAAAGCGGAAGACTGGCCCAACGGCGACCCCCCGCCGGATGTGGCCTATTCGACCCGAGCGGCGACTCTCAAGGCCTCGGGGCCCCACCCGAAGCCGTAGACCCACGCTCCAAGGAGGTGACGTTATGAATCCCTTTGGTCCTACTCCCCGCCGAGGCTTTCTCACCCGCCTCGCCGGAACCGCGGCTGCGGTCGGGTTGGGAGGAACACTGCCCCGGTCGCTCGCGGCCCAGCCGCTGCAGGCCTCGGGTCAGGATGCCTGGCTCGACAAACAGACCGGTGCGCACCGTTGTCTGTTCGATTTTCCGGCGAACGGCGGCGGGACGCCGCTGATCCACATGCTCAACTATCTGAACACCTATGCCTCGGCATACGGGACCAAACCGGGAGAAGTGAACGCGATCGGGACGCTCTACTTCGTGGGCCCGACCTCCAGCATTCCCCTGGCGTTCAACGACGCGATGTGGGAGAAGTACAAGCTGGGCGCCTATCTCAATCTCGAGGATCCCAAGACCAAGGCGCCCTCGACCCGGAACATGTTCAACCTCCCCCAGAGCGGCGATCCGGTGCTGTTCGGCGGGGCGTTCGCGGCGGCGGGGATCGCGAACCTGCAGAAGATGGGTTCCACGTTCCTGCTCTGTAACAACGCCCTTGGCCTGTTGGTCGGGCAGCTGGCGCAGCAGTCCGGCGCCACGCCGGCGGCGGTCAGCGCGGACCTCAAGGCGAACATGCTTCCCGGCGTGGTCCTGGTGCCGGCCATGGTGATCGCGATCGAGAAGGCGCAGTCGAAGGGGATTGCCTACAACAAGCAGGGCTGAGAGCTGGGAACCGTCATTCCTGACCTTTCAGGCGGCCAATCTCCCGCCTGTCCCGCTTGGTCGGTCGGCCCTTGTCGGGTCCACCGCCCAGGCGGGCGGCCAGGCGGTGCTGCTCGTGGATCCGCTCGCGAATCGCTTTCCCTTCGGGATCCTCCTGATAGAGTCCTGCCGCGACCGTCGCGGGGCCTCGCTGGGTGGCCAGCGCCAGCACGGTCACCCGGTGCTCGTAGGGCCCGAGTCGGATCCGAATCAGGTCTCCGGGACGAACCGGTTTGGCTCGCTTGGCCTTTTCGCCGTTGACCTCGACCTTGCCGCCGTCGATGGCGCCGGCGGCAAGCGCGCGGGTCTTGTAGAACCGCGCGGCCCAGAGCCACTTGTCGAGGCGGGCGTGGTCGTTGGAATCCTGGGGCATCGTAGGGCTTCCCGTGAAAAGCCAGGGTCGTGCGATCTCGCGGCTTATCCGCGCGGGGGCCGCAGCAGCAAGGCGACAGGTCCATCCTTCCACATCACTCGCATGCCCCCGGCCTCACTCGGGATCGTCCACCCCGGAGGCGGGTTCAAGACGATGATCGCGCACGCCGTACCCTTGCTCCTGGGTTCTTCGATGCCGGCGGCGGGTCCGACGGGGCTCACGTACCGGAGCCGGAGCGCCTGGCCTCGGATTCGCGCCAGCGCCCGGAGCAGGTACTCGGGAGCATCGTATCCCGCGCTGAGCCCCACCTCCTCGCAGCCGGCTGCCCGGAGATCCGCCAGGGCGCGATCGATCGGCCGCTCGAGCTCGCGGCGTTCGGCAAAGTACTGATCCTCGCGGGACCCGCCGAGAATACTCCCGGTTTCCATCGGCAGTAAAGGCCGGAGGTTGTTGGCCAGCAGCGCCGGTATCGCGGCCAGCAGCAGCAACGCGCCTGTTAGGAGGACGGCCGTCCGCCCTCGGATCATGATTCCGGCCACCGGCGCAAGCCAGACCAGTACCGGGAGCTGAAGCCGGGCGCCGAAGGGTTGCCACCGAATCAGCACCCCATGAATCAGCAACCCCGCGAGCCCGGCTACGCACCAGGCGAGTACCGCCGGAGCGGGCCGCCATTTTTTCCGGAGCAGCATCACCACCATGACCAGGACCAGCCCGAGGTGCATCGGGTTGCCGGCCAGCGATTCGTGGGTGCTGAAGGCACCGACGCGGAAACCGCCGAAGTAGGGAAAGAGCGCGCCGGGATCGACGCCCAGCAGGGATCGCTGCAGGTCGAGCACGCCGTCGGTCAGCCAGAGATTTCCGCGCGACCAGGGCACCCCCAGGTGCAACGAGGCATTGGCGAGGAGATTCGCGATCGCGGAGCCCGGCGTCAGCGGCGTCAGCTGGAGCGATTGCCGGGCCGAGGGGTCCCCCAGTGGATCTCCAAACAACCCGGCATTTCTGAGAAACGTCGGGCCGTCGAGCAGGATCATGGTGGCGAGCCCCATCAGCGCGGCCCGACCCAACGCCGGGAAGCGTCCGGTTCGCCACAGCGCGCCGGCATAGAGTGCGAGCCACGGAGCGAGCGCCAGCCATGCGGTGCCCTTGGTCGCGACGGCAAGGCCGGCCGCGAGGCCGATCCATGTCGCCCCGCGCCAGTCGGGCTTCTTGCCGACCCAGACTTCGAGTATCAGCGCCGCAGTGCAGAGCACCCAGAACGCGGCCGGGAGGTCGGTCTGGGTGGACGACGCATGAAGCACGGCCACGGGAAGGGTCGCTGAAACGAGCGCACCGAAGGCAATCTGGCGATCGGTTCCCTGGAACAGCCGCACGAGCCTCGCGGTGACCCCAATGCATCCCAGGTAGGTCGCCCACGAGGGGAGTGCCGCAAGCCGATCGCCCCCGGTGAGGAGCCGGAGATGGAGGATGGCGTACTCGGTCCACGGACTCATCCAGAGCTGGCGATCGACCGACGTCGGCCAGAATTGCAGCGTACCCTGTTCGGCCCAGCGCTCCACTCGGGGCAGGTGATAGGTCAACGAGTCCCATGCGTTCGGCGCGGAGAGCATCCCGGTGACCAGCGTGCCGAGCAGGAGGACCGCGACACCCACCCAGCAGAGACGGGCGACCGGGTCGGTGACGCGGGAGAACGAGGGGACGGTGAATCCTCCCGACCGGCGCATCCGCACCACGAGGACGATCAGCAGGCCGGCCCAGACCAGCAGCAGCGGCACCGGGGACAGGATGCCGAGTGCGCCAAGCAGCTCGGTCGTCAGCAGCATGGCCGCCCCGAGTGCGACGCTGAGTTGGATCACCCTGGAGGGTGCTCCCGGATCAGGATGCGTAGTTTCCCCTTGCACGTGCCGGGGAAGATGGGTCGGGCCAGGCCGGTCGGCAAACACCATCGCCCGATCCACCGCGCCAGGTGTCGTGACCGAATTCAGCCTGTCCGTCCACCGGGCTCCCCGTTTAGGTTTGGACTCATCTCGGCACCAGGTCCTTTTTGACCGATCCTCCTCGCCTTCCTGTCGTGCCCGAAGGCTCCATCCCGCCGCACGCGGGGGAGCGGCGCTTCGGTCCCCCAGAGCAGCGCAGTTTTCTTCGATGGCTCTACATCGGGCGTGCGGTGCTCGCCGCGGTGGTCCTGGTCCGGGCCTCCCTGGTCCGGGAGCAGGCGCCCGAAGCGGCGTTCACGGCGGTGCTGGTCGTGCTGCTGGCGTACGCCGTCACCGCGTACGGCATCTTCGTCACCTTCATCAAGAAAGCCCGCGGCCGTCTCGCCTTTCTGCAGTCCCAGGCGGCGATGGATCTGCTCCTGGTCACGACGCTGGTGCATTTCGAAGGCTCGCAGCAGAGCGGCTGGGCCGCGCTGTACGTGCTGGTCATCGCGGTCTATGCGCTGCTCATGCCGCTTCGCACCGGGATCGTCACCTCGCTGCTGGGCGCGGCGATCTTCCTGGCCGATGCCTACTTCGCGCAGCCGGGCCCCCCGGGGACCTGGCTCTGGGGTCAGGTCGCGGTGTTCACCGTGGTCTTCCTGGTGGTGGCCTTCCTGGGCCAGCGGCTGCGAACCGCCTCGGTGGAGCAGACCGAGCTGGCCATCGAGCTGCATCGGGTTCGGCTCGAAGCGGACGAGATCCTCCGGAACATCCGGTCGGGCGTCTTGACGGTCGATGGCGGCGGGCGCCTGGCGTTCATCAATCTCGCGGCCGAGCATCTCCTCGGGCTTACCGCCGCCGAACATGCGGGCCTGCCGGTGCTGGATCTGCTGGAGCACCGGTCGCCCGAGCTCTTCGCGGCGGTGGTCCAGGGCATTCGCAAGGGACGCCGGGTGAATCGGGCCGAAGGCTCTGCCCTGCGGGCCGACGGCCGCAGCGTGCCGATCGGACTGTCGACGACTACCTTTGGCCGCCCGGAAGAAGAATTTCCCAGCGTCACCGCGATCTTTACCGACATCTCGGATCTCCAGCAGGTTCAGATACTGCATGTGCGGGCGGAGCGTCTCGAGGCGGTGGCGGCGCTCTCCGCCTCGCTGGCCCATGAGATCCGGAACCCGCTGGCCTCGATCCGGAGCTCGGTCGAGCAGCTGGCCCGGAGCGCCCGGGACGACCCGGACGACCGCCTCCTCGCCGATCTCATCGTGCGGGAGAGCGACCGGCTGTCCCGGCTGCTGGGTGAGTTTCTCGATTTCAGCCGGGTACGCGCCAGTCATTTCGTCACCCTCGACCTCACCGCGGTGGTGCGGGAGGCCGCGCAGCTGGTGCGGGAGCATCCCGACACCGGTCCGGGCGTGGAGATCGTGGTCCGCGGTGAAGCCGTCGAGGTCGACGCGGACGAAGACCTGCTGCACCGAATCGTGACCAACCTCATTCTGAATGCGGCCCAATCGATGAATGGCGCGGGACGGATCGAAGCGATGGTAGACCAGCCCGGCCCGACCGAGCTCACCCAGGCCGGCGAGTTCGATCACCCGGTCCGCCTCCGGGTCAAGGATGACGGGCCGGGCATCGATCCCGAGCTGCAGGAGCGATTGTTCCAGCCGTTCGTGTCCGGCCGGCCCGGCGGCAGCGGCCTCGGTCTGGCGATCGTGGAGCGCGCGGTCGCCGCGCACCGGGGACTGGTGACGCTGGACTCTGCCCCGGGCAAGGGCACCACGTTTACCATTCTCCTGCACGGCAAATGGCCCTCGGAGGACGGTTCATGACCCAGCAGCCCTCGATTCTGATCGTCGACGACGAATCCGGCATTCTCGACACCCTTCGGATCCTGCTCCGGAAGGAAGGGTTCGAGGTGACCACGGCGCAGGGCGGCAAGGCCGGCCTGGACCAGATCCGGTCCGGCAGCCACGACATCGTGCTGACCGATGTTCGCATGCCCCAGGTCACCGGTCTGGACATCCTGCAGGCAGCCAAGGAGCAGGATTCCATGACGCCGGTCATCCTGATGACCGCCCAGGCCTCGCTCCAGACCGCCGTGGCGGCGGTCAACGCCGGTGCGTTCTACTACATCCAGAAGCCGTTCTCCAACGACGAGCTGCTGGCGATTCTCCGGCGCGCCTGCGAGTTCCGCCAGATTCGGGTCGAGAACCGCCAGCTCAAGCAGGATATTCGCCGCAAGGACAAGAGCACCGTCACCCGGCCCATCGGCAAATCGCGCCGGTTCACCGACGTTCTCAAGCTCGCCGAGGTCGTGGCGCCTACCGATTCCACCGTGCTGATCCAGGGCGAGAGCGGCACCGGCAAGGAGGTCGTGGCCCGCTACATCCACAACCTCTCGACCCGCGCCGACGGCCCCTTCATGTCGATCAATTGCGGCGCGCTGCCGGAAAACCTGCTCGAGAGCGAGCTGTTCGGCCACGTGAAGGGCTCCTTCACCGGCGCGGTGCGCGACAAGCAGGGACTCTTCGCCGCGGCGCGCGGGGGCACCTTCTTTCTGGACGAAGTCGGCGAGATGCCCCCGTCGCTGCAGATCAAGCTGCTGCGGGTGCTGCAGGAGCGCGAGGTGATTCCGGTCGGCGCCACCGAGACCATCCCGGTCGACGTGCGGATCGTGGCGGCGACCAACCGTGATCTGGAAGAGGAAGTTCGCCGGGGGCACTTCCGTTCCGATCTGTTCTACCGGCTCAACGTGATCGCCATCGAGCTGCCCTCGCTCCGTGATCGCCGCGACGACCTGGTCATGCTGATCGACCATTTCTTCGGGGAGCTGGCGGCGGAACGGGACGCCTCGCCCAAGGCGCTGTCGGCCGACGCGCTCGACGCGGTGATGGTCTACGACTGGCCCGGGAATGTGCGCGAGCTGCAGAACGCGCTCGAACACGCCGTGGTGCTCAGCAAGGCCACCCTCATCGAGCCCGGCGCCCTCCCGGAACGGATCACCCGGCGGCGCCGCGAGCCGCTGGTGGCCGAGCGCTCGTCGCCCAATCCTTCCCTCGAAGTCATCGAGCGGGCGTACATCATGTGGGTGCTCCAGGCGGAAGGCGGCAACAAGACGCGCGCGGCGGAGGTCCTCGGGATCGACCCCTCGACCCTCTACCGCAAGCTCAGTCGGTACGAGGAACAGCCGGCCGACGGATGAACGGCAGATGATCGCCGTTCTGGCCCTGTTGTTCGTTCTGTCCGGCGCTGCAGGCCTCTTCTACGAGGCGGTGTGGAGCCGCTATCTCAGTCTCTTCGTCGGCCACGACGCCTACGCCCAGATTCTCACGCTGGTCATTTTTCTGGGAGGCATGGGGCTCGGCGCGCTGCTGGTCAGCCGCCGCTCGGCCCGTCTGCGGGATCCGCTCTTCGTCTACGCGATCGTCGAGGCCCTGATCGGGGTGCTGGGCCTCGCCTTCCACGATGCGATCTACCTGCCGGCGACGAACTGGGCCTATCAGCATCTGTTCCCGGAGCTGGGCGGCGGGCTTTCGGTGACCCTGGCCAAGTGGGCCCTGGCCGGCCTGCTCATTCTGCCCCAGTCGATTCTGCTCGGCGCCACCTTTCCCCTGATGACGGCCGGGGCGCTCCGCCGCGTGCCCGGCCAGCCCGGCCGGACCCTTTCCGTCCTCTATTTCGCCAACAGCCTCGGCGCCGCCGCCGGCGTCCTGATCGCCGGCTTCGTGCTCTTCGACCTCGCCGGTCTGCCGGGCACGCTCGCCGCCGCGGCGATGCTCAACCTGATCGTGGCGCTGGGCACCATGGTGGTGGTGCGGTACGGTGGGATGGGAGGCCGGGAGGGGGGGAGGGCGATAGAAGAAGTCGCGATCACCGTACCGCCATACCGCCTTAACGCCCTCCCGCGTCTCTTGCTCTTCCTCGCCGCCGGCACCGCGATGGCCTCGTTCATCTACGAGGTCGGCTGGATCAGGATGCTGGCGCTGGTCCTGGGAAGCTCCACTCACGCGTTCGAGCTGATGCTGTCGGCGTTCATCCTGGGCCTTTCGCTGGGCGCCTGGTGGATGCGGAAGCACGCCGACCGCTGGACCGACCAGCTCCGCGCACTCGCGGTCATCCAGCTCTGCATGGGTGCCCTGGCCATCCTGAGCCTGCCGCTCTACCTGCTCTCGTTCCAGTGGAGCGCCACGCTCCTGCAGAGCGTCGCGCGCAGCGACTCCGGATACCTCCTCTACTCGCTGGCCCGCTACCTGATCTGCCTCGCGGTGATGCTGCCGGCCACGTTTTGCGCGGGGATGACGCTGCCGCTCATGACCCGCATGCTGATGGGCGGCGCCGGGGAAGGGGCCATCGGCGCGATCTATGGCGCCAACACGCTCGGCTCCATCGTCGGCGCCGCCGGTACCGGCCTGATCTTCCTGCCGCTCTTCGGCCTCAAAGGCACCCTGATCGGCGGCGGCGCGCTGGACATGCTGCTTGGTCTCCTGGTGCTCGCGGTCATGGCGCGGGCCGACCGGCCGGTGGGCCGCCTGATGCTGGGAGGCGCCGTCGCGCTGGCGCTGCTCGGGGTCTTCGCCGTCGGGCGGCTGCACTTCGATCAGGAGCTGCTCTCCAGCGGGGTGTTCCGGATCGGACGCATCGCCGACGGCACGCTGCGTCAGATCCTCTTCCACGCCGATGGGCGCACCGCGACGGTGCACGTCAGCAAGCTCAATGTGGGGGGAACCCTGATCCTCTCCACCAACGGGAAGCCGGACGGCACCCTCACGACCACCTGGTTTCAGCGCTGCGATACCATCGCACCGCTCAAGGCGTTTACCGGTGACGACGGCACCCAGGCCATGCTGGCGCTCCTGCTGCTGTCGCATGCGCCGGCGGCGAAGAACGGCGCTGTCATCGGATACGGTACCGGGATGTCGTCCCACTTCCTGCTGGGCAGTCCGGCGTTGACGCGGCTGACTACGATCGAGATCGAGCCGGCGATGGTGGCGGGCGCCCGGCAATTCTTTCCCGCCAATCACCGGGCAGTCGACGATCCCCGTTCTCGCATCATCATCGACGATGCCAAGTCCTACTTTGCCGCCGCCGGCAGCCGCTACGATCTGATCCTCTCCGAGCCCTCCAATCCCTGGGTGAGCGGGGTGAGCGGGCTGTTCACCACCGAATTCTATGCCCGGATCCGGGCCTACCTGGCGCCGGGGGCCGTGTTCGGGCAATGGCTGCATACCTACGAGCTGACCGACGGATTGGTGGAGAGCGTGCTGGCTGCGCTGCACCAGAACTTTGCCGATTACCGGATCTACCTCATCAACGGCGGGGACATGCTCGTGGTCGCCTCGGCCGACGGCCCGCTGCGGCCTCCCGACTGGTCGGTGGCCCGCTTCCCCATGGTGCGGCAGGATCTTTGCCGGTTTCTGCCGATGACCGACGCGGCGCTCGAGCGCGCCTTGATCATCGACCGAAAGGGTCTGGCGCCGCTCTTCGCGCGCGAGGTGCGCGCCAATTCCGACTTCTACCCGGTGCTGGATCTGGGTGCCGAGC
>Ga0068863_100006999_pt1 | contig 11056 bp, 7 predicted proteins | sample KBSSwiS62_FD_66596 | JGI IMG/M metagenome (GOLD analysis project Ga0068863, IMG submission 66596) | Switchgrass rhizosphere microbial communities from Kellogg Biological Station, Michigan, USA - KBS Switchgrass S6-2 | ecosystem: Host-associated > Plants > Roots > Rhizosphere > Soil ...
GGGCGCGATGGATACGCGATCGGACTCTGGGGGGACATGCCGTATTCGGACGTGCAAGCGACAGTTGGTGTTCCCAATCTGATCGCGGACATGAATTCCCAGGTGCTGGCTTTTACGGCGCATGACGGTGACCTGAAAGCCGGCTCGGGCGCATGCTCGGACGCTGTGTATGCCCGCGCACTGGGCTATTTTGCTTCGCTCAAAGCGCCCGCGGCATTCACTCCGGGTGACAACGATTGGACGGACTGCGATCGCGTCGCAGGCGTCAATTCGCTGGCGCAGCTAGACAAAGAGCGCAAACTTTTTTTCAGCACGCCGTTCACATTGGGGCAACGCAAGCTGCACCAGGAAGTGCAGACTGACCCACTCTGCTTGGGTGTGAGCGGCCCGACGGCATGTGTGGAAAACCGCCGCTGGACATTGGGCGGCGTGACTTACGCGACGTTAAACGTACAGGGGTCCTGCAACAATCTTTGCGACACGGCACCCGATCCCGCGGAATTTGCCGCACGCAACAGTGCCAATATTGCATGGCTGCAGCAGACTTTTGCGGATGCAAAGCAGCGCGGTTCGGTCGCCGTAATGCTCATAGCGCAGGCCGATCCCGGGTTCGATGCGACAGATGCCACTCGCGCGCCGTTGCGGAATCCGAATACATTGTCGGAAACAGATGGCCAGCCGGACGGGTTTGTGGACTTTCTGACTGCGCTGCGTACCGAGGTGGTTGCGTTTGGAAAGCCAGTCGCTTATGTTCACGGAGATTCGCACTACTTCCGCATCGACAAACCATTTCTAAATGCGCAAGGACAGCGCCTGGAAAATTTCACCCGCGTGGAAACGTTCGGCGATCACCAGGAAAATGGCATCAACGACAATCACTGGCTCAAGGTGCTTGTGGATCCCAAAAGCCGTGAAGTGTTTTCTTATCAGACGCAAATCGTACCGGCGAACCGTGTGGCCGTTCCGGCCCCCTGAAACCGGGAAAAAGCAGCTTCATACACAGAGGCGGTGCGCCCTGCGTGCCGCCTCTTGTTTTTTTCAGTCGCAGTTCACTTAGCCGGCAGGCGATTGCCAATGAATGTTGCCATGCGCTGCGCCGCAGGCGGATCCATGTTCGCGAGAACTGTGACCACATAACCGCTCTGCGGATAAATGGTTAGGTCGCCATTCATTCCTGGCGCGCCGCCGCCGTGGCCGTAACTGCGCACTCCGCCGGAAACTTGATCCATGAAACCGTACGCATACTTGGCACCGCCGCCGGTTTCGGTCTTGCCCGTGGTAAGCAACTCGGTGTTTTGCGCATCGAGAAGCTTGCGATTTTTGAGTGCGTCGGCAAATCGCTGCAAATCTTCCACCGTTGAATAGCCGCCGCCGGCGGAGGTGCCGCGATATGGCAAAGTATCGGTGTTGGGCCGCCAGGATTCGCTGGGACCCGGTTTCATGTAGCCGACCGAACGCTTCGCGACGGTTTGATCTTCGGGCAGCGAATCGGTGGAGGTCATTCCCGCGGGGCCGTAGACATGTTGGCGAACATAATCGTAGTAATCCTGCCCACTCACTTTTTGTACGATAACGCCGAGTAGCAGGAAACCGTAGTTGCTGTAATCCCACTTGCTGCCGGGCTCGAACTCCAGGCCGCGTTGTCCGTAAAGCTTTACGTAATCCTGCAGGGTTCGAAGCTCCAGGCGATGTTTGTCGAATTCCGGACCGAAGAAATCTCCGGTGCCGCCCGTATGCGTCAGCAGATGATGGATGGTGACCTTTGAGGCTAAATCCTTGTTCGGATAGTCGGGGAGATATTCACCGACGGTACCGGTGAGTTTGAGCTTGCCAGCCTGCACCAATTGCAGCGTGGAGACCGCCGTGAACATTTTGTTCATCGAGCCAATGCGGAACTGCGTGTCCAAATCATTTTTGATTTTCTTTTCGCGGTCGGCCAAACCGAAGGCACCGGAAAAAATGGCTTTGCCGTTTCTGGTGATCATCACGGAGCCGGAAAAATTGTCCGCAGCAACCCGGCGGTCAATTTCAGCGCGCAGCGCCGCCAGCGCCTGTTCTTCGCTCATGCGTGGAATGGCAAACTCGGCCGGCGTGGGAATCATGTTGATGTCGAGTTTGCTGATGCGATGCGGCTCGGCGGCCTCGACTTCGATTTCGAAGCGCGCGAATGTATCGGAATCGCGCTCCTTGACGATTCCTACGAAGGTGGTGTTGTCGGCCTTTTCGGCCTTCCGGAAATCAAATCCGCCGGTCATTTGGCGGAAGCCCATTAATCCGTCCACACGCTTGGCTTGTTCCGGATAGTTCTTCTCAAGAAAAGCCTGAAATTTCGTTTTGTCGCCAGCATTGAACTCCTCGAGCCATGCTTTGAACTGACTGGTTGCCGGAGTGTTTTGCATATCGCTTTGGCTGGCTTGTTGTGCGCCGTTTAGCGAATCCGTAGATTTTCCATTGAGAATAGCGATCGCAGATTCGCGGTCATACGGATCGCCGCCCGCCCTTGCGGTTGCCGCATAAGAACGCTGGTTATCGGTATATCGCGGCTCCCAATCCGCATGCCTCCCGGGTGTCGCCTCTTCGATTCCCTTCACATCAAAACCTGTTGCTTTGCTCCCAAACTCTGGACGTGATGACGCGCCAGATATTTGTTTCGATGAATTTGCCAAAGCCACTTGCGCGGGCCGAGACGCGACGAAGGAGAGAAGAGCTCCGAACGCGATCGCTACCGCAGCGCCCTGCAGCACCCTAGAAGCCGGAAGTGATGAATCCGGGAGCGCGACATTCTTCCAAGCGAAAGTGCCAAATCCCGCTGACGCCGATATCGGCTCGGCGGCCGGCAGTTTCCCCCAAGGCATGCGCAGGATCCACTGCCGCGCGATCGAAACGAGCGCATCGGCGAAGAGCGGTGCGACGCTCCCTTTGGCGCACGCTTGGTCAAAAATCCACAGCATCTCGTCGGCAAACTCGTTGCGGAATACCTCGGGGTGGAGACGCAGAAGGCACCGATACAGGCTGCGGGCTGCACGTTGAGTCATGATGCCCTCCTCGGCTTCAGAAACCTCCGATTCGTTCGCGCTTCCCGCAATAAGCTTTCCAGACGCTTCAATTCCTGGGCAAGCACAGTGCGGCCGAGTGACCTCAAGCGGTAGTACCTTCTTCGCGGATCCGTCGTCGTTAAAGGCCCAGTGGTTTCCTCCACCAGCCCTTCGCTCACCATTTTTTTCAGATTGTCGTACAGCGTACCCGGTCCGATTTTGTACCGGCCTGCACTCTGGCGGGAAACCTCCTGCATGATTCCGTAGCCGTGCAAGTCTTCGCTAGCGAGCGCCAGCAGAATATGGAGAGACGCGGGAGAAAGCGGCCGATGCCGCCAGGCGCCGTTTTGCAGTTTTTGATTCATAGTCGGATTCCGATATATCGCTTTCCGACTGAGACTGTCAAGTATTTTTGTGGCAGGCGATCCTGCTCCAGACGGCAAGTCCGACTCTAAAGGCGTCCCTCGAGATGTGATGACGAGGGTTGGAACTCACTCTGTGCTGCCATCGGCTACTGGGTTATACTGTAGGAAGTCAGCCCACTTCGGAGAGGTGGCAGAGTGGCTGAATGCGGCGGTTTGCTAAACCGTTGTACTGGCTAAAACCGGTACCGGGGGTTCGAATCCCCCCCTCTCCGCCAGTTTTTTGCAATCAACCATCTAGCGTGTAACCTGCTGTTCTGTTTTAGTCCCGCTCGCAAATCAAACTTACCGAAGTGTAGTAAAAGTGTAGTAGTCGGCCGTCGCCCGCTGATGTCCGGCAAAAGAGAGGTCGATCTTTTGTTGCAGACGTTCCGTCGCGTGCCTTAAACAAGGCGAACGCCTCGCAGTCGATGCGTTCCGCGTGCCAGCTCGTACTGTGCAGGGATCTAGCACCAGAAACTCAATGTCCATCCTTGCTTTCTTGTCTATTGCGATGGCAGAATCTCCTCACTTTCCGCAGATTCCCCGCTAATTCTTTTGCAAAAAGGTGCGTGGGCACATGAAGAGAGCTGCTTTCTCAATGGCTGCGCTGTTCGTTCTCGGCACTCTGCCGCTCGCCGCCCAGAATGCGATCTCTAGCGGTGCCATTACCGGCTGCGTGCGTGACCCACTAAACGGGCTCGTGGATGGGGCTGCCGTCTCCGTAATTAGCAACGACACTGGCTTGCAGGTCGACGGCACAAGCAACTCCGGCGGCCTTTATTATTTCCCGCTGATCAAAGTGGGCCGTTACACGCTGCGTGTGCGCCACGACCATTTCAAAACCACGGAAATCCGTAACGTGATCGTACAAGTCGGCCAGACTGCGACTGTAGACGTCCAGCTTGCGATCGGCTCACTCGCGCAGAGGGTGATTGTGGAAGCCATTGCCCCTGTATTTCGTCCCAGCGAGCCTTCGATGACTACTGTCGTGACGCGAGAATTCATTGAATCTCTGCCACTGAGCGGCCGCCGCTACACGGATTTCGTCCTACTGGCCCCCAATGCGACAGCAGACGGCGAGGCTGGCCACGTCAGCATAGGCGGACAGCAGGGCTCGAGCGATTCCGGCTATCACAACGGAAATGGAGCGAACTTTTTCACCGTAGACGGCGCCAATGCCACCAGCAGTTTCTTTGGCGACGCACGTGGCGGTACCAATGTACCGTACATCTTTGGCGAGCAATCCATCGAGGAATTTCAAGTGACCGCGACTCCTTATTCCGCGTCGTACGGAGGAGCCGGCACGGGCTTCATCAACACCGTCACCAAATCCGGCGCTGATGTCCTTCACGGAGGCGCCTTTTATTATCTTCGGCACTCTGCTACAGCTGCGAACGATGTCGTCGATAAAGCCAACGGTTTTGCCAAACCACTGGACGTGCTCGAGCAGTTCGGCGCCGACCTGGGTGGACGGCTGATACGACAAAAGCTATGGTTCTATATCGATTACGAGCAGCAAAAGCGAAAAGAACCAATTAGCATTGTTGATCCCGGCGTAGACGAATCATTCTTTCTCAACGTGCCGCCAGGCACGCCGCTGCCTGCTCCCAATGCCACATTTCCCGTGCCCAGCACTTTCACCGGGGCTCCGGCGCCGGATGACGCTAACTATCCCATATATCTCCAGCAAGTCTCGAATGCGCTCAATGCTATCGATTCAAGCGTCGGCCAAGCCCAACGGCGTCGCGATGACCTGGTCTATTTTTCCAAGATCGACTGGCAACCAGGCGCCGGCGATCACTTCACTTTCGTTTACAACTACAGCCGATTCGATTCCCCCTTTGGCCTGTTCGCGTTCAATCCCGTCGCTGGTGTGGCTCTCTCAGCTCTGCCGAATAGTTTCGTACGCGACCATCATGCGAGCGTCAACTGGACCCACATCCTTCGCCCCGACCTCTTCAACGATTTGCACATAAGCTTTCTGCGAGACGATCAGATCGTCACTCCGTCCGGTCTCATCGATCCCAACATTACCAGCGTTCTGTTGCTTTCGATTGGCGGCTTTCTGTTGGGCAACGCTCCTGATACTCCTTCGCTTACGCGAGAGTTCCAATGGGAGTTTGGCGAGCGGCTGGACTGGATGCGCGGGCGTCACAATCTTCAATTAGGAGTCGATGTAAACCGCACGCACGCTACCTATTTTTCGCCGGGTTTTTCTCAAGGTCTGTACGGATTCTTCAGCCTCGCCGATTTCGCCACGGGCGCCTATGCGTTCTACCTTCAAAGTGTGGGTAACCCAATTTTTCCTCTGACGGTTCCCTATTACGGCTTTTACGCCCAAGACAAATTCCGTGCACGGCGAGACTTGACTTTCAACATCGGCATTCGCGAAGACTTCCAGGTTTTTCCCCAACCCGATCCAAGTCCAGCCTTCCCGCCGGCTGGGCAATATCCCAATGAATACCGTCGACTCTCTCCGCGGTTTGGATTCGCCTACCAGGCCTGTGCGAGCACGGTGGTACGTGGTGGCTTCGGCGTATTCCACGAACTCCTAAACGGTGCGAATTACGTGAACTCAGTGATCACCAACGGGTCGCCCACTCACAGGATGGATAGGTTGGCGCTCTTCGATTTCGCCCAGTCACCCAACCAGCAGTCACCGGCGTTTCCTAACACGCTCGGCAACATCGCATCTGTTCCGTCTTCCAACATTTCCTTGATTCACCCGGACTTCAGGGCGCCCTACGTACTGGCGGCAAGCCTAGAGGTACAGCAAAGCCTTGGCACGAACACGGCGGTGAGTATCGGCACGATGTGGACGCACGGCGTTCATCTTATTTCCTCGACGGCTTATGACCTCAACCTTAAGCAGCCGTTGGGCTCTACCACCTATCTTGTTTGTCCGCCGGGCGCGACAACTGCGCCTTGCTCCGGTCGCACGATCGTGTTGCCGAACCTCGATGCCGTCCTCTTGGAGGGGCAAGAAGGCGCCATCGCCCCAAATGTGGGCCAGCTGAACGCGCTGATTAGCCCGGGACTCAACCACTACAACTCGTTGTATGCTCAATTGCAACGCCGCGCATCGACGGGCCTGTCCGCTCTGGTCTCTTACACTTTCTCCAAGAATATTCAGTCAAACGGCGTGGATTTCAACAACCAGTTCGACTTCAGCGACGCGCGCGGGCCTTCACTTCTGGACCAGCGGCATCGGCTAAGCGCTGCGGCCATCTACCAGTCGGGACAGCGCGGTGGGTCGAGTCCAACGCTACGCAGCCTGCTTTCCAACTGGACAGTAAGCACGGTTACCCAGTTCAATTCTGGGCGACCATATGCCGGAGTTCTCAACACGTCCTGCGCGAGCTCGACGCTTTCTTTCGACAATTGCGACGGTCTGAGTGTTGTCTTGAACAATTCTGCTACGCTGCAGTCCACTCGCAACACTGCCGGAGGAATCGCCGGAAATGGGCCAAGCCCAGCTGTGGGCCTTCACTCTTTCTATGGTCCGTGGATTGTCGAACTGGATCTCGGCGTGTCGCGCTCCGTCCGCCTGCGCGAAAGGCACGCACTCACCTTCAAGGCGCAGGCCTTCAATCTCTTGAATCGAGCTAATTTTTATGTGCAGAACGGTGCTGGAGTTGACGCCATCCAGTACGATCCCATCGGCACTACCTGTGGCGATGGCATGACCCTCCAGCAACTCTGTTACCTCGTGCCCAACCATGATTTCGGCACACTGCAATCCGTCAGCCACGCCAACGGCCCACGCATCTTCCAGTTCGCCGTGGAGTACCATTTTTAGGCAGGATAGTTCGGGCTAATCTGGAAAGCGCAGCGAACCAACAATCTCTTGGAAGCGTGGATTTGCGCGCACGCGGTCAAAGCGAGGGTCCACCTTGATGAACACGATCTCGACATCATGGACTTCTGCTGCTTTGACGAGCCACGCGATAGCTTCTTGATCGCGTCCTAGATCCAAGTATGGGCCCACGAGGTAATAGGGCTGCAGATATCCGGGGCTCCCAATATCCAGCATCCCTTTGATCCACTGCTTCCAAGCCGCCCGCCATCCAGATCGCACCCGTACGTTTTCTAATTGCGTAAACCACGGTACATGACCGGAGCCCAAGTCGAAAGTCTTCAGCATACTCTGGCAGGCTTCATCCTGCTTGCCCATTGCCTCATAGACGTGCGCTAGGGTCCAGTACGTTGGCGCAAAATTTCGATCCACTTCCAACAGTTCTCTCAGCCGTATGAGCGCAACGTCGTATTGCCTCCCGTAGAAAAGAACCTGCGCCGCAACGACATTAACCGCAAGCGACATCGGATCCGTTTGTCGCGCCCGCTCGGCCTGTTCCCGAGCTTCGTCGAAACGCCCCAACGCCGCCAAATACTTCGCATACAGCATATGTGCGTAGCTGTTGCTGGGATTGAGCTCTATCGCGCGCAGCAAGTCCCGCTGCGCTTCCTGCCAGTCGTGATGGTAGTAGAACAGGGACCAAGCGAGCGTTGCGTATGCCTGGCTCGAGGTCCCGTCGAGCTCAATCGCTCTACGCGCCGCCTCCTCGCTTTTCAAATATAGGTCCATCGGCGGTTCACCGAACTCGACTAGATTGGCGTATGAAGCAGCGAGAGAAGCATACGCTGGCGCATAGTTTGCGTCTTTTTCGATAGCTTGCTGAAAGTATTCAACGCTCTGGTGAAAGTCTGGGTTGGTGAACCTGTTCCAGAAGTAGAGTCCCTTTAGATATGCTTCGTACGCGTCGGGATTTACGGGTCGCGCGGGGGAAAATGTTGCCTGCTTTTGCGATGTCATTTGAACCTGGATTCGTCGCACGACGTCACGCGCTACCTCGCCGTGAAATGCCTGGATGTGACCCAGATTTCGCTCGTAGCTCTCCGTCCAGAGTAGGGTTTGGTCCGTGACTTGCACCAGCTTGGCGGCCACCCGCACGAGATTGCCCTCCCGCACTACAGTGCCCTCCAGGATGTAGTCCACGCCTAATTCAAGGCCAACTTGGCGCGCACTTTTCCCGGAACGCTTGTACTGCATGGCCGAGGTTCGCGCGATCACTCCCAGGTGAGCGGGTTCCAGCCCGCCGAGTTGAGTAATCAGCTCATCGGTGAGACCGTCGCTCAAATAGTCTTCTTCCGGTTGCCCACTCAGGTTTTCGAACGGCAGTACGGCCAGCTTGACCCTCTCGGCGTGGACGTGTCGCCCCCAGATCCGAGGTCCGGCCAGGTATAGAGTCCCCGTTAACAGAATGGCAAGACCAATGAGCCCCGCGGTGAGCCTTAGGCGACCGATTCGCCGGTTGGCTTGCGTGGCGAATGTAAGTTCAGTGGGAGGCGGCGTTCGGTCAGGCCGATTGGGTCGCCTAACCTCGGCGATGAAACGATAGCCGCGGCGGGGCAAGGTCTCGACGAACTGTGGCGCTTCAGCCGAATCGCCTAAGGACTCTCGTAAGCGGTTCACGGCATTATTCAGCCCATGGTCGAAGTCCACAAAAGTGTCAGCGGGCCACAATCTCTTCCGGATATCTTCCCGCGTAACCAGTTCGCCTGGATGCTCCAGCAGCATGGCGAGAACCTCGAAGGACTGGTGAGGAAGGCGCACGTTTGCGCGGTTGCGCCGAAGCTCCCGTGAACGCAGGTCCGCTTCGAATTCTCCAAATTGAGCGATTTCGAAGGAAGCAGGAGAATTAGTCATTAGACACCAACAACGGTGGGCAGAGTGTAGCCACTTTTCAAGTTCAGGAGAAGACCGGGCCCGTAGCCGTGTAAGTGTTTGATTCTAAAGTGTGACGAGGCTGAGAGACGAATGTGATGCGCTTGGGATTGACCGGATAGGGCGTCGACCGTAATTTGCTCCGGCTAGCTGAAGATCCAAGTCGACATTGAAGGAGATTCCATGCGAACAATACTCAAAATCGCTATCGCCGGTAGTTTTTTATTTACCTCACTAGGAACCGCTTTCGTTCCCAACGCGGCCGCGGAGTGCGGGCATTCCGAGAGGCAGCGGGCATCACGACAGCAGCCCTTGCGCGGACAACTCCAATTCCGGCCAGCTTCATTGTTGCTGGTTTCGGATGACGATCATGACTCGGACAACGGGATTGTGGGGTTCTGGAGGGTGAAGTTTGTCTCCAAAGACAATCCCGGCATACCCGACGACACCGTGATCGATGCGGGTTTCGCGCAGTGGCACAGCGATGGAACCGAAATCATGAATTCCTCACGCCCACCCGCAACCAGCAACTTCTGTCTCGGGGTCTGGCGGAGAACTGGACGGTCCACCTACAGGCTGAATCATTTCGCGCTGAGTTCCGACCTGAGCGGGAAATTGATCGGTCCGGCTAGGATCCGAGAAGTCGTCAATTTGGATCAAACCAGGGACCGCTATGAGGGAACTTTTACGATTGATCAATACGACGTCTCCGGGAACCTTCTCGCCCACATCGCGGGTCAGGTCATAGCGACGCGCATCACTGTTGATACCCCTGTCGAAGACGTACTTTGAGTGTTTGGGAGGACGAAAAGTGACAGTCCTAGGGAACAAAGTGAGTGCTGGGCAACCAGCGGGCCTCAGGGCAAGATGGGATTCATGGTGTCGCGGGTTGGTGCTGGCGGGAATTAGCCTGGTTGCAGTTTGCCTGGTCGCGCAGCGATCAGCCTTCGGACAATCCGAGCGCCCGGTCGAAAATCAGCCGCACTACCTGCCCCCGACTATTGGCGAGCCGCTTACCGTAAAGCCCCTCGACATGGAGGACATCGATTGCGTGGTGGCAGAGTGGCAGCCGGTCGCCAGGATGCCGGTTCTCACTCTCATTTGCCCGCCCAATGCCGTGTTCTCTCCAATGCGGGTTTTGATCAAATTCTCATGGCTGAAGCGGAGCGACATTCCCGCTCACCCCGATTACATCCTTGCGTCAGCTGGCACCTCGACGAAGATCCGGACGACCAAGACCGCCGTAGAGATTTGGCTACCCCTGGACAACAAAGGGAAAGGCGATGCCCGGCAATCTTGGGTTCCCTTTAACGCAGTAGTCGATGTGGCATTGCTCCGCGTCCATCCCAAGGCAAAATAAACTCGCTGGGACCAAACTCCGTGAAGCATCTGCGACACGAACCCGGCGCTCCTGCTGCAATCAGAACCAATGAACGCTCAAATTTCGCAACTTTTCAAATTTTCAGAGGCCTAACTTTAGCCGCATAGGCTCAGACGGGTATTTTTCTCCGCCAGATTTGCCGTAACTGCATCCAGCGTCGAGGCAAAGACAGCGACTCCGAAAGGCCTACGCACTACGAATTTATCGACTGCATAGAGCTGGCTCGTCGCCTCGCAGTTCCCACTTCGTGGGTTCGAGATTTCCGAGCCTCTCGGGTTGCACAGTAGTTGCACACATCGTTTCCAGGGACTTCATCGCGAGGACTGCTATCTACCTTATGTGGAGGAGCAGAAGCGCCGATCCACTTAGTGCGGATAAAGGATTCCCCGGGTAGCTCGTGTTCAGAGGCTTGAACGGGCGAGACAAACAAATCAGTAGACGAACCGGATGCATTATTATGCTCGTGATCCCTGACGGCCATGAGCAAGCTCCTTTCTACAGGTCTCGACCC